>Ga0182014_10007622_pt1 | contig 11284 bp, 9 predicted proteins | sample 612S2DmetaG_FD_120489 | JGI IMG/M metagenome (GOLD analysis project Ga0182014, IMG submission 120489) | Permafrost microbial communities from Stordalen Mire, Sweden - 612S2D metaG | ecosystem: Environmental > Terrestrial > Soil > Wetlands > Permafrost | place: Sweden: Stordalen | collected... | reverse complement strand
TCGACAGCTCCATCGATGACGTGATTGTTAGTGACGATATATCCATCGGGCGAGATGATCACACCGCTGCCCAGGCCGTGTTCCATCCGGTTCTGGGGCTGCGACGGCATGTTGAACTGACGGCCAAAAGGATTGCCCGGGCCAAAAAATTGCTGCATGTCGGGCATTCCCTCCCCACCGTTCTGTTGCGGGTTGGACTTCGACACTACCGTGACGTTCACCACTGCCGGTGTAACTCGTGCCGCCAGGGTTTCCATGGCGCGGTCGAGCGTGAGCAACGCTGCCACACTGTTGTCATCAAGCGGCGCCGCGGCTGGAGCCGGAGCCGCCGCCTTTGCAGACTTCGTAAAGTTGAAGGTCGCCACCGACCCGACTGCCACCACGGCAATCAGGGCCACTACCAGACGCCTGGTCACCACTGCCTTACAACTTGCTATCCACGTTTTCATTTTCTTTTCTCCTGGTTGAATCGAATCGGTACAACTAATGATTTAGTTGTTACCTGCAAAAAAATTTTGCCTAAATCGAATGCGCCACCGGCGCCCTCGCCAACCGCTCGCGGACTGGGCTCACCCACATCACTTGCCACACCTGTACGCTCCACACCGACGAATCGAAAGTCACATACTGCGTGGCTTCGATAAAGACCAGGGTTCGGAATTGAGGCACGATTTCCTGGTCCGCGCTTGCGCCTGCCTCAACTACTCGCTCACCCGGCGGTGCTGCATCGAATCGCGCGGCAATAGCCGGAGACTGAGCAACCTGCCGCCCGGCAAAAGCATGTGAACGTGTAGTGGAGCGACGGGCGTCTCGTGAGCCTGACGTGAGTGCGGTCGAAGGGTCCCGCCGGGCGAGGACGCCCGGTTCTCCACTGATGGAGGGCAAAGACTCGAACGAAGACTGGCTGACCACAGCCGAGTACCCGTGATCGGCGTTGCGGGCCAACATGCTGCGATCAACGCCGCGATCAAACGCGACGAACTGGGGCGCGAGCGGCAGCGCCATCAGGCAGACCATGGAAAAGGCGGCGACCACGGCCAGCGCCGGCTTCCAGACTCGCGTGGCCGCTGGCCGGTTGGTGTCGAGAATCCGCGCCAGCCGCAGCGAAGCCTCATGGGCCCGATTGACAGCCGCCTGGACCATTGACCATGGTTTGTCGACTGGGCGGTGCGCGAAACGATGCGCCAGGCTCTTTTCCAGCAGCGAAACCAGACATGTGGCGTATCCGTGCGGGTTGGCAGTTTCGGCCAGCACGGCATCGTCACAAGCCATCTCGCGTTCCACCGAGAGACGGCTCTCAATCCACCACACCGCGGGATGAAAGAAGAATAAAGCGCGGACGATCTTCTGAATGAGATTGGTCCAGTCATCCCAGCGCCGCAGGTGTGCGAATTCGTGCAGCAGGATGGCGGTTAGATCTTCTGGTTGCAGTTCACGCAACGCCCAGGCGGGCAGAACAATCGTCCGTTTGAAAAAACCGATGGCGGCAGGCACGCGCACGCACTCTGACGTGGCGATGGTCACGGACGCGCCAATTGCATCCACCGTTTTTCGCACCGCCGGATCGAGATCTGCGGCGACGATCGGAGTGCAACTCTGGCGCAACTGGCGCAGGCGCCAAAGCCCAGCCGCCAAACGCAGCATCGCCGTCCAAACCCCCAGAGCCCAGGCGAGGAAGACCAAAAGCGCCCAGCGACCGGGTATGGTGATCGCCGGCCGCGCGTTTCCCCGCAACGTACCCCATGACATCGCCGACGACACAAACGACGACATCCCTGTCGCCATCAGCATTCGCCCTTCGCCGAGGCCGCCCAGCACGGGAAGCGCAGCGACGGTCAGCAAAGCCACGAACCAGACGGCAAATCGGGTTCCCGAATTTTGCCTTCGTAATACACGCAGCAACGCCCAGGCAAAGAGTGCGACCAGAAATCCTTCCGGAAGCGCGTTGAGAATGCGCTCGATCGAGATTTGCGCCACGGTCTGCACAGGAAGCCAGCTCATTTCGCGTCGCTCCGAATCGTGCCCTTTTGAATCGTGCCCTTCTGCGCCGGGTCCTTTTGCACCAGCATCTCCCGCAGGCGACCGATTTCTTCCGGCCCGATGCCCTGGTCCTCGAGGAGGTTCAAGACGAGCTGCTCCTGAGAATTCTTGAAGAATCGGCCCACTAGGTGCCGGATTTCCGAGCGCGTTGCCTCTTTCTGCCCAACCAGCGGCGTATACACGTGCGCCCGTCCATCCTTCAGGTGTTTCAAATAGCCCTTTCGCTCCAAGACACGGATGGTGGTCAAAACAGAGTTGTAAGCAAGGGCAGGCTTTTGAGTAATAGAATCAAGCACTTGCTGGACGGTGCCCGAGCCCTTCCCCCACAGCACGTTCATGATCCGCAGCTCGGCTTCGGTCAAAGTTCCCGATTGTCTCGGTGGCACCGGACGCCCTCCTCAGACCTTAGACGCGGCACGCAGCGAAAGGTAACTAATTCTTTAGTTGCAAGGAAAAGGAAGGGGGTTGCTTCCCTGAGCAAAAACGGGACGTGGCAGCGTCCGGCTCAGTGCCCACGAAATGAGATGCTAACTTCCGCGACCGTCCGCGACCTACCCGCGGCGTAGACCCATTTCTTCACTGCGGCTGCGGCTGATTCGCCGAGAATTGGATTGCCTCCCAGCAACTCGACATTCTCCACGTTCCCCTTCGCCGAAATCGATACCTGCAAGCGTACCGTTCCGCCGATGTTAAGCCGCTTCAGCGCCTCCGGATAATCGGGCTCGACCCGCGTAATCAGCTTTCTTTCGGCGCTGTTGCTGGGAGTCCAGATGGCGAGTGCCTTTACGCCCTCCGTGTTGGCTGCGCTGCTCACATATCCAACCGCACCTCGCGTCCGGGCCACATAAGCCACGACCTCGGCATCCGATCCGAGCGCCTTCGGCATGGAGCCTCTGCCTGTGAACACCAGGGTACGGTAGTACGCCTGTAGATCGTCTTCGCTCATGCCGAGATACTCTTGCAGAAAGGCTGCGTGGACCTGCCGATCCTTGTCGAGTACTGGTTCTACGTGGGAACCGTCCGCCAGTGAGTTCTTCTCCTCCAGAAAAACGCGTTTCAGATCAGCCGCGGAGATCGTGTCTGCTTTCACGCTCGCATTGGCAATCACCTTGACGTCGCTCGCGACGGCATTCAGCGGGACAAAGATCATCAATCCGGCGGCAACCAGGTGCACTTTCGGACATTTCATTACATTCTCCTGCGCCTCTCCGGGCCTAGAAATTAACTCCGGTCTTAATCACCAAAGCGTTCGTGTTGGGCTTGAAGCCCTGGGGGTTGACTTGGGGGTAGAACCCATCCGGGTAGGTGCTGTACGCATACCCATTCATAAAGTGACCCTCTACTTTTACGTCCCAGAATTTTTTCAAGTCAACCCGCGCGGTGATGACTTTGTCGTAGATGTGATTGGCGGGCTGGCTGGTGTCAGTTTGGGGGGGGAACAGCAGAGCGAAAGGGCCTCTTGTTACGCTGGTTACCGAGTAGCGAGAGTAGTAGGAGCCAAGTGCAAGCCGTTTCATAACTCGGTAAGCTCCCGAGACGTACCAACCGCGTACATCGGTTACGTTCTCAAACAGGAGTGTAACGCCGCTGTGATCCCGCTCGTCGTGCAGAAAGCGGCGATACTCCGAATCGATCCGCAGTTTCCCCACGGTGTGCTCGCCATAGAATTGGTTGGTCCAATCCGCCTTCGAATGCCCGGATTCAGGAAGTAACCCGGCGTCCGGGTTGAAGGGATTTATGAATGTCCCCTTGCCAGTAAGGTCTTCATTCATTCGGGATGCTCCGATCAGCAGACCCTTCAGCGGAGTGTTCCATCGGAGATCGCCGCCATACTGTAGCCCCCCCATTCTCGAGTAGTAGAGTTTATACGAGGAGGCAAGGTACTCGTAGCCGCTATAGATGCTGTCACTGCGATGCCCGGCATAGGCGGTATAGGCTAGATTGCCGAGCCCGTGCTTGAGTGGCAAGCGGCCGTGGACATCGCCGCCGAGGTGAGCAATCGTGGCGTCGCGGAGATCCGTGGGATAAATACTCTGCGGAAGCAGGGCAAAGGTACGGAGAAAATCCAAGTCTTGTGTGTCGTTATACAGGCCCAGGGTGGTTTTAACTTTGCCACCACGAACGCCGAACCAGCTCTTGAAGCGGTAATCCACGACAGCCCAGTCCAAAGAGGGATGATACTGTCCCAGATGGCCAAGGTTGCGGTCATAGAACTGCGCTCCCACCCGAAGCTTATCGGTGACGCTGGTGGACACATTGAACCCGAAGTCCGTGAAGGCGGCGCTGCCTTGACTGGTGTTCATGGTCAGCCAATTATTGGTGTTCGTGTAGATAAATCCCTGCGATGCGAACCCGTGTATTTCCACGTTGCGGTCAAGGAGTTTGAAATCTTCGGCCTGTAACGTGAGTTGGCCCGCGCAGAAGCAGGCAAAGACCAGTCCGGCGATTCGTCGATGCACACGGCCTCCTTGGCGATTTGCCAAGAATTTCATCGGCCAAATCGGACGCAACCATGAGAGCGGTACTCTGGAGAAGGGCAGCGCGGAAGAGCACAAAAGGACGTAGGCGGTGCGACCTCAGCCCAGACCCACTCGTCCGAGCCGTTCGCCCCGGCGGGGCACCGGGGAAAGGGCAGTTTTCACGCCCAAGGCCGGGACGATCTCGCACTATGTTTTCAACATCGCCCGGAGCCGCCGACGGCGACTGGCTCATCTGAGGAGGTCTCAGGTTTCAGGTCTCAGGAAACCAAAATCTGAGACCTGACACCTATTATGATAACGATCAGTTTATGATAACGATCAGTTCGAGGGCTTGATGATGGATGGCCCGCTCATGCGATCGCTTCGCCGTAAATCTGTGCCAGGCGCTGCGCCTGATGAGATAAAGTCAGCCGGTTGAGGATCGTCTCGCGCGCCGACGCACCCAGACGCGAGCAGAGATCGGGCGACCGAAGCAAAGTCGAGAGCCCCTGCGCGAGTTCGTCGAGTCCATCGACTGGAGTGCGCCAATTCGGAATGAGCCAGCCATTTTTCCCGTGCTCGACGATTTCCTCGATTCCCTGCCCGCGGCAGGCCACCACCGGCTTGCCGCAAGCCATGGCTTCCAGATACACACATCCCAGTCCTTCGTAACGGCTAGGGAGCACGAATACCGAGCAGGCGCGCATGGCGTCTGCCACTTCGGCCCGGTTTTTTCTTCCTTCAAACCGCACTCGCTGCGCAATTCCCAATTCGCGGGCCAACGCTTCCAATCGAGCGCGGTCAGGGCCTTCGCCAATAACCCGGCAGCGCAACTGGGGAAAAGAGGTCTCGACTTGGCGGATCGCCCTTAAGACCAGTTCATGCCCTTTGCTCACGAGCAGGTTGCCGACGATCAGGATTTCCTTTTCCAGCCGCAGCGCGGCTCCGGCGGGCGCGGGCGAAAAGAAATTGGTGTCGGTGCCGTTGTACACCACTGTGCTTCGAACATGCTCCTGCATTCCGTCTCGCAGAAGGCGTTGCACTCTCTCGCTGATGCAGACGACCATGCGCGCGGCAGCATAGACCTCGATGGAAGCTCGACGCCGCCACGCGGCCGGCGCGCCGCCACGGGAGCAGGTGTTGAACACATCCAAGCCGTGCAGGGTAACGACGAATGGAATGTTCAAATATCGCGACAGCAAGGCCGCCGCCTGACCGCAGGGCAGAGCGGCGTGCGCGTGGATGACGTCAATCGGCCTCTCTCTCTGGAACCGCGGCACCTCTGCCCGCAAACGAGCGTAGAGCCACCATCCCGCGCTCGACAGGCCTAGCGTTCCGGGAATTTGCGGGTATCTCAACCAATGCGAGGGAGCCGATGGGTGCGGCTCCTTTCGGCGATGGTAAATCGGGGTTACGGCAATGATGCTGGAGGTGACACCGAACTGCTCAAGCTGCCGGGCTGGTTCTGCGATGAAGCAACCGCTCACTTCATCGCCAGCGGACGGAAAGAACGGCGTCAGCGTTAGAACGTGAAGCGCGGACTTCCCTGCCCCTGGTGCAGGGGAGACATCGTTCCGAAGGTGCGCTATGTCTGGGGTCAACACTCGCTTCCATTCGACTCACGTCGCTCGACTCCCAATGGAGACTTCTCCTCCCCCAAAAAGGTAATGCAATAAGAAAGGTGCTGGAAACACAGTATAGTGCAGGGAAAGCATCAATCGCACTGGAACAGCGCTCATCGCCCTTCTCACCCAGACTCAATCTCGTTTCGGATTTGCGCTCACAAGTTCCTGGGCCAAGGTGAGCAGACGCTCCACGTGGGTATCCCATCGGAAGTCTTGCGCCCGGTTGAGGCCGTTTCGTGAGAGCGTTTCTGCCCACCCGGGCGATTGATGAACTTGCACCACCCGTTCCGCCAATGCATCCGGCGAAAAGCAGGGGAAGTAGGTTGCCGCATCCCGGCAGATTTCGCGATGCACGGGCAAATCGGAGGCCACTACCGGCAAACCGCTCGACATCGACTCGACCAACGGATGCGCGAACGATTCCGCGTAGGCTGGGGTCACATAAACGTGGCAGGCGCGATAGAGATGATGAAGCGATCGATAAGGGACCGTCCCGAGTTCCACGACGCTCTCGCTGCTCCGCAGAGTGTTCACCAAAGATGAAGCGGCTTTAACTCGATACGACCCGGGGTTTTCGCCAGAGCTCAACCGGCAGGTGAGAAACAGCTTCACTTTTTTCCCGTTCAGACGGCCGCTCAGAATCGGGAGCGCCCGAAATAGAGTTTCGAAATTCCGGTAATAATTGTAGTGGCTCACAAAAAGCAGGCGGAGAGCGTCTTTCCCTTGCTCAAGCTGGGCCCTCGCTGCCGATGGCAAGGGCGCTCGGTCGCTGGTAAAAGCATCGGGGTCAAATCCATGGTGCACCGAAAGTACCTTCCTGCCACTCCACTGGCTGAGCTCATGGGCAAACGCTGCACTCGGGGCGACGGTTATCTCGGCGCGGCTTATGGATCGTCGTGCCAGCCAGCCTTTGACCAAAGTGTCCGCCCAGATCGCGTAGTCTCCGCGAGCACGAACATCGCGGCGAAAATGGCTGGAAGTATAGAGCGAATTACGGGACAGGAGGATCTGCGGGACGGGAGAGTTCCAAAGCGCAAAGTTGCCCGCGGAAATCAAAACCTGCGCGCCGCTCTGCCGGATCAGTTTCGGCAGCGCCGTCTGCTCCCGAATGAAACGACGGAATACGCCCAGACTTTCTGAGATTTCGACAAAACAAATGTTCGGAAGCTCTCCAAATTCCCGGCGCATCGCCGGATTCAACAGAACCGTAGTTTCCGCATCCCCTCTGCGCGCGAGATGGGGAATCACATTACGCAGATAAGTAAGGCCTCCGCCCGCACTCGCGGCAAAGCCATTGATAAACAATCTGATCATCGGTTGGGCACGACGGCTCCAAAACCGGCTGGCGACGGGCGGGAAACCGGGGAAGCACCGCCGGCTACCGGTACCACAACGGAGCCAGGAACAAGGTCCGCGAGTAGAAATGCGAACACCCAAAAATATACGCAAGGATATGAACCCACGGCAAAGAGCCAATCCTCGAAGCTGGCGTGGACCAGGCCGGATAACACCACCATGGCCACCGGAATCGAGTAATGGCATGGGTTGCTAGTGCGCCTCATCCAGGCGCAGACTTTCCACACGTTCGACACCGTCATCGCCAGCAGCGCAGCGAAGGGTAACACACCCAACAGGCCCACCCACTCTGCGATGGTCATATAGCTGCTGCCGTGCTCGCGAGCCGTCTGGGCGTTTGAAGAAAACTTACTAAAATCCAATCCGGGGTCCCCGCCCAGCGGACTCGTGCCATACCCCGTTCCAAACAACGGGTGCTGTTCGATCGTGGCGATCGACCTTTCCCAAGGTGTCCGCCGCGAACTGAGCACGCCTTCATCCTTGTGCCCCTTGTAGAGCACGGCATCTTTCAGGCCCCCGAGGTGCTCGTTTAAGGTTTCTGGAGCCAACGTCCCGGTGACCGCAACCAGCAGCAGAACCACTGCCACCACCTTCACCAGCAATTTGTACTGGTGCAGGCAAAAAACGAAGACCAGTGTGACGAACAGTACCGATGCCATTCCAGCGCGTGCCATGCTGAAAAGAACAAGGTACGCGCAAAGAAGCAGGGCAGCCAGCCTGCGGAACCTCGCCCTCGGCCCATCGCTGGTAAACCATCCCCACAACAGGACGGGGAACAATCCGATGCTCATCGCCGCACCCAGGGAGTTGGGATTACCCCAAATACTTTCCCCCAGAACGAAATAGCAGATCGCCGTGACATAAACCGCGATCTCACTTCCCCAGAGCAGTCCACGGAAAAAACGGTCCTCGCGGCCAAGAACGGCCAGGCGAGCCCCCGAAGCGCAATATAGAAAAAGGAGAAACAGGCTGAGAGCCTTGAAGGACGCCATCTGTATCCACGGAGAAACGGTGGCGGAGACAAACGCGGCGCAGATGCAAAAGGAAGCGATCAGATGGAAGGATCCGAAAGGCCTGCGGGGAGAACTCGCCCAAACAACGCAACCAACGACTGCACCCGCGGAGAGCACCACCCAGCGTCCAATGGTCCAGGCGCTTTGCAGGGGAACATGCATGCCAGCCCAAACAAAGGTGATCATCAGCAGAACAAAAAAACGCTGGTCATACTTCCAAAGGCTGGCGATGATTACCTCCAGCAGCAGGATCTCGCCTAAAAAGGTAACGTCACCGAAGTATTGCAAATGGAAGTAAATAAAATACAGTACCAGGCTTCCGCCCAGCACGATGCCGGCCCACTGTAGCGGTCTCAACGAATTCATCGAGCCCCCGTACCGGCGGAGAGCGCGGCCGCGGCCAGACCATCGGCGCATGCTTCCGGGGAGTAGTTTCGAATTCGTTCCGAGCTCCGCGCGCTCATGAGCCGCTTGAGTCCAGGTTGCCGCACCAGGGAATTGATCGCCACACTGAGCCTCTCCGAATCTCGGGGAGGCACAACGTAACCATTCCACCCATCTTCGACCAGGTCGGCCGAACATCCTGCAACGCTCGTCACGATAATCGGAAGTCCGCAAGCCATCGCTTCGTTCACCACCAAACCCCAGGGTTCGCTGTGCGTCGGCAGAACCAGGGTTTCCGCGAGCGCATATAGAGCCACCAGATCTTCCCGCTGCGCGAATCCCGGAAAACAAACCGTCCCCGGGCTGATCCGTTTTGCCTGTTGCGCCAGTTTCTCTTTGGAGACACCATCGCCTGCAAACACCAAGCCCACCTCGGATCGCACGCCGCTCTCCAGTTTGGCATAGGCTTCGAGGAGATCAAAAATACCTTTTTCCGGCACCAAACGGCCCACAAAAAGAATAAACCTCGAGGGCAGCCCCAGTTTCTCTCGAAATTCAGCCGCATGGGCCCTGGTGTTCTCCGCCTGGGTCGCAAACCAGCTGTTATCGACGGCGTTGGGCGCGGTCAAGATGCTCGCTTCCGGAGACCCAAGCGATCTGAGATACTCGAAGGACGCCTTCCCCGGCACTACAAATCGGTCACAGTGTCTCAAAAAATAAGTCTTCAGGAACTCCACCCATGCCCGTCCTTGACGAGCGTCCTGGCCGTTACTCTCCGACCACAACACAAAAGCAACTCCATGGCGCCGCGCCCACAGGAGAGCTTCCCATGAGGCGGCATAGTTGTATCCGCCACAGATGATTACCTGCGGACTCGCCTTGTTTAAGGCGGACCACAATCCTCGATTGATCAGGACAATGTTCTTCCCCGCGCGCCACCGCCAGGACGGCAGAATCTGATGCGAAAAACAGATTTCGTTCTTATACACACGCCACTGCCGAAGTGCCTCATCTGTTTCTGCTAAGAACATTACGTGCAGATCCAGTCCCGCTCGGCGCGCCAAAACGTTGAAAACCGGGATGCGGTAGGGAGCAATGATCTCCGTAAGGATCACAAGCCGCCGGCTCATTTTCGACATTCCACCCGAAAAACGAATTCTAGCGCACAGCCACCACGAAGTAGTTGCTGGCGAACTGATTCCCTCGATAAATCTTTCCCGCCAGTAGCCCAATCAAATTGTTCACCGGACAAATGGTCCACTGCACCAATTCTTCCAGCCACGGCCACGAACTAGTGAGCACTTGCAAATACACGTTGACCACCAGAAAAATGCTGGGGACCGTTCCCGCCTCTCCCTTGACCGTCACGCTCTGAAAATCGCGCAAGATCCATTCCAGACCCTGGGGCATGTACCTCCAGTAATCGCCGGGCGACCCGTGCTGGGGGAAGATGGACGGGACACTCAGCAGAAGAGTCCCGCCTGGTTTCAGCACTCGTCGAATTTCGCCAATTACCGCAATCGGATCGGGAATATGCTCAAGCACCTGAGTAGCCAGGACAACATCCATCGACGCCTCGGAGAATGGCATGATGCGAGCGTCGCCGACGACATCTACGGATAGCGCGGGTTCAACGTCGAAAACATAATGATTAACGACACGGCCGGCGAAGAAACAGGCGTATGGTTTTCCTCTTCCGCCCACATCTAAGATGCGGCCTGCTTGTGGAGGCAGTTTCGCAGCCTCCTCTGCGATTAATTCGGTCCGGCGTCGATTGTCGAGATAAGCGGGGTCTCGCAGGGAGGGCTGGACCAAATCCGCGCCGCGGAGTCTCGGCTCGGTCTTCGAGCGGCGGACTTCATTGGACTTCGGATTAAGCGTCATGCAATGCCTTCGATCTCCCTTTTCAGTAAATTGCGGCCGATGGCGGCCCAACAGATTGCGTATACCGCGCACCCCAGACCGATCAAGAGCAATGGGGGCAAGTGCCTTGGAAGCGCGACCCACAACGCAGCGCCCATCAGCAGACTGGCGATCACGGCAACGGTCAGCAGCGGAGTCTTCGCGGCAGCGCGCACCTGCGGCGGACAGAGCAGGAAGGCGCACAGCGCGACCCCGAGTTCGCCCAGTACGAAGGCCACACAGGCGCCATCGATCCCGAATAACGGTGGCAGGATCAGATTAAGGACTACGGCAGTGACGCCGCCAGCTAGCGTGGAAACGAAATAGGCCCGATGACGGCCCATCGCGTAAAGAATTGTTCCTGCGAACAACGCCGCCCCTGGCGCCGTAATCACATATAGTGCAACCCATTGGAAAGCACGCACCGCCGGCTGGAACTGAGCGTCAAGCAGCCAGGGGACAACCGCCGGGGCCGTTACAATGCCGCCCACCGCCAACGGGACAC
>Ga0182014_10007621_pt1 | contig 11284 bp, 11 predicted proteins | sample 612S2DmetaG_FD_120489 | JGI IMG/M metagenome (GOLD analysis project Ga0182014, IMG submission 120489) | Permafrost microbial communities from Stordalen Mire, Sweden - 612S2D metaG | ecosystem: Environmental > Terrestrial > Soil > Wetlands > Permafrost | place: Sweden: Stordalen | collected... | reverse complement strand
TTGGATCGCCGACGATGTCGAAACGGGCGTAGCGTGCGGAAAACAAAGAGTGTTTGCGTAACCCACTGGCGCAAACACGCCAAGCGCTGGGCTGACGTCATGTCGGCGTGACGACGATAAGTACCCTTTATCGATGGTGATGGGGTTTCGCCCGATTCCGAGCGATTCAGACGGATTTTGGCGGCCGAAATGGGCGGATTCGGCCCGAAAGCAGCCGTCCGCGGCGCTGTCTCACCCTGATTGAGCGGATTTCTCGCCCTCAATCGCTGGACGGATTCGTCCTGGAGCGCTGGACGCCGGCCGTCCCCTGCCCCCGGCACGGCCGGCCTCGCCGCAGGAAAATGTCACTCGGTGCGCGACACGCTCGCATGCGGCGAACTGGCCGCGACCTCGCCGCGCGCGATCGCCACGAAGCGCCGCTTCACTTCCGCGAACAGCCCGGGCGTGAGCGCGCCGTAATAACCCGCATCGCTGTCGACGCTTCTGAGGTCCGGCCCCGGCCAAGTGAACCGGTTGCTTTCCGTCAGCACGATCCAGGAGCGTTCGTGATCGAGCCGCAGCTGGCTTTTGAGGGCGGCCGGAATCTCGATGGCGTCGGCGGGATCGGCCGGCGGCGCGTGCGTGATCGGCAGCACGCGCACGACTGGCGCCCCCGCCTCCGTGACCATGACGATCGCCAGCACCAGACAAGGCCGGTCTTTGTCGCCCTCTTCCCGTCCCTCGCGATGCTGCCAATCCCACAGATAGGAATAGCGAAAAATCCAGCCGATCCGGACCTCAGTCGGCAACATGCGGCCCGGACCCGGCGCCGAGCGGATCAGCGGTCATCTCTGACCGTTCGACCGCGGCGATCTCGTCATCGCTCAGTTCGCTGGTGCGCTGAACGCGACGATCGCGCTTGGACAGCCGCACGAAATCCTCATAAGCCATCAGGACGGTGCGCGGGCGGCCGTTCTTGGTGATGATCACCGGCTCGCGCACGGCGGCGTCCTGATAGGCCCCGAAGTTTTTAGAAACCTCGGCGGCGGTAACGGTGGAGGTCATGGCGCATTCTCCTTTATTACGGAATATACGGAAATCCCTGTAATCCCGCAAGTTGCTTATCGCTCGATCGGCGCAACATTGAAGCCCATCGAGATCAGCGCAAGGATTGCTATTTTTTGTACGCCTGGAGGGATCGAGACGCGGCGATCCGAAACAGATCAGCTCCGGACCGATCGGCGCGCTTGCCGACTTCACGTTCGGGGTGGCCTCTCTCACAATAAAAAGGTCACTCATCCGGAGAAGCCAATATGACCTTCCTTAACATGTCGCCGACGAAGGCCGCCTGGCAAATCGGTCATGGTCGATCGACCCCGCGCGCGAGACTTTTCGCAAAACAAACCGCTTTTCTCCCACGAATCGGGGATTGACCGGCGACTGCGGAAAGGTCTCCAAAAAGGCGTCGCCGAACGCCTATCGAGCGCTACATCGAGGAGGGAACGATGGATCGCCGCACGCAATGGGAAATCAACCAGAACGCCCAAGGCCTGACGCGGATCACCGTGCGGGTGCATCGCGACGACATGAAAATGGTCAAGGCCTATTGCGCAAGCCTCCTGAAAGCTCGCGAGCCGAAGGTTGATTGATCGTTATGCGAAAGCGGCCATGCTCTCGCCACTCCGGCGCGTCACCTTCGATTTCCAGCGATGCCTGACGTCGCGGCGCCGGCCGAGTCGACATCGATGAGCTCTGACATGGCGATCCACCATTTCTCGGCAAAAATCTTTCAACGATCCGCCGGCCGCGGCGCCGCGGCCATCGCCGCCTATCGCGCTGGCTCCCCGATTTTCGAGGCGCGCCTCAATCATGCGTTCAATTATTCTTGCAAACCTCGCGTCATCCATTCTGGCGTCCTGCTGCCCGAAGGCGCGCCTGTGCGCTGGCGCGATCGCACCCTCTTGTGGAACGAGGTCGAGGCCATCGAGCGCCGCAAAAACGCGCAACTCGCCCAAGAGATCAAATTGGCGCTTCCCCGCGAACTGCCGGACGCGGCTGTGATCCGATTGGTCCGAGATTTCGTCCGCGCGGAATTTTGCGCGCGCGGCATGGTTGCCGACCTTAGCGTCCACGCGGGAACCTCGCCGATCGCTGTAGCCCACCCGCATGCCCACGTGATGTTGTCGCTGCGCGAAATTTCCGGCGAAACATTCGGCGGGAAGCAGCGGGCCTGGAGCCGCCTCCGTCTGCTTCGTAAATGGCGCGACGATTGGCTGGGCCTCGTCAAAGCGCGCCTGGTGGAGGCCGGTCATGACATAAGGATGGAGCGCCACGCCAAGGTGGAGTTGGCAACGACTTCCACCACACGGAATAGAAGCGGGCCAGGGGGAGCAAGCCGGGGCGTGCGCCGCGCGGCGAAGCTGACCCTCGCGCATCACGCGATCGCCCGGCGCAATGGCGCGCGGATTCTCGCTCAGCCGGACCTCGCTCTGACGGCGTTGACGCGCGAACGCTCCTCCTTCACGCGCCAGGATCTGGCGCGGTTCATCTGCACCCACACAGCCGATGCGGCCCAGTTCACCGCGGTCATGGCGCGGGTCGAGGCGGCGGAGGATCTCGTCCGCGTCGGCAGGGACGACTACGGCCGCGTTCGATTCAGCACGAAACAGATGGGCTCGCCCGACGATCCGTCCAACCTCGCAGGCTAGGCGGCGACGTCTGAGATCAGACGCCGCGCGGCGATTCACGCATCTCCCGTAACGGGCTATGCTGGCGCGACTTTTGAATCGGGCCAAGGACGCCAGATGACCGCTCCCTTCCCTGCCCGTTCGCGCAATCCCGTCGCGCGCCGCGCCCTCGATCTCGACGCCCTGGCGGCGATCCTGCCGATGGACCGGCGCGACCGGCTCGCCGAGATCCTGACCGACGACGACGTCGCCACCTTAAAACATCTGGCGCGGGAAGGCATGGGCGAGAACAGCCTGCGCGCGCTCGCCTCCGATCTCGCCTATCTCGAGGCCTGGGCGCTGGCCTCGACCGGAAGCCCACTGCCCTGGCCGGCGCCCGAGGCCTTGGCGCTGAAATTCGTCGCGCATCATCTCTGGGATCCGGCGCAGCGGGAGGCCGAGCCAGGCCACGGCATGCCGGCCGAGGTGGGGGAATCCCTGCGGGCGCGCGATCTATTACGGGTTGAAGGACCGCATGCGCCGGCGACGGTGCGGCGGCGCCTCGCCAGCTGGTCGACCTTGCATCACTGGAAGGGAGCGTCGGGCCCATTCAAATCGCCGGCCCTGCGTTCCGCGCTCCGGCTTTCGGTGCGCGCGACGGCCCGTCCGCGCATGCGCAAGAGCCAGCGCGCGGTGACGCGCGACGTGCTGGAGGCTTTGCTGGCGACCTGTGGTTCCGCCCGGCTCGCGGATACGCGCGACGCCGCGCTGCTGCTGGTCGCCTTCGCCTCCGGCGGGCGGCGGCGGAGCGAAGTCGCGAGCCTGCGCGTCGAGCAGCTCGTCGAGGAGCAACCGGTCCTCGAAGACCCGAGCCAGCCAAATTCGCCAGTGCTGCCGTGTCTTTCGATCCGCCTTGGCCGCACCAAGACGGCCGAGGCCGACGCGGACGCCCGGGTGCTTCTGGTCGGGCGTCCGGTCGAGGCGCTGCGGGAATGGCTTCTTCGCGCTGACATTGAGAAAGGCGCGATCTTTCGGGCGATCGACCAATGGGGCGGGATTGACGACAGGGCTTTGACGCCGCAGGCGGTGAATGCGATCCTGAAGCGGCGCGTGGCGGCGGCGGGTCTCGACCCGAAGCTTTATTCGGCGCATGGGCTGCGCTCGGGCTATCTGACCGAGGCGGCCAGGGCAGGGGTGTCGCTTCCCGAGGCGATGCAGCAATCGCAGCACCGCTCGGTGCAGCAGGCGGCGAGCTACTACAATGACGCCGAGCGGCGGCTCGGGAAGGCGGCGCGGCTGGCTTAGGGCCAGCTGTCTTGACCCCCAATAAGGCCCTATTGCTGGATCTGAAACCTTGTCAGCTGACAAGGTTCTCCGTTAATTCTCGGCACTCTCAGGTAAGTGGCCCCCATTCTGACGTGGCCAACCAATGCCTTTAGATTTTCCAATTCTCCAGCAACGCCGCGCCCGAACACTCCATCTGTCCGCGGTCGGGAGGTTAACGGCGCGACCGCGCGCCTGCTTTCATCGATTGGTCTTGGTGGCCAGCAGCAATCCGCGCCACGGCTCCGGCCGGGAAGGGAAGGGTGCGGCAGACGCGCCCAAACCTTGTCAGCTGACAAGGTTTTCGCCTCACGCGGACGCATGGCTTCCTGAGAAGCGTCTGACGCGCTTGCATGTGGAGGTGATTGCTTGGCTCAACTTATCTGCCGTGAGCGACGTTTTTCGCGGTCCCGGTTCTGCCACTTATCTGCCACAAATGTCTCTCGGCATTTGGGTTTAGGCTAGACGAAGAGCATGGTTTCGAACCTCATGCTCGATCGTCCGAACTTATGATGCACGGGCATTCCGGTTCATCGCGGCTAACTATTATCCCTACCAGAATACGATCGGGGCGCTCCGGTAGCGGCTTCTGACACAGATCCAATCGCAGTTTCTTTGGGTGCTGCCGTTGGCGTGCAGCCTGGTGTGCTGAACAATCGGAGCAATCAGGCCCGGCGGCACAAAGATCTACTCCAGCGCTGTCCGACGCAGCAAGCGGCCTTCTGAACACCCAGCCAAGATCGAGGCGTAATTGAAGGGCGGTATCATCGATCCGATGGCTAAAGTCGCTGCGGCGCATACGTCAGATATTGCCGGCGGAATGTCCGGGCCGGATGAACTGACGCGGTGCGAGGAGTGATTGTACAAACTCGCAGATGGGCTCGAAACTCGATGCAGGTGCTATAAGAAACCTAGCGAGCAGCCGCCGATCGCATGGCCGCTGAGGAGGTCACCCTATTCTGACCAACGAAGAAGTCGAGCATCATGCCCCGCGGGTGGAGGTACCTTCGAGCAGTGCCACGAAGTACAGGCCACCATGGCGGCGGCAAACGTGCTTTTGGTTGCTATGGATGTGGTTCAGTCCCGAACGACAAGGAATAACTCCATCTGACGCCCGGGGCATGGCCGACGCCTTGTACGGAAACGAATCGGACGAGGCCGATCCCAAAACTTGACCGAGCGCCCGCGGCGTCCTCGATCCAGCAACCCTCCTTTGCGACCTAGCGCGAAGAGACGCGCGATTCTGCCTGTTAATACTCTGTTAGTACAATTTTGCTGGACGAAATTAGAGAATCATGGCCTATCTTGACGACCATCAGGCAATAAAGTGACTTCTGGTCGTCAGGTTGGGCTGCACTCGTCAATGACAATATCGACTTCAACCACGATCGGGATAGAAGATGCTGCGGGCAAAATTGTCCGCCACGCTCATATTTTGTCGCGCCATCTCCAAGTAATGCGCGACCGGATGTATCCCCCCCGAGCGCAAAAACATTTGCGGCATTTCATGACAAATGAGGTGTCCAAACTTACCTCGGTTCCTGAATCGACCTTGCGAACAATGTCGATCGAAGGCAAGGGCCCGACGCCGGCGCGCCTTGACAATAATCATCGATCTTACACACTTGAACAAATCAATGAACTAAGAGCGTTGTTCGCCGCTCAGAGACCATCCGAAGCTTTGCGATTTTTGCCTCATCGACGTAAAGGAGAGCATCTCCAAATTTTAGCTGTCGCCAATTTTAAGGGCGGCAGCGCCAAAACGACGACAAGTCTCCATTTATCTCATTATCTAGCATTACACGGCTATCGGGTCCTTGTAATAGACCTCGATCCACAAGCATCGCTGTCGGCTATGTTTGGTGCCCAGCCCGAAATTGATGTCGGCGAAAACGAAACCATTTACGCGACACTGCGCTATGACAACAAGCGCAAACCAATTCGCGACGTTGTTCGCAAGACCTATTTTCCTGGAATCGACCTGATCCCGGGAAATATCGAGGTCATGGAATATGAACACGAAACACCCAGAATTCTTGCCTCCAAACATCAACATTCGGGAGGGGCTTTTTTCGAAAGATTGCGCCTCTCTATTTCCGAGGTCGATAGCGATTACGACGTCGTCATTCTGGATACCCCACCTTCGCTTGGGTTCCTTACACTTGGCGCAATCTATTCCGCAACGAGCATGCTCGTGACCATTCATCCGGCGATGCTCGACGTCGCTTCAATGAGCCAGTTTCTGCTCATGATGGGCGACCTGATCACGGTCATCCGCGATGCTGGGGCGACCATACGCCAAGACTTCTTTCGCTACCTGATAACCCGACACAATCCCAACGATCAACCGCAGACAGAGGTTATAACTATGCTTAGGCATATGTTCGGAACCGACGTACTCGTGCCTACGGCCATTGAAAGCACAGCTATTGAAGCCGCAGGTTTAGCCAAGCGCAGTCTTTATGAACTTGAGGCGGGTCAAGTCGGGCGCGACACCTTTCGCCGCGCGCGTGAGTCTATGGATGCTGTAAATGATCGAATCATCGGACTTATCTCCGAAAGTTGGGGGCGTCCGGCATGAGCAGGCGCACACCGAGCAAATCGATTGCCGCCAACTTTGGCGCACTCTCGGAGAGCATTTCCCTGCCTGATGCCCTTAGCACCGGGCATGACGCTGTTCCCTCCATATCCGCGCAACCAGCAGCCCGTGTTGGGGCCGGGGTTATTGGCGCGACGCAGCGGACACTTACCGATCTTCGCGAAGAGCGCGACCAGCTACTTATTCAATTGGCTACCACCGGCGAACTGCTGCTGGACCCTTCTCTCATCGATCCGTCCCCATTCCAGGACAGGCTTCCTGATGACGGCGAAGCGGAATTCGATTCTTTTAGGAACCTAATCGATACAGAGGGGCAGAAGGTCCCTATCCAAGTTCGCAAGCATCCGAATTCTTCGGGACGCTACCAAATCGTTTATGGCCACAGGCGTTGGCGCGCCGCTAAGGACCTTGGAAAAACCGTCAAAGCTTTCGTTGCCGACGTATCCGATGCCGAAATGGCTATCGCACAAGGAATCGAAAATGCCGCCCGTCAAAACTTAACTTGGATTGAAAAGGCGTTATTCGCCTGGCGCATGGACCAAGCGAACATCAAGTCGAGGGATATTCGCGCGGCCTTAGTAATCGACGATGCCGAACTAACGCGATTTCGATCTGTCTGTCGGGCAATGAGCTCTGAGATATTGCATGCGATTGGCCGCGCGCCAAAGATAGGACGTCCTCGATGGATCGATCTCGCGACCGCTGTTGGCAAAGATCCCGATGCACTGACTAAGATTCATCAAACCCTGTCATCTGACAAGGTTTCTTCTCTGCACTCAGATGAGCGCTTTCACCTAGTTCTAGCTGCCATAAAGGCGACGCCAGCTGAAAAACGGCAAGAGCGCAAACTAGTTACCCCTTCTGGAAAAGTGATTGGCGCGGCTGCTTTCAATCGGGGAAACGTCAAATTGACGATCTCCCCGGCGCATGCAGACGCATTCATCTCATTTCTGGAGGCAGAGATCCCGATGATTATGAAGAGTTATTTCGCCCAACGCGGCGAAGAATGAATGGCTACTTGCCATCGCTATGGCCCCGGCGTTCCGGAGCCAAAAAACACTAACTTAAAAGGACTTTGAATCCACGGCAAAAGAAAAAGGCCCCCGAAACAATCGCTCCGGAAGCCCTTCTCATATGTGTTGCAACTGAGAGAATCGCACTTCCGCGAATCACAGTCAAGAGTCTTTAGCGTCGTTTCGGCGAGCATATTTTCTTTGCCTAAGACAAGGCGAAGAACATGCAGCACTTTTCATCAATGACGCTTGCGGGGCGGCGGGCAGGGGCATTTTGCCCGCCTAATAACCCCCGGCGAATAAACGCGCGGATCGGCCGATTCAGCCGGGGACGACGCTTGCCGTTCGCATGGGAAGCGAGGGCAGGGGCGGGATCCCGCCTCTCCCTTTCCCTCTCCCTGCAAATTCCGACACCGACTTTTTTCGTCAGGCCGCTTCGCGTTCGCAAAGCGCCGCCGGACACTTGGCGCGCGCCCGCAACGATTCGCTGTGGGCGCCGTCAAAGCCGCTCGGCGTTCGCGCGCGGCGGCCATAGCAAAGGAGTTTCTAAATCAGATTTCAGGCAGGACCGGCGGCCAGAGACAAATCTCTGAGCCTGTCAGGTCCAGCCAACCAGTTCTGCGCAGCATCAAGGCGCTGCGCAGAAGCGTGAACCGTGTACCCAACAACCCATCAGGAGACATTTAGGCAAAGAAAAAGCCCCCGAAACGTCGCCGCTCCGGAAGCCCTAATCTTGAAATCTGGCAATTTCCAGATAGCGCTTCCCGCCATTTTTTGTCAAGGCCGAACGCCGTTTCAGCGAATGCTTTTGCTTTGCCCGAAGAAAGGCAAAGACCATGCAATTATCCCTATCAACGACGCCCTTCGGGCGGCGGCCGTATACGCTTGCCCAAACGCAGGCCCAGATCGTTGCCAATGAGTGCGCGCCGGACGCCGTCGTGCGGAAATGGCTGGTCTTCGACGACATCTGCGCGGCCATGGCGCTGCTCGGCCTCTCCGACCGGACGCTCGCCGTTCTGAAGGCGCTGCTGTCCTTTTATCGCCCGGATACGCTCGCCGGCGACAAGCCGATCATCGTCTTTCCCTCGAACAGGGCGCTGGCGCAGCGGGCGGGCGGCATGGCGGAGAAAACTCTGCGCAGGCACCTGGCGATCCTCGTCGCCCGTGGCATCATTATTCGCCGCGACAGCGCCAATGGAAAGCGCTACGCGAGGAAAGGGGAGGGGGGAGAGATCGCGGAAGCCTTCGGCTTCGACCTTGCGCCGATCGTCGCCCGCGCCGAAGAATTCAGCCAGCTCGCCGCCGAGGCGGCGGCCGAGCAGCTTCTCCTGCGCCAGCTGCGCGAGAGCATCACCATCCGCCGGCGCGACATCGACAAGATGATCGCGACCGGCGCCTATGAAGGCGTTCCCGCCGACTGGAACGGTTTCCAGAAGGCCTTCATGGCGCTTGGCGGACGCGTTGCGCGAACGGCGACAGTGGAGACGCTGGAACCTCTGGCCGCAGCACTGGAAAGTCTCGCGAATGAGATCCGCAACGTGCTCGAATCTCATGTCAAAACATCAAAAATGACCGGCAATGACGGTCAAAGTGGCCGTCATATACAAAATTCAAACAAAACCCTTTCTCTTGAATCTGAACATGGCTTACCGATAAGCCATGGGGCGACCAACGAGCCTCAACCGGAAACAACCGCCCCTCCATCATCGATCCCACAGCAGTCGACGCCGCCGCAGAAAGCAACCTTTCCGCTCGCTATGATCCTCGACGCTTGCCCGGACATTGTCGAGCAAGCGCCCGAGGGCATCAAATCATGGCGAGACCTCATCGCCACGGCGGAAAGGGTCCGCCCCTGGATCGGCGTCAGTCCAAGCGCTTGGGAGGAGGCGACCGATATTCTCGGACCAACTGACGCCGCGATCGTCCTCGCCGCAATCCTGCAGCGCGGGGACGCTATCGCCAGCGCCGGCGGCTATCTGCGCAGCCTGACCCAGAAAGCGAGGGCAGGGGCCTTCTCGCTCGGGCCGGTGCTGATGGCCCTGATCCGCGCGAACCTGCGAAAGCGTGGCGAAAAAATGCGGGCGTGATTTCGCGTTCGCGTCGCGCGCGGCTTCAATCGATCCAACCGTTCGCAGGAGCATGGCAGGAGTCCAAAATGCACCCCGTTGATTTCCAAAAATTTATCGCAGACGAGGGTTATATTCTCGCCCCGGACTTCCGGAAAAAACGAAAAGCGCTTCAGCACGCAGCCAGGCGCGGCGACGTCGCAGCACAATGCGCGCTTGCAACCTTGTGCCTCCACGGTTACGGCGTGCCGCAAAACTTCGCCGCAGCGGCAAAATGGTTTGAAAAGGCCGCCAATCAAGGGGACCGCGAAGCGCAGTTTTTCCTCGGCAAAATGTATTGGGGAGGGGAGGGCATTCGTCGCGATGACCAACAGGCCACGAAATGGTTTCGGCGGGCGGCGGCGCAGGGCGATGTCCAGGCGCAGCGAGCTCTCGCGATCCTAGACGGCGCCAGCGACAGGATCGATGAGAACCGCACGCCAGGCGCCGGAGCCATTACCAGGGCCGCATGACAACGCGAAGCTCAATCCTCAGATTGCCATGCAAAGGCTCTCGCAGCCTGCCTTGTCTGGCGTTCGGTGTTTGTTCTAGGGTCGCGACCCATAAAATGGTTGGCATGAGGAGCGCGATGTGATTCACGGCTTCCGAAAGGAAGCAGCGATGAATCGGGACCATTTTTGGCTTACGGATGGGCAGTTTGCGAAGATTGCGCCACATCTTCCAACCGATACCCGCGGCAAGGCGCGCGTCGACGACCGACGGGTCATCAGCGGGATCATTCATGTTTTGAAATCTGGCGGACGCTGGATCGATGCGCCGCCGGACTATGGGCCGAAGAAAACCCTTTATAATCGCTATGTTCGCTGGGCCGCCAAGGGCGTCTGGGTCGATCTTTTCCACGCGCTTGCGCAGGCGGGCGGGCCGCCCGCGCAGGTGCTCATCGACTCTTCGGCGGTGAAGGCGCATCGCTCGGCCAGCGGCGGCAAAGGGGGGAGAAAAATCAGGCCATCGGGCGCTCGCGCGGCGGACGCACGACCAAAATCCACGCCTTGACCGATGCGGCCTGCCGTCCGCTGTCCTTCATGCTGACCGGTGGCCAGGTCGCCGATTGCACGGCGGGCGCGGAACTGCTGGCCCGGCTCCCCGCCTGCGAAATTCTGCACGGCGACAAAGGTTACGACAGCGACGCTATCCGCCGGCAGGTCGAGGAACGCAGCGCTATGCCGAACATCCCGCCAAAGGCCAACCGCAAATGGAAGAACTGCTTTTCGCCTTTCCTCTACCGCAACCGCAACGCCATCGAGCGCATGTTCTGCCGCCTCAAAGACTTCAGGCGGGTGGCGACGCGCTACGACCGAAACGCCGCCAACTTTCTCGCCACAGTCTGCATCGCCGCAACCGTCAGCTATTGGTTATGAGTCCGGACCCTAGCTTGCGGCATGGCCGACGACGACGCGTTCCTCCGCTTGCCGAACCCGAACCTTTTGGTTTGGCCTCATCTAATGAAATGCCCAAGCAGTACGCATGAGACCGTCTCAAACTTGGGGGTGCTATAGGAACGGGGTCGTCTATTGGCCTGGGGAATGAGATGAAGTGGCGGGTTTTGCTGGAGCTGACAGAGGCAAACGGGAACGTGGA
>Ga0182014_10007619_pt1 | contig 11285 bp, 9 predicted proteins | sample 612S2DmetaG_FD_120489 | JGI IMG/M metagenome (GOLD analysis project Ga0182014, IMG submission 120489) | Permafrost microbial communities from Stordalen Mire, Sweden - 612S2D metaG | ecosystem: Environmental > Terrestrial > Soil > Wetlands > Permafrost | place: Sweden: Stordalen | collected... | reverse complement strand
TGGAGATCATCCCATTGCAGGGTTACAGCGAAGAAGAGAAGGTGCACATCGCCAATCGTTACCTGATTCCGCGCCAGATCAAGGAAAACGGGATCACGACGGAACAGATTGAGTTTCCGGAAGAAGCGGTGCGGCACATCATCCGCCACTACACGCGCGAAGCCGGGGTGCGAAAACTGGAACAGACCATCGGGACAGTATGCAGAAAAGAAGCGCGGCGCGTAGTGGAAGGGCACACGGAGAAGCTCGTGGTCACACGCGAGATGCTCAAGGAATTCCTGGGGGGAATCCAGGTGCGCGTGGAGACCGAGGTTGCGGAACGCGTGAAGCGGCCGGGCGTGGCCGTAGGTCTGGCATGGACGCCGGCCGGCGGCGACATTCTCTTCATCGAGGCCAACAAGATGAAGGGCAAGGGCGGCTTTACGATGACCGGCCAGATCGGCGAGGTGATGCAGGAATCGATGCAGGCCGCGCTGACCTGGGTGCGCTCGAACGCCACGCGGCTGGGGCTTGCCGAGGACTTTACCAAGGATCTCGACATCCACATCCACGTGCCGGCGGGCGCTATACCCAAGGACGGCCCTTCGGCGGGTGTCACCATGGCCACGGTGCTGGTGTCGTTGCTCACCGATACGCCGGTGCGGCCGCTGACGGCCATGACCGGCGAGATCACGCTCAGCGGCAACGTGCTTCCGGTGGGCGGGATCAAGGAAAAGTTTCTGGCAGCGCGACGGGCCGGGGTGGACACCATCATCCTGCCTGCGGAGAACCGCCAGAGCGTGGAAGAGGACCTGGCGCCGGAGATGATGGCGGGTGTGGATGTGCATTATGCCAGCCAGATTGAAGACGTGCTGGCCGTGGCTCTGCCGAAATTGGTCATGCGGCCGCAACTGCTGCCGGCCGCGACCGAGCTCCCGGTGGGCGCAGCGGCGTAAACGCGGCTTCCTGCAAGAAAAAGGGCTGGCGAATCTGCCGGCCCTTTCTTTTTCTGTGCGGATCCTCATTCGCGAGTTCTTTGGCGCCGGATTCCCGCATCGGGCGCGTCTTGGGGACGGCCCGCTCTGCGGCTACGCTTCGCGGAAATCGGCGGCGCGAGGTAGAGAGGGCCAGAATCCTGCCGATAGGCCGGACAGAGCATAGCGCTTCTCGATGCCAGTGCGGTTCCTTAATGGCCGTGTGCTGAACCCGCCACTGCTGGGTGGCACTTTTCTGCGATCGTCGCAGCGCCTACTCGAGGAAATCCCGGCAGCGTTGCAGATTGACGCGGAGAGCAGGATCATGGCAGCCACGCACACGATCGTTCCGCTGCATCTTTCGGGCAACACCACGGACCAGCAGAACCAGCAGTTGCAGAGTTGCCTGGGCGACGCCGTGCACAATGCATATCTCACGGCGATCGAGCAGCTCGACAAGCAAAGCGCGCAGGCCGTGCTTGAGGCGGAGCGCCAAGTCAAGGCCGATATCGCCGAAGCCGTGACGGAAATCGTGCACAGCTACACAATCAGCAACAAGTATTTAGAAGAGGAGGTGGGTTCGGATCGCGGCTATCCGCCGACCTATTGCGTGCGCCCCGTGGAGGCGCAGGTGACGGAGCTGAGAAAGGCCTTCCCCGCACTCGGCGCGTGCCAGGAAAAGCTGGGCCGACTGCCCCTCCCCGAAGGAGCCGAGGCCTGGTTTGCCATTCCCCGCTGGGAGGCCGTGGCGCCCACTTACAACGAAGCGGTGGAGAAGATTATCGAGGTTTTGGCCAAAAAGCGCCGGATTTCGAACCGGATTGCCGGACGCCTGGGCCAGGAATACCTGCGCCAGACCGAGCGCAGCCGGCTTGCGCGGGCCATTCTTGCCGAGCAGCAGCAGGGGAGCGACATCCTGGTTGTTGCCGCGCAAGCCGGCAGGCTGCATCGCGGCTGCTCGGCCCGGCGCACGCGCGCCGCTCTGGCCGGCAATGAGTACTGCCTGGGGGTTTTTGCTATTGCGAGCATTTTGCTCACGCACCCCGAACGCCTCTCCACTGGCGAATCCCTGATGGTCGATTGCGGAGGGGATGAGTACTCTCCCCGAGCCGACCGCAACTTCGACCGCGTCCCTCTCTTCGACTTCGATCTCTCGGGAATCGAGTTCAGCATTTTTTACGAGGACCGCGCCCGCAACCTGTGGGGCACGCCCACCGGGTTCCTCTACAAGCTGGCCTAGGGCCTGGGTCTCTCACGCGGTTCATGGACGACTCGAGGAATAAGACATCTGCGTTTGCGAGAATCGCAGAGCGTGGGTCAGGAGACCCACGCTACAGCCGGCTAGGAAGCCGGCGCTACATTTCGGCATGCCACGTCTAATCGATAGGCGGTATTCTTTTCCGAGTGATGCGTGTGCAAGTAATCCCTTTTGGGGTATTGAAGGATTGGCTGGGAGCCTCCGCGACCACCCCCGTGATGAGCATGGAGCTGCCGGACGGCGCCTCAGTGGCCGTGCTGCTGGAGCGCCTGCGCGACACCTTGCCCCCTGGTGCTGCGGCTGAAATCCTGGGCAGCATCGCGATGAGCGTGAATGCCGAGTACGCCCAGGCCGCGCACATCCTGCACGACGGCGACGAGGTGGGCCTGCTGCCACCGGTCTCCGGCGGTACTGCGCGCACAGCGAACGCTTTGGACGAGAGTCGCGAAGACGAAAGCATCCTTGTTGCGTTGACCCGCGATCGTATCGACGCGGAAAGTACTGTTACTGGAGCCAAGAGCGGCGAAGACGGCGCGGTGGTGGTTTTCGACGGCATTGTGCGTAACCACACACGCGGGCGCCGGACCCTGCATCTGGATTACGAGGCCTATGAAGAGATGGCGCTCCGGCAGATGCGGGAGCTGGGATTGATGGCGCGGGAGCGATTCGGCGTGAGACAGGTGACGATGCTGCACCGGCTGGGCCGCCTGGAGATCGGCGAGACCAGCGTGTTGATCGTGGTGGCTTCAGCGCATCGCACTGCTGCCTTCGAGGCTTGCCGCTGGCTTATCGATACACTCAAGCAGACTGTGCCCATCTGGAAGAAGGAGACCTTTGCCGATGGCGCGGTGTGGGCGCCGGGCGAGCCGTTTCCGAAAGAGATTGCCATAGAGTCTGGGGAGGGACCGCATGAAACCTAATTGCGGCCACGGCTCCGGAATCACAAGGCGCATGGGCCTGGGTATGCTTCTGGCGCTGGCGGCGGTTGCGCTCGCCGCGCAGGATTCAGTAGCCACCTTTCGCGTGGACGTGAAGCTGGTAAGCATTTTCGTCAACGTGACCGATAAGAACGGCGCATTGGTGGGCGGCCTGACGCAGGGCGATTTTGCGGTATACGAGGATGGACGGCCGCAACAGATTGCGGTCTTCGAGCGGCAGTCGGAGCTACCGTTGAATCTGACGCTGGCAATCGACACGTCAGGCAGTGTGCGCAAGGACATGAGCGAGGAGGCGGCCGCGGCACGGCGGTTCGTGCACGCCATTTTGCGTCCGCAGGACAAGATGAGCGTGCTACAGTTCGCCACCGAGGTGCGCGAGCTTACGCCCTTCACCAACAAGATTGCGCAGATCGACCGGGGCCTGAGCGAGTTGCATGGCGATTGGGCGACCGCGCTCTATGACGCCATCTGCCTGGGCTCGGAAAAGCTCGGCGGAAACCCAGGGCGGAAGGTGCTGGTGGTGATCTCCGACGGCGACGACACGGCCAAGAGCTCCACCTACGCGCAGGCATTGGAAGCGGCGTTGCGCAACGAGGTGATGATTTACTCGCTCATCGATGTGCCCATTGAAGCCAGCGCCGGCCGCGACCTGGGCGGCGAACACGCGCTCATCACGATCGCAGAACAAACCGGCGGCAAGTATTTCTACGTGAGCGATGGCGGCCTGGACAAAGCTTTTGCCAAAGTGAGCGACGATCTGCGCACGCAATACCTGATTGGCTACTATCCGCGCCACCAGGCGCCGGGCACGAACTTCCACCGCTTGACGGTGACCGTCCCGCGCGCCGCACCCGATGAGTTCAATGTCCGCAACAAGACCGGCTATTACGCGGACCCGGCGCTGAAGGGGAACTGATTGCGGAGTTGGTGAGCATTGCGGGCCGGTCTTATTGCGTTGCGGAAAAACTCCGAACGAAGAGCGAATTCGTCAAAGGATGAATTAGCAGGGGCTGAAGCCCGACACATTCTGATGAACATATTGGCCTGGCTAAAGCCATGCCCGTGTTACAAGGCACGTTCGACAGTATCTTTCAGCAAGTTGTTATGACCGCGCCTTCAGCTCGTCGCCGTTGATGGGCAGGCAAATGCGAAACGTTGTCCCCTTGCCCACCTCGCTCACAAATGTCAGGCTGCCTTTGTGACGGTCCACCACCGAGCGCGCAATAGCCAGCCCTTGACCGGTACCTCGCCCCACTTCTTTGGTGGTGAAGAACGGATCGAAGATCCGGCCGTGAATGTTTTCGGGGATTCCAGCACCTGTATCGGCGATCGAAATGAGCGCCATCGTGCCTTCCAACCTGGTCTCGATCCTGATCGTGCCCTTCTGGCCTGTTCCCTTGACCACGTCGCCAATGGCATGCGCCGCATTCACCAGAAGATTCAGGAAGACCTGATTGATGTCGCTAATGCTGCAGACGACTAGAGGCAGGTCGCCGAAATCAGTCTGGACCTCCGCGACATATTTCAGTTCATTGCGTGCGACGGTGAGAGTGTTCAGCAGAGCTTTATTGACGTCGGCGTGAGCCATCCCCTTAGCCTCGGGATGCGCAAACTCTTTCATGGCCTGCACAATGGTCACGACTCTTTCGATGCCTTCGAGTGTCTGGGAAATGGCTTCGGGAATTTCTTGCATCATGCCGGCCGCGTCCATCTCGGTTTCAAGGCGGCGAAACTCGGCGCAAAAGGCCGGCGGAGGGGCAATACCGGATGAAGGATCGCAGAGCGAGCGCAGCTTGCCCAGAAAAGCCTGCAATTCTGCGAAAGCATTCTCGAGAAAGCGAACATTGTCTCCGACAAACTGCATCGGAGTATTGATTTCGTGCGCAATGCCGGCGGCCAGGCGGCCAACGGATTCGAGCTTTTGAGCCTGGCGTAACTCAACTTCTGCAGCGTCGCGGCCGGTTATGTCGCGCGCAATTGCCTGGATCTCCACTGCCTTGCCGTCTCTATAAATGAGGCGCGGGTTAATCTCCAGCATGACCCGCCGGCCATCCCTGGCTTTGATTTCCAGCTCGAATTTTTCGGGAGGATGGCCTGCCACCAGCCGGCCAACCACAAGCCCGATGCGATCCCAGTGCTCCGCATCGACCAGTTGCCGCAGGGTCAACCGCATCGCTTCTTCTCGGGCATATCCGATCGTCTGCTCTGCCAGGCGATTGAGAGAGGTGATGCCCATTTCGAGGTCAAACGTGTAAACCTGGTCGCTGGCGTTTTCGAACAGGTCGCGATATCGCTCCTCACTGCTTTCGAGCGCTTGCTCGGCCTGCTTGCGCAGCGTGATGTCTTCGATCTGAGTAATGTAATGAGAAGCAGCGCCAAGGTTGTCCTTCACGACAGAGATCTTCACCCGCGCCCAAATGATGCTTCCCTGCTTGTGCACGTAGCGTTTTTCGATCTCGATGGTTGTGACGCCGTCGCGGCTAAATTGCGTGGTTACCTGGCGCGAACGTTCGAGATCGTCGGGATGCGTGATCTGCTGCCACGCCCCGGTCAACAGCTCTTCAGAAGAGTAGCCCAACATCCGGCACAGTGCTGCGTTGGCATGCAGGAAGCGGCCCTCTAATCCCGTCATGCACATGCCGAAGGGAGCCTCTTCAAAGGCTGTTCGGAATCGATCTTCGCTTTCGCGCAGTGATTCCTCTGCCCGCTTGCTCTCGACGAACTGCGCGATGCTGTGGACCACAGACTCGAATGACTGCAGCGCAGTGTCGGTCAGGGACTCAGTGGCGTACACTGCCGCCACTCCCAGCACCTGGTTCCGAACCTTGAGCGGGTAGCCCGCAAAGGCCACTTTTGGCTGGCAGTCAGCGTCACCGGGCGAGGCATCGTGCCCCACCTCGCGGTCCACCTCCGCCGCGCCGGTTTCCGCGATGCGCTCCAGCCTCGCAGGGTCGATCCGCTTGCGGTCACGGCCGCCATCGAGCTGCATATCGGAGCTGGCCAGCATCTCCAGGCGGTGTTGCCGATCGTTCATGACCCAGAGCTGCGTAAATACCACGTCCGTATTTCGAACCAAAGCATCCGCGCAATTCTGCAAGCCCTGGCCGAGGCTTTCCGCGCCCGTCAGGGCCTGACTGACATCGGCCGCCAGCGTGGCCAGGCGATGGCGCTCCGCCATTTCCGCTTCAATCTGTACGCGAACGCTGACGTCCTGGTAAAGCGCCAGAATTCCTTCGAGCTGCCCTGCGATCACGAGAGGCACTCCGTAGACTTCGACGTCAATGAGTGCACCATCCCGGCGACGGCGGCGGGTCGTGAAGTGTACGCTCTTGCCACGCAGACACTCGCAGGTAAAGTAATCGGCATCGGCGGCCAGGCTAACCGGGACAATCGACAGATCGTTGAAGTGGGAGCCCTGCGCTTCCTGGCGCGAGCACTGAAAGATCCGCTGGAACGCAGTATTCGATAACTGAATGCGCTCTTCTTTGTCCAGCACCACAATTCCCAGCGGGCTGGTTTCGACCACGGTGTGGAGGTATGCGGTGCGCTCTTCGAGCGCCTTCTCCGCGCACTTGCGGGGCGTAATATCGAGAAAGCTTTCCAGCAGATACCGGTGGCCCTCGATTTCGACCGGCTTCACGGTCTTGATGATCGAGAGCCTCTCTCCCCGGACGGTAAGCAGAACGCGCTCTGAGTTGTCGACCATTTGCCCAAGGTCCGTCACCGGGCACCGCCCCTGCTCCGCCGGACAAACAAACTTATGACACACCGCGCCTATGATTTTGTCGCGTGAGGTCCCTACCAGTTGCAGTGCGACAGGATTAGCGTCGACGATTTGGTGGGTTTCCGGATCGATCACCAGGATTCCGGTCTCCACGCCATCGAAGACGGCCAGGAACTTCTCGCGATTTTCTCGCAGTGCAGTCTCCGCGTTGTTGAGTTCGGTCCTGAGCTGGGCAGTCGTGCGGTCGCAGGTCTGCTGGAGGCCTGCCAGTGCCGGCCCTTCGTCGTCGACACACGGCCTCTTTTCGCTCAAGGACTCCGCCTCCTCCAAATGGCCGCGCATTGCATGGGGTCGCTCTCCGAACCGTGGCCGCTTGCCCTGACCAGCGCGATCTAGGCCCCGTAGGCCGATCCACGCATGGGCGACTTCCTCCTGAATGGGAAGCTGATCTTGACATCGGCGGACGCAGGGAAAACAAGAGCCGGCCGAGCCGATACTGCGAATTAGCAATCTAGTTAAGGCAAATTCACGGATGCCGATCATCTATTCGGGAGGGATTCGGGAGGGAAGTGCGCGAATCTTCCCGCAAAACCGCAGCGGCTTTCCCCGCCTTGCATCTAAAATGACGGTATGACTTCCCCACTTTCGTCGCGCCGCCGCTCCAAGACGCCGCCGCCGGGTGAAACCGGCCAGGAAGGGCTTTACCTGCGCTCGTTGAGCGATCGCCAGGTGGTTGTGAACATCAAACTGCGCGACGGCGAGACGGTGCGCGGCTGGATCGAGTACTTCGACGACTCGATGCTGCGCTTGACGCGCGAGAATCTGCCCAATTTATTTATTTACAAGCACCAGATCCGCAGCATCAGCGAAGTGGGGCGGCGGCGTGTAACACGCTACGAGAGCGTTGAGGGGCCGGGCCCCGGCGGGGCAGGCTCAGGCGAGGCGGGCCTGTGATGGACACGGCGAAGGATCCAGTCCAAAGCGATTTTGTTTTTGTTCCCAGAGCGGCAGAGATTGCGCGCGAGGCGGGTGCACGACTGCGCGAGTACTTCATTGCAGGCGTGGAAACCGAGTACAAGGGCGACGTGGACCTGGTGACGGTGGCGGATCGCACCGTGGAGAAGCTGATCCGCGGGCGGTTGGGCGAAGTCTTTCCGGAGCACGGCATCTACGGCGAAGAAGGCACCCGTGAGCGCATGGAGAGCGAGTACCGCTGGTACGTGGACCCGCTGGATGGAACGACCAACTTCGCTCATGGATTCCCGCAGTTCTGCGTTTCGCTGGGACTGGAGCACCGGCCCGAGGGCACGCGGCCGGATAAGGACGGAACGCTGGTGGCCGGAGTGATTTACGATCCCATGCGAGACGAACTCTTTGTGGCCGAGCGCGGGCGCGGAGCCCAGGTGAACGGGAAGCCGGCGCGGGTTTCGCGGGTGCCGGAGCTGGCCGAAGCACTGCTGGCGACGGGATTTCCCAGCCGCAAGCGCCACGCCAGCCCGAACATCCACTTTTATCAGGAGTTCACGCTGCGCTCGCACGGGGTGCGAAGGGCTGGCTCGGCCGCGCTCGACCTTGCGTACGTGGCCTGCGGCCGCATGGACGGCTTTTGGGAGTTCAACCTGAACCCCTGGGACACGGCTGCGGGGATTCTGCTGGTGGAGGAGGCGGGTGGGCGCGTGACGGATTTTGCCGGCGCGCATTACCGGCTGGCGAGCGATGAGATTCTGGCCTCGAATGGATTAATTCATGAAGAACTGATCGGATTTTTCCGCGATATGTTCGCCGGACGGAATCTTTCGCCCATCCCCACGCCCGAGGAATTCGCGAGAAACAGGGAGCGAGGGAGAAAGACGGGGGAGCAAGGGCGCGAGGGGGCAGGGGAGCAAGAAAGCCGCGCCTGAACGCACTCGGTTCGGGGACGGCAGGCTTGCATTCGTTGTCCTGTTTCACGCGTTGGCCGGCGCTGCCAAAGGTGTCCGCCGCGAATGGGCGGTTTCCCTCCCTCGCTCCCTTGCTCCATCGCTCCCTCGTTTCCTTGCTGCCTTGTTCCCTTGCTCCCCGCCTTTCTGCTACTATCAGCGTCGAGAAGTTCAGTGCGGCACGCGCAAGTGAGGCCGCCGGAGACCCCCGGAGAGAGCAGAAATGGCATACGTCATTGCAGAACCCTGTATCGGCACCAAGGACACCGCCTGCGTGGACGCCTGTCCCGTCGATTGCATCCACCCCAAGAAAGATGAAGACGGTCATGCAGACGCCGATCAGCTCTTCATCGACCCGGTCGAGTGCATCGACTGCGGCGCCTGCGTTCCGGTCTGCCCGGTATCGGCAATCTTTGCGCAGGACGATCTGCCGGAGAAGTGGGCCCACTTTACCGAGAAAAACGCCAAGCACTTCGGCCGTTAGCAGACGCGTCCCATCCCAATTCACCCGAAGTGTGGCTCAACGCGCGTCCTGCATTAAGCGGGGCGCGCGTTTGTGCGTGAAGCGCCACTGCCTGCGGTGCGATGATGATGAGGCATGTCCGTTCTCTCCTCAGAAGCGGTGGTTCTGCGCACCTGGCCTGTGCATGAGGCGGACCTGATCGTTAGTTTTTTCACCCGTGATTACGGACGCTTGCGCGGCGTGGCCAAGGCAGCGCTCAAGAGCCGCAAACGCTTTGGCGGGGCGCTGGAGCCGATGACGCTGGCGCGGGCCTGGTTTGCCGAGCGGCCGCGTCAAGAGCTGGTACGACTCGACCAACTGGAGATTGTGCGCTCGCCGCTTTCAGCGCCAGTGGATCATACGCGCATGGCGGTGCTGAGTTTTTATGCCGAGGTGCTGGACGAAATCCTGCCTGAGCGCGACCCGCAGGACGCGGTGTTTCGGTTGCTGGTTTCGGTGCTGGAGCAGACGGATGCGATAGACACCGTTCCCGGGTCCTCAAATGCGAGGGACCTGGGGCACCCTCAACAAGGGCCGTGGATGGCGCTCACCTATTTTTCCTTGTGGATGACGCGGCTGATGGGCCTGCTGCCTGACACGGGCCACTGCATGGTCTGCGGCGAAGCATTGCATGGAGCAGAGGTTTCGTTTTCGAGTTATGCGGACGGGCTTTTTTGCGGGCTGCACGCGAACGGTTCGGCGAGCGGGCTCTCGGCCGATAGCTGGCAACTGGCGCAGCGCATGTTGCGCGCTCCGGCGTCGACTTTCGCCGGCGAACCGTGGCCGCGCAAGCGCGGCCAGGATCTGAGGCGCTTCACGCTGCAGACACTGGAGCGGCATTTGGAACGCAGGCTGAAGACCGCAGAAGCGCTGGCGCGGCTGGGCGGGTGAGGGCGCGAAACGCTGCCATGTAGACGTTGCGATAATCCAATCTGCGGGATAAACTCGCGAGCAAGCCGATTTCATCGAAATTCCATGAGTGACCAGTCGTTCGAGACGACCTACGGGCAGATGTCAGACGGGGAACTGGCCAAGGTTCTCCGAGACAGGCGTGATCTGGTACCTGAAGCTAGGACGGCACTCGACCTTGAAGTACGCAAGCGCGATCTCGACCCATCGCAGTTGCGCAAATTTCGGCCGCACAGCATCGATAAGCCGTGGAGCCGAACCCGCCTCGGGCGTTTTTCAAAGAAAATCGGCATCGAAGAAATGCGGACCAAGAGAATACGGGGCATGTGGCTTGTGACGCTGCTTGTCTTGAGTACCTTATTCGCAGGGATCCTTGGCCATTTTGGAATCCTGGAATTCTTCTGGCCGATTATTACGACAATCGCCATACCGGCGTTTACCGTTTGGGGCCATTGGAAACTGAAGCGGCAAGCATGGTTCTGGATCACCATTGCGCTTGTGATCGCTGCGCACGCGGCGTTCTTCTTTTTCGCAGGCTGGCCATGGGGTAGGCGATGGGTGCCCGCAATGACCATTGCAGGCTTGTGGAATGTAGATTTGATCGTGGTATTCACAATTATCTACTTCGTCGAGAAGTTGATTGGCGAAAAGTCGGACGGTTCGGCGAGGCTGGGCGGGTAGTCGCGCAACTCTTTCTATAACCATTTAGTAGAGTTACTTTCGGCAGATAGTTGTTAACGGGGTCCCGGCCTGCACCATTCCGGCTGCTAAAATCAATTTCTAGTTCAGTCGAGAGAGAGTAGCCTGTGCCCATAGTTGAAGCCGCTACACGTGTAACACCGACCTCACTCACCTTTCAGGATTTGCTGTTCCGCCTGCAGCGCTTCTGGGCGGAGCGGGGATGCGTGATCCAGCAGCCCTACGACGTGGAAGTGGGCGCGGGGACTATGTGTCCCGAAACGTTTTTGCGCGTGCTGGGGCCGAAGCCCTACCGGGTGGGCTACGCGCAGCCCTCGCGGCGGCCGGCCGACGGGCGCTACGGCGAGAATCCTAACCGGCTCTTCAAGCACACCCAGTTCCAG
>Ga0182014_10007614_pt1 | contig 11288 bp, 13 predicted proteins | sample 612S2DmetaG_FD_120489 | JGI IMG/M metagenome (GOLD analysis project Ga0182014, IMG submission 120489) | Permafrost microbial communities from Stordalen Mire, Sweden - 612S2D metaG | ecosystem: Environmental > Terrestrial > Soil > Wetlands > Permafrost | place: Sweden: Stordalen | collected... | reverse complement strand
GGTTGGTCCGTTACCACGTTTTCTTCGTAATTCGATTGGCTACACGGGAGGTTCACATCGCTGGAATCATCCCGGAACCTCATGGGCCGTGGATGAAGCAGATGGCTCGCAACTTGACCGACGGTCTGGACGGTTTCAGGAGTGGCTGCCGCTATCTCCTTCATGATCGGGCCAGCGTGTTCGGCGAGGACTTCCGGATGATCCTCCAGGCCATCGGCATCGAGTCGGTTCGACTCCCAGCGCGTTCTCCGAACTTGAATGCATTCGCGGAACGTTTTGTGAGAAGTATCAAAGAGTCCTGTTTGGACGGGATGGTATTAGTCGGGGAGTCCAGCCTCCGTCGGGCGACCTCGGAGTTCGTTTTCCATTATCACGCAGAACGAAACCATCAAGGGCTGGGGAACAAAATCATCCGGCCCGAGTTCGCCGAATTCCCCAACGAGGGGGCCATTATCTGTCGCAAACGGCTAGGTGGATTGCTCCGCTACTATTACCGAGCAGCCGCGTGAGAATCTCCTTACGCGAATTTATGGACAGTACGGGAAAGAGGCTAGCTGCCATTCGGGTTAGATCTCGTTTTGGAACCCCGCTACAAGCACGAGGCATTGAGCGAGTTTCGCTGGAAGGAATGCTACGACGAGGAAGGCGGTGCGAGCGGAAATACGGATGCACACCTGTACCCCCGCCAGCAAGCCTAATCGAACGAAACCAAAAAAAGGCGGCGGCTCATCATCAGGGGAGCGGAAGAGGTTTAAGTTCTTTCGCTCCGATGTTATTCACGTAGGCGTTATACTGTGCAAGTAAATCCTGATACTCCTTGGAACTTTTATCCATTCCTTTGAGTTTATCTGCGACAGTCGTGGCCTTATCGCGGAATTTCATGTCGCTGTAAAGTTTCAATGCATCAACCAAAGTGCCGAGCGGTTGAGAGCCGCCATCATTAATGTTGTAGAATTTATCCAGTTGCGCAGCGGTTGCCGCCGCCGGTGTGAAGCTTTTGAAGTCGTCATTCTCGCGACCGTCAAGACTGATGACCGCGTAAGGGTAATCGCCGTCGTACAACGCGTTTTCATCGTCAACACGCGCGAGTGCCCCTTTATCGTTAATTTTAAAATCTCGAAGAACCGAGTCTTCCACGCCATCGGAAATCAGGAGAGCGAAATGAGCTACAGCCTCATCAGATCCTGGGGTGACAAAAGTAATCTCCTCTGAACGTTTCAACGCTGGAGTGCCATCGGAAAGCGACTTCCCTATGTTTCCTAGAAGCTTCGTCACAATACTGCCGGCGACTAAATACCCACTGGCCGGAGCAAACAGTGGAACACCCGAAGCAGCACTAAAGGCTTGGGAAACGGCGTCGAACGTCTCCTTGGGAAAACCAGAGAACATTACCTCGACCGTGACGACGCTCGAAGATTGCGCCAACGAGGGGGAATAACAAATCAACGGAGTCCCCTTGTCCGTTGCATCCACAGCCCTGAAATTCCGGTTATTCTTCGTCTTCGGCACCAAGAAATTCACCGCTCGTGGCGCCGCGTCATACGTTGAAATACTCTTCATCGCGGAAGCAACGAGCATATCCTTTGTCCCCCAAAAGCCTTCGGCCTTGTTCCCGGTGTACACATGACGTATCTCAACAGTCAAAGGCTTGGCGATTCCAATGGGTTCAAAGCCAATTCGCTTGCCCCCATCGGACACCGCCGAGCGCAACATGTGTTTGGCTGTCGCCGTTCCAAACATGAACTCAAGTTTTGCGCCCTTTGATCGATTGAGCACGTCCTTTTGGAACCTTTGGAGTTTGCCTTGCCCTACCATCGCCCGCAATTCATTGTTGCCCACCAGAGCGTCCCCGTAAGCGTAATAAATGGCCATATAATTTCCTTGCGTTAGAACAACCTGTAAGTCCCCGGAGTTTACGCGATCATCCGTCTTTAGCAAGCGAAATGATGTGGAAAAGGGGCCTTTACCGCCTGTGGGTAGCGAAAACCTCATCCGCCCACGAAATCGTTAATTTGCAGCGACTTGCGGCCGAGCAATTGTCCCCTGTTTTTCGTGCTTTGGCCCAGTCCAACGCCCTGTGAGCAACAATTCGCCAGGCACACGAGGCCGGTGCATTCGCTGTAGCAAAAGTTAGGTTTCCGGTTCATTTGTCCGAAAGCTTCCCTTTGGTCACAGTGAAATGTAAGACATTGGACTTCAAATCCCCAAGTGTCCACCAGACCCGATATACACCATCCTTCGTCGAAGGAAAAAAGGTGAGGAGGTTGCCAACTACCGGATGTTCAAAAGTGGCTCCCGGCTGTATATCATGAACGAACGACACCCAAAATTGGCTAAACTCCCTCCGCTGCTCTTTTCCATGTTTTGGCAAAACGTGGACGATGCCCTTAAAGAACAAACCGGATATCTGGCCCTTAGCAATGGCTGTCTTGCCTTCGTTTTCAATTCGGAAGGCAAGAGGATATGCCACGTTTGTAATGGTCAATAACTTGGTGTCACGAATACCAAGACTGATTTTGATGGATGGCTCATCTGCATGGAGTGCCGCACAAGCCATCATTAGCAAACAAAGCGAAACAAATAGGCGTTTAAGCATATTGAGCGTGGGCATAACCTAACGATGAGCGCAGCCACGCCGGGGCAGTGACGCTCGATACGTCGCGAGACGGACTCCCGGCGTTGGCTGCCGCGATTGGTTAAGCATCGCCCCTCCTGCGAATGCCGGCGAGTCTGACAATTGCGGAAACATACATTGAAACGAGTGACACAGCGGCCAAAACACTCACGACGCTATAAGCCGCAGGAAGCGTGATCCCGCCGCTCAGCATCACGATAGTTGCCAGAACGATCAAAATTGAAATACAGACGATCAGCGTCCGCCCCCATCTTGCCCCACGAAGCAGGAAAAAACCCGCCGCAGCACCGGTCAGATGCAACAGGCAAAAAACCCATGCCACCGAGTAATAAAGAGCGCTCGCATAAAAGGAGGCGTGGAATAAGAGCACCCACAAGCGTCCGATACCCGCAAAACCACAGACCGCCAACCAGGAAATGCCGAGAACACTCTGTAGCCTCACACGCATAGCTTAACAACCGGCCTGAGTGGCGCGGGGCCGAGGGCGTTGAAATTCAAACAGGACGCGCCGTCCCGCGTCCACTCCAGGCCGCTCGTTATGTGTTGTAAAGGTCATCTCGGCTTTTCCGGCTCCTCCGGAGGCTCGCCCTGAAGCAAGGCAATGGCCTTCTTCTTAAGCTCAGACTCAGACATACCCTCGCAGGGAAAGCAAAACTCACAAAAATCCCGGTGCCGCGTCTCCGGGCCAAGGCCCGATTCCGTCAGATGCACGGTCGCCTCTCGTTTATTACAGATTTCGCAATGCATAGGGTCGGGCCTTTCGCCCCACATAACGCAGAGTGCAGCCGCGCCGGGCCACTAGCAATCGGAAAACACTGCGACGCCATCCCGGCGTCGGCTGCCACGTCTCGTTAGGCGGCAGCGACCGATAAGTTGCTGGCGGATGTCTTCATACTTCGTGCCAACGAGGCCTACGCTCGAGTGGTAGCGAAAACCGGAATGATCTTTAGCTGCCGCGGCAAGTGCGAGTCGTGCGTGCTCTTGTGCGGAAGCAGGCTGGGCCTGGGCTGATAAGATGAGTGCGTATGCCGCGTGCCAACGAAAGTGATCCACTGGAAACGTGAGCCGCGCCTTATGTCGCTGAAGCAGTTCCAGCGCCTGCTTGTAACGAGGCTCGATGCGGTGCGACGCGATAAGGAACGGTAGATCGAGATACGCATACGTCAGCAACCCAGGGTATTTTTCTTCGCGGGCGAGGGCGGCCTCTAATGCGGCAATGGCATGCTCAATGTCACCCAGCGCGAGGTAAGCCGAGGCACGGTCGGCATGCGCTTGCGCTTGATCGAAGTGGTCGCCAAGGGCGAAATACTCGTCCAAAAGTCGCAGCGCAACTTCTGGTATGCGGCACGCAATGGTGCTGGCCTGAATACGGAGATACTGCTTCTTGTCCCGCGCACGACGGAGCTTCTCGAAGAACGCGGCTTCAATCTCCGCGTTCCAGTCTGTGTGTCGGAACCAGTCGTCGCGCGCCATATAGCCGCTTAACGCCGCGCCTCACCTACCGCCGCCGGGGAGGCAGGTGGAGCGCACAAATGATACACTAATGGTGCCGGGGCGCCGAGCGGAAATCGCGGGCGGCGGTTAGGTGCAGGCGCCTTGTTGGCCGATTCCTTCATGTGGCGAGCGTGCCTCGGGATGGACCCGTGTGGGCAATGAGGATGATCCCCGGCTCGTCTTGGGGTACACCGAGTGCCTCGCGCACCGAATCCAAGTCGTCGGTCTCGATCCAAGCTCCAAGCCTCACCCGCAGCCGACGAAACGCCTCGTCCGTAATAAGCTCTCCATCCCCATCCACTAACACCGGACGGCCGTCTCGGCTTCTCGGGTGATGTGTCGTCAACGTAAGTTGCGCATTATCAACGACGCTGGCCGAATAATACGACGGCTGGTTCGTATATCAAGGAGAAAATGCTGCTTTTTCCGGAGCCTTGGACGGTTTTTGTCCCACCCCCCGCGCTAAGCTGTCCCCATTGAACTATGAATACGACACAAGCAATCGGCCGGATGCGCGAAGTGATCCGGAGACAACACAAAGCCCTTTCCACCGAAGATTCTTACGTCTTCTGGCTCCGCCGTTACATGACAGCGTTGAGTCAAATGCCAGCGGGTCTTTCGAGCGAGAAGAAGTTGGAGCAGTTCCTCACCGACCTGGCCCGCTACCGTGATGTCTCAGCCAGCAGCCAAAACCAGGCACTGAACGCCATTCTTTTCTTCTACCGAGACATCTTGGGGCAACCGATTGGAAACGTGAACGCACTCCGCGCCAAGCGACCCGTTCATGCACGCCATGCTCCAACGGTTGGTGAAACACAATCGCTGCTTCAAACCATCCGCAATGAAAACGGCTACCCGACCAACCTGATTGCACGGATGCTTTACGGTTGCGGATTGGGGGTTACGGAGCCTCTCAATCTGCGCATCAAGGACTTAAACCTGGAAAGACGCAGCCTCTGCATCCGAGGGGCCAAGGGTGGCAACGATCGAGTGGTGCCTTTGCCTCCCTCTTTGCTCCCGGAACTGACCCAGCAGATGCAATATGCTCGGACGGTCTGGCAGCAGGACAAGCAAAACCGCACGCCCTTGATGTTGCCCCATCGTTTGGCCAGGAAGTATCCCGAATGCCAGTTTAGCTGGGGATGGGCCTGGCTCTTCCCTGCCCACTTCACCTGCCCTGACCCGATTACTGGAACAATTGTCCGCTACCGGATGCACGAGGCCAATGTGCAGCGCGCCGTAAAGCACGCACGGCGCAAGCTCGGCATTTCGGTTCTTCCACATGAGCTGCGTCACGGCTACGCCACACACTGCTTGGAATGTGGCACCAATCCTCGCGCCATCCAGCAGGTAATGGGGCACAAGTCACTGGAAACCACGATGGGTTCGCCAACAAGAAGATTAACACCCACCCTCGGCATGGGCCGCTCCGCACGAACCGGCAGAAGTTACCCGCAACTACGGTCATGGCTAGTGAGAATAGTCACTAGCGAGCGGGCGGTCAACTGTAAAGAGGTCGCCAAGTTTCAGTGCTCCGTGAGCTTGCTTCGCTCGCCGCGCTCGACCGCAGATGTGGCGATCCTCTTCGCGACAAACAAGCGATACGGTCCATCCTCGCAGACGACGGAATAATTCGTTCCGTCCGTGCGTTCCCACTCGGGGCTCATTTTCGAGCCACCAGACAACAACACCTGTTCGGGTTGGTAGCGCCTGACGCAGCTCAGAACACGCTCGCCATCGAGTTGCCCGGACCAAAAGCGTTTCAGCGGCAAGACGACCAGCTCGGGCGGCACCCGCAGCCGGGCCAGAAACGCATAGACGTACTCATCCGAGTACAGCCACCGGGTGGCCCGCGCATTCTCGCACAGCTTCCGAAGCACGGCGTCGCTCCCGACTCGCGGAAGGATCGCGAGCGAATCCAACTCCCGGCGCGCGCGGGGCCCGCCGTCAAGGACCAAGATCACCCCCGCACAGATGCCCAGCCAGCCAAACCAGAGAACCATAGGCCGCGCCTTCGCGATCCCGGACCCGATAGCGGCACGCACGGCACAGACGGACTCCGACAAGCCGTACCCGCCGAGCCACGCCATCGGAATGATGAAGTGCAAGTAATAGTAGTACCAATAGGGGCGGTGCAGCAAATGGGTTGTGAGGCTGGTGGCCAGGAAGACCAGGGCAAAGCACATCTGCCGCCACCGCCGGCGCCACATAATGGCCAGCAACCCCAGAACGGCCGGAGCCACCGTCTCCAGGTGATCAGTCAAGTCGCTCAGGTTTAGCCGTGGCCCGCTTGGACCCGTAGTCTCCTGCCTTGCCGTGGAGACGACGTGCGTGTGGGATATCCACATCGTCCCGAGCGACTCGCCTGAGATAGCCGCAATAGCCACAAAGGTGAAGGCCAGGGCGCCTAGCCAGACCAGCATCGGCCTAATTGTGTCCACGAAGCGCTCTCGCCGGACCCCCGTCGCACCGTTCACAAAGACCTCGGAGGCTAGAGCAGGCAGGACCAGGGCCGCCGTGAACTTGATTTGCAAGGCGCAGCCCATGGCCACCCCGGAGAGCACCAGCCAAATTGGGCGTCGCTCTTCCAGCCAGCGAAATAACAGCCAAACGGCCAACATGGCAGTGGCAAACGCCGGAACTTCGAGCATGACCGAAAAGCTCAGGTTAAGCAACAGTGGCGCAGTGGCCAGAATCGCTCCCGCCGCCAGAGCCGCGCAACGACCACAGCGAATCCAAACGACGCTCATCAGGCTGTAGAGGAGCAACCCGCCAAATCCAATGGCCAGTACCCGCGCGGCGGGCAGCGACGGCCCTACCACCCTGAAAACGGCGCTCAGGATCAACGTGTGCAACGGGGGTTGGTCATTCCACATCTCGCGGTACAGCACGAAGTCGCTGCTGAACAAAAAGCTCTTCAGAAGCTCGCAGCCTTCATCTCCGCCGGGCTGAAAGGCGTCTCGGATGGGGAGCAGCCAAAGAAGCAGCGCCACAAAAAGCAACGACAGGCTCCCCTTAACGGGCAGCTTCTCTGCTGAGAATCCACGCATCTGTTCGGGCTTGAATACTCTGCCTCGCCTCGGGCCGCAAACCCTTTCGCGAGCGCTTAACCAAAATCCAAAATCGAGGCTTGACACAGCCCGCAGCTTCGGCTCTAAAGGAGGCGGCACGATGGACTGTCGGGAGCGAAGGCGTCTTATGGCGGGTCAAGCGAACGGCTTTGAGCCGAGAGCAGAGAAACACCTTGGCGCAGCGCAACTCTCGGAGCACCCTGTGGCGCCAGAAAATCATGTTCGCATCGCCTTGGTGGCCGCCGATAGCCGCAGCCGGGTTGCCCTCCGCGACGCTCTCGCGGCGCGCGCTGACCACTGGACGTTGGATTTCTATCCCAGCGTGGATCATATATCAGTCGCGAGGTATCATCCAACACGCGCGCCCCATGTCGCCCTCGTTTGCCTCGGCCCGCGAACCGTCCCTGTTTCTGTCCTCATCGGCGCGCTCAAGCTGCTCTGGCCGTCGGTGCGCCTCGTTCTCCTGCTGAAACCGGCGCAGGCGGTCCTCGCGTATTCGCTAGTGGTGGCGGGCGCCGATGGCTGCCTGGTAACGCCGCTTGTCCGGCATGACCTGGTGGGAATGATTGGCATGGCGGCGCAGGGATTGCCTGCTCTTTGCCATGACGCCCAAACGGCGATCATAGCCGAGGCCCGCCGCCGCTCCACTGCCAGTACCCCTGCGGTGCCGGACGACCCCGAATCTCCTGGAGCTGTGGCGAGCGTTTGCGGGCTGGCGGCCCGCGAGGAGCGCATTCTTGGCTGTCTGGAGGAAGGACTGCTGTACAAGGAAATCTCCGGTCGCCTCGGCCTCAGCTATTCGCTACTGCGCAAGCTCCAGCATCGCATTTTCATTAGGCTAAACGCCGCCAACCGCACCGAAGCTGTGAAGCGCTGGCACAGGCTAGACACCTAGCACTTTGCGTGCCACTAATGGGTAGGGGGTGGTACCCTTTTGGTTACCTTGGCAAGCCGGCTTGGCCCTGACAAACTCGCATTCATGACGCAGCGACGAGTTTGAAAACTAAGAGGCCGGTGTGTGCATCCCGCCCACGACAGCGACGAATGTGAAAACTGAAAAGGTCTGCGCAATTGCGCTCAGTTGTGCATCGTTGTACTCTCCAACGTATTCCAGCCGACGTTTCTTTCACCAGGATGCTGGTTGTCAAATGGATAGAGAGATTTCCTTTTCCTTGCCGAAATCGCCCATTTCATTGGCTGGCTCTGGCCGTTTTGGGACTTGCTTTTTGTTTGCGTTATTTCTTTCGCTCACCACAAGCTACGCGCAGAATGCTTCAACTGCCAACGGCATCGAACAGTTTAAGCTGTTTTTGCAATCCTCGCCCGTGATAAGCAACATTGTGTTTGACAGGCAAGTCTTGGTCAGTCCTGGGATCCCAGCCCTGCAGCGAAGTGCAACTGAGACTCAGCACTTTCAAGGGGCTTGGCAGTCTAATGCCTTCTTCATCCGGCGGCTATACAACCTCCAGGACGTTGATAGCCCTATTTACGCCACCACGTCGACCGCAGGACTTCTGTTTGCCGGGAAGGTAGAGGACACGCTGTGGCATATTGTGAACACAAATGTTTTCTCTGCCTCGCAAAATGATCCAGGAATTATCAGCAACTACGTTGCTCAGATTTCCATGAATGCGCGGGAGCTTCTGTCAAGCACGCTCAACTTTGGGATCGAAGGCATGAGCCCAGCATCTCTCACATGGAACGGCAATAAATTTGCAGCGCGTTCGGACGTTTTCGGGAATATGCAAGGCGAGCTGGAGGTAGCAGCTGGCCTGCCTAAACGTTTAATTGTCCAGTACGAAGACCATGACTTTGGTTACATAACAGAATACGCCTATTCCAACGACAATCGGCTCCCTTACGGGATTCCCAATCAAGTGCACCAAGTGTTCGTACAGGGCCACAAATCTGTACCCCAGAAATCAGAAATGATATTTGCTGTGCAAGTTGCAAAGGACGATTTGCCATTGGCGTTTTTCAGTCCTGACCGCTTTATTTTGGCAGAGAAGGAATTCCTCGTACACACGAATGGTGCGACGTACATAGTCCGCAACGGCTCTCTAACGACAAACAAGGCATTGTATCTTCCACCGCAGCTCTCAGGCTGGAGAGACCCTAGGACTGTACGCCGTGTCATCTTGCTGCTGCTTGGTGCGGCGACCGCAGTTTTTTTGATTTTCTTGTTCATGGCGAACAAGAAACAGACACAACTAACATCCAGAAAGAAATGACGAAATATGAAACACAAAATCAACACAAAACGCAATTGCAAGTTCCTGGCAGCGTTGCTACTAGCCACCACTGCGGCGGGCATAGCTTGGGCCACCTGCTACGTAACCCAGAACGTCTACTGCCACAAGGCATCCTCAGTTCAGAATCGGTGCGATCCTCCTTATCAAAACACCTATTACACGTATTCAACCGAAAATGGAAATCAAATCCACAACGCTCAAACCGCACTGAATGGTGACTATGGTCAAAACAATGATCCAGAGACAGATTGCATATACGCTTGGACCCATGGGGCGTGCCCTGGTGTGCCGATGACTAATGGCTCAAATACAAACAAAGTGACACCTACCAAGTCGGACGGAAACTCAGGTTGTAAGGGGCATTCTTAACGTGGATTCGAGACGGTGATAGGCTCGGGCTTTTTCTATCCTGAGCAAGCGATCATTACGATGAACGGAGGCCTCTGACCATCAAGGCCAGAGGCTACTCAGTCGTTGTCTCGGTGTGTAACCACTCTTTTTGCGAAGCTTAGCAGCAGCGTGAGAGCATGACTCATTCAAGAGCCGCAAAGTGTTATTTTGCTTCTGTCGTTGTAATTCTGGTGCTGACTGCAGCGGCGAAGATTGTCAGCGCCGCGGGCAGTGCTGGGGTTCTGAAGGCGCAAGATCGCTTAATACCGATATCCAACCGAACTTTACTATTAACCGTGGCGCCAATCGAGATTCTCGTGGCTGTGACTCTCCTGCTTGCAGAGTCAGAGATCATTAAATCCGCTTCTGTTGTTTGGCTAAGCGTATGTTTCGGTACTTATCGTTTTGGCCTTATGTGCTTGGGGCACATTTGGGTGTGCCCGTGCTTGGGGTTCATCACTCAGAAATTACCTTTTCGGCCAGAATCGATTGACGCGGCTCTGAAGCTCACGCTTGGCTACATGTTCGCTGGGAGCGCCTACTTTCTGATCTCGTCGTGGCGGCGGCAGCGAGAGCGGTAAAGGTAAGACCTCCTTTGCCAGCGTGCGAAGGCGGTCAGGTGGCTGGTTTTGATTCGCCCGCTGACAGCGGAGCGAGAGGGTACGGCCACCCTGAGGCTCCCCTCAGGCTCTCTGGTAGCCAGCCGGTAGGCACCCGGAGGCTACCCTGAGGCTGCCCTCAGGCTACCCCGAGGCTAGCGGAGCGTGCGGCTGCGCCGCTTAATACCCATTACCAACCATGTGATTCAGGGTAAGCGTCAACCGAGATACAGGGCGAGCGGCCGGGCAATGCCGACCGCGCGCGAGATCTGCTACCGAGTCTGCGCTGCGGCGGCTTGGGCAGCCTTCCACCGATGCGGCAGAATGTCACCGGTCGGATCAAAAGGGACCACCCTGGGTCGAAATAGGTCCCTTTTGGTGGTTCAAAATCCCCCACCTGGGGTTTCAGTTTAGTATTCCGACATCATTGTTCCTGACAATAATCTGACTTTGTGTTGAGCTGCAAGCACGGTCCGGGGGATAGGGCTCTGCAGGAGTGCAACCCGAGCACCTGACCGTCCTTGGATTGCAGTGATTGCATCCGGCCCGGACTGGGGTGAAACCTAATCCGTGTGCCTGGCGAATTGTTGCTCACGCGGCGTTGCGCTCGGCCAAAGCACGAAAAACAGGGGGTAACAGCTTGGCCGCAAGTCGCTGCAAATTAAGCACTTGTGGGCGGATGAGGTTTTCGCTACCCACAGGTAACAGCTCGGCCGCAAGTCGCTGCAAATTAAGGATTTGTGGACGGATGGGGTTTTCGCTACCCACAAGGGTCCATGGCGAGCCCCCACACCGCGATTCGCGCAACAACCTGCGCCACAACCTTCGTTTCTCCCCCCTTCTGGCG
>Ga0182014_10007613_pt1 | contig 11288 bp, 8 predicted proteins | sample 612S2DmetaG_FD_120489 | JGI IMG/M metagenome (GOLD analysis project Ga0182014, IMG submission 120489) | Permafrost microbial communities from Stordalen Mire, Sweden - 612S2D metaG | ecosystem: Environmental > Terrestrial > Soil > Wetlands > Permafrost | place: Sweden: Stordalen | collected... | reverse complement strand
GTGCTGGTATCCGTCATTGGACTCCCGCTCTAATGTGCGTGGAGCAAGAGGAGTTCCAAAGATGGCAGTAGGTACTGTGAAGTGGTTCAATGCCACCAAGGGCTTCGGGTTCATTGCACCCGATGGCGGCGGCGAGGACCTCTTCGTTCACCAGTCAGAGATTCAAGCGCAGGGCTACCGCGAGCTGCTCGAAGGCCAAAGGGTTGAGTTTGAAGTCACCCAGGGCAAAAAGGGCATGCAAGCCAGCAGCGTCCGCGCGATCTGAAGTCTCACGTCCGCAGCTGTGAGGCTGCGGACGTGAACCGCAGGTAAAGGAGCTCGACGTGGCCAATAAGTCGCCACAGAAGGACTCGGGTAAGAAGCCCGGCAAATCACTGAAAGAAAAGCGCGCGGCCAAAAAGGCGAAGCAGGCACCGGTGAAGATCGGAACCAGCAAGCCGGCCTGAGGCTCTCGAGCAGCACAACTAGTTTGCCATCCCTGGCGATCTCCCCAAGGTCGTACTTTGTCGCGTCCGTGATGCGCGGATCTGCCACGATGTTGCAATGAGCGATGTGTACGGGGACAGCCCAGTGGTTGAAAGGCCTGACCCCTTCGTCGCGGGCGACGCCGCGGACGCGGTCTCGCTCGACAGCGAGATCGACTACGACGACGAGCAGGAAGAGGACCAGTTGCCTCTCGATGTCGTCGAGGCGATCGAAGCCGGCGTGATGCTTGACGACCCCGAGTCCGTCGATGAGGACGGGTCCGGCTGACAGCTGTCGCTGTCGCGGCTGCTTAACGCCCGACCGCTTGGACCTGTGCCGTCGTCCCGGACAGGTACGCCGTCGTGCCCGGCGCAAAGTCCGCGCTCGCCAGAACGCCCCCGTTGCTCAACACCGAGGCGGACCGGATGCGCCCGGTCCCAGGCGCCAGTGAGACGCCCCAGGCTCCGTAGCCGTTGTCGAGCCAGAAGGTGCCGAGCAGCACCGTCTTGCCCCCTGCCAGGCGCACCTGACAGGTCGCCTTGCCGGACCACGACCCGTCGTCAAGGCTCATGAACAGCCACATGGTCCGGCCCGCGTACACCGTGACGTTGCCGATTTTGCGGCCTGCCGAGACGAGTGACGCTGTCTCGATGCGCCCTCCGGGCTCGGTGCCAAACGCGGATCGGGCAACGGGCGGTTGCTGGCCACCTCGTACGAGCCATCCGGTGCCGACACCTGCGCCGACGGCAACCAACAACACGAGGCACGCCAGCACGAAGGAGGCACGCCGCACAAACCACTGCCGGCGCACGGGTTGCCGGGCCGCGCGGCCGGCCCCGAGCCGTTCCATGAGCCTGACCTCGAAACCGAGTGGCGGCTCGATGGCGGGCACGACCTCGAGCAACGAATCGGCTGCCAGCGAGAACTGCTCCATCTCGGCGTGGCAGCGTGGGCATGCCTCGACGTGGGCGAGTGTCTGGGCGCGTTGTCTTCCTGTCGAGATCCCGAGCGCGAGCTCCGGGATCTCGTCGGCGTAGGGACCGCATTCGGGTCCGGAACGCACGTCGTCGTCGCTCATCGATGGCTCCCTTCGCTCGTCATCGTTTCGCGTAGCTTCGTGAGGCCCGCGCGGATCCGAGTCTTCGCAGTTCCGAGGGGGATCGCTTCCCTTTCGCTGATCTCGGCGGCCGTCATCCCGTAGAAGTACGCGAGCACCAGGGCCCGGCGTTGCTCGGCGCTCAGGCCCGCGAGCGCCTGGCGGAGCCCGCGAGCGGCATCGGCGCTCACCGCGGCGCCCTCGGGCGTCACCTCGTTGCTCACGAGGCCGAGATTGACGAGATCGTCAGGATCGGTCGGGATGGCCCGGCGCATGCGCAACGCGTCGATGGTGAGGTTGCGGGTGATGGTGAGCACCCAGGTGGAGACGGCGCCGCGGCGGGAATCGTAAACCGGCGCGTGACGCCAGGCTCGCAGCAGGGCCTCCTGCGCGATGTCCTCGGCAAGAGCCGCATCAGAGACCATGCCGAACGCCAGGCCGAACACTCTTCCCTGATACCTCCTCACGAACGCGAGTCCGGCCCGCTCGTCGCCCTGCGCCATGCCGGCCAGCAACGACTCGTCGGAGGCCCCGTTGGTCGCCTCCCGCGTCCGTCTCATCACAGGGAGTACGGCCGAGAGGGGCGTCCGGATTGGTCAGCCGCAGTGCCGAGCCGCCAGGGCATGGCTGCCCGGTTGCCTGCAGGCCAATAAAAACGGGCGCGGCTCACCTGGCACTCTTCAACATGGCAGGCACAACACCGGAGGTCGGCGATGTCATCCACGGCCAGACGAAACGGAATGGCGCGCCGCGGCGGCTGACGCGAACCGACTGCGGAGCGTCGGCGCGCCCGGCACGGTAGATTTCCGCAGGTGAGCGGTGCTTATGGACCTGGCCGGCGACCGACCTCCCGGCGTCTCGACCCGGCGGTCTACAGGCGCCGGCGCATAGGCGTGGCGTTGACGGCCATTCTCGTCGCCGCGTTGCTCGTCGGGACCGTCTTGCTCATCGGTGACGGGGGGCCCTCCAGCCAGAAGCCAGCTCCGCACACAACGACGACGACGCTCCCGCGGCTACGGCCGACCGGGATCGGCCTCAAGACCGTCACCTGGACAGATACCAACCCGAGCGCCGGGCTCGTGGTCAACCCCGCGCCGGGAGGCAGCGCCGGGCCCCGGACGCTCGTCACCGAGATCTGGTACCCCTCGATAGGCGGTTCCGAGAAGGCGCCGACCACTGGCCAGGCACCCGACTATCGCGGCGGCCCGTTCCCCGTCATCGTCTTCGCCCATGGATTCGACACCCTGCCTGCCACTTATAAGCCTCTGTTGGTGTCGTGGGTGAAGGCCGGCTTCGTCGTGGTGGCGCCGCTGTTCCCGGACGAGAACGCCAACAAGATCAACTCCCTCGGTCCTCGCACTACCGCTCAGAGCGAGCTCGCCGAGTCCGACGTCGTGAACGAGCCCTACGACATCGCGTACGTGGCAGGCGAGGTCGAGTCGGGGGCCGGTGGTGCCGCCTCGAGCGGTGCCTCCTGGCTCAAGGGCCTCGCGGAGCCAGGCAAGATCGCCGTTGCGGGTCACTCCGACGGTGCCCAAGCCGTCGCGGCCCTCGTTTACTCGGAAAAGTACGCCTCGACCTATGACGCGATGGCAGCCCACCCGTTCGGCGTCCTCATCCTGTCGGGATCGGAGCTGGCCGGCACATACGCGGCACCGGCCAACCCGCCACCGGTGCTCTTCGTCCAGAGTGCCGTCGACAGCTGCAACCTGCCCCAGGAGGCCGGCACGCTGTTTCACGATGCCGGCGGCGGCTTCTTCCTGAAGCTCACCGGAGCGCACCATTTCTCCCCGTACGTCGGCAGGGGCCCGGCTGCGCCGGTCGTCGAGAAGCTCACGGCTGCATTCTTGAAGCGAGCGCTCGTGGGCGCACCGAGCCTTTCCGAACTTTCGGCATCCGGTGCGGCGCGGGGCGTCGCGACGCTCTACGGCCCGTTGAAGCCTCCGGTCCTGACCCCTCTCCCCGAGCCCACCCAGGCGGAGCGCTCCGCGGCGTGCACGGTCCCCAGCTCATTGCCATGAGGCGGCTCGCCCGCCCCGGTGACGAAGCGCTCTCGGGCCGCCGATGCCGAAGCCGAGCCGAGAGCGAGCCGCCCCGGTCCGGACAGCCGGTTGTCAGCCAGGAATGGCACTATGGCGCGGGATCGCCGGCTGGGGGCCGGGCCCTTCGACCTCGAGCCGCTCGAGGACGCCGTCTTTGAGCGTGATCGTCCGGGCGTGCTGGGCCGGGATCCGAGGTCCCGGCAGGATGACACCGGTCAGATTGAGCGGGTCCGTCGCCGACAGCTGAACGGTGACGCCATCGGCCGCCCTCTTGCCGAGCGCACGCAGCTGCTCGGCGGCTTCGGGCAGGGCGAACTGCTCGCCGGCGAAGCCTGCGACATGCCGGCCTCCGAGCACCATGCCGCGTGCCTCCAGGCGGCGCAGAGCCCAGAGGACGTCCCTCCAGGCGATGGCGAGCGACTCACGCGCCAACAGGTCGCGGAAGACCACTCCCCAGCGCGAGAGCAGCTGGCCCGCGATCGCTTCGGCCAACTCGTCGGGATCCAAGCCCGGGTCCTTCTGACCGGCCGCCGCGCCTGGACCGGTACCGGCCGGATCGCCCGCCGGCAGAGCGCCGAACCTGAGCCCATCTCCCAGCAACGACCACCTGCCGCCCGAGACGGCGGGCCGGACGCGCAGGCGACTGCGGCCCTGACCGGGCAATCCGGGCCTGCTCCGGCCGGCGCGACCCAGCACCGGCCCGGCTCGGCCGGGAAACGAGCTCGTTCGCGCCCTGGCCCCGCGACCACTCAGCAGTGCCCGAACTGCCTGGAAGCCGTCCGCGGTGAGAAGGCCGCGGGCCATCCCGTCCCAGAGTGCCTCGACGACCTCACCCGGCAGGCGACCAGTCAGCTGGCAAAGGTCGGTGACGAAAAGAGCGCCGTGGCGCCGAAGGGCCTCGAACACCTCCAAGGCGGCGCCGACCGTCGGCGGGTCGGGCGTCGCCCCGGCGCGACTTGCAGCGAGGAGCCACTCGAGGTCTTCGCGCCTGTACAAGCTGATCGGCGTCGCCGGCGAGGGCGTCGCACCGCCGCGACGGGGTGGGCTGCCCAACCGGTCAGTGGCCCGGAGACCGAGCCGGCCGAAAGCGACCTCGCCCCGCGCACACCATTCGTCGAGGAGGGCGGCGTGGTAGCCCGCGACCCGGACCGGGAGGATCGCCGACTCCCAGGCGTCGACGGCTGCCTCGTAGCCCTGCAGTTGCTCGATCACCTCGACGACGCCGCCTGATCCGAGCAGTCGGTGCCCAGGCCCGACGTGCTGCCAGGACAGGAGGAAACGCATGAATTGCTGTGCGCACACCGCCTCGACAGAACGCCGGGAGCTGTCGCGCATCGCAGCGTGGATACGCGCGAGCAGGTGTCTCGCGCAGAACCGCTCGGAGGCCACAGCCGTCGGCAACTGGCCGTCTGTCGCCACGCGGCATCCGAGCACCGAACCCTCCGCCTCCAGGCGGGCAACCGCCGAACGTAGCTCGCCCACAGTTCCCGTGCCGATCGAGGCCGACAGCTCCTCGAGGGTGACCGGCCCGAGCACCTCGAGATGGCCGCGCGCAGCAGCGACCAACGCATCGTCCCGCGAACAGGGAACCGCCTGTGCCGGCCCGCTCTCGAGTCTGTGGTCGGGATCGAAGCGAGCTCCGCCTACGAGCTCGGTGGCGAGTTCCCGGCACTCGGTGGCCACCCACCGCGCGCCGGCGGCGGGAAGCTCGACGGTCATGGCCCGGCCGGAATGCGTTAGCACGTCCATCCAGTCGCCCCACTCCGGCCGCGATGGAGCGAGCACCAGCGAGCAGAGCAGGTCGTGCAGCTCCTCGGCGTTGCGGAGCTCGGGTCTGGCCTGTTCGACGATTCTCGCCACGACGCCCGGATCGAGCGCGGCGAGATCGTGGGCGTCGAGCGGGAGCCCACGCCGTGTCGTGACCGCCCGCGTCCGCCGTTCCTCGAGCGGGGCATCATCGAGGAAGGTATAGGGACGCCCGTTCAAGATCTCCTCGGCCAGCACGGAGGGGACCACCGTGTCGACGCAAAGCGCCTGCACTTGGCCCGATCGCACTCTGGCGAGCACGTCGGTCAGGCCTTCCAGGTCCATCGCCTCGGTGCAGCAGTCGTGGAGGGTCTGGCGCACGACAGGGTGATCGGGGATCTCGATCGGCCCGGAAACGTTCTCCTGGCATGCGGCTAGGGCCGGGAATATGGCGGCCATCAGGTCGTCCGCCTCCATGCGCTGGATGGCAGGCGGGACCCGCCGGCTCCCTCGGTAGCGGGGTGAGACGAGCGAGCGCGTCAGGTTCCACCGCCAGCGGGACGCGAACATCGGCGTCGGGAGGACCGCCTGGATCAAGGTGTCGCGGACAGTCGCCGGGGAGAGGAAGCCGAGGACCTCGTCCAGGGGAAATGAGTGCTGTGGCCCCAACGACAGCACTACCGCGTCGTCGCTCGCGGCCGCTTGCAGCTCGAAGTCGAACGTCCTGCAGAAACGTTTCCTCAATGCCAAGCCCAGCGCGCGGTTCACTCTCGCTCCGCGAGGCGAGTGAACGACGAGCTGCATCCCGCCTGTGTCGTCGAAGAACCGCTCGATCACGAAGCGTTCAGTCGTCGGCAACGCGCCGAGCTCGACGTAGCCGGCCGCCAGGTAGGCGACCACCTGCTGGGCGACGGCACGATCGACTCCGCCGAGGGCTTCGACGACCTCGATGGCCCTCTCGGTGCCTGTGGCGGTGCCGGCCCCGGCGGTGCCGGCCCGCAGGGCGGTCTCGACGGCGCCTCGCAGATCGGAAACCGCCTGGGAGAGCTCGGCCGTTCGCGCCGGCGCCTCACCCAGCCAGAACGGGACGGTCGGTGAGGCCCCCTCGGCATCGACCACCCGCACCGTGCCTGGCTCGATCTTTCGGATCCGCCACGACGCGCTGCCGAGAAGGAACACGTCGCCCGCCATCGACTCGATCGCCCAGTCCTCGTTGACGGTGCCGACAAGAGTGTCTTCCGGCTCAAGGACGACGCGGAAGTCGGCGACGTCCGGGATCGCACCGCCCGAGGTCACAGCAGTGAGGCGGGCGCCGCGCCGCGGCCGGAGCACGCCGTTCACGCGGTCGCGATGCAAATGTGCTCCCCGGCGGCCGCGCCCGGTGACGACGCCTCGGCTGACGAGCTCCACGATCGCCTCGAAGTCGTCGGCGCCGAGCGAGCTGTAGGGAGCCGACCGGCGGGCGAGCGCCAACAGCTCCTCCTCGGTGCAGCCCTCGGGATCGGAGGCGGCGCATTCGGCGACCAATTGCTGCGCGAGCACGTCCAACGGTGCGACCGGCGGGATGACCGCGTCGAGATCGCCGGAGCGGACCGCGGCGAGCAGCGCCGTGCACTCCACCAGCTCGTCGCGCGTGAGCGGGTACAGGCGGCCGACCGGAACGCCGCCGACATGGTGCTGGGCTCGCCCGACACGCTGGAGAAAGGTGGCGATGCTCCTCGGCGATCCCAGTTGGCACACGAGCTCCACGGGGCCGACGTCGATGCCGAGCTCCAGTGACGCGGTCGCGACGACGGCCCGGAGCTGCCCGGCGCGAAGGCGTGCCTCCACCCGGAGCCGGCGGTCCATGGACAGGCTCCCGTGATGGGCCTGGACGCTGTCGTCGCCGAGGCGCTCAGCCAGCTGATGAGCGACCCGCTCGGCCATTCTCCGGGTGTTGACGAACACGAGGGTCGTCCGGTGCTGCTCTATGTGCGCTGCGATCCGTTCCAGCACCGACGCCATCTGCTCGAGGGTCGACACGGCGCCGAGCTCGTCGTCCGGGAGCTCGATGGCAACGTCGAGCCGGCGTTGATGGCCGACGTCGACGATGATGCAGCGGGGCTCGCCGCCGGGCAGGGTCCGGTCCTCCCCGGCACCTATCAGCAGCCGGGCAATCGTCGCTATCGGCCGCTGTGTTGCCGAGAGGCCGATCCGGACCGGTCTCTCGTCCGTCGTGACCAGGCGGTCCAGTCGCTCCAAGCTAAGAGCGAGGTGCGCGCCGCGCTTGTCCCGGGCCAGCGCGTGGATCTCGTCGACGATCACGGTCCTCACCGTCGCGAGCATCTCCCTGCCGCGTGCCGAGGTGAGGAGGAGATAGAGCGACTCGGGTGTCGTCACGACGATCTCCGGGCGGTTGCGCAACATCGCCGAGCGCTCGGATGGAGGCGTGTCGCCGTTGCGGACGGCCACCTGCACCTTGGGCGGCTCCAGGCCGAGCTCGATCGCGACCTCGGCGATCTCTGCGAGGGGCTTTCGCAGGTTCTCGCTCACATCGACCGTCAAGGCTCGCAACGGCGAGACGTACACGACATCTGTACCTCGACTGGCGCCTCCCGACTCGGCGGCCCGGTAACAACGATCGATCGCCACGAGAAACGCGGCCAGGGTCTTGCCCGACCCCGTGGGCGCGGCGATCAGCGTGTCGACGCCCGAGGCGATAGCTGCCCAGCCTTCGGCCTGCGCCTGGGTCGGTCCGGCCGGGTAACGCCTCCGGAACCATTCGGCGACCGCGGGATGAAAGGCGTGGAGCGCTTCGTTTCCTTGGAGGCCGACTTCGGCCCCCTTTACCGGCTGCATGGACTCGCATATTATCCGAACACTTGTTCGATCGTCGCGGGCGGCCCGGCCCCTCCGGACAAATCGAATTCGACTATCTCTATGCAAAGCGCGCGGTCCTGGGCCAACATGTCGCCATGGACCTGCTCGTCGTAGTCGGAACCGACCAGCCCCCCGAGCGCCTGGCCGCCCGGGCGCACCACATTCTCGCGGTCCCTCTGGCCGAGGTCACTCCGGCCTTGATCGCCGAGATCCGGGCGCGGATCCCCCGGCACGTCGCGGTCTTCGGCCCGGGCGCCGCAACGGTGGCCGCGAAGCTGCGCAACGCAGGGCTCCCGACCGAGCTGCACACCGACGAGGACATGTCCGGCAGATCGGGCCTGGTCGGAGTCGAGGTGGTGCCGCTGACCGACCGTGGGCCGGCGATGGAGGTGGCCGACTCGCTCCTCGACCTCGTCGGCAACACACCAATGGTGCGCCTCGACCGGGTGGGCCGGGACCTTCCCTGCCCGCTTGTCGCCAAGCTCGAGATCCTCAATCCTGGTGGGAGCGTCAAGGACCGGCCGGCCGTCGCGATGGTCGAGGCGGCCGAGCGAGCGGGACTGCTCCGGCCCGGCTCGACCATCGTCGAGGGCACGTCGGGCAATACCGGCGTCGGGCTCGCGATCGTCGCTGCTCGGCGCCGCTACCGCTGCGTCTTCGTCATGCCCGACAAGATGGCCCCCGAGAAGGTCGCGCTGCTGCGCGCCTATGGCGCGGAGGTGATCCTGTGCCCGACTGCGGTCGCACCGGATCACCCCGATTCGTACTACTCGGTGACCGCACGCCTTACCGAGGAGATCCCCGGTGCCTTCCACCCCGACCAGTACCACAACCTCGAGAACCCGGCCTCGCACGAAGCGACGACCGGCCCGGAGATCTGGCGCCAGACAGCCGGACGCGTCAGCCACTTCGTCGCCGGCATCGGCACCGGCGGGACCATATGCGGCATCGGCCGCTACTTGAAGTCGCAGAATCCCGATGTCCAGATCGTGGGCGCCGACCCCGAGGGCTCCGTCTACTCCGGGGGCTCGGGAAGGCCCTACCTCGTCGAGGGGATAGGCGAGGACTTCTGGCCGACGACCTACGACCCGAAGCTGGTCGACCGTGTCGTGATGGTGAGTGACACCGACTCGTTCCTCACCGCTCGGCGTCTCGCGGTCGATGAAGGGATCCTCGCGGGAGGCTCGACGGGCACCGCCGTCTGGGCGGCGCTGCAACTCGCTCCTGAGCTGCGCCGCGACGACGTCGTCGTCGTCCTGATCCCCGACTCAGGGCGTGGGTATCTGTCCAAGTTGTACAACGACGAGTGGATGGCGGATCACGGCTTTTTGAGGACGAGCGGGCACACTGTGGCCGACCTCCTCGACCGCAAGGGCGACCGCCTCCCCGGGATGATCCACGTGCACCCGGGCGAGACAGCCCGGCAGGCGGTTGCCGTCATGGCCGAGTACGGCGTCTCGCAGATCGCCGTCATCCAGGCCGAGGCCCCACTCGCGGCAGCCGAAGTGGTCGGGGCCGTCCACGAGCACGATCTCATGCAACGGGCGCTGCACGACCCGGAGATCCTCGACAGGACGGTGGGCGAGATCATGGGGCCGCCGCTCCCGTCGGTGGGCAGCGGCGAGACGGTGGACATCGCTCTGCAGCGCTTGGAGGAGTCACCGGCGGTGATCGTGCTCGACCACGGGCATCCGATCGGAATAATCACCCGGTCGGACGCGCTCGCGTTCCTGGCCCAAGCCGGTTCGCCCAGGGAGGCGCGATGAGCTCTTCCATTGATCAGGCGGGAGAAGGCCCGGGGTTCTCCACGCGCGCGATCCACGCCGGCCAGGACCCCGACCCGCTCACGGGAGCGGTCGTCACGCCGATCCACCTCGCTTCCACCTTTGCCCAGGAGGCCGTGGGCAAGCACAAGGGCTTCGACTACGGGCGCACGCGCAATCCGACGCGCGTCTCGCTGGAGACGACGATCGCGTCGCTCGAAGGGGCGAGCCACGGCTACGCGTTCTCGAGCGGCATGGCCGCCGCCGACGCGGTTCTCCGTTTGTTGAGGCCGGGCGACCATTTGCTCATCCCCGACGACGCCTACGGCGGCACCTACCGGCTCGTTTCCAGCATCTATGCCGGGTCCGGCGTCACCTTCTCGGCGGTCGAGCTGCAAAGCCCCGACGCGCTCGCCGCCGCATGGCGCGACGAGACCCGCCTGGTGTGGCTGGAGACGCCGAGCAATCCGAAGCTCAATATCATCGACATCGAGGCCGTCGCGGCAGTTGCGCACGCTCACAGGGCCCGCTGCATCGTCGACAACACCTTCGCCACGCCCTACCTGCAACAACCGCTCGGGTTGGGTGCCGACGCCGTCGTGCACTCCTCGACGAAGTACCTGGGCGGGCACTCCGACGTCGTAGGCGGCTTCGTCGCCACCAACGACGAGGAGCTCGGAACCCACCTCGGTTTCGTCCAGAACTCGGCCGGGGCGGTGCCGAGCCCCTTCGACTGCTACCTCGTGCAGCGCGGGCTCAAGACCCTCGCGGTCCGTCTCGACCGCCAATGCGCCAACGCGGACCTGATCGCGGCCCACCTGCTCTCTCACCGAGCGGTCCGGGAGGTCTACTACCCAGGTCTGGCCCACCACCCGGGCCATGGGCTCGCAGAACGCCAGATGCGCGACTTCGGCGCGATGGTGTCCTTCACGCTACGAGGCGGCGAGGCCGCGGCGCTCGAGGTGGCCGCGGGCACGCGGCTGTTCACCTTGGCCGAGTCCCTCGGGGCTGTCGAGTCGCTCATCGAACTGCCGGCCAGGATGACCCACGCCTCGACCGCCGGATCCGAGCTCGAAGTCGATCCCTCGCTCATCCGTTTGTCCGTCGGCCTCGAGAACGTTGGCGACCTGCTCGAGGATCTCGACCGTGCGCTCGCGTTGGCAGACAGCTGAGCAGGCGGGCGACCTCAGGCATCTCGCTGACTCGTCGTAGGCATCGCCACGGCAACCTCCGAGCGCCGCCCCGGTTGCGTCAGGTCCCGGGACTGCGGGGCATGATCGGAAAGCAGCGGTCCTCGAGCCTCCCGAGCGAGTACGC
>Ga0182014_10007610_pt1 | contig 11291 bp, 14 predicted proteins | sample 612S2DmetaG_FD_120489 | JGI IMG/M metagenome (GOLD analysis project Ga0182014, IMG submission 120489) | Permafrost microbial communities from Stordalen Mire, Sweden - 612S2D metaG | ecosystem: Environmental > Terrestrial > Soil > Wetlands > Permafrost | place: Sweden: Stordalen | collected... | reverse complement strand
TGACAGTTGCGCCTCGAACTGGCCCCTCAGGCGAGTTGGGGAAACTCCTGCCCTTGGACTCTTCCACGGAGCGGAGTCTTGCACCGGCCTCTCTACCCACAAATACTGCCATAGAGCCAAAAGTATGTTAAATATGTTGACAGTCTCCAAGGAAAGGAAGTTATGATTACGGACGGAGCTGGTACACCAGCCCTCGGAATTCTCATCCGAAATCAATCGTTGTTCTCAATTCGCATCAGCGCAGTAGGCTTCAATATTGATGGAGAGGTAATTCAGCTCGAAGACGTCTGCTACCCTCTGAAGCTGAAAAGAAATCCTGACCAATACTCAAACAGGCCAAACATTCCAGACGATTCTGACCCAAATGAGATTAAAAGCGGAACATACCTGATACTCAAAACCTATGGCCAATCTAGCCTCAATTTAATAAAACGCGCGCTTCTTGCAGCCTCAACGAAGCACAATATCTCCATGGAAGACTTGGTGTTGAGTAACAAGGCTGTTGCTCTGGTTGCACTGGAAAGCGGGAGACAATTTGATTCATTATCCCTAAAAAAGCGTCTTTGGAAGTCTGTTTCTGAGCCTTTGGTTACGAGGGGCAAGAAGTCTTGGAGTCGCTTGAGACAGTTCATTACACCCAAGGAAAGCGCATCGAACCCGCATTAACGGACGCATCTATCTTACCGTTTGTCCCAGAGCCGCATTCTCGCTTGTCGCCCCTGCCAACCCGCCCAGTTTCGATTACCCTAGAAGAGTCGAGGAGCCCCCATGACCGTCATCCGCCAGGAAGATTTCATCGCCAGCGTTGCGGGCGCATTGCAGTACATCAGCTACTACCATCCGGTGGACTACATCACCAGCCTGGCCAAGGCCTATGAGCGGGAACAGTCGCCCGCGGCTCGCGACGCCATCGCGCAAATCCTTATCAACAGCCGGATGTGCGCCGAAGGCCACCGGCCCATCTGCCAGGACACGGGCATCGTGAACGCCTTTGTGAAGGTGGGCATGGACGCACGCTTCGAGGCCGGTTCCGGCGAGGAGCCGAAAGACCTGCAGCAGATGGTGGACGAGGGCGTGCGCCGGGCTTACCTCGACCCCGACAACAAGCTGCGCGCCTCCATCCAGGCCGACCCGGCGGGCAAGCGCATCAACACCAAAGACAACACGCCCGCAGTGGTCAACGTGGAGCTGATCAAGGGCGCGACGGTCGAGGTGACGGTGGCGGCCAAGGGCGGCGGTTCTGAAGCGAAAAGCAAGTTCGCCATGCTCAACCCAACCGACTCTGTGGTGGAGTGGGTGCTGAAGACCGTGCCCACCATGGGCGCGGGCTGGTGTCCGCCGGGGATGCTGGGCATCGGCATCGGCGGCACGGCGGAGAAGGCCATGCTGCTGGCCAAGCAGTCCCTCATGGACCCCATCGACATTCAGGACCTGATCGCGCGCGGGCCCAAGAATCGCTCGGAAGAACTGCGCATCGAGCTGTATGACAAGGTGAACCGGCTGGGCATAGGCGCGCAGGGACTCGGCGGCCTGACCACCGTGCTGGACGTGAAGGTGCTGGACACCCCGGCCCACGCGGCCAACCTGCCCATCGCCATGATTCCCAACTGCGCAGCCACCCGCCACGCCCACTTTGTGCTGGACGGTTCGGGCCCCGTCTATCTCGATCCGCCGAGCCTGGAAGACTGGCCCAAGCTGACTTATGACGTATCCGCCGCCCGCCGCGTGAACCTGGACGCCGTGACCCGCGCCGAAGCGGCTGCGTGGAAGCCGGGCGAGGTGCTGCTGCTGACCGGCAAGCTGCTCACCGGCCGCGATGCCGCTCACAAGCGCATGACCGACATGCTGAGCCGCGGAGAAAAGCTTCCCGTGGACTTCCGCGGCCGCTTCATCTACTACGTGGGGCCGGTGGACCCGGTGCGCGAAGAGGTGGTGGGGCCGGCCGGGCCCACGACGGCCACGCGCATGGACAAGTTCACCCGCCAGATGCTGGCCGAGACGGGCCTGCTGGGGATGGTCGGCAAGGCCGAGCGCGGGCCCGTCGCCATCGACGCCATCCGAGAGTTCGGCGCGGTGTACCTGATGGCAGTGGGCGGCGCGGCCTACCTGGTTTCAAAGGCGATTTACGGCTCGCGCCTGCTGGCCTTTGGGGATCTGGGCATGGAGGCCATCTACGAGTTCGACGTGCGCGAGATGCCGGTGACTGTAGCCGTCGACTGCAAAGGCACGAGCGTCCACCAGACCGGACCTGCGGAATGGCAGCAGCGGATCGCGGGAATACCGATTCTGCAATAACAGGGATCAGGGGTCAGAGATCAGGGGTCAGGGAACGGCAGACCGCATCAGAATCTGAAAAGGCTATCGGGCCAGGTAAAGGCTCTTGAAATTCCGCCTAAACTGGGACCCCTTTGACTGATCCCTGACCCCTGCCTATTACTGCTTGCCAAACCGGTAGACGATCCCGGCCGTAAAGCCCAGGCTGTTCTGCAGGGTCGAGCCGAAGCCGGTGAGGTAGTATTCCGGTGCAACCCGCAGTCCGATGTTCGGGGCCAGGTTGTACTCGCCAAGAATGCTGGCGCTGGCGGCGAAGGTCGTCGCATCCGGGTAGAGGCCGAGCGTCACGCTGCCGAACCCGTTCGTATCCCCGGAGAAGTTGCCTTGCGCGTACCCGCCCATGACCCGCCCGGAGATCGAATACTTGGGCTTCAGGTAGAAGCGGTAGGTCGGCCCAATCAGGGCTGCATACTGGCTAATGGCCGGCTTGGTGATGCCGGTCGGATTGAGCCCCACGAACGGAGTGCCGTAGTAGCCGCGGCCATCGAGAGTTACGCCCAGACGCTCATCGAAGTACCGGGTGAAGCCGCCATCCCAGTTGTACATGTTCACGCGCTGCAATGTGGCGCCGGGCGTAAAGCGCAGGTAGCCCGCGCCGACATACCCCTCATAGCGATGATCGTAGACTTCGTGGATCGCTGCGGCGCGGCGCTGTTCGCGGCGGACCTTGATGCGGGCCTGCACGCTGACTTGCGGCTGAGTTTGGGCTGCTTCGGACTGCTGCGCCTGACCCTGGCTCGGGGTTGGCGTTGCGGGGTTGCTGCTCGAACTCGAGCTTTCGGCCTGGACGGCGTACAGGGCTGGCAGGCCAAGCGCCAGCAGAAGGGCAAGACGGCGAAAAGAATACATCGGTTTCGGGTTACCTCCACGGGAGTACGGAAGCACACCACCGCTGTAGGCAGCGCTCCCCCCATTAGGTATTAAACCACCTGGAGGGAGCCTCGTGGGTGAACCGGTACAGGTTTGGACGCACGCCGCACCGATTCGCTCCTGAAATCGCTCAGACAATAGCCTTCAGATCGGCCTGCAACTGGGCCTCGTCGAAGCCGCTGGGCGCGCCCTTGGCGGTGAGCCAGCCCTGGCCGAGCAGCGTATGGGCCTCGTCGCAGTACTCCTTCCAGAAGGCCAGGGTCATGGTCTTCAACTGGCCCCAGGTGATGCAGGTAAAGCCGTTCTGGTCGTACTTGGGTACGAAGACGCAGTGCCCGCCCCAACTGCCCTTCTTGGCGTTGGCGCCGCCATGGGGCACCACATCCCACACGTCCTGGGTTTGGGCGGTAAGCGGCAGGGCCAGCCCGATATACACGCCGCCGAACAGGGCGATGGATTGGTGAACTTCCACCAGGCTGGCGGGCTTGGGGTCGGCAAAGGCCACCAGCGCATTGCCGGCAAACCCCTGCTTCTGCCAGTCGTTCAGCACGTCCAGCTCAATGCCGCCGTTGTCGGTGCCGGGGTTGCCGGGCACGTAGCCGTCCCACTGCTCGTAGTAGCTCTCGATTGTTGGGTCGGGGACGGTGACGATGCCGCCGGTGTTGGCGGTCCACACCTGCACGGCGTGACCCACGCCGGCGATCGTGCAGTCGCCCAGCGTGTCGTTCAGCATCATGCCCCAGCTGGCGATTCCCTTGGTCCAATCGGCCGTGGGCGGCGGGGGCGGTAGCGCTGGCGTGAGGTAGTCGCCAAACGCCAGGGTTCGTGTGTCGGTTTTGATGGCCTTGCGGCCCAATCTCATCTTCGAGTGATCTGCCATGGGGGAGCTCCTTTTTTCTGCGTAGGGGATGGCCGCCGCCGGCTGCTGCCGTTGGGGCATAGGTCAAACGTTGCCAAATCCAGCGGCCCTTGTCCAGCAATTCTTTCCTTGCTCCCCTTTATAGCGAAATCAATGCCTTTAATCGGCACTGAAAGCTGGAAAATGCTCTACGATGAAGACCAACGGAGGCCGTCGGGAATATGGGTCGAGTCTTGTTGGGGATTGTCCTCGGAGCGATTCTGGCGCCCGTCGCCTTACTGGCGTGGCTCCATTTTGGCCGCGTGCCGGTGGCCGTCGCCGACCGGCCGCTGCCTCATGAACGGTCCCTCACCGGCGTTCCGCTGCACGCTCGCATCCGCCGCGAACTGGTCAACACCCCGCCCATCCAGGCCGACGGGAACAACCTGGTGGCCGGAGCGCAGGTCTACCGCGACCAGTGCGCTGCTTGCCATGGGTTACATGGCAAGCCCTCCTCCTTTGGCGCTCACATGTTTCCCGATGCGCCGCCGCTGTGGGAAAAGCACCACCACAACGACGTGGTCGGCGTGAGCGACGACCCTCCGGGCGAGACCTACTGGAAGGTGGCCAACGGCATCCGGCTAACCGGCATGCCGGCCTACAAAATGGTGCTCACAGATACCCAGATGTGGCAGGTGAGCCTGCTGCTGGCCAACGCCGATAAGCCGCTGCCTCCTGCCGCTCTGGAGATCCTGCGCGGTAAAGCTCTTCCGGCTCCAGCACCCGCTGCAATCGTCTCTCCCTCGACGGTCCCGCAAAAGAAGTAGGCCAAGAGATGCAGGTGTGTCCGGCGCCTTCCGGCCCCTCGATGGATAGAAAGCAGCACAGATTTTGAAAGGAATTGAAACGATGAGCGTGCTCGACTCACTGCGCAAGGGATTCGGTTTTCTCCTGATGAGCTTTGGCGTCTCCAGCCCGGCAAAGAAGGCCAAGCCGGCGCCGAAACCCGCCCCCAAACCGGAATCCGGCCAATAAGGCGTCTTCCCCCAGCCAAGGCTTGCAATCAAAGAAATCGTGCGACCGGAAGCGCCCTTCGTCTCTCAAATTGAGTGAACGTCAAGGCTCGATCAAGCTCGATCAGGCTTGTTCGATCTTGTTCATTCTTGCCCGGCGAGGTTCTTCCCCCTTATGGCTACCGAAAAAGGAAAAGGCTTGTTGCGGGCATTTTGGGATTTCTTCGTCCTGTTCAGCGGGATCTCGACAGCCTCCAACCTCTCGCGCACGCAGGGCCACACAGTGAGGAACCGCGGGCTGTTTCTGTTTCGCGGGCCCGCAAACGAGCCGGAAAGCCGCACGCCCGATCGCCACTGACTCGCCGCGCAACCGCTGAATTGCTAGAATCGAGACTATGCCGCTAACCACGCGCCCAAAATGATGAAAATGACCCGCCAACAGGCCCTCGACTTTTTCCACTCTCCCGACTTGATCGGTCTGGGATTCGAGGCGGATGCCGTCCGCCGCCGCCTGCACCCCGAGGGCGTAGTGACCTACATCATTGATCGCAACATCAACTACACCAACTTCTGCACCGAGTACTGCACCTTCTGCGCTTTCTACCGGTCGCTCAAGGGACCGGGGTCGGAGGAAGGCTATATCCTCGAATTCGAAAAGATCTGCGAGAAGATTGCAGAGACTCTGGAGATGGGCGGCACCGGCGTGCTGATGCAGGGCGGCATTCATCCTGACCTCAAGATCGACTGGTTCGAGCGGCTCTTCAGCGGCATCAAGCGGCGCTTCCCGCAGATTTGGCTTCACTGCCTCACGGCCTCCGAGGTGCTGGCCATCGCCAGGTATTCGGAGCTGCCCCTGCGCGAAACTATCATCCGCCTGCGCGATGCGGGCCTCGATTCCATCCCCGGCGGCGGCGCGGAAATCCTCGACGATGACGTCCGCCGGCGTATCGCCCGCCTCAAGTGCAACACCGAGGACTGGGTCAGCGTCCATCGCACCGCGCACCAGCTGGGCATGCGCACCACGGCCACCATGATGTTCGGCGTGGGCGAAACCATGGAGCAGCGCGTCAATCATTTTGAGGTAGTGCGCCGGTTGCAGGAAGAGACCGGCGGATTTACCGCCTTCATCCCCTGGAGCTTCCAGCCTGGAAACACGGCCCTCGGCGACCGTGGCTGGGAAGAAGCGACTTCAGTTGAGTACCTCAAGGTGCTGGCTATCTCCCGCCTCTATCTCGATAACATTGAGAACGTGCAAGCCAGTTGGGTCACTCAAGGCCTGAAGGTTCTGGAGTTAGGCCTCCACTTCGGCGGCAACGACGTAGGCTCGGTAATGCTGGAAGAGAATGTGGTCAAAGCCGCGGGAACTTCGAATTGCACCACGGAAGAAGAGCTGCGGCGGATTATCCGCGACGCCGGATTCAAACCCGTCCAGCGCGACACGCTGTATCGAACGATGTTCTTGAACTGAGCGGGGAATCAGTGAGTTGCCAATCACTCTTTTGGATTGGTGCCGGAGCACCACAGATGGACGGAGAACTCTGCTGCTTCAGGTGTTCCTGGGATTCCAACGTCCTTCCGAATCTCCCAAATCAGTTTTGACAAAAGGGCGTCATGCATCACAACTGAGTGATTAGGGTTAGAAACCCTGACTTCATCTTGATACGCGTGAAGCGCCGCGATCACGCCCCTCGTTCCAATAAGGTGGAGTGTGTTGCAAGCCTTAGCAAAATCACGGTTGCCTTCCGGCGTCGAGTCAGTACCAACGGTTCCGCTTATGGAGGCCAGAAATTCCTTGTACTGCTCATATTTATATTTTCTCCAATCGGCCTCCCTCTCCTTCTTTTTTGTGAGATAGAAGCTGACAGCAGCGACAATGACACCCGCTGCGGCAGAAATGACGGCAACGATGACGGAGGTATTCATTGGCGCCCACTATACACCTTTTTCGACTATGCGGTTGTCAAGACCGTTCTTGCCAGCGTCTGTTCCCCATTTCATGGGCGTAAACAGAACCAGCGTACGAATGGGACGAAGCCAAGCGCGAAGCGAACCTGAAGAAGCACGGCTACGACTTCGCCGATGCGGATATGGTGTACGAGAATCCCGACAAACTAACGATTTCCAACATCCGGCGCGGAGAATCCCAATTACAGGACATTGCAATCGTCGAAGTGCATGGCGTGATCCTGACGCTCGTCTATGTCGTTCGGGGGTACAATATACGCATCATCTCGTTTCGGAAGGCTTCCAGGAAGGAGCGACGCATCTATGACAATTCCAGGACATAAAAGCAAAACTGACTGGGAACGCGTCAAACGCGAGTATGATTCTGATGCTCCGATTCCCTACGACCCCGAGGACGGCCCCTACGACCCGAACGACGAGGCGGCCACGGAAGCCTACTTCAAAGAGGCAACCATTTTGGTTGGATGGCCGAATCCTGTGATGGTGCAGAAGGACGGCGTCCCGGTGATTCCGAGCGAAAGGGCAGCCTCTGAAGCCAGCGAACCCCACGCCAAGGCGTCCTAGATCTGACAATTGTTCAGACAATTCAGCATGGGGATGCGCTCGTACGTTCCAAGCAGCACGGCCTCGCCGTCCCGTAGTGCGGGAGCATCGGTAGCATGATTATGCCCTTCGTGCTACTCTGAAACTTCCCCATGGAGAATCGATTGCGTCAGCAGGAGTGCGTATGGGCGTTCTGAGTAGAATCGGAATTGCGCTGGATTCAGAGCTTCTGAAGCGGTTTGACCGCTCGATTCGCCGGCGGGGCTATACCAACCGGTCGGAAGCGTTTCGAGATTTGATCCGCGACCGGCTGGTGACGGAGCAGACCGCCGAGCCGGAATCGACCGTGGTGGGCACGGTCACGCTCATCTACGACCACCACGCCCACGGAATTACCGAGAAACTGACCGAGGCGCAGCACGCACACCACGAACTCGTGGTCTCCACCAGCCATGCGCACCTGGACCACGACTCCTGCCTTGAGGTGCTGATTGTCCATGGCAAATCGGCCCAGGTGGCCCAGTTTGCCGATCGCCTCATCGGCCTCAAAGGCGTGCAGCACGGACGGCTGGTGATGACCGTTCCCGCGCACGCGATCGAACACCCTCACGAGCACGGACACAAGCACAGCCACAAGCATTGATGCACACAGAGACCAATCACAAAGGAAGAATCATGGAGATCAGTAGCACGAAAGTGAAAATTGTAGCACTCTTGCTTGCCGCTCTGGCCTGCGGCCTTGCGGCGGCGGCGCAAACCGGCGCGACCCAACAGACCGCCTCCATCCTGGTCACTGACCAGACTGGAGCGTCGATTCCCGGCGCGCAGGCGGCGGTGCTTTCCTCGGACGGCGCCAAGGCGCTACCGTTGACAACCGATGCGAACGGCGCCGCGCAAGTAGTCTGCCGGGCCGGAACGATCCTTCATCTGACCGCCCTGGGATTTGAGCCGCGAACTGCTGTATTGAGCACCTGCGCCGGCGATCACGAATACCAGTTGGCACCAGGCACGGTGCAGACCACGGTAAACATCGTAGTGACTCCAGACGAGATGCCCAACGAGTCTGTCGCCACATCGGAAGAGATCAGCCGCACCAGCGCACGCACGGTCTTCGATGCCGTGGAGGAGCTCTCGCCTGCCGTATTTGTCACGCGGCGCGGCGTGATGGGATACGGCATTTCGACCAACGGCACCGGCGAGGTCAATATCCGCGGCGTAGGCGGCTCGCCCAATACGGACATCCTGGTCGTCCTCGACGACCGTCCTGACTTCCAGGGCGAGATGGGCCACACCCTGCCGGATTTCTACAGCCTGTCGGACACGGGCAGCATCCGGTTGATTGAAGGGCCAGCTTCGGTCCTTTATGGCAGTAATGCGATGGGCGGCGTAGTGGAGATTCAACCGCGTATGCCCAAGCAGGGAACGGAATTCGAGCTGCAATCCCAGCTCGGCTCCTTTGTCACCGGGCAGCACCGGCTCTACGCCGGCCTTCGCGAAGGGCGCGGCATCTACACCTTCTCCGCCGGCGTCAACCATACCGATGGGGATCGCCCCTACTCAGCCTTCCATTCGCAGGATGGCTCGGTGGGCGCGGAGTACCGGCTCAGCTCCATCTGGAACGCTTCGCTGCACGGAAATTACGGTCATTTCCTGGTGCAGGACCCCGGCCCCATCAATCCTCCGTATCCCGAGCAGAATCAGGCCAGCGTGGGTCGTGGCGGGATCACCGCCGACGCGGGCAACTCCACTCCTGCACTTAACGGCTACACGCGCTTCTACTCCACCTGGGGACACAACGGCATCAACACTGGATTCGACTCCACCGACCGCATCACCGGCGGCCGTATCTTTCAGACGTGGACCGCGCGGTCGGGGAGCGCGCATCCCGGCCCTGCCATCGACTTTGGCGGCGACTTTATGAACTACGGTGGACTCGCCGTGCAGTTGGCCGTGCCGGGAACGAGTGCAACCAATTATGGCGGCGCGCACCAGATCAACAGCGATGCAGGCTTTTTGCGCGCACACTGGTCGCCCACGGTGAAGACCGTGTTGAACGCCGGCTTCCGCTATCAGCAGGACTCGCAGTTCGGCGGGCTCCCGGTGCCGGAGTTTGGCGCGCAGTGGCACGCCAGCAGCCGCTTCACCTTCTCCACCTCCGCCAGTCGCGGCTTCCGCAACCCCACAATCGGAGAGATGTATATCTTTCCCGGGTTCAATCCCAACCTGCTTCCCGAGCACGAGTGGAGCTATGAGGCCACAGTGCAGGCGCGGATTACGCAGAACGTAGCCGCGTGGACCACCGTCTACTACGCTAGCCTCACCAACCAGATTGTCTTTATCTATCCCAATCCGATCGTGAACACCGGCAACGCCTTCAACAAGGGCGTGGAGACGACGCTTCGCTGGTCGGGGATTGGCCCTGCGGCGCACCGTCGCCTCAGCGTCACCACCGGCTACGCCTATCTCGCTTCCACCAACATCGCGCCGTTGGTGCCCGGCAACAAAGCCAATCTGGGTCTCGATCTCGATATGAAGCGCACCTTTCTGCATGTCGATGTGCAGGCCATCGGCAGGCGCTACGCCGATACCACACTCACCACCCAGCTCGGCGGATACACCGATGTGGGTCTCAAGCTCAGCGTCCCGGTGCGCCGCGACTTGAACTTCTTCGCCACGGCGGATAATCTGCTCAATCATCGCTACCAAGTGCTCACCGGCTATCCAATGCCGGGGATCAACGGCGCTGGCGGCTTCGTCTTGCACTTTTAAGGGGAAGACGGCTATGCGGCATAAGATACAGAGAGTGTCCCAAAGGAGGCAAAGATGAGACAAACTTCGCAAGCATATTTGTTGAGCATTGCAGTAGGACTATTACTCGTTACGGCGCCCGTTTCATCGCAAACGGCAAATCCGCATCCGCTGACCGTACCGCTCCAAGGCGCGCAAGAAGATCGTCCTTTGCTGGAAGGTGTTCCGCAAACGACAGGGATGCGCAGCGGTTTTGTACGCCTCAAGCCAGGTGCGACGGTCGGCTGGCACACCACCGGCAACAACGAGGAAGCACTGGTCATCCTGCACGGCCAGGGCGAGGCACTCATCGACGGCCAGGCGAAGCAAACATTCGTAGCTCCGGCGTTCGTCTATATCCCACCCACGACGCGCCACAACGTCGCGAACTCTGGAAAAGAGCCGCTTGAGTATGTGTATGTCGTTGCGCCCGCGAAGCCACTGTAGGTTCCCTCCGGCTCCCCACCCCAGCCACGAAGGCCAGTCGCCTGGGGCCCCGGCTTCGCTCAACGAAGCCTACTCTGTAGCAGCGCCGCGGCGCTTGCCGGCGGCGTTCTCCATAAGCGCCGGCAAGGTTCCGCGTGGAAAAGCAGTGGACTGGCGCACCACCAGCCGGGTAGGAATGTGCCATTCCGTTTTGGCGGCCTTGGGGTGATCCCGCTCGATGCCAGCGCGCAACGCCTCGACCGCCGCCGCGGCCAGGTCTTTGCACGACATCTGCACCGTGGTGAGCGGCGGCAGCATGAACTGCGCCAGGTGAATGTCGTCGAATCCCACCACCGAGATCTCCTGCGGCACGTTGTGCGTCGTCTTGTACAGCGCATGGAGGACTCCGATGGCGGTCATGTCGTTGGAACATAGGACGGCCGTAGGCAGCTCCCTCAGCGCGATCAGATGCTCCATCGCCCCGATGCCGCCCTCCATGGTGTGATCGCCCTCGA
>Ga0182014_10007608_pt1 | contig 11298 bp, 9 predicted proteins | sample 612S2DmetaG_FD_120489 | JGI IMG/M metagenome (GOLD analysis project Ga0182014, IMG submission 120489) | Permafrost microbial communities from Stordalen Mire, Sweden - 612S2D metaG | ecosystem: Environmental > Terrestrial > Soil > Wetlands > Permafrost | place: Sweden: Stordalen | collected... | reverse complement strand
TGTGATCACGTAGCTTGAGTCGAAGCGGACGGTCTTCACCACATCCAGGCCGTTGGCCGCGTAGTGGAAGGTAAGGGCGCTGGTATCGGGAGCGACCGCGTGGCCGGTGACCGAGGGTTGCACTCCAGAGGCCGTGACCTGGTAGAGCGCTTGGTTCAACTGGGCGGTCAACTGGGGCTCGTAGGTGAAGAAGGAGAGGGGCAGTCCGAGCCTGTCGGCCAATTGGGGCTGGACCATGTCGAGGGGCTTGCCGGCCGAGTCGGTGAATTTCTTCAGGATCCAATGACTGATCTGGGCGCCGCGATTGGTGAAGACGATCTTATACTGCTGGTTTTCAATGGTGGTCGCAGTTTCGAGGGCGGCGGCGACGGAGGGTGCGGCCGATTGAGCCTGCGCGGGCGCTGAGGCCGTCGCCGGCTGGCCCGGGGTGGTCACCAGGCTGGTTTGACCGGCGAGCGCTTGGGCTTGCCCAGTTTGTCCGGCTTGCCCAGATTGTTGGGCCGTTTGCGATTGGGTCTGGCCGGCCTGCTGCGCCGCATCCTGCTTGGGCTTGAAGAAGAACTGGTAGCCGAGGAGGACCACGATCATCAGCAGGGCGAAGACCATAGTAGAGCGCATGTCGCCGCCGCTGCCGCTGCCGCCGGGGCCGGAGGTCTGAAGATTGGGATTGCGAATTTCGGGCAAGGGATACTTCCTGTCGTCAAGAGGCGGCAGACCGTCGGGTCACCGCTTCTTCTATGGTAACGGTTCGTGGGGAATAATGGAGGATCGCCGGGATTTGCGCGGAAGTTTGGCGGGGACGTTGTCGAGGCCGCCGCGGCCGAGGGGGTTGCAGCGTAGCAGGCGCCAGGCCGCCAGGGCCGAGCCACGCAAGGGTCCGTGGACGGCAATCGCCGTGGAGGCGTACTCCGAGCAGGTAGGGACGTAACGGCAGCCGCCGCCGGGATTGAGCGAGTGCAGCGCCGGGGAGAGCCAGCGGCGGTAGAAGACGAGGATGGCGAGCAGGATGCGCGTCATAATGAGGGCTTTGGCGGTGCGATCTGACGGGCAGGCGCCTGAACCGGCCTGCCTGCGATCCTTGCCGCCTCGGTATTTGCCTGCTCAAGGATACGCACAATCTCCACTTCGAGTTTCGCAAATTCGAGCGTGAGGACGGAACGGCGTGGATGAAGAATGAGATCGCAGCCCTTGGGCAGCAGCTCCAAATGGCGGCGCAGGGCCTCTCTCATGCGGCGCTTGATGCGGTTGCGCTCATGGGCCTTGCCGAGCACCTTGCCGGCTGTGAGGCCGATACGTGGAGCCTCAAACGCTTCGCCCATGGCAGGCAGGCGCGGGGCCAGGAACCAGCTCATCGATGCGGACTGGCGCTTGCGGGCGGCCGCATAGGCGCGCTGATAGTCGGCGTGCTTACGAAGGCGCACACCAGAGAACGACTGAATGGAAGATGGCCGCGGGGATTGGCGCGTGTCAGGGCTGGGAGGGGTGGTCATGGCATTGCCGGAGGGCTTTCGGGCCGGGAGGACCATGATGCGCATTCCCTCTGCGGCGCCAATGAGGAACGGTAGCAGGCCGGCAGGCGCGGCCTAGTCGCGGAAGCCGGCGCTTACGCTCACGCGCTTGCGGCCGATGGCGCGGCGGCGACTGAGCACGGCGGCTCCGGCGGTAGTCTTCATGCGGGCGCGGAAACCATGGGTTTTCACGCGTTTGCGGCGATTGGGTTGAAATGTGCGCTTGGGCATAAAAATGCGCTCCGTTTCCTTGAGAAAATCTGAGCCATGACGGCAAGATCCAGTGTATCGTAGTTTGAGCCGGGAATCCAGCGCGGAGTCTCTCGAAGGCAGAGCGAGGCCGTCGAAGCGATGGCTCAAAGGCTCGTAGAGGTGCACGAAGGCCCTTCCGACCGATGAACAGCGAGTGAATTTAGGTGCATGAGCAACAGCCTCGGATGGTGACTCTGGTAACACTTCAGAGGCAAGTTTCACCGGCAATGGTGCAACTTACTCCGACTGGCAAAAAGTTATGTGAAAGCCATATTGCATCATCCCCCATCTGTGCTAATATCGGGACCGTTCAAGAAAAGTTTCCCAGCGTCCCACGGAACGGATTTCATCCACGGCCCCAAGAGCTTTTTCAGGGGCAGACCAGCGGCAAGCAGGTAGTAGGTCGGCGGCATTTTCGGACGAAAAGCATGGCTTTTCGCCCCGGGAGAGTCCTTGCCTAAAGACCGCGGATGACCCGAACCGGTATAACAAGGCGACGCAGGCAAGGATTGACCCCATGGCTTTCGCAACTTCGCCGGCAACGGTTCTCAACCCCTGGACCCAGATTCTCGCAGCTCTCGAAAAGAAGGTGATCCGGCAGTCCTTCGAGACCTGGCTCAAGCCCACGCGCTACAGCCACGCCGCCGGCCGCACGCTCTACGTTCGCGTGCCCTCGCCCGAGTTTCAGCACATCGGCGAGAAGTACGGAGACCTGATTCAGGAGGCCATCGACCTGCAGTCGATGGACTTCGACGACGTGAGTTTCGTGACGGCCGAGGAGGATCCCTCGATTCCGCCTGTTCGTAAAGACACCGGCTTCGGCCCGCTGGCGGCGCGACCGCCTGTGGCGTCGCACTCCGCCCCCGCTCCTCGCTCCCCGGAGCAGGCGCGCTTCGACTGGTCGACGGCTGCGCAGCTCAATCAGCGCTACACCTTCGATGCCTTCGTGATCGGCAACGGGAACCAGTTTGCGCGCGCCGCCGCCCTGGCCGTCGCCGAGCGCCCCTCGCGGGCCTACAATCCGCTCTTCCTCTACGGCGGTGTGGGTATGGGCAAGACCCACCTGATGCACGCCATCGGCCACGAGGTAAAGCGCCGCCAGCCGATGGTCAACATCTGCTACGTCTCGGCCGAGAAGTTCACCAACGAGATGATCTCCTCGCTGCGCAACGACCGCATGACCAGCTTCCGCGACCGCTTCCGTTCGGTGGATGTGCTGCTCATCGACGACATTCAGTTCATCGCCCAGAAGGAGCGCACGCAGGAGGAGTTCTTCCACACCTTCAATGCGCTGCACGAGAGCATGAAGCAAATCGTGATCGCCTCGGATCGTCCGCCGAAGGAGCTGGCGGAGATCGAGGACCGTCTGCGCTCGCGTTTCGAGTGGGGTCTGATCGCCGACATTCAGCCGCCCGATCTCGAGACCAAAGTGGCCATTTTGCAGAAAAAGGCCGAGAGCGAGCAGGTGCAGCTGCCTACCGACGTGGCGCTTTTTGTGGCCTCGAACGTGCGCACCAACGTGCGTGAATTGGAGGGCGCCCTGGTTCGCCTGATTGCCTGGTGCCAGCTCAACCGCATGGAGATCACGCTGGCCTCAACCCAGCAGTGCCTCAAGCAGTTCATTGACATGCAGGTGCGCAAGATCACCATCGAGGCTATTCAGCGTGCAGTGGCCGAACAGTTCGGTATGAGGATCAGCGACCTGAAGCAGAAGAACAACTCGCGCAATGTGGTGGTGCCCCGGCAGATCGCCATGTACCTCGCCAAGAATATGACGGAGGCCAGCCTGCCTGAGATCGGCCGCCAGTTTGGCAACAAGCACCACACCACGGTGATGCACTCCATCGCCAAGATCGACGAGCTGCGCCGCACAGACAAGGACTTGCAGCGCACACTCAACAAGCTCCAGGAGCAGTTGAACGGTTAGTCTGCATTTCTCACAGCCAAATCGATGCTCTGTAGCGCCGGCCTCCTGGCCGGCTGTTTTGGCGGCGTCCTCGCCGCCAGAGCAAAGCCTCGTTCATTTATACCGGCTGCATATACCATGACGGAGCAAACGGTGTCCGGCGTGGGTCGGGAGACCCACGCTACAGCCGGCCAGGAGGCACGGCGCTATAAATTCGTTGCGACTACGTCGTCAAGTTGGCTGCGCAGAAATTCGAACTGCTATGCGGGGCGGGAAAGGCCCATGCCAGCTCCATCGGCCCGCTCACTTGTCAGGAGTTTTGCTTCGCGCCGGTTCCCCGATCACGATAGTTTCCGCGATGCGGTCGTGGACGCAGGTGCGATTGGGGTAGATAAAGTACTGGATAAATCCAAATCCCCCTTCCAGCATGGATGCGCCGTAGCCCATGGCGCGCTCGATGGCCTGCCAGAGCGTGATCCTGTCGTGCACCAGCGAGACAATGCGGATGCGCAGCAGGCGCTTGCCGGGGGTAAGTCCGTTGGTTTTCCAGACAATCAGGCCGAAGTAGAGAACCAGCCAGAGCACCCAGGCTAGATCCTTCATCTCGTGGAAGTCCAGCCTCACATGCACATGGCCCGAGTCATAAAGGTTCTCCTTTAAATGCAGAACGTCCTCGATAAGATATTTCGATGCTAGGATGGCCGGACCGTAGGTAATGCAGACGAGGAAGATATCGATGGCGTAAGCGGCAAGGCGTCGGCCAAACGGCGCCAGCGGCGCGCCCGCCAAAGCCTCGGCGCGCGCTGTCTCGTGCGGATTGAAGACATTCAGTTTCTTGGGGGCATTCATACAAACAATATAGAGCCTGACTGACACATTCTGGCGCCGCGCTGGACCGATCCTGTTAGCATTTGCGTATGAAATCGACGCCGCTTCGCAAATCTCTTCGCGCCGGATGGATCGCCGGCGCTATCTTGCTTCTGGGCGTGGTTCTCAACTTCTCCTGCGCTGCGGCTCAGGATGCGCACACGCCCCCGCAGCCGGGTGCTGCAATGGCCAAGGCGCCTGACCGTGCCCGCATCGACGAGGTTCTCAGCGGCCTGAGCCGGGGCCGCTCGGTGAATGAGCTGGCGGTTTCACCGGACGGCAAGCGGCTGGCGTGGACAGAGCCAGCCGGTGGGGGTGAGGAGATTCAAGTGGCTCCTATCGACGACCTGACCAAGGCTGGGCGCGTGACGGCGACCGCCAAACCCGAACAGTTTTGCCGCGAGGGCGAATTGGCCTGGGCGCCGGACTCGAAGACGCTGGCTTTCTTCTCGGACTGCGCCAAACCGGGCGAGCAAACGGATCTGTACTTGTCCCCGCTTGACGGCAGGCCGGTGCGGCGGCTGACCGGGCTGAAGGGTTACGTGGAAACACTGGCGTTTTCTCCCAACGGAATGCAGGTGGCCTTTTTATATGTCGAAGGCGCGACGCGGCCGGCTGGAGCGCTGGCGGCCATGAAGCCTCCGTCGGGGGTGATTGGCGAAGAGGGGGTGGAGATTCAGCGGGTTGCGGCGGTCAGTATTCCTAAGGGAAGGGATAGCGATATGGCGCCGGCAAACTTCGCATCGCTCTTCAGCTTCCTCACTCCCGCCAATCTGCATGTGTACGAGTTCGACTGGCGGCCTGATTCTAAGGGGCTGGCCTATGTGGCAGCCGATCCGCCGGGTGAGAACAACTGGTGGGTGGCGAAGCTGTATACGCAGGAACTGGGCGGCGTGCCCGCGGCGATTCTTGCGCCTGCCGAGGTTGACGGCCCGCTTCACGGGTTGCAGATTGCAGTACCGCGCTGGTCGCCGGACGGGAAGTTGATTGCCTTCATTGGCGGGCTGATGAGCGACCAGGGCGAGACAGGAGGCGACGTGTGGGTACTACCCACCGATGGCGGCGCGGTGCGCGACCTGAGCGCCGGAGAGCCGGCTTCGGCGGCTTGGCTGGAGTGGGAGAACAAAGAGAATCTTTTTGCGAGCGAGCTAGCCGGAGGGAATGAGCAGCTGATTCGCTACCATCTTGTAGGCGACTGGACCGGCGCAGGTGGGAAGGTCGAGTTCAGCGCGCCGTTGTTCAACATTCTGGGCAGCGTGGGCGACGGGCGGATGAGGATGAGTCTTTCCTCGATGGCGAATCGCTCGCTCTTCGTATTCCGGACGAGCACATACGACCATCCGGATGAGATTTATGCCGCCAGACCGGGGAGCGTGAGCGGCGACGAACTGGCGTTTCGGACCCAGTTGTCGCACTTCAACAGCGGCGTGGAACCGGCATGGGGCAGGAGCGTCTCATTGAGCTGGAAGAGCGACACCTTCCAGGTGCAGGGTTGGCTGATGCTGCCCAAGGACTTCGATCCGGCGAAGAAGTATCCATTGATTGTGGAGGTGCACGGCGGCCCGGCTGCGGCCGAGGAGTCGCATTGGGGCGGAAGCGACGTGCTCAGTGCGGCGGCCTTTTCGGCGCTGGGGTACTTTGTCTTGCAGCCCAATCCGCGGGGCAGCTTTGGCCAGGGCGAGGAGTTTACACAGGCCAACATAAAGGACTTCGGCTACGGGGATCTGCGCGACATTCTGGCAGGGGTGGATATGGTCCTGGCGGCGTATCCCATCGATCCTAACCGCATCGGCCTGACCGGCTGGAGCTACGGCGGATTCATGACCATGTTTGCCGTGACCCAGACGCAGAGGTTCAAGGCGGCGGTTACCGGAGCGGGAATCTCGGACTGGCAGAGCTACTACGGAGAGAACTCGATCGACCAGTGGATGATTCCTTACTTCGGGGCCTCGGTCTACGACGACCCGGCGGTGTACGCAAAAAGCTCGGCAATCACCTTTATCAAGCAGGCGCGGACGCCCACGCTGGTTCTGGTGGGCGACCGGGACGGCGAGTGCCCCGCGCCGCAGTCCTACGAGTTCTGGCACGCGCTCAGGGACCGCCATGTGCCCACGCAACTGGTGGTCTATCCCAATGAAGGTCATGGATTTGTGGACCCCTCGCACCGGCTGGATGTGATGGAGCGGGCCGTGGAGTGGTTCGAGCGCTACATGCCGCCCCAATAGAGCCTGCTCCCCATCGGAGCGCGGCGGCGTCTATGGAGGAGGGACGGCGCATGCCCGCGTACGGTTCACTGCCGCGTGCCAGCCGCTCCTGATACACTTTTCATTGGAGTTCTGGAGAGCGTGTTTCGCCGACCGGCTCAAGGAAGAGCGTACCGCCGGGAGCCGGCCATCCAGTTATTTGAACCAATAACCGGATGAGCGGAGTTTACCGGCAGAAGCCCAGCCTGGAGTGTGTTGACGGGCCGCTAGGGAGCGGTTTTTTTAGGTTTCCGCGGTAGCGCAGGCAACCGGCCAAGGGTGGTTCTTTCTGGAGAATGGCCCCTCGAAGCAGGTGGTTTGCGTTTGCGGCGATTGAAGAATCGCTAGGCCCCAATTCTTCCTGACGGATTCGGAGAGACCGTTCCGCGGTTCAAAGTGGCGGGGCGGGGAGGATTCATGCGGCGGTTTTTGACGCTTGTTTTTCTGGTGTGCCTGGCCGTTCCGGCCGGGATTTCGGTCTCTGGTTGCTCGCGCAATCCTGGGGCCAATTATTGCAATGGATTGGGTTATGGGGCGAAGGACACGGATGTGTCGTCCATCGTCCTGCAGCCGCAAACCACCGGGATCTCTCTGGCCTTTGGGCAGACCCAGCAGCTTTCATCGCCCCAGGCCAAGACCTGCAAAGGCGCGGCAGCCACCGTGGCCACCTATACCTATGGCACAACCAACAATCAGTTGGTTGACATTTCGCCCACCGGCAACCTCTGCGCCGGAACCTGGAACCGGAACTCGGGCGGCGGAATCGGCAACTACACAATTTGCAACAAGCCGAATCCGTTCCCCTCGAACAACGGCTTGCCGTTTGGAATTGCTTACGTAACAGCCACCGGACAGGCGGTTTCTTCCAATCCGGTGGAGGTTTACGTTCATCCGCAGGTGACCTCCGTGACTCTTGTCGGGCCGCAGGAGTGTCTCTCGCAGGGGCAGGAGGCGCAACTGGATGCACAAGCCTGCTATGAGGGAGCCAACAATCAGCAATTGCTGCTTTGCGCACCGTCTTCGGTAACGCAGGCCAACTATGCTTGTGCGCCGCCCACTGGCGCCACCATTGCCAACTGCTCGGGGGTTATTGGCAATCTCTCTTATTTTCCCAACATCGGGAGCATTGCGACCATCAACGCCGAGACCAACCAGATCACCGCCCAGCAGCCGGGAACCACCGAAATCTCCGCTTCAGTGGCTGGAGGGAGTTCTTCGGCCGGTTACTTCTCCACCTGCCCGCCCAAGTCCATCACCCTGACCCTGGCCAACGGTTCGACCCAGGGCACAATCACCAAGGGTGTGCAACAGAATCTGGTGACCACGGTTCTAGATACCAACAATCTGCCTATCACCGGTCTTGTCCTCGACTATCAGTCGACCGATCCGATCGACATCACAGCTAACGTAGGCGGTTCGATCGCGACCAACTTCCCTGGAGTGGCTTCGATCTATGCCATCTGCCAGCCATCCACCTGCAATCCGGCTCCGGTCAATCAGATTGGCCAGCTCGGAACAGGTCTTCCGATCGCCTCGAACCCGGTGACGGTGACCACCCCCGGCACGGCCAGCGACTACGTCTGGTTTGCGGCGCCGGGCCAATCGCAGTATTTCGTTCCCATCGAGTTGCTTACCGGCACAGTGGGCTCGCCGGTGCGCCTGCCTTATGTTCCGAATTCGATGGTGATGGACCGCCTCGGTAACAACCTCTACTTTGGTTCGGCGCGTGAACTGATGATTTATAACACCGTCGGCAACCAGCTGAGCAAGACCGACATAAACGTTCCCGGCGTGGTGCTGGCTGTATCTCCGGATAACTCCATGCTGCTGATCAACGATCAGCAGCGCCAGGTTTTCTATATTTACAGCACAGCCAACACGTCAGCGAGCATCAACACGACAAATGGCGGCGTGGGCAATGCCGCTGCCTGGACGCCGGATTCGAAGACGCTATACATAACCGACAACGCTAGCCTGGGCGCGCCTCACACCGATACGCTGTACGTCTACAGCGCGAGTACCAGCTGGACGAGCTACCCGCTGCCGCCGAGCCCGCTACCAGTTCCGCCCTCCGGTTTGCTGCCGCCGAATGTGGCCGTCACTGGCACAGTGCAAACCCCGGCGCTCACCATCCCCAGCGTTGGCGCTTACCTTCGCGGCTCGCCCACTGAGGCGCATACATGGTGCCCCTCCGGGACGGTGGGCAGCGTTGCCTTCTATCCTCTGGGAGATTCGGTTCCGGTGCGAACCGATACGCTAGCCTCCACTACAGACGGCCAGCACATCCTGGGCGCGACCCTTGTCGGTAGCGGGATAACTCTCTACGACATTGGAGTCACTATTCCCAGCTCGACCCAGTGCCCTGGGGCGGGGTCGAACACGCTCACGCCGCTCACCATTCAGCACACAGTAAACCAGGCGGCTCTTAGCTTGGTGAACGCCACCGCGGTCGACCAGGTGGTAGCATCGCCCGCCTCGAACCTGGCCTTCATCACCTATAGCGGATCGACAGCCGGCGCTACGCTGCCATATTATGTGCCGGGCACAGGAGGCGCGGTGGGCATGGTGGGTTCCGTGCCGCTGGGAGGAGGCTCCGCGTCTGCGATCACCGCTCCCGTAGCGGGCGCCTTCACGCCGGACGATACGCTTTTCTTCGTCTCAACGGCGGGCGACAATCTGGTTCACTACATCAGCGTGCCGCTGGTTACCTCCAATCCGGCGAAGGCCGACACGCAGCAGATCGCTCCCAACCTGCCGGCCTGCACGCCCGTTGCCCAAGGGGGCCTAGACCCCGGTTGCGCGCTTGCCGCGCCCACCACCAACCCAGTGCCGGCGACGGTCATTGTCGTCAAGCCGCGCTCCACGACGTAGGCTTCGATCCAAGGAAGCAAACAACAGGATGGGCCGGTCATGCACCGGCCTTTTTCTGTAGATGGATGCGGTAAATCGCGAGACAGTACGGCCATCCCCGCACGATAGAATCGAAGCATGATCAAGGGAATCGCCTTTCTTCGCCCGGCAGGCAGTGCCGGAGCCTATGAGCGGCTGGCCAGCTTCTTTTCAGCGTTGGGGTTCGCTCCCGGCGCCGGATGGCAGAAGGAGGCGAGCCGCGGTGCGGCGTTTCTGGCGCCGTTGGGCAACCTGGAGTTTGTCGATGGCGAGTTTCCCTCGACCGCCGATGTGCTGGTTGAGGTGGCGGCCCTCGATGCCGTGCATCAGAACACTGGAAACTGGCTGCGCGCCCAAGGCGGGGATGAGGCCCTGGCTCGCCTCTCGGCCATCATGGAGACCCACTGGAAGTCGCGCATCTTTACCGTAGAGCCGGAGCCGGGGTTCGCCTTTTCTTTCTGGGCCTGGACCGATCCTGTCAAAGGCAAGCCGGTGGCCGTCGAAGGCGATCTCTCCGCCGAGGGAATGCGCTTCGCCATTGTCGTATCGCGCTGGAATGCTGTGATCACGGAGCGGCTGCTGGAGGGTGCGTTGGACGCTTTGCTGCGCAGCGGCGCCAAGCGGTCGGCGATTGAGGTGGTTCGCGTTCCGGGCGCATGGGAGATTCCGGCGGCGGCCCGGGTGTTGGCCGAATCGTGCTCCGTGGAGGCCATCGTAACGCTGGGCTGCCTGTTACGCGGCGAGACCGCACATTACGAGGCCATCTACAACGAAGTGGCGCGCGGCATCGGCCAGTCGCAGCAGGAGACCGGCATTCCGCACAGTTTTGGCGTGCTGACCTGCGAAACGCTGGAGCAGGCGCTCAACCGGGCAGGCATCAAGGCCGGCAACAAGGGCTTCGAGGCCGCTCTAGCCGCCATCGAGATGGTCAGCCTGGCTCGCAAGCTGAAGCAAAGCCAGCACCCCCAGGGACAGGTCTTCGTCCCTGGGGTGGAAGGCGGCCCCCTTTGACCGCCGGAACGCGCCGCAAATCGCGTGAGCTGGCCATGCAGATGCTTTTCCAGGCCGACATCGGCAAGCAGACTCCCGAGCAGGTGCGCGCCACCTTCTGGAAGGCCGCCGACGAAGTGGAGCCGGAGGTTCGCGGCTTTGCCGAGGATCTCTTCCGCGTGGCCACAACCCACCAGGAAAAGATCGACGAACTGATCGTCAAAAACTCCAAGCACTGGCGTCTGGAACGCATGCCGGCTGTCGATCGCAACCTGCTGCGCATGGCCGTGGGTGAGATGCTCGGCTTCAAGAGTACGCCCTTCCCCATCGTCATCAACGAAGCCTTGGAGATAGGCCGCCGCTTCTCCGCCCCCGAGTCAATCAACTTCCTCAATGGAATGCTGGACGCCATCGCCCGCAGCCTCATCGCCAAATAACAGTCGAAGCGTACCAAAAGCCGGCTGTGACGAGAGAGCGCAGGCGAAAAGGCTGGTTTCGCCGCTTCCCGCTACCCGAAGCCCTTTGCCGCCCGTCAAACAGAGCAGTGCTATACTTTAGCCCTGAGACTGCCGATTCAGGCCAGTTCCTGAGTGCCTGCCGCGTCGCCGTCTGGAGGTTTCTCTCGCCTATGACTCACCGCGCC
>Ga0182014_10007607_pt1 | contig 11298 bp, 10 predicted proteins | sample 612S2DmetaG_FD_120489 | JGI IMG/M metagenome (GOLD analysis project Ga0182014, IMG submission 120489) | Permafrost microbial communities from Stordalen Mire, Sweden - 612S2D metaG | ecosystem: Environmental > Terrestrial > Soil > Wetlands > Permafrost | place: Sweden: Stordalen | collected... | reverse complement strand
AACGGATTGACCCAACGCCGCGCCCCGGCGGCCCTGTGACCCAGGAATCCTTAACGGCTGAGATCTCTGCCGAACAGGTCCTTGTCGACAAGGTCTACGCCGAGCTCGCCAAGGCCACCGAACGCACCTCGTTGATAGAGGCTGAGGGCCTGGCACGCGGCAGAACCGACCGGACCGGCGACATCCGCGACGAGGAGATCACCGGCCTCTTCGAGCGCGATGCCCTGGTGTTCAACGCGAACAAGCGACGCACAATCCTCGAGACGCAGTACGAAGGCCTGGTGTTCGGACGGCTGGACCTCGGATCCGGAGCCGCCGGGAGCGCCAACCGTGAGACGCGGTACGTCGGTCGCCTGGGCGTGCGCGACGACGAGTACGAACCACTGGTGATCGATTGGCGCGCGCCGGCCGCCGCACCTTTCTACCGCTCCACGCCAATAGAGCCGATGGGCGTGCTCCGGCGGCGGGTGTTGCGCTGCAAGGGTGCCGACGTGATCGGCATCGAGGACGACCTGATGGTCCCGGAGGCACCAGAGGACCTCGTGGTCGTCGGCGACGGTGCGCTCATGGCAGCACTGACCCGCTCACGCGGACGAACGATGCACGACATCGTCGCCACCATCCAGCGTCATCAGGACGAGGCGATCAGGGCACCTGCCCGCGGCGTCACCGAGATCACCGGGGGTCCTGGCACCGGCAAGACTGTGGTGGCATTGCACCGGGCGGCGTACTTGCTCTATTCCGATCGCCGCCGCTACGAGGCCGGCGGGATTCTGGTGGTGGGACCCTCCGCGGCCTACACGGCGTACATCGAGCGGGTTCTACCCTCACTCGGCGAGGACACGGTCACGCTGCGCTCGCTCGGAGACATCGCAGACGGGGTGACGACCGAGCGACTCGACACCCCGGCGGCTGCCGCCATCAAGGGTTCGCTGAGGATCCGACGGGTCCTCGCCAGGGCGGCCCGCGACGCCATCCCGGACACGCCGACCGACCTGCGCGCCTTCGTCGACGGCCATGCCATCCGGCTCGGCGCAGCCGAACTCGAACGCGTGCGCCTCCAGGTGCTGCGCTCCCACCAGCGTAACCACGCCCGCAGGACCGCGACCCAGGCCCTGGCCGAAGCCGCCTGGGCTGCCAATCCCGGGAGCGAGCGGTGGGTTTTCGTGGACAAGTTCCTCGACCACATGAACGTCGAGGCTTTCGTGCGCCAGTGGTGGCGCCCCCTTGACGCCCGTGAAGTGCTGCTGTGGCTGGCTGATCCGCAGCGATCCCGGCGCTACGGCGCAGGGATCCTCAACGACGCCGAGTGCACTCTGCTCAGCGACTCCATCAAGGCGGCAATTGAAACCGGAAGCTGGTCTGTGGCCGACGTCGCGCTAATCGACGACATCGCCACCATTCTCGGCACGATACGCGAACACGACCCGGAGGAGCAGGCGACCTATCAGGTCGAGGAGCTCGACGACATCACCGAACACGGGGTCTCCGGGGTCACCGCCCACGGCACCGCCCCATGGGCAACCGTCCGGACCGGGTACGAGGTGACTCCGCACACGAAGATGGAACGGCTCATGCACGGCCGGCTGGAGGACCCCAAAGACTATGCGCATGTATTGATCGACGAGGCACAAGACATCTCCCCGATGCAGTGGCGGATGCTGGGCCGCCGGGGGCGTTGGTCATCCTGGACCGTAGTAGGCGATGCGGCGCAGGCCTCCTGGCCTGACGCCGCTGAAGCACGTCTGGCTCGCGAACAGGCTTTCGGCAGCAAGGTACGTTCGCTGTTCCATATGGACACCAACTACCGCAACGCACGAGAGATCTTCGCCTACGCTGCCGCCGTGATCCGAGCCGAGGTGCCCGACGCCGACATCCCCATAGCCGTAAGAGAGACCGGCATCGACCCGATCATCACCTCGGTTGACGCGCAGGGCGTCTCTACTGCTGCTGCCGCTGCTGTCTACGCGCTGATGGGCGAGGTCGAAGGGTCCATTGCGGTCATCTCCCCACCGCGGTGGCTCGCCTCGCTGCAATCATTGACCGGCGACTCGTCGGGTCGCGTCACCGTCGTGGACCCGACGTCAACCAAGGGGCTGGAGTACGACGCCACCGTCATCGTGGACCCTGCAGAGATCACGAAGCAGTCTCCCGGCGGAATCCGGATGCTCTACGTCGCCCTCACTCGGGCCGCACACCGGATGACCATCCTTGAGCTGAATCCTTAATCAAGACCCACCCGAGCCGATGTTCAGTCGAAGAACGAGTGTCGCTCGATTATCTTGTCGCGGCCAGGACCGACCCCGATCGCCGACACCCGCGCGCCGATGAGCTCCTCGACCCGCAGGACATAGGTTCGGGCGTTCGCCGGCAGGTCCTCGAATGAGCGGGAGGTCGAGATATCCGTCGACCAGCCTGGAAGGTACTCGTAGATGGGCTTCGCGTGATGAAAGTCGCTTTGACTCATCGGCATCTCGTCGCAGCGCACTCCCGCCACGTCATAGGCGACACAAACCGGAACCTGTTCCAGCCCTGTGAGGACATCAAGCTTGGTGACTACGAAATCGGTGACGCCATTGATGCGCGTGGCGTAACGCCCCACTACGGTGTCGATCCAGCCGCAGCGACGAGGACGACCGGTGGTGGTGCCGTACTCGGCCCCGGCCTTACGCAGGAACTCTCCCGAGTCGTCTAGCAGCTCAGTTGGGAAGGGGCCCTCACCGACCCGCGTCGTGTAGGCCTTGAGGATGGCAATGACTCGGTCTACGCGAGTCGGCGGCACCCCTGAACCGGTGCAGGCGCCGCCCGCAGTGGCGCTGGAGGACGTGACAAACGGGTAGGTGCCGTGGTCAACGTCCAGCAGGGTCGCCTGACCGCCTTCGAACAGGACTGTCTTGCCCTCGTCGAGCGCCCTGTTGAGCAGCAGCCCGGTGTCGACGACCATCGGACGCAACCGGTCGACGTATTTCCTGAACTCATCGAGTACCTCGTCGACTTCGACGGTGCGACGGTTATAGATCTTGACGAGCATCTGATTCTTGACGTCGAGAGCGGCCTCGACCTTCTGTCGCAGGATCGACTCATCGAACAAGTCCTGCACCCGGATGCCGACGCGCGACATCTTGTCCGCATAAGTCGGGCCGATGCCGCGACCCGTGGTGCCGAGCCGACGAGATCCCAGGAACCGCTCGGTGACCTTATCGAGCACACGGTTGTACGAAGTGATCAGATGCGCATTGGCGCTGACGACCAGTTTGGAGGTGTCGATGCCGCGAACATTAAGCACATCAATCTCTTCGAACAGCACGGCCAGGTCAATGACGACTCCGTTGCCGATGACAGGGATGCACCCCGGGGTGAGGATGCCGCTGGGCAAAAGGTGAAGGGCGTACTTCTCACCCTCGATGACGACGGTGTGACCGGCGTTGTTGCCGCCGTTGAACTTCACGACATAGTCAAGCCTGCTACTGAGCAGATCCGTCGCCTTGCCCTTACCTTCGTCGCCCCACTGGGCACCGAGCAACACGATCGCCGGCATCCGGGCCTCCTCATTCTCAACTATTGCTGGACTGTCACACCCGCCGGCCGTCTCGTCTGCGGAAATGGCGCGGACCCAGTGCGCATGCGCACGGGCCCGTGCCTGCAAATATTAGCGGTATCAACTCTCCATCACCGAACCGCGTCATCAACCGGATGTCGTGACCATGACCTCTCTGGGCCAGAAGCCTTACAGACCAAGGCCCTTGACGATGACTACCTTCATGATCTCGCTGGACCCACCATAGATCCGCGACGCCTGAGCATCGGCGTACATTCGCGCGATCGGGTGCTCCAACATGCATCCATATCCGCCGTGTAGCTGCAGGCAGGAATCCATCACTTCTGCCTGCACTTCAGTAGTGAAAAGCTTGACCCAGGCGGCGTCGGTCATGCTGAGAGTTCCCGCCTCCAACTGCTGCAGAGCTCGGTCAACCAGGTGTCGTCCCGCCTCGACCTTGGCCGAGAGCCCGGCGAGAACGAACTTGATGTTCTGGAACAAGGCGATCAGGGTGTCCAAGGCCGTGCGTTCCCTGGTGTAGTCCGCCGTCCGCTCGATCGCCCGCTCGCTGCAGGCCTGGGCCGAGACCGCGATCGACAGCCGTTCGGTCAGAAGGTTAGCTGTCAGGTAGGCGAACGCGTGGCCCTCTGCGCCAAGGCGATTGGCGACCAGTACAAGGACGTTGTCGAAGAAGAGCTCGCCGATGTCCTGTCACTTCAGACCCAGCTTGTCCAAGTTTCGGCCGCGACTGAAGCCAGCCGTAGTATCTTCGACGACCAGCAGGGCCAGACCTGCCCTACGATCAGCCTCTGAGCGTGAAGTGCGGGCCACCACGACCACGAGGTCGGCCTGCATACCACCGGTGATGAACGTCTTGGCACCGTTCAGGATGTATAAGTCACCCTCTCGAGCCGCAGTCGTGCTGATACCTGCCAGGTCGGAACCGGCACCAGGCTCTGTCATGGCAATCGCTGTCTCCAAATCGCCGGAGACGAAGCCAGAAAACCACCGCGCTTGCTGCTCGGGCGTCGCAAGGTCCAGGAAGTACGGCATCACGACATTGAGATGCAACTGCAGAGCCTGCGACGGCACCAGTTTGCACGATCTCCTCAGCGAGAATCACGCTGTATATGAATGACCTCTCACCACCGCCGCCATACTCCTGCGGAATCCGGATACCCGTGACGCCAAGACGCCCGAAGTCGGTATACAAGCTCTTGGGGACGCTCTTGGCAGCTTCCCACTCGGCCACATGATAACGACCCGTTATCTCAAGAACACACGCACCGACGCCCGAAATGCCTGCTGCTCATCGTTGTTGGTGCGACCCCGCATGAAGTACCCCTGTCAAGCTGCCGTCACAAACCAAGTATCTCGGCAGCCTGGGCCGAGGAGTCACGCAGGAACTGCGCACAACGCTGCTGCTCGTCGGTCTCACCGATCTGCCCGGCAGCCCGGCTCAACGCGGCCAGAGAACGCAGAAACCCCTGGTTGGGCTCGTGCGACCAGGGCACGGGACCCTGACCCTTCCAGCCGCCACGGCGCAATGCGTCCAGCGACCGGTGATAGCCGGTGCGGGCGAAGGCATAACCCTCGATCGTGTTGCCGTGCGCGAGCGCCTCCTCGGCCAGGGTGGCCCAAACCAACGGTGAAGACGGACAGGCCGCAGCGACGGCCCGCGGGTCCTTGCCCTCCGCGAGGGAGACGGCTGCCGGATCGACCGGCAGCCGGGTCTCGGGAATGCCAAGGAGGTTGTTCATCACACGTGGGTGCCGGCGCTGCGCAGGTTCTGGCAGGCCTCGACCACGCGGGCCGCCATGTTCGCCTCGGCCACCTTGCCCCAGGCACGCGGGTCGTACTTCTTCTTGCTGCCGACCTCGCCGTCGATCTTCAGGACGCCATCGTAGTTCGTCATCATGTAGCCGGCGACCGGACGGGTGAAGGCGTACTGGGTGTCGGTGTCGACGTTCATCTTGACGACGCCGTAGTCGACCGCGTCCGAGATCTCCTGAGGAAGCGAACCGGAGCCGCCGTGGAACACGAGGTCGAACGGCTTGGCATCCGCAGCTAGGCCCTTTGCCTTGATGACGGCTTCCTGGGCGTGCTTGAGGATCTCGGGACGCAGCGTGACGTTGCCCGGCTTGTACGCGCCGTGCACGTTGCCGAAGGTCAGCGCGGTCATGTACCGGCCGAACTCGCCCAGACCCAGTGCCTCGACAGTCGCGATCGCGTCCTCGGGGGTGGAGTAGAGCTTCTCGTCGATCGCACCTGTGACGCCGTCCTCTTCGCCACCGACCGCGCCAACCTCGATCTCCAGGATGATGTGCGCGGTCTTGCACAGGTCAAGCAACTCACGGGCGATCTCGAGGTTCTCGGGCACCGGAATCACGGAACCGTCCCACATGTGCGACTGGAACCAGGGCAGGCCACCGGCCTTGACCCGCTCAATCGAAGCGGCGATCAGCGGACGAACAAAACCGTCCAGCTTGTCCTTGGGGCAGTGGTCGGTGTGCAGGGCGATGTTGACGTCGAAGCTCTTGGCAACCTCATTCGCATAGGCGGCCAGCGCGATAGAACCGGAGACCATGTTCTTGATCGTGGAACCGGACAGGTAGTCGGCACCACCGGTAGAGACCTGGACGATACCGTCACTGCCGGCCTCGGCGAACCCGCGGATCGCGGCGTTCAGCGTCTGTGAAGATGTGACATTGATTGCCGGATAGGCGAACGAGCCTGCCTTCGCACGATCCAGCATGTCGGCGTAAACCTCGGGGGAGGCGATTGGCATTGGTGACTCCTCAAACTCGACTTCATCGGTCAGCCGCTCCGATGAGCGGCACTTGTTGGCCCTGTAATCCTTGCACCTGTCGCAGCGCCCCCCGCCCCCGCCCCTGCTGTGGGCTGCTGCCCCGGGCGGTCGGCCAGGTCAGGGACCCGCGGGCTGGTCGAACACGTGCGCCCTGACCCACGCGTGCATGGCGATCGCGGCGGCCGCACCGGCGTTGATCGACCTCGTCGAACCGAACTGGGCGATGTCCAGGATCACCGCGGACGCCTCCCGTGCCTGCGGCGAGAGCCCCGGGCCCTCCTGGCCGAAGAGCAGGATGCAGACCCTGGGCAGATCGTAGGTCTCGATCGACTGCGAGCCGGGCAGATTGTCAATGCCGATGATCGGTATGGGGAAAGCCGCCTCAGGCGATGACACGTGCTCCCCACCACCTGCGCGTGGGCCTGCGGCCCAGTCGACCAGGTCTTCGACACTGGGGTGGTGGTACTCATGCTGATAACGATCGGTCACCATAGCGCCCCGGCGGTTCCACCGGCGCTTCCCGACAACGTGAAAGGCCTTGGCGTTGAAGGCGTTTGCCGTGCGGATCACCGAACCGATATTGAAGTCGTGGCCCCAGTTCTCGACCGCGACATGGAAATCGTGCCGCTGGGCGTCAAGATCATGCACGATGGCCTCGCGTCGCCAGTACCTGTACTTGTCCACAACGTTGCGCCGGTCACCGCCGGCAAGCAACGACTCGTCATACAGAGACAGCTCGGGCTCAGCCGGCCACGGACCTGCCCAGGGCCCAACTCCCACCTCTGTCAACACACTGGCTCCCATCGGTTAATACCTCATTCTGCGGTGCAGTAGGTCGCGACCGGCGTCGCGGCATACGCTCTGGCGTGTGATGCACACTCTGGGACCAGACTGGTTCAACGCCAAAGATCTGCTCATCCAGCTGGGACCTTCGGCCTTCGGGATCAGCCTGGCACTCATCTTCGCTGAATGCGGGCTGTTCACCTTTTTCATGCCGGGCGACTCATTGCTGTTCACCCTCGGCCTGGCAATCCAGAGCCCGCAGCAGCTGATCGACCTTCGCGTCAACATCGCTGTCGCCTGCCTCGCGCTGACCGTGGCCGCCTTTCTGGGCAATGTCGTGGGCTACGAGATCGGTCGGGCGGTCGGTGCACCGCTCTACAACCGGGGAGGAAGACTGCTCAAACCTGAACACTTCGACTCGGCGCATGACTTCTTCGAGAAACATGGCAGCAAGGCGATCGTGCTGGCCCGCTTCGTGCCGGTGGTTCGCACGTTCATCACAGCCGTGGCCGGGGTCAGCAGGATGGACCGACGGCACTTCTTCTCCTACAGCCTCATCGGCGCTTTCCTATGGGCCAGCGGGGTGACACTCCTGGGATATTTCCTGGGGCAGGTCGCGTTTGTCGGAGACCACATTGAGGTCATGCTCGTGCTGATCGTGGTGCTCTCACTGGTCCCGGTGGGCGTGGAGTACCTGCGCCAGCGCAGGCAGAGCAAAGTCACCCTCTAGGCAACTCAGCTTCGGATGGTGAGTGGCCAGCGACTGCCGTCCCGGCGAAGCGTGGCGTAGTCGCGATGAACCAGAAGCCTGAGCCGTTCAGTGGGTCAACCCCGGTTGGGGCGCCGCTCAACGCTCACTGCCAACGAACCCAGTCCCGCTGCCTCGATCGCATCCACGATGGATAGGCCCGTCTGTGGCAAATAGTGTGTCCAGGTTTCAACGGGTTGACCACGCGCCCTGCGCCTCACACTCGCCGAGTTCAGGCCAGACCGAGTTCGTGCAGACTGTATGCCGCGAGGTAGGTCAGGCCCTGCCCCTGTAACTTCTCCTTAGCCCCGGTCGCACGATCGGCGATGGTCGCCACAGCGACCACCTGCGCGCCCTCAGCACGAGCCGCGGCCACAGCATCCAACGGCGAGGCTCCAGTGGTCGTGGTGTCCTCGACAATGAGCACGCGCCGGCCCTTGATCGACGGCCCCTCGATGCGTTGCTGGAGGCCGTGAGCCTTGCCGGACTTGCGCACTACAAAAGCATCCAACTGCCGGCCGACCGCGGCCGACGCATGCAGCATCGCCGTCGCCACCGGATCCGCTCCAAGAGTCAGACCGCCCACGGCCTCGAAGTCGAGGTCGCGGGTCAACTCATTCATCACCTGACCGACCAGAGGCGCGGCCTCGCCGTCGAGAGTGATCCGTCGCAGGTCGACGTAGTAGTCCGCCGCCCGACCGGAAGACAAGGTGACCCGGCCGTGCACGATGGCTTTCGCCTTGATCAGCTCGAGCAAACGCTGGCGTAGCGAGGCGGTGGTGGCAGTGCTGTCAGTGGCATCCTTCACAAGGCCTGACTATATCTGCGGACAGCTACCTCTTGAGGCGGCGCAGGGACCCTGCGCGGCCGGTGATGGCACGCAGGAGGCCGTGCGGCACGATCTGGGCGATTCCCGCGATCACCTTGTACTGCACTCCCGGGATGGATACGACCTTGCCTGCTCTGACGTCGTCAAGGCAGGCACAAACAAGCCAGTCGGACTCAAGCCACATCGCCTTGGGCAGCCTGGACATGTCGATATTGGCGCTTTCGTGAAACTCGGTACGGGTGTACCCGGGGCACAACGCGGTTGCGGAGACACCAGACCCAGCCAGCTCGAGCGCTAGTGCCTCAGTGAAGGCCGTGCACCAGGCCTTAGTCGCCGAATACGTGTTCAAAGGCACGAAGCCAGCCACAGACGACACGTTGATGATGTGGCCGCGTCCACGTCCCTTCATCGACAGCGCACCCGCATGGGACAGCACGAGCACCGCGCGACACAAAACATCCAACATGGCTTCCTCGTCGGCGAGGTCACCCTTCAGAAGACTCTTGTTCATGGCGAAGCCGGCATCGTTGACCAGAAGGTCGATAGGGCGGTCGCGGTCCGCGACACGGTCCGCGACGCGCTGAAGCTGAGTCCGGTTGGACAGGTCCGCAGCCAGGATCTCGACGTTGATCGAGTACCGGGCGCGCAGCTCGTCGGAGACGTTCTCCAGCCGCGCGCGGTGACGCGCCACGATGACCAGATCATTGCCCCGCTCGGCCAGCTCGCGACAGAATGAGTGTCCGATTCCTGAGGTTGCCCCCGTGACCAGTGCGGTTGCCATGTCCGGAACTCTATGCCGCTCTCTTAAGATCATTAGCGTGCGCATTGCTACCTGGAATATCAACTCCATCCGCTCGCGGGTCGACCGAGTCGAAGCCTGGCTCGAACGCAGCGACTGCGACGTTCTCGCGATCCAGGAGACCAAAGCCAACGAATCGCAATTTCCCATGGATCGGCTGAATGGCCTGGGCTACGAGGTGGCCCACCACGGGTTAAGCCAGTGGAATGGCGTCGCGATCCTGTCGCGAGTTGGCCTGGTTGACGTCGAGATCGGCTTCCCCGACATGCCCGCGTATGGCGATCCGCCAACTCTCGAGGCCCGTGCCATCGGTGCCACCTGCGGTGGATTGCGGATCTGGTCACTGTACGTGCCCAACGGCCGGGCACTGGGCGACCCACACCTGGTCTACAAGCTGAACTGGCTTGAGCGCCTGCGCCAAGCAGCCAGCGGGTGGCTGTCAGCCGACCCGGGCGCCCAGATTGCCCTGATGGGTGATTGGAACGTCGCTCCTCAGGACGAAGACGTCTGGGACATGGCGGCATTCGCCGAGAGCACACATGTCTCGGCGCCGGAGCGTGCGGCGTTCCAAGCGATCGTGAATGCCGGCTTCACCGATGTCACCCGAGCCCACACTCCGGGGCCAGGTGTCTACACCTACTGGGACTACACGCAGCTGAGCTTTCCCAAGCGTCACGGGATGCGAATCGACTTCGTTCTAGGGTCCCCCGCTCTCAGCACCAGAGTAAGAGGTGCCGCGATCGACCGGCAGGAGCGCAAGGGCAAGGGCGCCAGTGACCATGCGCCCGTCATCGTCGAGCTCGCGACGTCATAAAGGGGCCAGCGCGACCGTCGGCATTGAAAGTGGCAATGGCCCAACCGAGGATGACCTGTCTATGCCTGCACGACGCCCGCCTCAACCAACGCTGCGGTGTTGATCTGACCTCGCACTCGGGGTTGGTCGAGGTGAAGGTGAAACCAACGAACCCAGCGCAATAGCGATTCACAGCGTCCTCAACAGGTCGACCCGGACCGGCCGTGCCGGCAGAGAGCCCAAGGAAATCGTCGCTGCGAACCACCCACACCAGGAGCAGCAAGAGGGTGAGTAAACTCACAGGGTCGCCAGGAGGCCCGTTCCCGCGAAGTAGACGACCAAGATGCCGAGCGTAACGTTGTCGAGCAATACCAGCGGCGTGACCAAGGTGAGCATCCCACGGCAAGCGCCTGCGTCCCAGAAGAGTTAGGGCCCGTAGTTCAAAGACACGCGTAGTTCCGTGTGCCATGTGTTGGGGTCACGTTGCTGGGCTCATGTGGTAGTTCCACTCGCTGTGGAAGTCGTTCCTGGTGAGGTGCTGGTGAGGTGCTGGTTTTCTAGGTCTTGCATCTCGTGGTCGGTGATCTTGATGCCTTTGGGGTGGATGGTTTCGTCGAGCTCGGCGGTGACTTTCAGGCCGGTGCGGGTGGTGGTTCCGGCGATGAGGTTGACGATGACTTCATGGCTGGTCAGTGGCTGGCCACGCCAGTTCATCGAGATCTGGCTGAAGAGGCGGTGTTCGATCTTGTTCCACTTGGACGTGCCCGGTGGGAAGTGGCAGACGGTGATCGTCAGGCCGGTGCGGGTCGCCAGTTCGGCCAGTTCACGTTTCCACAGCCGTAGCCGGTAACCGTCGGCTCCTCCGCCGTCGGCGGAGATCAGCAGCCGCTCAGCGCCTGGGTAGGCGCCGTGGCCGACGTTGTCCCACCAGCGGCGGATCGACTCGACCGCGAACGCGCCGGTGTCGTGGTCGGATCCCACCGACACCCAGCCCGTGTT
>Ga0182014_10007606_pt1 | contig 11299 bp, 9 predicted proteins | sample 612S2DmetaG_FD_120489 | JGI IMG/M metagenome (GOLD analysis project Ga0182014, IMG submission 120489) | Permafrost microbial communities from Stordalen Mire, Sweden - 612S2D metaG | ecosystem: Environmental > Terrestrial > Soil > Wetlands > Permafrost | place: Sweden: Stordalen | collected... | reverse complement strand
TTAGGCACAGTCGAAAATGGCAATTTCGCAAATGTCCGTAAAGGATTGGTGCGAAAGGGGGGACTCGAACCCCCATGGATTGCTCCGCCAGATCCTAAGTCTGGTGCGTCTGCCAATTCCGCCACTTTCGCATGAATAACTTACGAATTGTCTCCTAAAACGATGGCAGTTTTGGTGGCACATTGCCCTCGCAGGGACTTCCGAACATTGCTGATTCTCACCAGACGCTCCACGGCGCTCTGCTGGTGATCGGGAGCAAGATGTGCAAACCTCATCGTCATCTGGATCGTCCGGTGGCCCATGAGCTGAGCGACGGTGCGCAAATTCACTCCGGCCATCACAAGTCTAGATGCAAAAGTATGCCGATTGCAATGCCATGTGTAGTTTTGGACTCCGGACACTTTGACGGCTGGCTCGAACCAGTCCCGATGGCTTCGCAGCTTTTCACCTTTTCTATTCACGAAAACCCACCGTGATACAGGGTTATTCTCTCGCAATTTCTTGAACGTTTCCAAAGCCACTGCGTTCAATGGCACGAACCGCCATTTGCCACTCTCCGTCCGCTTGTTGGGTAGTTGGACAAACTTCTGCTTCAAATCCACGCTGTCCCAACGCAATCCAAATTGCTCACCGGCACGAGCCCCGGTGTGAGTGCTTATATCAAAGGCTGGAATATGCTGCGGGTACTTCTCGGCCAGGGCCTTCCGAATCGCTCTTACTTCCTTTTGATCCAGGAAGCGGATTCTGCCGTTATCCTCAGCCTTACGACGGATACGGGAAGCCGGATTCCTTTCGATCTTCTCGTTATCCATGCCAACGGCAAATGCGAGCGAGAATGCCGCTTGCCAGCGATTACGTGTCGCGTCCGAGCCTCATTTGCGTTCTTCCTTGGCTTCTGTCAACCATCGGATAATCTCCTGTTTCGTGATTTCTTCAGCCGTTCGGCCTCCGAAAACGGGGCGCAAAATATCGTACTTCATTCGAAGTTCTGTCGTAGATCGCTCGACATTCGCGGCTTTGGAGTGCTCAAGCGCGTCATCCATGAGTTCCCCAAATGTGACAGCTTTCGCACGGAAATTTTCCGGCAGTTTGAAGCGTTGCAGCTTTTCTGTCTTGCGTTTAGCAAGAAGGTCAATAGCATCACTTCGGCGTCCGGCCTTCTCACGGCGACGCCGGCCCGATGCGTCAAAATACTGAATCCACCAAATCCCACTCCCAGAAGGATTTTCATAAACTCCACGAAGTTTCTTTTTGGGTGCTCTTGGCATCATCTATTCCTCAGTTTCTTTAACGTTACCAAACTATCATATTAGTATGAGTCTGGTGAGTATTTTTTTCTTTCAAGGCAACTCTCCAGATGAAATATCTTACTGCTGTCTGGCAATATTAAAGTGCCGACTATGAGCTTCTCGACGGGACCGTGCAATCAACTAAGTACAGCAATCTTTCGGAGTACTCCAGCCCACCTTTCAATCCGCAGAACTCTGCCGCTGATCGTTTACCGCTTTTCCGTGGGGAGGGGCGCCAGGCGTCCCTCCCTCGCTTCGACCCCTCCAGGTTCTCCGCTACCCACCCCAGCGGGGTGAAATCCCCGCAACGCCCCCGCACACATTGAAAGGAAATGCGCTCGGACGAGCGTCTCGATTCCGCACCGCGAGAAAAAGCGTAACCGTCGCGCGGCTCTGGCCTGAGAAAAAAGGACGCGGGAGAAAGGCTCTCTGCGGAGCCTTCGTCCGGGGTTTACGGATGTATATTTATTGCAAGGAAAATACCTCTAAAGAACGGCAAATAAAGGCGTTAGCGCTTGACAAATACATTAGTTATGTATTATTATTGAAGAGTAAGGTCAAGCAATTCAGGGAGATAGGAAAATGCAAAGCGACAAATCAAAGGCCCTCATCGACTCCATCACCGACAGTATCAACACCCTCGCCACCATGACCGATGCAACCGCAAAATCGGACTTGTTCAAGACTTGGCTTCGCGCCGTCTCCCGGTTCCATCACTACTCGTTCAACAACCAATTACTGGTCCTCCTTCAGCGGCCCCAGGCCGAGCGCGTCGCCGGTTTTCATACATGGAAGTCACTTGGCCGCAACGTCAAGAAGGGTGCGAAGGGAATTGCGATCCTTGCCTTATGCGTCCGCAAGCAGACCGCCGAGGAAGCCGACAAGCAGCGGAAAGGCGAGAGAGTCTCCGAGATGAGGCTGTGCGGATTCCGCGTCAGCAGCTCGCACGTTTCTCTACGGCTGTAGTCTGACGTTATCACTCGTCTGATCGTGCAATCCGGCTTTCTCACGAAGACTTCGCAGCGCCAGGATATTGAAGATCCTGTCTCACTGAAGCTATCTCAGAAGTATAAGCAATTTGCGGCTGTGGGTAAGTTTATGACCGCGCTTAGAAACATTGCTGCGAAATATGGCATCGTTGTAGATGTCCATGAAACATACAATACAACACGAATTTGTCAACACTGTAATTATGTGAATCTGAGAATAGAAAAGGAGCAATTCATTTGCGAGTGTTGTGGGCGCCAAGTCAAACAGAACCAGAATGCTTCCGTCAATCTCTCTCGCTTCGCGACTGATCCAGAACTGGCAGCGTGGGCTTTTCATGCCAAAAGGACATGATTCAACAACCAACGAGAACCACAAGATACATTGCATTAAGCAGAGCTTAATGTTGCTTCGATAATCTCAACTCTCAAGGAGATCATTTTGCTTTCAGCCGAAGATGGCCGCCAAAGTATAATGCCCCAGAAGGAGAAAACCCGTATACAAAGCATTGGCAGCGAAGGCCGTAGGTATAATGGTAAAGGGCGCGGTATGCACTTTTAGTGCATTGCATAGATGCAACCGGTTGCCGATCCAGCGCCCTACTTTCCGTCTCCTTCGAAGCGTGCCTATGCGGAATATTGTCTGGCCAAAGCAAGGTCGCCGTTGTTCAGGTCTCCGTTCCGGCGCAACGATCTTCTTGTTCCTGATGGCAGGAGCCATTACGCCTGCCCATGGGCAATCGTCGGTGGAAGCCGCGGTTTCTGGTCCAGCGGCAGCCGACAAACCGGTTACCATTACGCTCGATGAGGCCATCAAGCGCGCGGAAGCCAATGAGCCTACCTATGCGGCATCATCAGCGGAGAGCAAGGCGGCTGGATTAGACCGCTGGATCGCGCGCGGAAGCCTGCTGCCCAGCGCGACTTATCACAATCAGGCGCTCTATACGCAAACGGATCGCGGACAGACGGTTCCGCGCTTCATCGCCAACAATGCGATCCGGGAGTATTCCAGTCAGGCAGTAGTCAACGAGACAGTTGGGCTGGGTTCGTTGGCGGGCGTACACAAGGCAGATGCAGCGGCGGCGCGGGCCGCGGCGGAGCTGGAGATTGCGCGGCGCGGCCTAGTGGCTGCTGTAAGCAGTCTCTACTATGGTGTTTTGGCGGCAGACAGCAAGCGGACGATTGCCGAGCACGCTCGTAGTGAAGCGGCCGACTTTACCTCGCTGACCGGCAAGCGCGAGCAAGCACGCGAGGCCGCACATGCCGATGTGGTGAAAGCGCAATTGCAGCAGCAGCAGCGGGAACGCGATCTCTCCGATGCCAAGGTTACCGCGGAAAAAGCTCGCCTGGAACTGGGTGTGCTGCTGTTTTCCGATCCCAGAACCCCCTACTTGCTTGCGGAAGAGGCGAGCGTCGCGCCGTTGGCTTCGCGCGCCGAAGTGGAAGAGGCCGCCGCCCGGAACAATCCCGAGTTGAAGAGCGCCCTCTCTGCCCTGAAGATGAGCGACAGTGACGTGCTGGCAGCGCGGGCCGCCTATCTGCCCGATCTTGGATTGAACGTGATTTACGGCATCGATGCTCCGCAGTTTGCCGTAAACGGCGCTGCCGGCGCGCACAACCTGGGCTATGCGGCCAGCGTAACCTTGGATATTCCGGTTTGGGATTGGCTGTCGACTGAGCATAAAGTCAAGCAGAGCGAGATTCGCCGCAATGCCGTGCGGGTTGCCCTGAACGCTACGCAAAGTCGCCTGATCGCCCGTCTGAATGAAGTCTATTCCGAAGCAGCGGCGGCGCGCGATCAGCTTACCTCGCTCGATGAGAGCGTGGCCACGGCGGCAGAGAGCCTGCGGCTCACCAAGATGCGCTATCGCTCAGGAGAGGCCACAGTGCTAGAGGTTGTGGACGCGCAAACCGCTTTTGTAGGCGCAGAGAATGCGCGCGAAAATGGGCGCGTGCGCTATCAGGCGGCGCGTGCCGACCTGCAGACGTTGACAGGAACGATGTGAGCCGATGAAGAGCGGGAAGATAAGCATGAATGCATACAGTGGAGCCGCGTTGGCGACGGCCCGGTGGGTATTTTGGGGTGCGCTGGTGCTTCCCCTGGCTTTGTTATGGGGTTGCAAGAAGGATGCGCCGCCAGAGACGCAGGTGACAGTGCAGGCCGAGCATCCGGAGCAGGGACCAATCGCCGAACACATTGTTGCCGATGCGGTTCTCGCGCCTCTCGCGCAGGCTGCCATCGAAACCAAGATCTCGGCACCAGTGCGCAAGTTCTACGTGCAGCGGGGAGCACGGGTGAAGGAAGGCCAACTGCTGGTCACTCTGGAGAACAACGATCTGGCCGCAGCGGCGCTGGACAACAAGGGCACCTATATGGCGGCTGAAGCCGCGTATGCCACGGAGACTAAGGCGCAGGTACCCGAAGACACGCTAAAGGCGGAATCGGACGTGGCGCAAGCCAAGGCGAATCTGGACCTGAACCTGAGCATCGTAAAGAGCCGCAAACAGCTCTTTGCCGAAGGGGCGATTCCGGGCCGCGATCTGGATACGGCGCAGGCCGCGCTCGTGCAGGCCCAGGCGGCCTACGATACAGCGGCCAAGCATCTGGAATCGGTGCGCAGCGTGAGCCGCGCCGCCGCGCTGAAAGCTGCCGAGGGGCAGTTGATCTCGGCGGAAGGGAAGTACAAGGGCGCGGAGGCTCTGCAAAGCTACTCGGAGATTCGCAGTCCCATCAATGGCGTGGTGACCGACCGTCCACTCTTTGCCGGAGAAACGGCTGCGACGGGTGCGCCGCTAGTGACGGTGATGGATACATCAAGTCTGCTGGCCAAGACGCATTTGGCGCAGAGCCTTGCCCAACGGCTGAAGCTGGGCGACGAGGCCTCGGTTGCCGTGCCCGGAGTGGCAGAGCCGGTCTCTGCGAAGGTTACGCTTATCAGTCCGGCGCTGGACCCCGGCAGCACAACGGTCGAAGTTTGGCTCAAGATCGACAACAAAGCTGGAACACTCAAGGTAGGAACGCCGGTGAAAGTGTCGATCACGGGACGCAACGATGCGCTGGCGTGGAAGATTCCCATCAAATCAATTTTGACGGCGCAGGATGGAAGCAAGTCCGTGATGGTGGTCGGCGCGGACGGTGCAGCGCACAAAAAAGCGGTGACCCTTGGCCTGACGGATGCAGAAGAAGTGCAGATCATGAGCGGACTTGTGCCCACCGATCTGGTGATAACCGTCGGAGCCTATGGGTTGGATGACGGCGCGAAGGTGAAAATGGGCACGGCGGAGAGCAATAAGAAAACTGGGACAGACGGGGGGAATGAATGATGCCCGAGGAAAGCTCCCCTCCAGCGGAAGAGCATAAGCCTTTCTGGCTGGCCCGGTCCACCCAAACGATTTTTTTCTTTGCCGCGATGCTCACTCTGGCAGGGGTCTACCAGGCCCTCCAGGTGCCGGTCGCCGTCTTTCCGGAGACGAATTTTCCCCGCGTGGTGATCGCGGTTGACAACGGCGTGATGCCGGTCGAGCAGATGCAGGTCACCATCACCAAGCCCATCGAAGACGCGGTAAACGCCGTTCCGGGCTTGAAGACGGTGCGCTCGATCACTAGCCGCGGCTCCGCGGAGATCAGCCTCTTCTTCGACTGGAACCAGGATATGTTTCAGCAGCTTCAATTGGTGGATGCGGCGCTGAGCAAAGTCGCGCAGACCTTGCCGTCGACTGTGAGGATTACCACCAACCGGCTGTCTTTCGCTACATTTCCGATTCTCGGCTACAGCCTGACCTCGGATACTGTACCGCTGACCCGCTTGTGGGAGATCGCCACCTACGATCTGAAGCCGCCGCTGAATCGCGTGGATGGCGTCAGCACCGTCACCGTGCAGGGCGACAAGGTGCCGGAGTTTCACGTCATTCCTAACACTGCTCTGTTGCAGGCCGCGGGCGTCACCATTCCCGACCTGGTGAATGCGATTCAGGCGTCGAACATCGTCGACTCGCCGGGGCTTTATGAGGCCAATCACCAGTTGGTCCTTGGGCTGGTGGGCGCGCAAGTGCATGATGCTGAGCAGTTGAAGCAACTGGTGGTGAAGACCACGGCCACAGGAGCTCCAGTGAGGGTCGCCGATCTGGCTCTCGTGCAGGCGGGGACAATGCCCCTCTATACGATGGTGACCTCCAACGGCAAGGATGCGGTGCTCATCAACATTACCCGCCAGCTATCGAGCAATACCGTGGCCGTGGCCAATGCGGTGAGCGCGCGGTTGGCCGAATTGAAGAACAAGCTGCCCGCCGGCGTGAAGATCGAGCCATTTTACGATCAGTCGCAACTGGTGCGCGACAGTATCTCCAGTGTGCGGGATGCCATCTTCATCGGACTGGTGCTGGCCTGCATCATTCTTTTTCTCTTCCTGCGCGACTGGACATCCTCGCTGATTGCGGGCCTGGTCATTCCGGTCACCATTGCGGTGACCGTGCTGGCGCTGAAGTTGATCGGCGAGAGCTTCAATTTGATGACGCTGGGCGGATTGGCCGCCGCCATTGGCCTGGTGATCGACGACGCCATTGTGGTGGTGGAGAACATCGTGCTGCACCGCGATGGCGGCGAGCGCCGCGGCGATGCCGTGCGCAAGGCGCTGCGCGAGATTACCTCCCCGCTGATCGGCTCGACGATTACCCCCGTGGTCGTCTTTTTGCCGCTGGTGGCTGTCAGTGGAGTTACAGGCAGCTTCTTCCGAGCTTTGGCCATTACCATGACAGCAGCGCTGCTCACGTCGCTGGTGCTGGCTCTTACCTGGACACCGGGACTGAGTCTAGTGCTGCTGGGCGAGCGCGAAAGCAATGAGGAGCGACAAGAATACCGGGCCGGACCGCTGATGGGCGGCGTGATTCGGATTCACAAGCGAGTTTTGGATTGGGCTCTGGCCAAGCCGCTGTCGCTTGGAGCCGCTTCTCTGCTGCTCGTCATCGGCACCTGGGCGGGCTACCAGGCTCTTGGCTCGGACCTCCTGCCGGAGATGGATGAGGGCGGCTTCATTCTGGACTACACCATGCCCGCCGGCAGTTCGCTCACTGAGACCAACCGCGTCCTGGAGCATGTGGAGCGCATTCTGCATGAGACGCCGGAGGTCGAAACCACCTCCCGGCGCACCGGTATGCAGTTGGGCTTGGCCGCTGTAACCGAGGCCAACTATGGCGACTTCACTGTCAAGCTGAAGTCAAAGCGAGATCGCGGAATCGACGAAGTGATGGCCGATGTGCGGGCGCGGGTCAGGGCGGCTGAGCCGGAGCTGGACGTTGAATTCACGCAGGTCTTACAGGACATGATCGGCGATCTCTCCAACGCGCCGGAGCCGATCCAGATCAAGCTGTTTGCCGACGATCCTGCCCTGCTCGAACAACTAGGCCCTAAGGTCGGCGATGCCATCGGCAAGATCGACGGCGTCGTCGATGTGCAGAACGGCATCGACAACACCATCAGCGGTCCGGCCACAAACTTCCAGATCGATCCCGTCGTCGCCGCTCGCATGGGCTTCACACCCAGCGAGGTCTCTCAGGACGCGACGGCGATTCTGGATGGAGTCACGACCACCGATCCGCTGATCGCCAACGGCCGTCCCTATACGATTCGCGTACGGCTGGGCGACGAGCATCGCACATCTCTGGAGGCGATTCAGGACACGGTCTTCAACAGCAGTTCCGGCCACACTGCCACGCTCGGCACTTTGGCCAGGATCGAACAGTTGCCGCCGCAAAATGAAATCCGGCAAGAGAATCTACAGAGGCTGGTGGTGGTAACCGGCCGCCTGGAGGGATCGGATCTGGGCAGCGCAATGACTAAGGTCCGCCAGACCGTTGCTGGCTTGCATCTGCCCTCTTCGGTGCGCGTCGAGTACGGAGGAACCTATGAGGAACAGCAAAAGTCCTTTCGCGATCTATTGCGGGTTTTGCTGTTGGCTCTGGCATTGGTCTTTGGCGTGCTGCTGACGGAATTTCGCAATTTCCCCGCACCTATCGCCATTCTCACCTCGTCCGTGCTGTCGATCTCCGGCGTAATTCTGGCCCTGCTTGTCACTCATACCAGCTTCAATGTGGCCTCGTTCATGGGACTCATCATGGTCATCGGCATCGTCGCCAAGAACGGCATTCTGCTGCTTGATGCCGATGAGAAGTTCCGCGCCGAGGGCGCATCAGCCCGCGACGCAATGCTCCATGCGGCGCAACGCCGGCTGCGGCCCATTGTGATGACTGCTATTGCCGCCGTCTGCGGAATGCTGCCGCTGGCTTTTGCTCTCGGTGCCGGATCGCAGATGTTGCAACCGCTGGCCATCGCGGTAATCGGAGGCCTGAGCATATCCATGCTGCTCAGTCTGGTTGTTACGCCAGTGGTTTACTTCCTGCTCACCCGCAACCGCGAAGCTATACCAGTAGAATCGGGCATGTAATCCGTGGATGCGATTCGATCTAATATTCAGCTATCTTCATGAAGGAGTTGAAACAATTTATCGTTCAGCGTCAATCCACCAAGGTCGAAGGAATGTGTGCGAGTCACTAAAACTTTACCTGGATCTCCTATGCAGACGAAAATTGAACAGCGTTCGTTCCACCCCTGGTTAGGAAGGGGCTTGGGCTATTCGCTTTTGTTGTGGCTCGACGGTAATTGCACACGGAATCACTGCTGTCCAAAACAGCGGTAAGCGTCTTGAGCGGACGTTGATCTGACAGGGTATAGAGCTTCGATCCCGTATTTTGGCGGAACGGGTTGGCGGGTTCCGAGTTATGAGTAGAGTCGACTGCTGTCTAAGATCTGCTCCGATATGGAACTCAGTTCTACCTCCTCCTCAATCTCCAGCACGGTCCCGTCCGGGGCAATATCGATGTCCTTGCTGTGGTCATTGACGGTCATTTCAACTCCGTAAATGAGCTGTCCGCCTTCCACTTCCTTGGTGAAACCCTTGATGGTTGCTCCGTTTGACTGTTCTTGAACGGTCTTCTCGACCGCTGGGGGCAGATCGGATCGTATGATCTTTGTCTCTGCCGCAAAGGCAAGACCGGCGGCCAGCATCAGTGTGGCTGCCGATCCGGCATACAGATAGGAATTACGCATTGTCCTCTCCTTGCGTGCTCGCACGCAAGTTCAATTTTCAACTTGTTCACATTAAGAAGCGATTAGTGCGTTCTGGAAGAATTCGGATGCAGAACTCCATCGGTCATGCTCCCGTACACCGACATCGAGCCGCAATTGAGAAAATGTCGCCAGAGTGGCCTGCCCCGTCGTCAATCCGCAGGATTGCCTATGGTACTCAACGATCCCAGGCCCAAATTGATTGCGAGGTCACTCGCATCCAGGAATTGCGCCGGATTCGCCTCCAAGCAGACAACAAGGTTCCCTGAACCCAAGTCCAAATGAATTTTCCGAGCACCGATTGTTAGCCGCTCTGGAATCACAATAGAATCAATAGGTTTTAGCAGAATAAACGTTTGGCCTTTAGCCTGGAAATGATTTGATATCAGATGCTTGCAGAAAGGTTAATGGCAGGTTTCAATTCGTGCGTTTTGATGCTAGTCTTTCAGCTGACACAGAATCGCTAGAGGGCCGTTGCTCTCTGTCTAACGTGACTTGAGTTGCGAATTTAATCATGTAGATAATATATCAGATATATACTATACTAGCGTGCATCCTTACTTTCGCGAGGTGGAAATGCCACAAGTTCGCTCAATGCAGCAGTCTCTGTTCCCGGAGCTGTCCGGCACCTTCCGGGAACCCGAATCCTTCGCTACACTGAACCAGGAGGCACAACATGACTCCCCTCGACGCATCGAGCACCACATCCCCGGCAACCCCGACTCCATTTTGGAGTTGATGCAACTCCCGGCCTTCCAGAACCTGCGCGCCAAGGTGGAGACGAACTTCTACCGGAACCGCCCCAAGGAAGCAACTCAACTGGAATTGGAAGGGACGATACGCTTCACCCTTCAGGAGCAGGTAGCTCAGGCTTGGGAGATACTCAAGGAAGCGCGCTCGACGGGCCTTCCGATGGACCAGGCCCAGGAGTTGATCTCCGAACTGGTCTACCCGCCAATGGAGTCAGACGACAACTGATACTCGAAGGCGATTCCAAAGCCACCCAGTTGGACTTTGGTATCGCCTCCGACAACTCCACCGAACCCGCAACACCAAACCCAATCTTCCGCCCGATCCTCTCCGCAACAGCCGCAATTTCCGCCTCGATGACGATGTGGCCTCGCATATCGCCGAGGGCGGCTCAAAGGCGCGCATACAGCACAACCTCGACATTCTTGAGCTGCTCAAGTCCATCCAGGCCGAGCAGCGCGTTGCGACCACCGATGAACAGAATCGCATCGCGCAGTACATCGACTTCGGCGGATTGCGCGAGTTGTGGGATCTGGGCTACCGCTACTATGAGGAGCGCAATCGCCTGGCCGAAATCCTCACCGAGGAAGAAATCGATGCGGTCAAGGAAACATCTCTCAACACCCGCTACACGGCCATTGAGGTCGTAGATCAAATGTGGGCGGCGGCAAACCGTCTCGGCTTCGCCGGCGGGCGCATCCTCGAACCGGGCATGGGAGTGGGCAACTTCTTTGCCCGCATTCCCGACCAGCTTCTCCATGAGTCCGAACTCTTCGGAGTCGAGAAGAATCCCCTCGGCGGGGCGCTTGCCTCCATGCTGTATCCAGATGCCAAGATTCTCGTCCAGCCTTTTGATGACACCCGCCTGCCAAACAACTCTTTCGACCTCATCATCGGCAAGCCACCATCCAGGGAAACGAGGCAACGCTGGCCCGCCTGCACACCGCTTTGGACTATGAAAGCCCCTACGAAGCCAAGTTCAAAGAGTACGAGCAGCGCCTGGCCGTGATCGACAAGGAACTGCTTGGCAAGACGGAAGAAGCCGAGGAACTGGTCGATGCTGAGACGGAAGAACTGCCTCTGCAAAGAGCCTTCCGATCGAGCGTGAATCCACGGAAAGCCAAGAGTACGCTCCAGAGGAACCCATCGAAGAC
>Ga0182014_10007604_pt1 | contig 11300 bp, 9 predicted proteins | sample 612S2DmetaG_FD_120489 | JGI IMG/M metagenome (GOLD analysis project Ga0182014, IMG submission 120489) | Permafrost microbial communities from Stordalen Mire, Sweden - 612S2D metaG | ecosystem: Environmental > Terrestrial > Soil > Wetlands > Permafrost | place: Sweden: Stordalen | collected... | reverse complement strand
GGACAACGGCGTCGGGTTCGATCCGCAGTATGCCCACAAGCTCTTCGGCGTCTTCCAGCGTCTGCACCGGGTTGACGAGTTTGAAGGCACTGGCATTGGCCTGGCCAACGTGCGGCGCATGATCGCCCGGCAGGGCGGGCGCGTCTGGGCGGAGGGAGCTTTGGACCGGGGCGCGACTTTTTACTTCACCTTGAAGCCGTCAGCATCAACCAACCCGGCCAACTGAAAGGAAAGAACACCTTGACCATCCCAGTTAAACGCATCCTGCTGGTGGACGACAGTCCCCGCGACACCGAACTGGCGCTCGACGCCCTGGCCCAACACAACCTCGCCAACGAGGTCGTTGCCCTCCGCGATGGAGTCGAGGCGCTCGATTACCTGTATCGGCGCGGCCAGTTCGCCAACCGAGCCGCCGGCCAGCCCGCCGTCGTGCTGCTGGACTTAAAGATGCCCAAGGTGAGCGGGATGGAGGTGCTGCGGCAGATAAAGAGCGACCCGCAGCTCAAAATAATCCCGGTGGTGGTGGTGAGCTCCTCGCGCGAAGAGCAGGATCTGGTCAACTGCTACCAACTGGGCGCCAATGCCTACATCGTCAAGCCGGTCGGGTTCCAGGAATTCGCCGAAGCGGTGAGGCAGGCGGGTGTGTTTTGGGCCGTGATGAATGAGCCGCCGCCGGGCAGCGCGCGTTTGTCGCGGCCCACGGCGCCAAAATGTCAACCAGGAGGTGGCGATGAATGTAATGGGTCAGTGACGGCGGGAGAATGCCTTGGCGGAGTGCGCCCGTCCTCGGGCGCTGCAATGTTGGAAAGTAACGGAGATGCGATAAAATCGGGCGCATCGGGCTATTCGGTGCTTGCTGCGCCCGAGGACGGGCGCACTCCGCCAACCTCGCCTCCGCCGTCACTGAGGGATTACCGATGAATAATCCAGTGCTGATTCTTTATCTCGAGGACGACTCGCGCGACGCGGAGCTGGTGCGGGACAATCTGGAGCAGGCCGGCCTGGCCTGCGAACTGCGGGTGGCGAGCGACCGCGCGGAATACGAGGCCGCGCTGGCGCAGACACGTTTTGACCTGATCCTCTCGGACTACAAGCTGCCCAGTTTCGATGGCATGGCCGCGCTGGCCCTGGCTCGAGCGAAACAGCCCGAGGTCCCTTTCATCCTGATCTCCGGCACGCTGGGCGAGGAGCAGGCGGTGGATTGCATGCTCCGCGGCGCGACCGATTACCTGCTCAAGCAACGGCTCGACCGGCTGGTTCCGGCCGTGTTGCGCGCCCTGGCCGAAGCGGAGGAGCGACGCAAGCGCCGGGAAGCGGAGGAATCGGTGCGCGCTTCGGAGGTTCAGTATCGCCGGCTCTTCGAGGCTGCCCAGGACGGCATTTTGATCCTTGATGCGGAGAGCGGGATGGTCGTGGATGTGAATCCGTTCCTGGTCGAGTTGCTGGGTTTCTCGCGCGCGGCGTTCCTCGGCAAGAGGGTTTGGGAACTGGGATGCTTCAAGGATATCGCCGCCAACCAGGACCACTTCGCGGAGTTGCAGCAGAAGGACTACATCCGCTACGAAGACAAGCCGCTGGAAGCCGCCGATGGGCGCCGGATAGAGGTGGAGTTCGTCAGCAACGTCTATCCGGTGGACCACAAAAAGGTGATGCAGTGCAACATCCGCGACATCACCGAGCGCAAAAAGGCCGAACAGAGGCTGCGGCGCCTGCGGACCGAGCTCGAGCAAAGCAACCGTGATTTGCAGCGCCGGAACCAGGAAATTCAAGCTTTCTATCATACGCTTTCCCACGAACTGAAAACGCCGCTCACGTCGGCGCGCGAATTCGTTTCCATTGTCATGGACGGCCTGGCGGGTCCGCTCAACGACACCCAATTGGAATACCTGGGCATCGCCAAGGAGAGTTGCGACCAGTTGCGGCTCTACGTCAACGACCTGTTGGATGTGACGCGGCTGGAGACCGGGAAAATGAGCCTCGAATTCCGAACGACGCCGTTGGCCGCGCTGGTTCAACGCGTGGTGAAAATGCTGGCCCCGGCCGCGAAGGGAAAAGGGATCCTCCTGAGCTCTGACTGTCAGCCGGATCTGCCGGCCGTCCCCCTCGACCAGCAGCGCATCCAGCAGGTGCTGACGAACCTCACTACGAATGCCCTCAAGTTTACCCCGGCCGGAGGTCAGATTTGCCTCAAGCTCAGCGAGTCCCCGGCGTCTCCCGAATGCCTCCAGGTGGCCGTGCGCGACACCGGGCGGGGCATTCCCCGGGACCAGCTCGACGTGATCTTCAATCGGCTCTACCAGGTGAACGGCGATGAGGAGCCGGCCGGGTTGCCGCGAGGCTTGGGCCTGGGCCTGTATATTTGCCAGGAATTGGTCCAGTTGCATGGTGGCCACATCGGCGTGGAAAGCGAGCCGGGCCAGGGCAGCACCTTTACCTTCACGATCCCGAAACATCAGGCGCCGGCCAGCCTGAACGTGCTGGTCGTGGATGATGAGGCCACGATCCGCGACACCTTGCGCCACTTGCTCGAAAAGGAAGGGCATCAGGTCACGTTGGCCGGTAGCGGGGCCGAAGCGCTGAGTCTGATGCGCCAACAACTGCCGGGCCTGGTCATCCTGGATTTGGAGATGCCGGATATGGATGGGGCCGAGACGCTGGAACAAATCCGGAAGCAGTGGGGGGAGATGCCGGTGATTGTCCACACCGGTTATCCGGAGGGCGATCTGATGAACCGCGCCTTGAGGGGCGCCCCCTTTACCGTCCTGACCAAACCCGCCCCGGCGCAACAGATGCTGAACACGGTCCGCCTCCTGGCCCGATGGAATCACCAGACCGCCAGGGAACGCAAATCCAACCGGCTGCCAGGACGTGAAGGCCTGAGCCTGAAGCCGGTCAACGCACCCAACAACGGCCTTCAACTTGCAACATGAAAAAGAAGATTCTCGTCATTGATGATGACCCCAAGATCGTGCAGGCTCTCCAAATTCGCCTGAAGTCCGCGGGCTATGAGGTTTTGACCGCAGCGGATGGGGTGTACGGCCTCCGGCTGGCCATGGAAGGCAAACCCGACCTGGTTCTCCTGGACATTATGATGCCGGTTGGAGGGGGCTTTTCCGTGGCCCACCGCCTTCGCGAGCAGGCTTCCGACATTCCCGTCGTTTTCATCACCGCCAGCAAGCAGCAAGAGTTGAGAGAAATGGCGGACACTCTCGGCGCGGTGGGCTTCATTGAGAAGCCGTACGAATTCGAGGCGGTGCTGGCTTTGGTGACGGAAGTCTTGATGGCCAGCGCGCCTTCTCCGGTCGCTCCGGCGCAGCCTCCCGGATCTCCGTCCCCGCTCCATAAGCCGGCGCCGGCCACGGCCCTCTCCCCGGTCAGCCCGCCGCACACGGACACGATTACCAGGGGGAAACGGGTTTGATCGTGGAAGAGAATCGCAAGATCGAGATGCAACCGTTCAACGAACAATTGGAATCCCTGGCCGGCGAGTGGTCGGCAGCGCTCGTCGCGCAGATCGCCGGCAACAAGCGGGCCCATGTCGCGCTGCAAGAAAGCGAGCGCAACTTCCGCAACAGTTTGGAAGGCGCGCTCGATGGAACGGTCGTGGTGGACAGCCAGGGGCTGGTCGTGTTCGCCAATGCCGCCGCCGCGAACATTCTCGGCCGGCCGCAGGAACAACTCCCGGGCGCCCCCTTTGGTGGGCCAATAACCGCAGGCCAGATCATCGAATACGGCGTCGTGGATTCAGCCGGCAACCGGGTGATCGTGGAAGTCCGGACGGTCCAGACCGTGTGGCAGGGCACCCCGGCCTGCCTGGCAACCCTCCGGGACATCACCGAGCGCAAACAAGCCGAAGCGCGGATGCAGCGCAGGCAGACCGCCCTCGAGGAATGCAACCGTGATTTGCAGCGCCGAAACCAGGAAGTTGAGGCCATCTATCATACGCTTTCCCACGAACTCAAAGCGCGGTTCACCTCGATGCGCGAATGGGTCTCCAGCTTGGATGCCCGACTAGCGAACGGTCCACCGGGCTTGGAATCCCCGCCCGTGGCGCGGGGGGCGGAGGGGCCACCAGACGTAGCCACGCTGGCGGAGGCCATGCAACCCACTGTCCCCACGCCGGCCCCAACCGCGGGGATAAAAGGCGTGAGCCTCAGCTATGACTCTCAGCTCGACCTGCCGCCCGCCTCACGCGACCAGCCGCCCATCTTGCTCGTCCTGGTCGTGGATGATGAGGCCGAAATCCGCGACGCCCTGCGCGCGCTCCTCGAAAAGCAAGGATATCAAGTCACCGTGGCCGCGAACGGCGTCGAAGCGCTGGAGCTGATGCTCGACCAGCCGCCAACCCTGGTCATCCTGGACTTGGACATGCCGGAGATGGATGGGGCCGAAACATTGGGCTTCATCCGCAAGCAGTGGAATGCGATTCCCGTGGTCGTCCACACCGGTTATCCCGAGGGCGATATAATGAATCGCGCTCGGAAAGTCGGCCCCTTTACCGTCTTGCCCAAACCTGCCCCACCGGAGAGCATCCTCGCCGCAGTCCGCATCCTGACCCGACCGAATCACGGGACCGCCGCGGAAAGCCCAGCCAGCCGGCGGCCAGAATCCCGGGAAGATTTCTGCCCGAAATCGGCCCCCTGCCCAGCACCAGCCGGCCACTTGAACCATGAAACAGATACTTATCGTTGATGATGACCCGAGAATCAGTCGGGGTCTCAGCGTTCGCCTGAAGTTCGCGGGCTATGAAGTGCGAACCGCGGAAGACGGGGTGACCGGCCTCAAATTAGCCCTGGAATTCAAACCCGACCTCGTGATCCTGGACATTATGATGCCGGTCGGCGGGGGCTATTCCGTGGCCTATCGCCTGCGAGAACAGGCGCCGGAGCTGCCCGTTATTTTCATTACCGCCAGCAAGCAGCCGCAATTGAGAGAAATGGCGGCAAAACTCGACGCCGTCGGCTTCTTTGAAAAGCCGTATGAATTCGAAGAGCTTCTCACGGCGATTAAGGCAGCCATCAAAAGCGAGCCGTGGCGGAAAGCCACTCCGGAACCACCCCCCAAGCCCAAGCCGGTACCCAACCGGATAGCGGCCGCCGATAGCACCACCCCGGTCCGCCAACCAGATGCCCCAGGCAATCCGCTCTCCCTGCCGTGGCAGAATGAAATCATCAAACCGCGGGGCAACCTAAATCCACCCAGCCGCCCAGCCAGGCATGACGCTGGACCGGAAGCAGGTCAACGAATCGGGAAACAGGTGACGAAAGCCTTGGCTGCCGCGCTTTCACTAGTCGCCGACCCACCCCAGCGCCCAAGAACCGAATCCCCTGCATCCGCACTGCCCGCGCCTGAGCCTCTCCACGTCGAACTGCCCGCGCCACGCATCCCGGAGAATGCTCCTGATCTGCGGTTGGCAAACCTCGGGACAGCAGCTTCCTCCAGGACCCCCGCGAAAAGCGTTCCCGCGCTAGCCGGTATCACCGGGCGGAATAGGATTTTGATCGTGGAAGATGATCGCCGGATCGCGATGGCCCTGACCCTCCGATTGCAGAACGCCGGATATGAGGTCTGCCAGGCGTTCGAGGCGATGACCGGTGTGGAGGCGGCCATCAAGCACCCGCCCGACTTGATCTTGATGGATATTAGTCTGCCGGGAGGCAGCGGGCTGATTGCCGCTCAAAAGATTCAAAGCCTGGTTCCCAAACTGATACCGATGATCTTCCTGACGGCCAGCAAGCAGCCGGGATTGCGGCAGAAAGCGCTGGCCCTCGGCGCAGCCGGATTTCTGGAAAAACCCTATAACCCCATGCACCTGCTCACCACGATACAAAACGCCCTCCTCGCGGCGGTGGACAAGGACCCCGGAAGCAATACGCCCGCACCAACCGCCCCGGAGAATGCTCTTGATCTCCGGTTGGCAAACCTCAAGATGGCGGCTCCCTCCAGGATCGGCGCGAAAAGCCAGCCCGAGCTAGCCGGTATCACCGGGCGGAATAAGATTTTGATCGTGGAAGATGATCGCCGGATCGCGATGGACCTGACCCTGCGATTACAGAAGGCCGGACAGGAGGTCATCCAGGCCTCCGATGCGATGAGCGGTATGACGGCGACCACCCAGCACCAGCCTGACTTGATTCTGATTGATATTAATTTGCCGGGCGGCAGCGGGCTGATTATGGCTCAGAGCATTCAAAGCGTGGTTCCCAAACTGACGCCAATCATCTTCCTGACGGCCAGCCAGCAGCCGGGATTGCGGCAGAAAGCGCTGGCCCTCGGCGCGGCCGGATTTCTGGAAAAACCCTATAGCTCCGCGGACCTGATCGCCGCGATCCAAGACGCCCTCAGCCTGGGACGGGGTGACGATCCGACCGCGAACGAAGGGTTCTCCCTATGAACCGGCGCCCCATTATTCGCCCCCAGGCCTTGAGAATAAATACTGGTGGTTGACGATGATAAAAAGATCGTGGCGGCGCTGGCGATTCGGCTCCAGGCAGCGGGTTACGAAATGACCCTCAGTGTGCCTCATAACTCTCTTCCGGATGCCCGTCTCTCAAGCGCTCGCGCGGCTTGGTCCGGAGCGAGGCCGGGCAAACGGGCAGCAAGTCTCATTTTGACGGAGCGCCTACATGCAGTCGGCTTTGGACACCCACAAACACCGGCGTCTTCTGGTGAGCGAGTGCGTTAAGCCGACTGCAAGTCGGCGCTCCGTCCGTCAAAATGAGAATTGCCGGCAAACGGGAGTGGAGGTCTTTCGCGTAGCAATTTAGGGTTGAGCCGGCAAGGCCGCCGCTTTAGCCAGTTTGCCTTGACGCGAGTCGAACGGGCAAAACTACGTTGCGGCTAACATCAATGCGGTGGGCAAGGAGTAGCGATAATGACACGGCAAAGGCGTCACGGGGCGGACTGGCAGGTTTGGCTGGGGGCGTTGCGTGCGGCACGGGTCAAGGCGTGTCGAGAGGGGGGCAGTCACCTGGTGCGGACATGGCACTGCCACGGTATTGATAGGCAAGGGATAGGGGGCGGACACGGTATTCCTCGCTTGGTGTTCGCTAGGGTTTCGCTATGGTTTCGCTATGGTTTACGCCCCTTTTGCCTGGGCGTCCCCGCCCGGCCCGGCGGGAACGATGGCACTAAGAATTTGGACGATGCTTCCCACATAATCATTCATCTGTTGAAGGCGGATGAAGACCTTCTTGCCGACCGGTGGCACGCCGTACTTTGCGACATAGCGCCGGGTGATATCGATCATCCCCGCGACCCGCGCAGGCAGCAGGCCAATCCGAACGAACTTCTTCCACACCATCACACCCGCGTTACAAGGGTGCCAGCTTGAGACCATGACGCCCTCGGCTTGGCCATCAGCCATGCTGAGCAGGAGGGCAATTCGGCCACGGCGGTTGGTGATCACAAACTGGCCGATCGGGGCCGGCCTGAAGCTCTCGTCCCCCGGGGGATCGGGGAGCAACTCCTGCCCGAGGGCAAGGCGGCGGGAGTTGACTTTCATAAACAACCTTCGCCCGCTGCGCTGGCGGGAGCGGGCTGCCAGGCCACCCCGGCGATTCGTGCGCGCCTCAGCATTCCACGCCTGGCGCTGCTCCTCCGTAAGGTCGTTCCACGCAGCGGAGAGCGTGCGCATTTCCTCCCACGCGCGGCGCTGGTCGGCCGTGGGGCCCTTTTTGCGCGCGTCGGGTTTGCGCTGCTTACTGGCCATCGCGGCTCCTCCGGCCAGGCGTGTGGCCGTGCTGGCCGCTTTGCGGGACCTCATTTGTTTTCATAGGGTTATGTCGTCTCAGCTTGCGGCTTATCGGGCCGCGCGCCTTCCAGCCGCAGCCTGGGCACCGACCGGGCTTTCATCCGCAGGCCGCCGACTGATTGGTCGATTATACCGAATAGACAGCTCCGGCGCAATTCCGTGTCGCATGAACGAAGCCAGCGCGAGGACCGATCCAGGGAGACGCTAAAGAGGGGGCGGGGAGCGCCACGGTTGCGGAGGAGCCGGTGCGGGCCGTTCTAATTCCGAAAACCGAAGGCCGAAGGCCGAAAGAAGCCCGAAGGCCGAAGTCCGAATCCACTGCCACGCCGGCGGAGCAGCGGGCCATCGGATCAGGAATACCTCGGATTTCGGGTTTCGGCCTTCTTTCGGGTCTCGGGTTTCGGCCTTCGGATTTCAGGGCTGCGAGCCTTGGCTGCAATTCAAGCGGCCGGATTTCAGAGCAGCCCTGCGGCAGCGGGCCCGCCTTGACAGTTAGCCTGCGGCTGCCGACAGTTCGTTCATGCCGAGACGACCTAGTATAGCAATGGCCCTGCTGACCTTATTTACCGCAGTCGGTTCGGCGGCCTTTGCCTGCGACCTTTGTGCGATTTACGGCGCGGCGGAAGCGCAAGGCCAGAACGGCCAGGGTTTCTTCGGAGGGGTGGCCGAGCAGTTCACGTATTTCCACACGTTTCAGTCGGGCGGCCATAACGCCACCAACCCTGACGGCGAATACCTCAACAGCCTGGTCTCGCAGGCATTTGCGGGCTATAACTTCAACGAGCGGCTTGGCCTGCAGTTTAATCTGCCCGTCATCTATCGCGCTCGCGGCAAGGACGGCGCCTCCGCGAGCGAGTCTGGCATCGGCGACACGTCCCTCGTCGGCAATGTCCGGCTCTATGAGACGGTAACCGACGGCGCCACCTTCCGTTGGACGGCGCTGGGTAGCATCAAGTTTCCGACCGGCAAAACGGACAAGCTGAACCCGGCGGAGCCGGACTTTGCCGCGGGCATCGGCGGCCATGATCTGACGCTGGGATCGGGCTCGTACGATGGCCTCGCCGGCACGGGGTTCTTCGCCAACTGGAAACGGCTATTCCTGACCGGGGCGATGCAGTATGCCATTCGCACCGAGGGGGATTTCGGTTACCAATTCGCCAACGATTGGATCTGGTATGGCGGGCCGGGCGGTTATCTCCTGCTGGGTGACAAATCCACGCTCGCGTTGCAGGCGGTCGTGTCAGGTGAGAGCAAAGGCGCGGACACGATCAATGGCGTGCCCACCGACGACACGGCGGTGACGAGTGTGTATCTCGGTCCGCAGCTCACCTACACATGGTCGGGCCGGCTGAGTGCGCAGCTTGCCGCGGATTTGCCGGTGAGCATCGCGAGCACCGGCCAGCAACTCGTGCCTGACTACCGCATTCGGGCGGCATTCACCTGGAGGTTTTGACGGAGCCGCCAGCGCTTGGTTGGGCAAGTAACCGAGGCAGGGGGCGCCGCGTGAGGGCACGCGGCCTGCAAGACGCCGCAGGCTGCGTGCCCTTACGCGGTGACCATCGCTAATCGCTGCAATTAGGCAGTAGTTGACTTGGCCGCCGCACCCGTTTAGCCTTCGGACGATGAACGTGCTGCAAGACTCGCTGCTGGAACTGATCCGCCGCACTTCGGCGGAAATCCCGGATGACGTGCATAAGGCCATCCTCGATTCGCTCGAACGCGAAAAGCAAGGCACCATCGCCGCCAGCGCGATGAAGATCATCGAGCAGAACATTGCTATCGCCAAAAACAAGTCACAGCCCATCTGCCAGGACACGGGCAGCATCATATTCTACGTGGATTGCCCCCTCGGCTTCGACCAACTCGCCTTTGAGGAAGCGGCGCGGGAAGCGGTGAAGCTGGCCACCAGGAAGGGGTTCCTCCGGCAGAACTCCGTGGACTCCATCACCGGCAAGAACGACGGCACCAACGTGGGGCCCGGCTCGCCCGCCATCCATTTCCACCAGCACGGCTCGCCCGACGTCAGCGTGCGGCTCGTGCTCAAAGGCGGCGGCTGCGAAAATGTCGGCGCGCAATACTCGCTGCCCAACGAAAAGCTTAAGGCCGGCCGCGACCTGGACGGCTGCCGCAAGGCGATTCTCGACGCGGTCTTGCAGGCCCAAGGCAAGGGCTGCGGACCGGGCATCCTCGGCGTGTGCATCGGCGGGGACCGGGCCACCGGCTACGAGTTCTCGAAGCAGCAATTCCTGCGCCGGCTCGACGACACGAACCCGAATCCGGAGCTCGATAAGCTGGAACAGGACATAGTCGGGACTTCCAACAAGCTGGGTATCGGCCCAATGGGTTTCGGCGGCAAGACCACGTTGCTGGGCACAAAGATCGGTGTGCTGAATCGTTTGCCGGCATCTTATTTCGTCAGCATCAGCTACATGTGTTGGGCGTATCGGCGCCAGGGCGTGATGCTCGATGGGAGTGGCAGCGTCCAGAAATGGCTTTACTGAGCAATGAAACGGAGTGATGGAGTAAAGGAATATTGGAGTGCTGGAGAACACAGCTCCTCACCCCAGCGCCCCGGCGCTCCAACCTCCCCTGCCCCGTGCAGCACTCCAATTCTCCATCACTCCATCACTCCAATTGGCTTATGATCCAGCTTACCACACCCGTTACCGAGGCCGCCGTCCGGGCGCTCAAAGTCGGCGACGAGGTCGCCATCACTGGCACCTTGTTCACTGGGAGGGACGCGGTTCACAAGTATCTGCACGATGGCGGCCAGCTTCCGCCCGGCGTGAACCTCAACGGCGGTCTGCTCTACCACTGCGGCCCGGTGATCATTAAGGATGAGCAAGGCAATTGGAAATGCGTCGCCGCCGGCCCGACGACCTCCATCCGGGAGGAGCCTTACCAGGCGCAGATCATCCGCGACCTTCATTTGCGCGGCGTTATCGGCAAGGGCGGCATGGGCGAAAAGACCGTCGAGGCCTGCAAGCAGTACGGCTGCGTTTATCTGCACGCGGTTGGCGGCGCGGCGCAGGTGCTCGCGGACTGCATCAAGCGGGTGCCGAATGTTTATTTCATGGAGAAGTTTGGCGCCCCGGAGGCGATTTGGGAATTTGAGGTCGTCGGCTTCCCTGTGGTCGTGACCATCGATGCCCACGGCAACTCGCTCCACAAGGAGATCTTCGCCGCCAGCCAGGCGGAGTTGGCGAAGTACGTTTAGAGGCTCGCCGTGCGGAGCGAGTGCCACGCGTGCAGCGGCAACTCGACGGCAGCGTGATTAGTTTAGTTGTGTCTCCTCAGTTAGGCCGCGCAGAGGGAAACCGCAGAGACGCGATGGGCACAGAGAAAGGAGCGAGAGAAAGGTCGTTCCACGAAAGCATCTTCCCGTGACAGACTTTCAGAATCCTTGGGCTGGTTTGTCTCTGCACTGCACGGCTCATGGTCCAACTTGCTCGCGGGCTGCAAAGATTTTCCAGTGTCTTCATGCTGCGAGACTTATGAGTTTCTCGGTATCGGCTTGGCGCGCGGCCAGCAGTGCTGTCAGAACGTG
>Ga0182014_10007598_pt1 | contig 11305 bp, 8 predicted proteins | sample 612S2DmetaG_FD_120489 | JGI IMG/M metagenome (GOLD analysis project Ga0182014, IMG submission 120489) | Permafrost microbial communities from Stordalen Mire, Sweden - 612S2D metaG | ecosystem: Environmental > Terrestrial > Soil > Wetlands > Permafrost | place: Sweden: Stordalen | collected... | reverse complement strand
GCCTCGGGGCTGCCCGATCCCGTGGTGCTGCTGTCGCCGGCCTGCGCCTCGTTCGACCAGTACCGCAATTTTGAGATCCGCGGCGCGGCGTTCCGCGACCTCGTCACCGCGCTGCCCGGCGTCAAGCCGGTGGTGTGAGCAAGCCGTCATGGCGGGCTCGTCCCGGCCATCCACGTCCCGGCGTTTGAACGGAGCGGTGAATTAAGTGCACTGAACCGTCATTGCTTGGCTCGCTCGCGAAGGCGATCTATCCATTCCCCTTCGAGGCCAACTAATGCACTTTCGACCGGCCAACCAGGCACTGTTTCGATCAGATGCAACAGGGTCCACGCAAGTCCGAAGCAATCGTCCGGGCCGAAGAGCTTCACCAATGCGCAGGCCTCTTCTTCCGTGATAGGGATCTCCACCCTTGATAGCTGGTCCTCAAATGCCTGCATCGTCGAAACATTTGCTGCCGCGGAACTTGGAAGTGGTCCAAGTCCGACTAGCGTAGCTATCGCTTGTTGCATTCTTCCCTCGATTACTTGCCTATCAAATCCAGAAATTCCTACGGTAGTATTCAATCAGCCCGCGAAGCCCTCCTTGTACTTCGACTTTCTTTTTGGCGCGACAAAGACGTGGATGCCCGGCATAAGGCCGGGCATGACGAGTGGCGAGGGTGCCGCGCTCACCAAAACTTATCGAATTCATTAACCCCTTGGAAACCATCCTGGGCGACCAATGGGCAAACCCTTTTGGCTCCAGGGACTGCCCATGATCTCCCGTGAAGAACGCAATCCCCTGAGCGAGTGGTGGTGGACGGTCGACCGCCTGCAGCTCGGGGCCATCATCGCGCTGATCCTGGGCGGCATCATCCTGTCGCTGGCGGCGAGTCCGCCGGTGGCGACCCGGATCGGGCTCGATCCCTTCCACTTCTTCAACCGCCATATCCTGTTCCTGCTGCCCTCCTTCATCGTGATGATCGGGGTGTCGTTCCTGTCGCCGCGGCAGATCCGCCGCAGCGCGCTGATCGTGTTCGCGGTCTCTATCGCGCTGATCGTGGCGACGCTGCTGATCGGGCCGGAGGTCAAGGGGGCGCGGCGCTGGATCACCCTGATCGGCGTCAACATCCAGGCCTCCGAATCCGCCAAGCCCGCCTTCGTGGTGCTGGCGGCGTGGCTGTTTGCGGAATCGGCGCGGCGGCCGGAGATGCCGGCGACCTCGATGGCGCTGATGCTGTTGCTGATGCTGATTTCGCTGCTGGTGATGGAGCCCGATTTCGGCCAGACCATGCTGATCCTGATGGTATGGGGCTCGCTGTTCTTCATCGCCGGCATGCGGATGATCTGGGTGCTGGGGCTTGGGGGTGCCGCGAGCGCCGGACTGTTCGCGGCCTATCTGCTGGTGCCGCACGTCGCCGGCCGCATCAAGCGCTTCATGAATCCGGCCTCGGGCGACACCTTTCAGGTCGATACCGCGATGGAGGCATTCTACAATGGCGGCTGGTTCGGGCTTGGCCCCGGCGAAGGCATCGCCAAGCGCAGCCTGCCGGACAGCCACACCGATTTCGTGTTCGCGGTGGCGGCGGAGGAATTCGGCATCATCCTGTGCCTGGCGCTGCTGGCGCTGTTCGCCTTCATCGTGATCCGCGCGCTGTCGCGCGCCTACGCCACCGAGGACATGTTCGCGCGCTTTGCCGCTTCCGGCCTCGCCATCCTGTTCGGCGTCCAGGCCGCGATCAACATGTCGGTCAATCTGCAGCTGATCCCGGCCAAGGGCATGACCTTGCCGTTCATCTCCTACGGCGGCTCCTCGATGGTTTCGCTGGCCTACGGCATCGGCATGATGCTGGCGCTGACGAGGCAACGGCCGCGCACCGAGGTGGAGTCGATGGGCGACGCCAACGCCGTCGGCAGCTACGCCTGATGACGAACGCCGCCCGGTCGGCTATTTGAACCCATGACCACTTCGCCCCTCATTCTGCTGGCCGCGGGCGGCACCGGCGGCCATCTGTTTCCCGCCGAGGCGCTCGGCGTCGAACTGATCCGGCGCGGCCTGCGCGTGCGGCTGGCCACCGATGGCCGCGCGCTGCGCTACAGCGGCCTGTTTTCCAGGGACACGATCGACGTGGTGCCGAGCGCGACGGTGCGCGGCCGCAGTCCGTGGTCGCTGGCCCGTACCGGGGTGATGCTCGCCGCCGGCACCGCGGTTTCGCTAAACCTGATGCGCCGGCTGAAGCCGGCTGCCGTGGTCGGTTTCGGCGGCTACCCGACGGTGCCGCCGCTGCTGGCGGCGCGGCTTGCCGGCGTGCCCGGCATCATTCACGACGCCAACGCGGTGCTCGGGCGCGCCAACCGTTTCCTGGCAGGACATGTCAGCGCGATCGCCACCTCGCTGCCGGGCGTGCTCGACCGCGACCCGCAGCTTTCAGGCAAGACCACTACCGTGGGCACGCCGATGCGGCCCGCCATCCTCGCCGCGGCCGCGGTGAAGTTCGCATCCCCCGAGCCGACCGGGCCGTTCCGGCTGCTGGTGGTCGGGGGCAGCCAGGGCGCCCGCGTCATGGCCGATATCGTGCCCGGCGCGATCGAACGGCTGGAGCCTTCGCTGTGGAACCGGCTGGTGCTGACCCAGCAGGTGCGCGAAGAAGACATGGCGCGGGTGCGCGCAGTCTACGACCGGCTGAAGATCAACGCCGAACTGGCGCCGTTCTTCAGCGATCTGCCGGCGCGGCTGGCGTCGAACCATCTGGTGGTCTCCAGGTCCGGCGCCGGTACCGTGGCCGAACTCGCCGCCATCGGCCGCCCGTCGATCCTGGTGCCGCTGCCCGGGGCGATCGACCAGGACCAGTTCGCCAATGCCGGCGTGCTGGCGCAGGCGAACGGCGGCTTGCGGATCGCGCAAACGGACTTCACGCCCGACCGGCTGGCGGCGGAAATCTCCGCGCTTGCCGCCGAGCCCGGGCGGCTCGCCGCGATGGCCACGGCCGCCCGCAGCGTCGGCCGGCTGGACGCCGCCGAGCGGCTAGCCGATCTGGTGATGAAAACCGCCGGAATCTGACCTTCAGTCATTCCGGGGCGCTCGCCGGGCGAGCGAACCCGGAATCTCGAGATTCCGGATCAGCCCGCTCCGCGGCCTGTCCGGAATGACGGAAAAAGCCCTTGTCATGCCCCGCGAAAGCGGGGCATCCAGTAACCCGCGCGGCTGATTTGAATCTTCGGCTTCGCGGAATACTGGATCGTCCGCCTTCGCGGACGATGACGCCTAGGGATGCTCCATGAGACTACCGCGCGAGATCGGGCCCATCCACTTCGTCGGGATCGGCGGCATCGGCATGAGCGGCATCGCTGAGGTGCTATGCAACCTCGGCTACACCGTGCAGGGCTCCGACGCCTCCGAGAGCGCTAATGTCGGCCGCCTGCGCGACAAGGGCATCCACATCACCGTGGGTCACAAGGCCGAGAACGTCGCCGGCGCCGATGTGCTCGTGGTGTCGACCGCGATCAAGCGCGACAATCCCGAACTGATGGCGGCGCGCGCCCAGCGCATTCCCGTGGTGCGCCGCGCCGAAATGCTGGCCGAGCTGATGCGGCTGAAGAGCTGCGTCGCCATCGCCGGCACCCATGGCAAGACCACCACGACCTCGATGGTCGCGGCCCTGCTCGATGCCGGCGATCTCGATCCGACCGTGATCAATGGCGGCATCATCAACGCCTACGGCACCAATGCCCGCCTCGGCGCCGGCGAGTGGATGGTGGTGGAGGCCGACGAGAGCGACGGCACGTTTCTGAAATTGCCGGCCGATGTCGCCATCGTCACCAATGTCGACCCCGAACATCTCGATCATTTCAAGACCTTCGAGGCGGTGCAGGACGCGTTCCGCCATTTTGTCGAGAACGTGCCGTTCTACGGTTTCGCGGTGATGTGCATCGACCACCCCGTGGTGCAGACCCTGGTCGGCAAGATCGAGGATCGCCGCATCGTCACCTACGGCGAAAACCCGCAGGCCGATGCGCGGCTGATCGACCTGACCCCGATGGGCGGCGGTTCCAGCTTCAAGGTCGCGTTTCGCAATCGCAAGACCGATGCCGCGCATGAGATCGCCGATATTCATCTGCCGATGCCGGGGCGGCACAATGCGCTCAACGCCACCGCGGCGATCGCGGTCGCCCATGAGCTCGGACTCTCGGACGACGTCATCCGCAAGGCGATTGCCGGCTTCGGTGGCGTGAAGCGGCGCTTCACCAAGACCGGCGAATGGAACGGCGTCACCATCATCGACGATTACGGCCACCATCCGGTCGAGATCGCGGCGGTGCTGAAAGCGGCGCGCGAGTCCACCAACGGCAAAATCATTGCGGTGGTGCAGCCGCATCGCTTCACCCGCCTGCAATCGCTGTTCGAGGAATTTTGCACCTGCTTCAACGACGCCGACACCGTCGTGGTGGCCGAGGTCTATCCGGCCGGCGAGGCGCCGATACCAGGCATCGACCGCGATCATTTCGTGCTCGGTTTGCGCGCTCACGGCCATCGCGAGGTGATCCCGCTGCCAAATTCCGCCGATCTCGCCGGCGTTATTCGCGGCCATGCCGGCCGCGGCGATTACGTCGTCTGTCTCGGCGCCGGCAACATCACGCAATGGGCCTACGCGCTGCCGGGCGAATTGAAGGCGCTGGGGGTGAAGTGACCTTTCCCGACATCACGCCCGATCTCAAGGCCGCGATGCCGCAGCTGCGCGGGCGGCTGCTGGCGAACCAGTCGCTCGCCGAGCTGACCTGGTTTCGGGTCGGCGGTCCGGCGCAGCTGCTGTTCACGCCGGCGGATGAAGACGACCTCGCTTATTTCCTGGAACATCTGCCGGCTGAACTGCCGGTCTGCGTTGTCGGCGTCGGCTCCAATCTGATCGTGCGCGACGGCGGCATGCCGGGCGTGGTGATCCGGCTCGGCCCGCGCGGTTTCGGCGAGACCAGCGCGCAAGGCGACATCGTCACGGCCGGCGCCGCCGCGCTCGACAAGCGGGTCGCGGAGACGGCGGCGGCTGCCAATATCGGCGGGCTGGAATTCTTCTTCGGCATTCCCGGCACCATCGGCGGCGCGCTGCGCATGAACGCCGGCGCCAATGGCGCGGAGACCAAGGACGTCCTGATCGAGGCCACCGGCATCGCCCGCGACGGCACCAAACACCGCTTTACCAATGCGGATATGAAATTCGCCTATCGCAGCAGCGGCGTCGATCCCTCGGTCATTTTCACCTCGGCGCGCTTTCGCGGGACGATTGCCGCGGCAGAGACCATCCGCGCGCGGATGAACGAGGTGCAAACCCACCGCGAGACCGCGCAGCCAATCCGCGAAAAGACCGGCGGCTCGACCTTCAAGAACCCGCCGGGTCAAAGCGCCTGGAAACTGATCGACGCCGCCGGCTGTCGGGGCCTGCGCGTCGGCGGCGCGCAGGTGTCGGAGATGCACTGCAATTTCCTGATCAATACCGGCGCGGCGACCGGCCGGGATATCGAGACCCTGGGCGAGACCGTCCGCGAGCGGGTGAAGGAAAATTCGGGAATTGAGCTACACTGGGAAATCAAGCGGATCGGGATTCCAACGTAGTTGTCATTCCGGGGCGCGCGGGAGCGCGAACCCGGAATCTCGAAGTAGTGTAGAAGAGATTCCCCAATGCGCAATTGCGCATCTGAGGTCTGCACCTTCGGTGCATCCCGGAATGACGGAAGAGCGGAAAAGGCTAATGCGGATTACCATTCTCTTCGGCGGCACGAACAAGGAGCGGCTGGTGTCGGTGGCCTCCGCGCAGGCGCTGCATTCGGCGCTGCCGGAGGCGGATCTGTGGTTCTGGGATGTCGACGACAGCGTCCATGAAACTTCCTCCGAGGTGCTTCTGAAGCATGCGCGGCCGTTCGAGGAGCCGTTCAGGCCCGGCACGCCCAGCCTCGGCAACATCGAACAGGCGCTCGACAGGGCGAGAGCCGAGGATCGCCTGCTGGTGCTCGGCCTGCACGGCGGCACCGCGGAGAATGGCGAGCTCCAGGCCATGTGCGAAATGCGCGGCATCGCCTTCACCGGATCCGGTTCGGCTTCCTCGCACCTCGCCTTCGACAAGGTCGCGGCCAAGCGCTTTGCCGCGATCGCCGGGGTGAAGGCGCCGCCGGGCGTGGCGCTGGACGATATCGAGCGGGCGCTGGCCGACTACGGCAAGCTGATTGCCAAGCCGGCGAAGGACGGCTCGAGCTACGGCCTGATTTTCGTCCATTCGAGCCAGGATCTCGTCGCCGTCCGCCATGCCGCCAGGACCGAGGAATATGTGATCGAACCGTTCATCGCGGGTACCGAGGCGACCTGCGGCGTGCTGGAGCGGCCGGACGGTTCGGTGATCGCGCTGCCGCCGATCGAGATCATCCCGGCCGCCGACGGGTTCGGGTTCGACTACCGGGCAAAATATCTGGCCAAGGCGACCCAGGAGATCTGCCCCGGGCGCTTTGCCCCCGACGTCAGCGCCCAGCTGATGGACCAGGCGCTCAGGGCGCACCGGGCACTGTCGTGCGGCGGCTATTCCCGCTCCGACTTCATCGTTTCGGAGAAGGGCCTGGTCTATCTCGAAACCAATACCTTGCCGGGTCTGACCAAGGCCTCGCTCTATCCGAAGGCGCTGAAGGCCGAGGGAATCGAATTCGTCGACTTCCTGCACGGCCAGATCGCACTGGCCGAGAGGCGTGCGCAAAGGTAGCAAAGGGCCTCCCGGCCGCCGAAACTTGGGCGAATAGGCTCCTTGATTGCTAAAACTTTACGAATTCCGGGCAAACTCCTCAAAAGGCGGACCAAATCGCGTCCAGCCTGCCCCCGATTTACCGTTTGTTTACCAGGAAGTCCGAAGGTTAACGCTGGCGGCGCATGTGGCGCTTGGCTGCCGGGGCGTGAGCTGTTGCGGATTTCCGCTTCGACGACCGCAACGAGGGAACAGAGGCCTCTTCTGCCTCGAGGCCGACGCCCTCAGCCCGGCATGACCGAGACGCCATTTGTGCCAGAACCCGCAAGCAGTTGCGGGCAACATTTGACGAGCTCGTGCAATGGATGGTGCAGGACGCCTCGCTCGATCGCTGAGATCGCTGAGGCCCCAAGCTGATCTGAAGGCCGCTGCCCTTGGCGCGGTCATATTGCTGCGCGAGCGGCTGGGCCTGAGGCGCGTCAGCGCGCGGCCTTCGCTCGAGCGCGAACCGCCGCACCCGGCGATCGCCCTGATCGAGCGTTATCTTCCGAACCGCGCCGGCGTCGCCGCGACGGTCCTGATGCTGCTGGGCAGCGCCGGCCTCGGCATCGTCAAGGGCGGCCATGTCGAGGAACTGACCTCGGCGCTGAGCGACACCCGCAACGCCCTCGCCAATTCCGCCGGATTTCGCATCACCGCCGTCGCCATCAACGGCCGCAAGCAGTTGTCGCAGGACGAGGTGCTCGGGATCGGCGGCGTCAACGGCCGCTCCTCGCTGTTGTTCCTCGATGCCGCCGCCGTTCGCGACAAGCTCAAGGGCAACCCCTGGATCGCCGACGCCACCGTGCTGAAGCTTTATCCCGGCCAGCTCCAGATCGATATCGTCGAGCGCACGGCGTTCGCGCTGTGGCAGCAGGACGGCCGGCTGTCGGTGATCGCGGATGACGGCGCGGTGCTCGAACCCTATGTGTCGCGCCGCTTCCTCTCGCTGCCGCTGGTGGTGGGCAAGGGCGCCGAGCGCCACGCCAGGGATTTCCTCGCGCTTCTGGTGCGCTATCCGCAGGTGCACGCGGTGACCAAGGCCGCCATCTTCGTCGGCGAGCGGCGCTGGAACCTGCGGCTCAAGGACGGCCTCGACATCAGGCTGCCGGAAAACGACGTCGGCAATGCGCTGGCGAGCCTGAGCAGGCTCGACAAGGAAGACCGCCTGTTCTCCCGCGACATCGTCGCGGTCGACATGCGGCTGCCGGATCGCCTGACGGTGCAATTGTCCGACGACGCGGCCAAAGCGCGCGAGGAACTGTTCAAGAAGCAGCAGAAAAAGAAAGCCGGTGACGCATGACCGGCCTTGATCGCAACCAGACGCCGAAGACGCGCCCGATGCCGCAAAAGCGCACCGCGCTGGTGGCGTCGCTGGACATCGGCACCAGCAAGATCGCCTGCATGATCGCGCGGCTGCGGCCGTGCCCGCCGAACGAGGCGCTGCGCGGACGAACCCATGCCGTCGAGCTGATCGGATACAGCCAGATCCAGTCGCGCGGCATGAAGGCCGGCGCGGTGGTCGACCTTGCCGAATGCGAGCAGGCGGTGCGCCAGGCGGTGGCGCTGGCCGAGCGCATGGCCAAGGTTCGCGTCGAATCCGTTCTGCTCTCGGTATCGGGCGGCCGGCTGCAGGGCCAGCTCGTCGAAGCCGCCGCCGACATCAAGGGCGGCGCGGTCACCTCGGCCGACGTCACCCGCGTCACCTCCGCCGGCATGCGCCACGCCACCGGCGAGGGCCGCACCGTGCTGCATGCGCTGCCGGTCGGCTATGCGCTGGACGGCGTCAAGGGCATCCGCGACCCCCGCGGCATGGTGGCCCGCCAGTTCGGCGTCGACATGAACGTCGTCACCTCGGATGCGACGGTGGCCAAGAACCTGATGCTGGTGGTCGAGCGCTGCCATCTCAACGTCGAGGCCATGGCGGCGAGTCCTTATGTCGCAGGCCTGTCGGTCCTGACCGACGACGAGGCCGATCTCGGCGCCGCCGTGGTCGAAATGGGGGCCGGCACGACCACCATCGCGACCTACTCCGGCGGGCGTTTCGTGCATGCCGGCGGGTTTGCGGTCGGCGGGCAACACATCACCATGGATCTTGCGCGGGGCCTCAGCGCGTGCATTGCGGATGCCGAGCGAATCAAGACGTTATATGGCACCGTGCTGAGCGGCGGGTCAGACGCACGCGAGCTGATGTCGGTTCCGACCGCCGGCGACAGTGAGCGGGATGTTCCCCAGATCGTGTCCCGCGCCACGATCGCGAACATCGTCCGGCATCGGGCCGAGGAGATTTTTGAAATGGTCAGGGACCGCCTCGCGGATTCCCCCTTCGCCGCAGAGCCCAGGGCACGGGTGGTCCTGAGCGGCGGTGCGGCACAGCTCACCGGCCTTCCCGAACTTGCCACCCAGATTCTCGGCCGTCCGGTGCGGATCGGCCGCCCGCTCGGCTTCGGCCGGCTGCCCAACGAGGCCAAGAGCGCGTCGTTCGCGGTTCCCTCGGGCCTGCTCGTCTATCCGCAATACGCTCACCTTGAACATGTCGAACCGCGGCATACGCGGCAGCTCAGGACAGGGACTGACGGCTATTTCGGAAAGGTCGGACGATGGCTTCGCGAGGGCTTCTGATGAATCTTTTCCGACCCCTTCGACTTCCACCAACTCCCGCGGCCGTCGGCCGGGGCGAACCAACGCGCGCGTAATCGAGAGGCAACCATGGCACTCAATCTCACTCCCCCTGACATCAGCGAACTGAAGCCGCGCATCACCGTCTTCGGCGTTGGTGGAGCCGGCGGCAATGCCGTCAACAACATGATCACCGCCGGACTGCAGGGGGTCGATTTCGTCGTCGCCAACACCGACGCGCAGGCGCTCACCATGTCGAAGGCGCAGCGCATCATCCAGATGGGCACCCAGGTCACCCAGGGCCTCGGGGCCGGTTCGCAGCCGGACGTCGGCGCCGCGGCGGCCCAGGAGGTGCTCGACGAAATTCGCGACCATCTCTCCGGCGCCAACATGGTGTTCGTCACCGCCGGCATGGGCGGCGGCACCGGAACCGGGGCTGCCCCCGTCATCGCCAAGACCGCGCGCGACATGGGCATCCTCACCGTCGGCGTGGTGACCAAGCCGTTCCACTTCGAAGGCCAGCGCCGCATGCGCACCGCCGAGGCCGGCATCGCCGAGCTGCACAAGGTGGTCGATACGCTGCTGATCATCCCGAACCAGAACCTGTTCCGGGTCGCCAACGAAAAGACCACCTTCGCCGACGCCTTCGCGATGGCCGACCAGGTGCTCTATTCGGGCGTCGCCTGCATCACCGACCTGATGGTCAAGGAAGGCCTGATCAATCTCGACTTCGCCGATGTCCGCGCCGTGATGCGTGAGATGGGCAAGGCGATGATGGGCACCGGCGAGGCTTCCGGCGACAAGCGGGCCTTGACCGCGGCGGAAGCCGCGATCGCCAACCCGCTGATCGACGATTCCTCGATGAAGGGCGCCCGTGGCCTCTTGATCTCGATCACCGGCGGCAAGGACCTGACGCTGTTCGAAGTCGACGAAGCCGCCACCCGGATTCGCGAGGAGGTCGACCAGGACGCCAACATCATCGTCGGCGCCACCTTCGACGAGAGCCTCGATGGCATCATCCGCGTCTCCGTCGTCGCCACCGGCATCGAGCAGGCGCTGATCCGCAACACCACGACGCCCGGGGCGACCCTGGCGCCGGTGGTGGCTCCGGCCGCTGCTCCCGATAGCCGTCTCGCCGATCTGACGGCGAAGCTGCGCGCCGACAATGCGCGTATGGCCGAGCGCGCGGCCCAGAAGCTGGAGACGCCGGCCCCGGCGCAGGCGGCTCCCGCGGTCGCCCCGCAGCCACGCGCCTCCAACAGCGTCGAACGCGCCGCACTCGCGGCCATCGCCGCCGCGGTCGCTCCGGAAGCCCCGCAGCCGGCTCCGCTGCAGCCCGCTTCGTATGGCGATGTCACGGTTCGGCCGATCGCCCAGAAGCCGACCTTGTTCCCGGACCATGAAGCCGCCCGGGTCGAGACCCACCAAGCCCCGACGCCCGAAACCTTCATTCCGCAGGCCGCCGAACGGCCGCCGTCGCGCGCGCCCCGGATGCCGAAATTCGAGGATCTGCCGATGCCGGCGCAGAACGAGATCCGGCAGGCCCGTGGCGAAACCGAGGAGGAGCATCCGCAAAAGACCCGGATGTCGCTGCTGCAGCGGCTTGCCAATGTCGGCCTCGGCCGCCGCGACGAAGAGACCGAGCCGCCGATCGCGGCCCGCGCCTCGGGTCCGGCAATGTCGTCGATGCCGCCGCTGCCGGAACGCAAGCCGCAGCGTTCGGTGGCCCAGCAAATCGCCGCCACCGAACCGGTATCGGAATATGCCCGTCGACCCGCTCCGCAAGGGTTGGACCCTCATGGCCGCCCGGCACCTGTTGCTGCAACGCCACAGGGCGACGATCATTTAGATATCCCGGCCTTCCTGCGGCGTCAGGCGAACTGAAGTTTGTTACAATTCTGACGATCCAAAGGCCCCGGCAGTCGCTGCCGGGGCCTTGTTTTTTTGCCCGGG
>Ga0182014_10007597_pt1 | contig 11308 bp, 12 predicted proteins | sample 612S2DmetaG_FD_120489 | JGI IMG/M metagenome (GOLD analysis project Ga0182014, IMG submission 120489) | Permafrost microbial communities from Stordalen Mire, Sweden - 612S2D metaG | ecosystem: Environmental > Terrestrial > Soil > Wetlands > Permafrost | place: Sweden: Stordalen | collected... | reverse complement strand
GTTTCGCGCCACCGAACTGCGCGCCATGGGCGGCTTCGAGGCCATCCGTGACTACATCGCCGACGATTACCAGCTTGGCCGGCGCATCCATGAGATGGGCTACCGGATCGAGTTCGCGCCGGTGGTGGTCGAGACCGATCTGGGGGCCGAATCCTGGGTGCACACCTGGCGCCACCAATTGCGCTGGTCCCGCACCATACGGGTTTCGAGGCCCGGAGGCTACTTCGGCTTCGCGGTGACGCACGCCACCATTTGGGCTCTGGTCGCCTTTGCCGCGGGCGAGTGGCAGGCGGGCGCGGCGGCGCTGGCGTTGCGCATTGCCGCCGGCGCCATGTCCGCTGCCGTGCTCAAGGACCGGCGCGCCTCGCGGGATCTCTGGTTGATCCCCCTGCGCGACGTGTTCGGTTTCGCCGTCTGGCTGGCGGGCGCGTTCGGAAGCACGGTGTACTGGCGGGACCGCAAACTGCGCCTGCGACCGGATGGGAAGATCGCGAGCGGCTCCGGAAAGCCGTAGGCCGGCAGCCCGCTTCAACCGGATCCCCCGGACTCGAAGCGCCGCATTTCTCCGAGTCGCTGCTCGAAGCGCGTCCGCAGCGACTTTCGGTATGCCGCCAGCCCTATTCCGGCCGCCGATGCCCTCGCTTCGATGCGCCCTTCGGTTCGCGCGACTCCGGCGTAAACCCCGAAGTCGGCTGCATTCGTGGGGCCGGAGGCGTACTGAAATCCGAAGGCCCATCCGGGCCGTCGATTCGTTCCGCGACCATCTCTAACCACGCGTGACGATCCGATTGGCGCTGTGCTGGCATAACCCTTTTGCATGAGAGCTATCGGCGGAACGCACGGTTTTCCATAGATCTAAGTAATTTTCTGCGGAACTCTAAAGTCCGTTCGCAATTCCGACGAAGCAATTGCTTCCGAGAAGGAACTTCGGATGGAAAGGCGTGGCGAATGCCATGGGGGGTTTTGCATGTTAAAGAGACTATTCCAGTTTTCAAGTAACGGCCACGGATCGGCGGAAGCCGAGTCCGAAAGCTCGGGCTCCGCGAATGGAGCCTTGGCCGTGGCGCCTGCCGACGAATGGAGGCAGCCGCTCCGGGCTGCGGATTTCGGTTCGGCCAGAACGGACCCGGCCGCGAGCGCGCAGAAGCCGGGGGGCTTCGAGCAAATCTACCAGACGGCCGCGGTCGAACCGCCGCGCGCGGCCTACAGCATTCTACAGGTGGCGGAGATGACCAATAGCCCCCATCTTGCCGGGATGCCGCCTGAGGTCAGGCGTTGCGCCCTATTGATGGCCCTCGAAGCCGCCCACATGGATTCCGACCAGCTTTTGCAGGACGCCATGCTGCGCCAGCGGGCCTTGAACGACCACGAGGACACGCTTCAGGAACGGCTGCGAACCTTCGAGGCCGGCAAGGCGGACGAGAATCGCGCCATCGAGGCGGAGTTGGACCGGATCACGAGCCAGCATGTCGCGCGCATCCAGATGAACCTCGATGCGGTGGCGCACGCCCAGGACGAATTCCAAGGTTGGCAGGAGCTCAAACGGCAGGAGTGCCAGCGCATTTCGGACGCCGCCAGCTTCTGCGTGCCGCCGGCTGGCGTGTCCGGTATGCACGGTCTGGCCGTGGTGCTCGAGCACGCATCCAAGCCGCGCAGATAGGAGTTAGAAGATGATCATCGCGCTCCTTTCGGCGGCGCTATTCCCCCAGTTTTTTTCTGGCTAGCGGACGCGCGTACGCCACCGGCGGGTTGTGCGCATTGAACCCGAGCACTTTTCGGTAGCAGTCCATCGCCTCACTCCTGGCGCCCAGTTTCTCGTAAGTCTGGGCGATCATGGCGACGATGAACGCATCGTCCTGGCTGGCCTTCTGAAACTGCTCCAGAGCGGCCTTGTAATCGCCGCCGTAAAACGCGACGTAGCCCAGCAGGTAGGGCAGGAATGGCTCCTGCTGCGGGTTATCGCCCTTTGCCAGGATGGCGGTGGCGGCGGCGGCGTGCTTCTGCGCTTCCGCCTTGTCGCCGCGCCGCGCCGCGACGCGCGCCTGGGCGTGCTCCCAGCGAAACTCCCACAGGTCTTTGCGGTCGGGCTTGATGCCGGGCTGGCGCAGTCCGGCGTCGTACCCGGTCCGGTACCAGGCGGCGGCTGTGTCCAGATCGCCCGAATCGATGCAGATGCGCGCCAGTTCGTCGGCCACTTCGCCGGCGTTGTAGAAATCCTCGGCGGCGAGTTCCAAATCGTAGGCTCGCCGGTCGTACGGAACCGCCCCTTTGCAGTTGCTTTCGAAACCATAGGAGAGCGCCATGTCCCGCAGTGCGCGGATCTTATCGCTGGGGGAAGGCGCCGTGTCGATGGCCTTGGCGAAGTACTGTTGCGCTTCCGCGCTATCGCCCTTGAGGTCGAGCGCGACGCCCGCCCCGCTGTTTGCGGGATAGGAATTGGGCGTAAACTGAAGCGCGTTGCGGTACATGGCGGTGGCCTCGTCCTGCTTCCCGAGACGGCTGAGGGCCTGGCCCTGCTTGATGAAGTCGCCGGGGTCCGTCTGTGCGAACACCGCGGCGGAGAACAGGAGCGCGGCAAGTGCGCTCCGCGACGTGGCTGAGTGCATGACGAGAATTATCGCACGAGCCCGCTCGGGTCATTCGCTGCCGAGCTTCTCGATTTCACGTCTGATTGCACGGGCCTCTTTTCCAAAACCGGCCCAGCAAACGAGCAGCAAGACCGCGAATCCGATCAAAGGGGCGGGCGACTCCTGGAATCGGGTATACCAGGGCGCGTCGATTCCCAACGACTTTGCGATTGCCACCGGCGCCCCGCCCCACCACGAGGCCAACATCCCGGGGAACAGCAGAAACAGCGTCCAACGAATCTCCAGCAGCCGCTGGCGCTTTCCCTCCAACTCGTTACGCAGGAACCGGGCGCACGGCTCCGGTTCGGCCGCCAGGCGAATCCGCCGGGGCGGTCCATTTCGCGCCCATCTCAAGGCGATATACAGGAACACGGCGATGCCCGAGGCAAATCCCACCCGGATCAGGGGCGCGGGGAATCGAATCACATACATGGCCGCCCTGGCGATAAACAGCGCCAACAGCCCCAATACCAGCCAGTATTCGCGGACTATTTTCTTCTCGAAAGCGCCAGCCCTCCTGCAAATCTCTTCCGGCGTCATCTGCATTTTCTCTTCCTCCTGGGCCTTCCACACGCCCTCGTACCGGCTTTCCGGGTCATCGCCCTGCATGGTCGCCTCCTTCCTGAAACTGCCGGCCAAGCAATTTCTTGATCCGGTGAATCTTGGTCGCAATATTGACTGCCGACAATCCCATCACCTCCGCGATCGACGCTGCCTGCTCGCCCTCGAGATAGAGCAAAATGATCTGCCGATCGAGCGGCTTGAGTCTGTGGATCATTTCGAGAAGCTTGGCGGCCGAATGCCTGCGGTCCGCATGCGCTTGACCGTCAACCGGGCAAGGCTCCTCTTCCAGGGCGTCCAACTCGACCAGCCGCGACGATACGCGACGGCTCCGCACAATGTGTGAGGCGGCCACGTTGTGAGCTACGCGGTACACCCAGGTCTGCACACTGCATCGGCCATGGAATAGACCAAGGCTCCGCCAAAGCCCGATGTGGATTTCCTGAAGCAAGTCGCGCCGCCGGTCCGGGTCGGCCTCATATCCCCTCGCCAGCCGGCTCAGGCATGCGCCATGCGCGGCGATGGCCTCCGCGTACAACTTGTTGGCTGCGTTCACCACCGTCAGTCGGGCCCTCTACTGGAATAGTCGCTGAATCCAGCGGCTTTCTTACAGTGCCTGCGGAATTGGGCGCCTACGGCAGCGCGTTCCGCGGGATGAGGTAGGCTCCGGGGATTCTCTCGTCCAGCGTCGCAAGAACGGCGCCGTTCGCCGCCGCAAGCTGTACCAAGTGGCCATCGGTCGTCTGCCTGGGGGTCTTCACCCACGCGGGTAGATGCGAGATGTCATGATCGTCCGGGATAAACGCCCACGGTAGGGTCCTGGCTTTCTTCAGACGGAGCAGGAGGGCACGCGCTTCGGAAACAGTGTATCCGTACGCGGGCACCTGCGTTAGCACTCTCACGAACCCTAGCTCCGTGATGGAACAGGTGGCCAGCGGCGGCCATTGTTGCGCCCTCAGCCAGACGGCCACTCGGGCGTGAAACTCGTGGTCGATGACTCCGAGTGCAACAAGAGCACTCACGTCGAGAAGGTACTTCATGGAAAATCGGCCAGGATGTCCGCAACTTCTTTGCTGGTCAGCACCGGAGCGTCGGGTCCGGCGCTGAGGACAGGGAGGCCGGTCACCGGATCTTTGATTATCCTGGCCCGCAGCCGGCGCGCTCTGCGAGGTGTCAGAACAATGCGCCCGGCTTCGACGTTGGCATCGAGCGGATCTCCGGCGCGGAGGCCGAGCCGGCGACGAATCGCACTCGGAAGAACGACCTGGCCCTTGGTGGATATCTTGGTCTGCATGGTAAGACAATCTTACCATCAATGGCGTGCGCGGACTTCCTTCCGCCCCAATTGCAAAGCGGCCATGTCGATATCGAACCAGCGCTGGCTCTTCACTTTGCCCCGCAGCGCGCCGACGACGAACTCTTCCTCGAGAGGGTTGGCGGCTTCGAGCAGCGCGCCCAGCATGACGATGTTGGCGGCCTTCGCGGCGCCCAGTCCATCGGCCAGGCTCGTGAAGTGCATGGCGATCGTGCGGACGCCGGGGCGCTGGCAATCTTCGGGAAACTCCGCCGCGTTGTAGAGCACCACGCCGCCCGGTTCCACCGTGGGCAGGAACTTGCGCAGCGAAGGCTCGTTCAAGGCCAGCAGCACGTTGGGGCGGGAAACGATGGGCGAATCGATGGGCGCGCTTCCGATCCGCACGTGGCAATTGGAAGTTCCCGAACGCATTTCGGGGCCGTAGGAAGGCAGCCAGGAGACCTCGTAACCGGCATCCAGGCCCGCCTCGGCCAGCACCTCGCCGAGCATCAGGACTCCCTGTCCGCCGAAACCGGCCACCCGGATGCGCAGGTCCAGCGGCTTGCCGGGCTTGGGCGGCAAGGCAGGCGACGAAGAACCATCGACCGCCCCCCCATCGCCGTTCTTCAGGCCAAGAATGCGCGGCAGATCATCGAGCGGCGGCGCGGGCGGCAGCGCTGGCCTGACGGGCGCTTCCTTGGAGCGGTCGCGCAGGTTCCCGACCGGAAACGTCTTGGTCATCTCCTCGCGCACGAACCGCTGCGCTTCGAGCGGCTCCATTTTCCAGATGGTGGGACAGGGCGAAAGCACTTCGACGAAGGAGAATCCCAGACCCTTCACCTGAACATCCAGGGCCCGCCGCAACGCGCGCCCGGCCTGCATAATCTGTTTGTTATCGCCCAGACACACGCGTTCGATAAAGACCGGGGCTTCGAGCGACTGGAGCATCTCGCACATGCGCACGGGGTAGCCATCGGTCCACTGGTTGCGCCCGAATGGGGAGGTGGTGCTCTTCTTGCCAAGGGGCGTGGTGGGCGCCATCTGTCCGCCGGTCATGCCGTAAATCCCGTTATTCACGAACACCACCAGCATGCCGTCGCCACGGTTGGCCGCGTGGATGATCTCGGCCGTTCCGATGGCCGCCAGGTCGCCATCGCCCTGGTAGGAGACGACGATGCTCTCCGGGCGGCTGCGCTTCACGGCGGTGGCCACGGCGGGAGCGCGCCCGTGGGATACCTGGATGTTGCCGACGTCGAAGTAGTAGTAGGCGAATACGCCGCAGCCCACCGGGCTAATCAGCACCGTGCGGTCCTGCACGCCCAGTTCGTCGATGGCGCGCGCCAGCAGCTTATGCGTGATCCCGTGCCCGCATCCGGGGCAATAGTGCGTCTGATGCTGCAGTTCCGCCTTGCGCTCGTAGGTTTCGTAGAAGGCCTTGGCCTTTTCGTGCGTGACGGTGTAGCTAGCCATGGACCAGGACCTTCTCTTCGCGCGGCGCGCATTTGTTCCGCACAAAGTCCAGCACGTCCTCGGCGGAGGGAACGTTGCCGCCCACCCGGCTCAGGAATTCCACCGGCCGGCGGCCTTCCAGAGCCAGACGGACGTCGTCCACCATTTGGCCGGTGCTGAGCTCCACCACGACGAACGCTTTGGCGCGGCGGCTGAGTTCCCGGATGCGCCGCGACGGGAACGGGAACAGCGTGATGGGGCGAAGCATCCCGAGCGCCATGCCGCGCGCCCGGCCCAGTTCCACCACCGCCTTGAGGATGCGGCCCACGATGCCGTAGCCCACCAGGACGATTTCGGCGTCCTCGGTGCGCCAGCCTTCCGAGCGCGTCTCCTTGCGCTCGGCCTCGCGGTACTTCTCTTCCAGCTTGCGCACGTGTTGCTCGGCCAGGTCGGCTTCCAGGTAGAGCGACGTGAGCATATTCCTGCGCGTCGCGGCCGTACCGGTGACGGCCCAGTCCGGCGGCGGCGGTACGGGCCGCGGATCGGCGAATACCACCGGCTCCATCATCTGACCGACGTAACCATCCGCCAGCAGGATGACGGGGTTGCGATAGGCGTCGGCCATGTCGAAGGCCAGCGTCGTGAGATCGGCCATTTCCTGCACGGAGCTGGGCGCCAGCGCGAGCGTATGATAGCAGCCGTGGCCGCCGCCCTTGACGGTCTGGTTGTAATCGCCCTGTTCCACGGCGATATTGCCCAGGCCGGGACCGCCGCGCATGATGTTGGCCACCACGCAAGGCAGCTCCGCCCCAGCCAGATAACTCAAGCCTTCCTGCATGAGGCTGATTCCCGGACCGCTGGAGGCGCTCATGCACCGGACGCCGGCAGAGGCGCCCCCGTAAAGCATGTTGACGGAAGCCACTTCGCTTTCGGCTTGCAGGAACACGCCGCCCGCCTGGGGAAAATACAGAGCCGCGGCCTCGGCGATTTCGCTGGCCGGCGTGATGGGGTAGCCGTAATAGGCGCGCGCGCCCGCCAGGACGGCGGCCTTGACAATGGCCTCGTTCCCCTTGGTAAGTTGAGCCTTCATAACCGCTTCCTACGCCGCCGCCGCCAGCCTCAATACCTTGATCGCGCCCGGCTCCGGACACACGAAGAAGCAGATGCCGCAGCCCGTGCAGCCGGCCCCGGGATATTGGGCCGGATGGTAGCCATAGTGGTTCAGAAACTCTGCCAGATGAAGGACTTTCGGCGGACAAGCTTCCACGCAAAGGCCGCAGCCCTTGCACTCTTCCGAATCCAGTTCGACATTGCCCCGGTCGGGCTTTCCGTCCTTGGTCATCGCCCAGCGCTCCTCAACCGACGGCCTATATCTTGAACTGTATCACCTCGCACGCCTATGTGGGAATTGCATACAAGCACCAACTCTACGTGGGTGTTTGTTTGACGCTGAGAAACCAGGGATTAACCCCATTGAGCACCGGTGCCAGCCTGGGATAGACTACCAGGATGCCCCGGGGCCGGGATGGCTGCCGGGTTAGGAGGGAATTACCAGAATGAAGCTGACGATAGCTGTGTGTGTACTGGCGGCCGGTTCGCTTTCCGCGTTCGGGCAAGCCAAATCCGACGCGCCGAAAGGCGGTTCTTCCGTTTCACAGACCTTGATGCAAATGGAACGCGACTGGACCAAGGCCGGCCTGGAAAAGGACGCCGCGACTCTGGACCGCATCATCGCGGACGATTGGACCGCCATCGAGTTCGATGGCAAGACCATAACAAAGGCTGAGACTCTGGCGGACTTGAAATCGGGATCTTCCGCGCTCCAGACCGTCACGTTGGGCGAGATGAAGGTCAAGGTATTGGGGAATACCGCCGTGGTCACGGGCAGCGATACCGAAAAGAGCACGTACAAAGGCAAGGACAGCAGCGGCAAGTACGTCTGGATGGACGTTTTTGCGAACCGCGGCGGCAAGTGGCAAGCCGTCGCGTCGGAATCCACCAAAGTCGCGAACTGAGCGCGGCATATCGGGTGGCAGGCGGAAGCGCCTGCCACACCCCCTAGTAGATTAACCGCGACACGCCCTAACCGAAACCATCCATCCCCGCCACGAACTATAATCGCTTCAATGCTGCTGGAACTGGTGGTTGAGAATTACGCCGTCATTGAGCGGTTGCGTGTCCGCTTTCATGCGGGGCTCAACCTCCTGACGGGCGAGACCGGTAGCGGGAAATCCATCGTGGTGGACGCGCTGGGGCTGCTGCTCGGTGGGCGCGCATCGGCCGATATGGTGCGCACCGGGGAGCCGCGCGCGCGCGTCGCCGGCATCTTCGACGTGCGCGATCACTCTGGTCTGCGGCGCCTGCTGGAACCCGCGGGCTTCGAAGTCGAGGATGGCGAGCTGCTCATCGAGCGCGAGATCCTGGCCTCGGGCAAATCGCGCGCGTTCGTCGGCAGCCGCCCGGTCTCGGCGTCGCTCCTCAAGGATATGGCGCCGCACCTGGCCGATATCCACGGACAACACGACCAACAGGTTTTGTTCCTGCCCGACGCGCAGCGCGATATGCTGGACGCCTTCGCCGGCGCCCGCGATCTGGCCGGACGCGTGGCCGCGGTCTACCGCGACTGGCGCGCGGCCGCGGAAGAACTGGAGGCGCTGGGGCGCTCCGAACAGGAGAAGTTGCGGCTGCTCGATCTGTGGTCCTTCCAGCGTAAGGAAATCGAGAGCGCCGCGCTGGCGCTGGACGAAGAGGCCGCTCTCGAAAACGAACGCCGCGTGCTGCAAAACGTACAGCGGCTGCAGGAAGCCGCCGCCACCGCCTACTCCGCGGTTTACGACGCTCCGGAATCCGCGCTCTCCCTCACGCGCACGGCCGCGCGCCGCCTGGACGAATTGTGCCGCATCGATACTTCGCTCGAAGCGCTGCGCGAACATCTGAAGACCGCCGACCTCAGCTTGCAGGAGTGTTCCTACGGCTTGCGCGATTACCTCAGCGGACTGGAGGCCAACCCCGGCCGGCTGGAGGAAGTTGAAACGCGGCTGGCCGCCATCGACCGTTTGAAGCGCAAGTACGGCCGGTCGATTCCGGAGATCCTCGGGTTTCTGGTCGAGGTGCGGCGTCAAATCGAATCCGTGGAGAACGCCGGCGAGCGCATGGAGCAGTTGCGCAAGGAACAGAAGCGCCTGGCCGCCGAGTTTGGGAAACTGGCCGCCGAGTTGACGGAAGGCCGCGGCGCCGCGGCCCGCAAGTTGGAAAAGAAGGTGGAGCAGGAACTCGCTCAGCTTGCCATGGAGCGCACCGTCTTTCGCGTGGATCTCTCGCCCGCCGCGTGGTCCGAACACGGCGCCGACGCGGTAAGGTTCCTGGTCTCGCCGAATCCCGGCGAAGAACCCAGGCCGCTCGAAAAGGTGGCCTCCGGCGGCGAGATCTCGCGCATTGCTCTGGCGCTGAAGACCTGCCTGGCCGGGCCGAAAACCGCTCTGGTTCGCACCCTGGTATTCGACGAAGTGGATGCCGGCGTGGGCGGGAGCGCCGCCGAGGGCGTGGGCCGCCGCCTCAAGCAACTGGCCGCCTCCAGCCAGGTTCTCTGCGTCACGCATCTTCCCCAGATCGCCTCGTTCGCCGACCACCACTACCGTGTGGAAAAGCAGGAATCGAACGGACGCACCATGGCGGTGGTAGAAGAACTGGACGGGCCCGCCAGAACGCGCGAGGTGGGCCGCATGCTCTCCGGCCAGATGCTCACGCCCGAAGCGCTCAAGAACGCCGAGCGCCTGATCAAGATGAGCGCGGCGTAGGACGTAAACTGAGGATACATGCCCCCCGCGTTTCGCTATTCCATGTGCAACGAGGCGTTCGAGAAGTGGCCGTTCGCCGATGCCTGCAAGTCTCTCCGCAAAGCCGGGTATGCCGGCATCGAGATCGCGCCGTTTACGCTAGGCGAGGATCCGGCGCTGGTCACCGCCGCGCAGCGCAGGGCCTGCCGCGACATTATGGAATCCGAAGGGTTGACCTTCGTGGGCCTGCACTGGCTGATGGTGAGTCCTAAGGGCCTGCACGTCACTACGCCGGACCTGCGGCTCCGCGAGCGTAGCTGGACGCACGTTCGGAACCTGATCGATCTCTGCGCGGACCTAGGCCCGAACGGTGTCCTGGTGTTCGGCTCTCCGGCCCAGCGCGCCAGCACCGGAGGGCTCACGCGGGAGGAAGCTACGCGGAACTTCGTCGAGGGCCTGGCCGCCCTGGCGCCGCACGCCGGCGAGCGCGGCGCAACCATCCTGGTGGAAGCGCTGCCGGCCAGCCAGTGCGACGTGGTGCAGACGCTCGGCGAAGCCGCCGCCATCGTACGTGAAGTCGGCAGCCCGTTCCTGCGGACCATGTTCGACGTGCACAACGCCATTGACGAGCGGGAGCCTCATGCCGCGCTCGTCGAACGGTATTTCGATCTGATCCGCCACGTTCACGTCAACGAACTCGATGGACGCCACTGCGGCGCCGGCGACTACGACTTCAAGCCGTTGCTGGAAGTCCTCCTCCGCCGCGCCTACGCCGGCTGGATCTCGCTCGAGGTGTTCGATTTCGCGCCAGGACCGGAGCGTATCGCGTTGGAATCCATTCGCCATCTGCAATCCGTCGCGCCGCCCGATGGGTCTAAACTAGGAACATACTGAGGGCTGCTTTGCCGAAAGGTAGGAACATGCGGATCGCTCTATTGGTGGCCGCCCTGGCCGCGTTGCCGGCCGCGGGGCAGGTCCAAATCACTCCCGGGCCTGAGAAGATCGTCGTTCAGATCGACGGCAAGCCGTTCACCGAGTTCCGCGTCGCCGGAGCCGATGTCACCAAGCCGTACCTTCACCCGCTGCGCGCCGCCTCCGGCACGTACGTCACACGCATGTGGCCGATGGAGAACGTCGCCGAAGAGGAGAAGGACCAGAAGGACCACCAACATCAGCGCGGCGTCTGGTTCGCCCATGACAACGTGAACGGCCTGGACTTCTGGAACAATGAGGCTTCCTATACCACCCCGAACCGCGGCAAGATCGTGCTGAAACAGCTCGGCGCGATGAAAAGCGGCGCGGATTCGGGATCCATCGCAGCCACGTTCGAGTGGCAGGACCTGAAGGGCACGCCGCTGCTCCGGGAGGATCGCGTTATGACGTTCTACCGCGACCCGGCGCTACGCACCATCGATTTCGATATCACGCTCACCGCCATCCAGAAGGCGACGTTCGGCGATTCCAAGGACGGCGTGTTCGGAATCCGTCTCCGGCCCGTTCTGCAAGAGGACAAAGGAACCGGCCACATCCTGAACGCCGACGGCCTCGCCACCGAAAAAGCAGCCTGGGGCAAGCCCTCCAATTGGTGCGACTACTCCGGC
>Ga0182014_10007594_pt1 | contig 11312 bp, 8 predicted proteins | sample 612S2DmetaG_FD_120489 | JGI IMG/M metagenome (GOLD analysis project Ga0182014, IMG submission 120489) | Permafrost microbial communities from Stordalen Mire, Sweden - 612S2D metaG | ecosystem: Environmental > Terrestrial > Soil > Wetlands > Permafrost | place: Sweden: Stordalen | collected... | reverse complement strand
TCTCAGTTCCAACCACCACGCCCCAGCATGAAATCAAACCGTCCCAACAGCCTTCACTCTAAAAGCTTTCTCCCTTTCTGCTCCAACCCAGCCACTAAAATCCCCGAATATCCGACCGCCGTTTGCAGGCCCTGGTTGTTGTAGAAGAACCAGCGATAGCCCGTGCCGTCGCCGCTGGTGACGCTCTGGCCCAGCGCGTTGAACCAGTTGGTCGTGCTGTAACCGTCGGCGTAGCTCGCCATGATGCGGTTGTCCTGGTTGTCGAAAGTGAAGACCGTCACTTGCTGGACCGGGGTGCCCCAGGCGTTGGTGATGTAGCTGGCCGCCCCGCAGTCGCAGTAGCCGTAGCGGGTGACCACCCCGTTGGCGTTCGTCTTAGCCGTGATGCGTCGGAGCGCGTCGTAGTCGAACCCGGTCCAGTGCCCCAGTCGGTCGCGTGTCCCGGTCACGTCCAGGATGTTAAGCCCGCCGGTGCCATTGGGGTAGGCCGTGGCTCGGGTGTAGAGGTTGCTCGTGGTAGTGCCGTCCGGATAAAGCTTGCCGGTCGGGCGGTTCAAGCCGTCCCAGAAGTTGGTGATCGCCAGACCCCGATAGTCCGTGTACCCTTGGATCATCACATTAAGCCAGGTGAAGGATTCGCTTCTCTGCACCGGCTGCTCGCTGGTGCCCGAAAGGTAGCCCGAGTAGGTGCCGGAAGAGCCGCTGTAGGTGTAGGTCGTGGTCTGTCCGGCGGCGGTCGTCTTGCTCTGCAGCCGCCCCTCAGTGTCGTAGGCCCAGGTGTTCGTGTATGATGTCGAGCTGTCGGGCCAGAGGACCTCACTGGTTTTCTGGTGGCGGGTGTTGTAGCCGTAGGTGGCGAGGAGGACGTTACCTGGTCCCTGTACCTGAACCACGTCCTGGTCGTTGGCCGCGTAGGTGTAAGTGTACGTGCGGGTGGAAGCGGGGTTGCCTGTGCCGTAGGTGCTGGTCGCGCTGGTCGGCAGGCTAAAGCTGTTCCGCTGGTAAGCCGTGTACCAGGTTGAGCCGTCAGGCAGCCGGCGAGCCACGAGTGAAGGCTGGATCTGAGTGCCTCGGACCGCGGGGTTGGGCTTGCCCACGTAATCGTAGAACGTGATCTGGCCCAGCGTCGAACCGTCGTCGCTTTGGCTGGGCGCCACCTCCGCGGAGAGCGCGAAATCGGGGACGTAGAAGTCGCTGCAGGTCGCCAGCCAGTGACGCATGCGGGCCTTGTTGAAGTCGTTGGTCGTGAACTGGGACAAGTCGGTGGGCAGGTCGAAGTTCTGCCGCTGGTTCCAGTGGAAGCTGTTGAGCGTCTGAAACCACCGGTCGATCGTCGTTCCCTGTGGCTGGTCGGGCACCAGGCCGTCGGGCAGTTCGTAAGGCATCCACGGGCTGCCGTCCAAGAGGCTCGCGGAGGTAGTAGTAAAGAGGTACGTCTGACTACCGCCGTTGGGCTCCGTGATCCGCACTCGGCGATAAGTGTTCCACCAGTCCACCGGGCCTTCGTCATATTGGAACGTGGTGCTGCCGTAAGGCGTGGCCAGCGTCTGCGGCCATGCGTTGGCGTCGTAACTGATCGTGCTTGGCAGGCCAGCCGCGTCCTGGATTTGGCTGAGATATGTGTTTCCGGAAGCGTCCATTCCGTATGACAACTGGGCGCTGCGGCCAAAGCGGTCGGTCACGACTGAGACCAGGGAGGAATAGTCTGTGGTATTGGTGTACTGCAGCGAAAAGAGGAGGTTGTTCTCCTGGTCCGCCACCGTGGCCAGGCGCAGCATTTGCCCCTGATAGCCCCCATCCAGCAGGACATAGTTGTATCGGGTGACGAAGCCTTGCTGGTCCACCGAGCTGGACATGTAGTAGCAGTAGGGCCTTCCGGCCTCATCCACAAAGTCGTAAACGTATTTCCTGCCGTCAGGGAACTCCAGGGTGAAAGCGATGGGAGAGCCGTTGCCGTCGAGCGTGGCCGTCAATCGGCAATTATAGTAGTAGTCTTGATCGGCGACAGTCTCTCCGGCTTGGAACTGAAGGTTCAGGATCCCACCCCCCGGCATCCAAACGTAGGCCCGGGCGCCGTTTTGGAATCCGCGTTCTGGGTAACAAGAGACGCGCGAGCGCCAGCGCGAGTGCCAACCTGGACCGAAGCTGAATATGTCCTCATCCCATTCCGCCTCGTCCCGCTGCTTGAACTCCAGGTCCAGCGCCACCGCGGGCCCATACGCCGGCTGGCAGGAGATCGGCCGGTCCCGCAGCCAGAGGTTCAAGTTGGGCTCGCTCACCCGCCACTGGGGCATTCCCTGCGGACTGCCTTGTTTGCCGCAAACCCCGCAGGAGATCGGAATATCGTTCTTGTTCACCATTGAATTAAGGATGTAGTCGTATCCGTTCCCGGCGGACCCAGACGACCCCTGGTCGTCGCCGCAGCAGTCGCCACAGTCGCCTTCTATAGTATCCATGAAGCCATAGCCGGGGAAGTCGCCGCCGGAACGGCCGACGGTCGTCGCCATCTCGTCGGCTGACAGCGCGCGCCAGCCCGCCGGCAGCGGCCCAGCCTCAAGCAGGAACCGGCCGCTGCTTTCCGCGTTGAGCACCTCCCGGCGGAAGTGGCGGGTTCCGAAGATCGGGTCGTAGGCCAGCACCCTGTCGCCATCGGCGCGCAAGAGCGCCACATAATGCCCCTGCTTGACATGCATGATTGAGGGCATCGGCAAGTCCGTGCTCCCCTCTGGCCGCTCAACTCCCATCATGGACCAGCGCTCCTTGAGGGCGATCTGCGCCAGCGCGCTCATCGAGCAGTTCTGAAGCAGATTGCTCTCCCGGTACAAATCTCGCGCTTGCCGTGGAGCGAGGCTCTGGCCCCGCGTCGCCAGGGCCAAATGGTCGAAAACCAGCCAGCCGCAGCGGTAGGTCAGCTCCGGCCTCAGTCGCAGAACCCCGTACATCTCCTTCGTCCGCAGATACCTTTGCAAGAGCGGCCCGCCGTCCAGGTGGCGTCCCTCCGCCTCGGCGAATATCACCTGCAGCTCGTCCATGCGCCCCAGCTCGACCAATAGCCGCGTCCAGTACGCCAGCGTGTAGTCAGCAATGCGCTTGCCGGCCCCGGTCTGGTACTGCCGGGTGGCGTCCCAGGCGCGCTCCCACTGTTCCAGGGCCTTCGTCCAGTGCCCCTCGACGCAGTAGTGCCGGCCCAGATTCGCGCGCAAGGACGGCGTCTAGGCCGAGGCAGGGTTCTCCGCCGCAAACGCCTCCAGCGCCTCGGCCACCTCCACCACGTTGTCGCGGTTGGCGCTGTTGACGGTGGCTTTCAGCAGGCCCGCCTCCTGCGCGGCAGCCGGGCTGTCGGCGACCGCCTCAAGCGGGTGTTCGAAGACCAGGCCCCCGCGGATTCCGGGCAGCCTCTGGCCCGGTGTTTGCGCCAAGCCCGGGGTTGACACGATCATTACGCTCAGAACTGCGGCCCAGATGAACTGACGCCGCCCTGGGAAGACTCTCCTTGCCGAATCGCTAGTTGTTGGTGTCATATCGCTCCTCTCTTCTCATTTCCTTTTCGCCGGTTAGCTGGCTTCATCCAGCCCGTGGACCCACCACTTCGCTTGCCGCGTTTGAGCTGGACGACCCATGAGTAAACTGTATAATTCACTCATAGCGGTGAGTGTATCATGTTTCAGAATGAAACGCCAGATGGTGGATGCAAGTACAATTTTGGCTTATGACATTAGGAGACGGTCTAATCCGTTCGGAGTTAGCCGGCTGTTAGCCCGGAGCATCGGCCGATGGCGGCTTTTGGCTCTGGCAGCCGCCGCCTTCGTGTGCCGTATCGAAGCCCGGGGCGCTGAAGCCCCGTGGATGGGGCCTGCGACGGCGGCGGTGAGTGCTGACGGCGGGACTTTGTGGCTCGCCTGCGAGCGCTCGCGCCAGGTCGTCGCTGTTGGTCTTACAACCAAGGCGGTGACACGGTCTCACAGCCTGGCGGAGAGTCCCACCGGATTGGTTCTGGCAGAGAAGCCTCACCGGCTGGTCATTACCTGCTCCGGAACATCAAACTGTATCGTATCACTGGAGCCTGAGACCGGACGTGTCCTGACCTCCTGGGCTGCGGGGTGCGGAGTGTGCAGCCCCGTGCTCAGCCGCGACGGCCGGGGGCTCTACGTCTGCAACCGCTACGACAACTCTGTCTGGCTCGTCCGGCTTGACTCCGGGCGGGTCATTGCGCGGGCGACGGTTGAGCGGGAGCCCGTTTCCGCGTCGCTTTCCAGCGATGGGAGGTGCTTGGCGGTCGCAAACCTGCTTCCATCCGGTCCGGCAAATCGGCCCGTCGTCAGGGCGGCGGTATCGCTGCTGGACGCCCGCAGTCTTAAACTCCTCAGGAACGTGCGGTTGCCCAATGGCTGCACATCGGTGCGCGGGGTCGCCTTTCACCCCGAAAGGAATCTGTGCGCCGTCGTCCACAATCTTGCTCACTTCCAAGGCGCGGCGACGCAAGTCGAGCATGGCTGGATGAACGCCAGCGCCCTCACGCTCGTGTGGATTGGCCCGGATGAGAAGGTCATGACTATCGTGCTGGATGAGGCCAGACGGGGAGCGGCCAACCCTTCGTCAGTGGCCTGGAGCGCGAACGGGCGGCAGCTTTGTATCGCGCATGCCGGCACACATGAAGTGAGCATCATCGATTTCAAGGCGCTTGAGCAAAAACTGGCCGGCTTGCCAGATGGGCAAATGGTAGGGGACTTCGGGTTCCTGAAGGGGATTCGAGAGCGGGTTGCGCTCCGCGGCAACGGACCCCGGTCGGTAGTGGTGTCCCAGGGGCTGGCCTATGCGGCGGAGTTCTTCTCGGATTCCGTCTCGACCGTGGATTTGAGCTCACGATCCGTGGCCGGCGTGATCTCTCTTTCGCCAGGAACCCCGAAAGATCGCGAGCGGGAGGGGGAGCGCCTTTTCAACGACGCGACCATCTGCCACCAGGGCTGGCAGAGTTGCGCCTCGTGCCATCCGGATGGACGGGTTGACGGCTTGAACTGGGACCTGCTCAACGATGGGGATGGCAACCCCAAGAATACCAAGAGCCTCGTCCTTTGCTGCCAGACGCCGCCGGCTATGAGCTTGGGCGTCCGGGAGACGGCAGAGGACGCCGTACGGTCGGGGTTGCGCCATATTCTCTTCGCCAATCGGCCCGAGTCTGAGGCAGCCGCGATTACTGACTACCTGCGTTCCCTCCTGCCCATGCCCAGCCCGCGGCTCGTGCGCGGCGCACTCAGCGCGCCGGCCCGCAGGGGCAAAATGCTCTTTGAGAGCGCCCAGACCGGCTGTTCAACCTGCCACCCGCCCGGCCTTTTCACCGATCTGCAATCCTACGATGTGGGGACGCGCGCGCCCGGCGACAAGGCCAGCGACAAGTTCGACACTCCAACGCTCGTCGAACTCTGGCGGACAGCCCCTTATCTTCACGACGGCTCGGCTGCGACAGTCCTGGATGTACTGACGACGCGCAATCCCCACGACCGGCATGGCCGGACTTCGAAGCTCTCCCGCAGGCAGCTTGAGGACCTCTCCGCCTATCTCCTCTCTATCTGAGCACCCCAGCAATCCCATTCCCGGCTTCTGGCAAGAAAAGCACCTGGCTCTGCTCAGCGCGCTGGCCTGGCGTTTGACGCGGAAATTCGCAATCTTGCTGGCGTGGCTGGACGCGATTTGTGTAAGATTCGAACAGCGGTCCAATTGCGGGCCGGTGAAGCAGCACCGCAGAAGGCGGTTGCCTTGAAGAATATGAAGATCAGCGCCATTCCAAAGTCGGGCCGTCAGGGCTCCGTCGTTTACGTCAATGGCCGTTATGGCAAGGTCGTGCGCTCGTACGTGCAGCCGCGCAATCCCCGCACCCCCTGGCAGCAGGCCCACCGTGAAAACGTCCGTGCAGTGTCAGCCCGTTGGGGCACTCTGACAGCGGAGCAGCGCGCCGCCTGGCGCATTGCCGCGGCGGACAGATGCTTTGTAACCGACACGGGCGAGGAAGTGCGCCGCAATGGCTACAATCTCTTTGTGAGCCTGAACACGAGGCGGGCCGACCTCGACCTGCCCCAGTTTGACCTCCCGCCCGCCGAGCCGGTCTTCAGCCCCAACCCGGTGGCCGAGTTGGTCATTTCCAGCATCGGTGGCAAAACTACGATCAAGCTCCGCGTCCCGAGCCCGCCGGCGCAGTACACCCTGGTGCAAGGTGCCGCGCCGGTCAGGACTGGGGTTCGCTGCATGCAGCACTTCCCTTACCTGGGGTTGCTGCCAACCCCGATCGACGGCTGGAGCGACATCACCGACCTCTACGTCCCTCGATACGGCGAGCCGAAGTTCGGGCAGGCCATCTGGATTCGCACCTGCCAGCACATTGACGGCTGGATCGATGTTCCAAAGGTGGTCCGCGCCCGCGTCCCGGCCCCAAGCGCCTAGCGACGATTGCTGCCGCCCCCTAAGCCTGTTGCCCAAGCCCCGTTTGGCGGGAGGGCGGGTGTACCCGCGAGCTCAGACCGCTTTGGAATACCCGGGAATCAGGGCTCGCGGGGACGCTCGCCCTCCCGGCGCTCGTTTTGCGGGGGAATTCCACTGTAGGCACCCCGTTGCCTCGCCGTTACTTCGCCGTTACTTCGCCGTAGCACCTCTGATTCGCGATCAGAGGTACTACGGCGAAGTAACGGCGAGGCTCCCATGAGGTTCCCATGAAGCCCTGAGGGTATCCTTGTGCGGTTTGAACGAGGAAGGCCGCCCCACCAAGCGCAGCAATGAACCCAGTAACTGATTCTTCGCTGTTTTCAGTGGAATTAGGCTTTGGGACAGCTTTGTCAGGAGCGCCATGTTTATAGAACACGAGCCCCAAAACGCCATTCAAGCTCCGTCAGGAGCGGCATGGTTCGAGTTGAGTGTGTGGCCACACAGGGGTTTGTAACGTTCATCTCCATGCCGCTCCTAACGGAGCTTTTTTCAATCAAGGACGGCTTCAGCTATAAGCATGGCGCTCCTAACGGAGCTGTCACCACGAGCCCGTATCGTATCGCCCCGAAAATAGCCCGATTCGTACCAATATGCGCCATGGAGGATATAGGGATAGAAGATGACTGGGAGCTCGCCCAACGGATTTTCATCCTCAGTGGTGTCCCAAAGGGGATGGGGGTTTCCACTGGAAACAGCGAAGAGGCGTCGGTGCTCAAAGACGGAATTGGCCTTTAGTCTGAAGCGCTTTCTGTAGTGCTTCCTTCACCGCATCCAGCCGTGCCGGTAATTCGATCGGTTGGTTCGCATGCCGGCTCGGGAACTCCAGTTCGCGCTGGTGATACTTCACCTTCATCTCCACGAACTTCAGGCCGTGCGCGGTCGAGATCACTACCACGCGGTCCGATTTGCTGATCTTGCCCGCCTTGAGTAGCTTGATGAGCACCGCCAGCGCGACGCCGGTATGCGGACAGTTGAACATCCCGGTGCGGTCGCCCAGCGCCGCTGCGTCGGCCAGTTCTTCCTCGGTCGCCTGCTCGACGATGCCGCTGAACTGCTTGAGCGTGCGGACGGCCTTCTCGAAACTGACGGGGTTGCCGATCTGGATCGCGCTCGCCAGCGTCTTCTCCGCCTGGATGGGCTCGAAGCTTTCGAAGTTGCGCAGGTAGGAGCGGTACAGTGGGTTGGCCCGCTGCGCTTGCGCCACCACGATGCGCGGCAGCTTGGCGATGAGCCCCAGGTCTTTCATCATCATCAACCCCTTGCCGAGCGCCGAGACGTTCCCCAGGTTGCCGCCGGGGATGATGATGACTTCGGGCGCCTCCCAGTCAAATTGCTGGACAATCTCAATGCCCACGGTCTTCTGGCCCTCCACACGGAGCGAGTTCATGGAGTTGGCCAGGTAAAGGGTCGGGTCTTTAGTAATCTCCTGCACCAGTCGCATGCAGCCGTCGAAGTCCGTGTCCAGGTAGAGCACCAGGGCGCCATTGGAGAGCGGTTGCACCAACTGCGCGATTGAGATCTTGCCTCGCGGCAGCAGGACAACGGATTGGATGCCCGCCGCCGCGCAATAGGTCGCCAGCGCCGCCGAGGTGTCGCCCGTGGAGGCGCATGCCACCGCCTTGATCGGCGCGCCCTCGGAGATCATCTGTTTGACCTGGGAGACCAGCACCGTCATGCCGAGGTCCTTGAACGACCCGCTGTGGGTGTTGCCGCAGAGTTTGATCCAGAGATCGTCCACCCCGATAATCTTCCCGAAGCGTTCGGCCCAGAAGAGGTTCGTCCCTCCCTCATACAGTGACACGACGTTGTCGTTGCTGATCTCCGGCAGAATCCACTCCTTCTTGCCCCAGACGCCTGAGGCATACGGCCACTGGTTGCTCTTGTAGCGGTCCTCGAAGAGCTTCATCCAGGCCGCGGCCCCTCGGCGGGCGAGCGCCGCCGTGTCGTGTTGCACCTCCAGCAAGGATTGGCACTGCGGGCATTGGTACACAATCGAGTTCAGCGGATAAGTGGCTCCGCATTGCGCGTTGATGCACTGAAACCAGGCTCGATAGGACATTGATCAATTCTCCGGCTATGCGCGGCTGATGACGAAGATCGCCAGGTCGGCGTTCAGGTTCGGGTGTTCGAGCACCTCCGCCTGCGCTTCGGTGTCGAGAGCGATGCGCCGGTGGACCCGGATGTTCTTCTCGCGGCAGAAGTCCTCAAAGTCGGCAATCGTGAAGAAGCGGATGTTGGGCGTGTTATACCACTCGTAGTGCAAGACACCCGCTGACTTGGGCGCGCGTCCCGTCTCTGCTAACATGCTTCGGAGCTGCCGATAGCCGAAGTTCGGGATGCTGACGATGCAGGTTCGGCCGATGCGGACCATCTCGGTCAGCACGCCTTCCACGTCCTGCACCGTCTGCAAGGTCTGGGACAACACCACGCAGTCAAATTCCCCGGTGGCAAAGGCGCCCAGGCCACGGTTCAGGTCGGTTTGGATGACATCGAGGCCCCGGCTGATGCCGTTAAGGATCTTCTGCTCATCCAACTCCACGCCGACCAGGCGCCGATGGTTGGTCTCCCGCAGCCCGGCCAGCAAGGTGCCGGAGCCGCAGCCCAGGTCGAGCACACTGGCGCCGGGCGGAATCAGCTCGGCGATGCGCTGATAGTCGAGCCGGTGCTGATGGAAAATGCTGGTCGGGCCCTGCGCCTCGTCCTTGACTGCAGCGGGCGCCTTGGGCGCGGGGCTTAGCTGGTCGAGGAACGCCCGTATCATCTCCCCATAAACGGCCAGGTCGTCGGGGAGCAGGAAAGCATCGTGGCCGCAAGTGCTCTTCACGTCGCAATAACTTACCGGCGCGTTGTTGGCGATCAGCGCGTTGACGATGTCGCGCGACTGGTCGGGCGGAAAGAGCCAGTCGCTGGAATAACTGACCACCAGCCATCGGGCGTGGGCCTTTTGAAACGCCGCGGCCAACTCCTGCGCCGTGCTGCCCAAGTCAAAAAGGTCCATCGCAACGGTCAGCGTCAGGTAGCTGTTGGCGTCGAAGCGCTCGACGAACTTGGCGCCTTGATAGCCCAGGTAGGAGCCGACGGAGAACCGCTTCTCGAACTCGATAGCTACGTCTCGCGGGTTAAGCCGGTCCGCGTCGAACTTCTCCGTCATGGCCTCACGTGAGAGATAGGTGATGTGCCCGATCATGCGCGCGAGCGCCAATCCGACGTCGGGGGTGCGCCGGCGGCCATAGTACTGGCCTTCGTGGAAGTGCGGGTCGCGCAGGATCGCATTGCGGCTCACCACATCGAACGCCAGCGCCTGGCTGGTCAACCGGGCCGAGGTCGCCAGCGCGACCACCCCCCGCACGGAGTCTGGATGGCGGATCGCCCAGGCTAACGCCTGGTGGCCGCCCAGCGAACCGCCTACTACCGCCAGCAGTTGGCTAATGCCCAGGTGCTCCAATAAGCGGCGCTGCACCTCGACCATGTCGCCGACCGTAATGGTCGGGAAGTAACGGCCATACGGTCTGCCGTTGGCGGGGTTGACACTACCGGGGCCCGTGGTGCCGCGGCAGCCTCCCAGCAGATTGGGGCAGATGACGAAGTATCGGCTGGTGTCAATAGCTTTGCCCGGGCCGACCGCGATGTCCCACCAGCCCGGATCGTCCTGTTCGTCGTGCTGGGCGACGTGGGAATCGCCGCTGATGGCGTGGCAGATGAGGACGGCGTTGTCCCGCGCGGCGTTGAGCTCGCCGTAAGTCTCGTAGGCCACCGTGACGCCGGCAAGCCGGCCGCCCAGCTCCAATTCGAGCGGTTGGTCCAGTCTGGCCGACAGGACGTAGCGCAACGGCTTCGCGTGCCGCGCGCTGTCACTGCTTTCAAATACGTTCTTGCTCACTGCGAGCCTTTTCTCTTAGTCGCTCGCAGGAGCCAAAGCGAGAATAAATCTCCTATCTCTCGGCGGCTTTGGCCGGCCGGACCATCTCGCCCGGTTTGTCGAACAGCTCGCCTTCGGCCAGATGTTTGAGGACAAAACGTTGCAGGTCGCGGGTGCTGGCGGTCAGGACGAAGCGATCGTCCTCCCGGTGGTGGGCGAGGAGACTCGGGTTGTTGGTAAACTGCCGAGAGAGCCAATCGAAGTTGAACAAGGCGAGTTTCAGCTCCGGCTCAATCTGCGACACCCGCACCAGCAGGTGACCCGGGAACATGGAGGCTGCGATCAGGTCGGCCTGGTTGGTCGCGTAATTGCACTCCTTCGGAAGGAGGTCCAGGAAGTTCTCCTGTTTCAGCTTGAAGAGGTGGGCAGTGAACTCGCCCTCCTTGCCCGGCTTTTCGGTGATAGTCAGCGTGTAGGCGCTATCGCCGGCCTTTTCGAATTTCCAGGTTTCCGGCTCCTGCTCTTTTCCCTTCTCCGCCCAGGTGCCGAGCAGGCGCGGGTCGAAGACAAGGTCCTTGTCGGTGTAGAACGGGTTGAGCGATGGCACGCAGGCGGGAAGGCAGAGAGCGAGTCCTGCCAATGCGATTAGTTTGCGAGTTTTCATACTTTGCTATGTTGTTTCAGTTTGTGTGCCGGTTGCTCCGCGCAATCAGCCTTCACTTCTATAATGCGGAATTCCGGGGCAAAACGGCTCAATTATTTTGACCGGGCGCAGCGGGCGAGCGCGCGTTGAGAGGTTGCGAACGGCAGCAAGAGCGTAAGGTGGGTCGGCCCGGTTCAAAACGCTGGGACGGCGGTTCGGCGAGGTTTTGATTTGGACGCCTTGTGCTGGGACGCTACAGTGGCAGTCGGAATTCATCATGGACCGTGTGGCAGCCAAGGCAGAAGTTGTGTTTGCAAGGGCGCTGGAACTCAGCGC
>Ga0182014_10007587_pt1 | contig 11320 bp, 13 predicted proteins | sample 612S2DmetaG_FD_120489 | JGI IMG/M metagenome (GOLD analysis project Ga0182014, IMG submission 120489) | Permafrost microbial communities from Stordalen Mire, Sweden - 612S2D metaG | ecosystem: Environmental > Terrestrial > Soil > Wetlands > Permafrost | place: Sweden: Stordalen | collected... | reverse complement strand
TTCTCAATAAATGATATTTGGCATTATTCATCTTATTTGGGGTTTTACTTTAACTTTCACGTGAGGTGAATGATTAAATATTAGATGTTCTATAAATATTTACATGAATCTTGAAAGCGATCCTATATATCAAAAATTTCTCATAAAAAAAGACCGTAGAAAATCAACTGTAAGAACCTATAAAATAAGATTAGGAAATTATTGTAAATTCACCGGTTTATTACCTTCAGAACTAATAGATGAAGCTGAAGCCGAGGAAGACGCTAGAATCCGGATGAGAAAGCGTAAAATAGAAGGTTATATGGTTGGATTCATCAAGCATATGAAGGATAGTGGTTATAGCCCTAATTTTATACGTGGAAGTCTAGCAGTGGTTAGGAATTTCTATAAAGAATTAGGAATCGAATTACCTAATGTAACTTGCACACTTAAAGATCCTCAAAAACTTATTACCATTGATGATATTCCAACAAAAGATGTGATAAGGAAGGCATTAAAACATTGTAACATTAAATATAAAGCTATTATCCTTCTTATGATGAGTGGTGGAATGGGTGTAGCTGAAATTAACCATTTAACTCTCAAAGATTATCTAGATAGCTTAGAAATTGCTATAAAAGAGCCTTTATATATAGATGATATACTGCAAAAACTCCATGAAAAAGAAGCAGATAACACAATACCTACTTGGAGTATAAGAAGATTCAAAACCAGTATGCCTTATGTAACCTTTAGTTCTCCAGAATCAGTTAAAGCAATCAACGATTATTTAGATGAAAGAATAGAAAAAAGATTTGAATTTAAGAATTTTGATGATTACCTCTTTGAGAATAACGGGGTTAAAATGCATGATAATATTTTAAATCAGTATTTTTGTAGGTTAAATGATACATGTGGATTTGGATATGAAGTTAAAGGAAAAAGAAATATGAGATTCTTCCATCCACACGCTTTAAGAAAATTTTATGCTTCTAATCTTCATAATGGTGGCTTGGATAGCTTAAATGCTGAATGGTTAATTGGACATAAAGTAAAAACTTTAACGAACACCTATATCAAACCAGAAATATCAACATTGAAAAAAGAATATTTGAAGGTTTTACCTGCTTTAAGTCTAGAAGATATAGAACCTCGAACAGTTGAAAGTGATGAGTTTAAAGAATTAAAAAATAATTATGAGAAAAGATTCAAAGATAAAGATAATGAAATAGCTGATATGGAAAAGAAAATAGAAAATATGGGCACCTTAATGGAAGAATTAGCCCGAGAACTACAAAAACAAAAGAATTAAAAAAAAAAGCTTCCCTCAGATTTTTGCACATCTCAAATCAATAAGGAGCTACATCCTGCGAAGGACTATACAAATATCCATAATGAATTTGTTCTTCATTGTCTTTAATAAAAATGTTTTTATCTTTTATTTCGTTTTCAACAAATTCAATACGGTGGTTATCGTGATTATTCTTCAAATTAATGAATGCATCCCATGAATTATTATTTTCCATTGTGTAGTTTTCTTTCTCTGGATCAAATATCTCATGGCTATTAGAATGTTTGATTACTATTTTCCCATCATCATTTTTTATTGTTACTTTTACTTCATAATCCACATTAAAGCCGTACCCTATTCTTTTTATATCTTCATAAGCCCAATTTTTAGCATTCATTATAAATCCGTTTGTCAGTTTTCTTCGGTCTGCTATGGAATTCCATGATGTATCCTCATTAATCATCTTAGACGGAGTATTAATTTCTTTCAGAATATTATAAAGTACAGTTGGGTATCGTTCTAAAAAGAATAATATCAACTTTTTATCATTATCATTTAATGCTAAATACAACTCTTTTTCTATAGTTTTTACTAACTTTTCATTAACCACCTTTTCAAGATATTTAGAATTCATTAAATCATTTAACATTAATTCTTTAAGTTTAGTTGGTGTAAGATGGTTGTTAATTTCATCTAAAATCAAATAAAGAACGGTTTCATTTTCATTTAATGTATATGCTCCTCCTATTGACCTTGCATGTTTTGGAACTGACTTTTTTATGATTGATTTTTCCGTAATTATGTCGTCATCTTTTAATTCCTTTATTATAATACTGATGTCACTTTTACATTTGTTTTTAATATCTTCAAAATTCTTTTTTGTCTTATTTAATTCTTTTAACCTTTCAGTGATTACATATTTTCTGTATTCCTCTTGAACTTCCTTTATTTGCTTATTAGGTATGTCATAATATCCTTCTGGCTTTTCGTATTTTTTATATTTTTCGTCTATTTTTTTCATTGCTTTCTTTTTACTACTCTCAGTTTCATTCAAACCCTTAATAACATCCAATTCTAAACCACATAAGTCAACAACACTCAGTATATACCATAATTTCTTAATATCCATCTGAGACCATTGATCACAATCTAAAAGAGCCGTTAATATCCAAAGTTTTCTGATTCTTTTCTTTGTTGAACTTTTACTGTTTTTTTTAGACATTATCTCACCTATTGTGTATTATATGGATTACTATATACCTGCTTTTTTATTAATAAACATGTTTTAAAAAAAACAAAAACTTAAAACACGTTTAAAATTACATTTAAACTAATAACATGTTTTAAATTGAATAAAAAGAAAAAAAAAGCATTGTAATACTTATATGGGCACTTATAAAATATCTTTTAATGAAATGAAAGTTAATGAAGTGAGGTTAATGAAAATGAGATTGAAAATTGTATCCCTACAAGAACTGAGAGGTTCCTATTTCATATATCTTCCGAAACAATACGCAGAAGAAAACCTTAAAAAAGGAGATCGGATGGTATGGGAAGTTGAAGAAGGAAACCATGATATTTTACACCTTAAAAAATTGGAATTAGGAGATAAACATGTCAGAAGAGCTTGATAAAGAACTAATAAATCTTTACAACTTCTACAAATCACAGGAAAACCCACCACGCCTTATGAATACAATTAAGGATTATCTAATTAATTCTGAAGGTATTAACCCAGATGAGCCGTGATAAAATATGGAATATAAGAAAAATAGAAATAATGTAGGGAGTGAGCAACCTACAATCAAAAATAGTCATTCAAAGGACTTAAACTTTATGGATCCTTTAGAACCCTCATTGGAAGTGTGAATAGTGACTTCTAATGATTTAAACCTCATGGGAAATTTGCCTGAAAGGATGAAACCTCTAAAGCAAATAGAAAAACTCCAACTAAGTTACCCATCTACACATTTAACAGGATTTGATGATTTAGCAGCTGCTACAGCCCTTTTTGGAGAGGAATACACCTTAATATTTAAGGGGTTGTGGTATAATCTTCTTTCGTATAGAATCAGAACCTCAATGATTTCAGTTGGAAGGTTAAAACCTGATGGAAGGATATCCCCGCTTTTTGTCGTAAATTCCGGACGAGGGAAAGGAGAAATAAAAAGAGTTCAAAAAATGTATGTGGAATACTTCAATGGTAAAATTAGGGAGCCGACTAGCTTACATGCAGAACAATTAGTAGGTAAGAGCGTATATATTAAAAGGGATAAAAGACATGAAGAAAGGAAGGGTTATTTAAGATCCGATTTTTTAATTATTGATGAAGCCTTCAATTTATTGTCTTCTAGTGATTTGCACTATTCAGAAGCTAGGAAATATATTAGAACAGCTTTGGATCCTTACCCGGATAATACAGTTTCAAAGCAGCTAGTTGAATTAGGAGAAGATCATGCACTGGAATATGAACCAGAATGTCCTATAACTTTATTCGTGCAACCTTTACAGTTTGAAAATGATATACTTGTTTTAGAGGGTGATATAAGGCGTTTTATCCTCATATATGTTTATATGGGTGACAGTAACAAAATAGACGCCTTGGAAAAGAGAATTTTTGATTCATCCAATGATGAAGCCTCTATTTATAAATTTTGTGAGAAGATAGAGCAATTAAATACTTTTGAAACCTTTAATATGGCACATGAAGCAAAAATAGCATTTGCAGAGCTATCCATATTATTAGTGCAACGTGGAGAATCATATTCAAAGAAAATATCTAATTTCATGGAAATGATAGTATTTACTCTCCAAAACAATCTTTTAAAATTTTCTGCAATCCAAGCATTCCAGAATAATAGATCTACAATTGAAATTCTTGATATAGAAACGGCTTATGTTGATTTATTTGAGATTATGGAACATGAATATGAATATGTTGAGATAAAAGTTTTTGGAAACCTTGATTATGGTGATGGGTGGAGAGGTGCTAGATTAAAGGATCAGGAATCTTTGAGATGGCTCCATGAAAAGGGAGCAATTAGTGAAAATGTTTCAAAGGTATCTATTAAGGAATTTGAGGATAAATTAAGAGGAATATTCGGTGTAAAAGAAAGACAGGCCCGAAAATATAAAAATAAATACGAAGAAAATGGTTGGATTAAATCAAAGACAGCTCCTAATATTTCTAAAGTGTGGTTAACATTTGATCCCATAAAAGATTGGGATATAACAGAGGCAACGGAGGCAACAGGGGCACCATATCAAAAGTACAGAAGTTTGGTAAAAAAAATAGAATCTACTAATAATCAGACTCATAGGGGCACTGCCTCCGTTGCCCCTGTTGCCCCCGATGAGAACTCATTAGATCATGAAGAATCTATAGATATTCATAGACCTCAAGATTACGAATCAATGAGTGACAATGATTTATGTGCTGCAGCATATCATGGGAATGATCAAGATGCCAAGAATATCTTAGATGCTCGTATTCTAGCGAAAACGACAGCTAAGAAGGAGGGAGCTTAGAAATGGCTGTGAAAAAGGCTTCTCCCCCTGTTAATAACTTTCCTATCACGTTGACGATCACTCAATATTCTAAAGAGTTGATACATAAACTTCCCGGTATATGCCAGGGGAATTTAGAATATTGTATACGGAATAAAATCCCAAATACCACTAGAATAGACATTGAATTAGCATTCATCCAATTACTTAAAGAAAACTATTTTTTTAGCTATGAATCCTCGGTTTATCCACCAAATAAAGTAGATGAGAATGTTAAAACTTTAACGAAATTCATATACTACCAAAAATTATCATTTACTGATTATGGTATTCTCTATGAGCTGTATAAATCTAAACAGGAAGTTAATAATTTATCGAAGTTCTCAAGAAAGATATTAAGTCAAGGATGGAGTGAGGATGAAAGAGAGATTAAGAACAGAATAGGTAAATTTTTCCTGAAAGGAATTCTCATAGGTAATAATAAATGCATCAATATAAATTGGGAGCCAATCTTGGAGGGCATTCCATGAAAGGTTTTCTTTCTTTTTATTCTTTATTTTATGGTTTTGATTATGCAAGACATTTCAGAAGACCCCCTGATTTTGCCCCTTCAAATAAAATTAAAATGCAATTTACAGTATTAAATCCTAAACAATTGTATTTGCAGGTACATAGGAATAGTGGAATACATCCTTGTTTTACTCACATCTATGATTATGGGAATGTTGGTAACTTAAAACAACAGAACCCGGATAATATGGTAATTGATAGAGCCTATTTTGATTTTGATGTTTCAAATCCTAAAATAAAACAGATTAAGAACGATTTAATTGAACTCCAGAAAGTTAATTTATATTACAGGAAGGATAAACAAGCGGGGCTGAAGAAAGAACTACAGGATCTTATTATTAATGAGCATATTGCAGAGGTTGCCATAAATGAAGCTAAAGACTTCACAAAGAAGTTTAAAGTACGTTTTGGGAGAGAGCCCATCTTATTTTTCAGTGGTTGCAAAGGTGCACATGCTTACACTTTCTTTGAACCCATCCAACAGGTGGATATAAACCGAACTTTATCATGGTTCGCTGAAGATATTAAAAAGAAATTAAATTATCGAACCTTAGATTTAGCTGTTAATAAAGATGCTAAAACCCGATTGTCAAGAATTCCTTATAGCAAACATCAATACTCCCTTTTATCTGTAGTACCATTCAGCATTGAGGATAGTTATGACACTATAATGGAGAAAGCTCTTAACCCGATTATAGGGCCGTTCATAAGGGAGAAGCATCTTAGCAGCTTTGGAAGTTATCTGATTGAGTTAGATAATATATTAAAGGATAATGAGAAGATTGAGAATGAAATTAAAGAATCTAAAAGGCTAGTAAATCCAATAAAGCCATCAGGATGCAAAATTTCAGACCATCGAGAATGGTTTAAACAGATTATTAGGGGACCATCTAAGGAATATGAACATTATGACATGTATAATTGCCCTTTCAATGACCATGAAGACCATAAACCGAGTTTCATGGTCCATAAAACTGGTTATAAATGCAAGGGATGTGGAAGAAGAGGGAATTACTGGCAATTTTTAAAGGATTATTATGGATGGAGTGATGATCAGGTTAAAACTCACTTAAAAAATAAGGTGCTGATAACCTGCAGATAACATGCAATTAACCTTATTAGAATCTGGTTTAAGACGTAACCAATGGAAATTTAAAGGGTTAAGCTTTACTTAAAGAAATTAGCCCCCCGGGGCCTATCAATTGAATGAATTAAGAATGAATGGAGGATGAATTAAAAAATGAAAACTAAAGAGAATACCCATGAAATAAATGAATCTACAAATGATTTAAAGGTTATGTCATATGATAATCGACAATCTATTTTAATTAAATTAGATGAAGTTATCGAATTTTTACATAAAAAGTCACTACATGGGAGAATTACCAAACCAGAAACCGATAAAATAAGGATTGCATGGTTTAAAGCCTTGGCTTATACTTGCAGCATATATTCACAAATTAAGCGTGATGTGGATTTAGATGAACTTAAAGAAGAAGTTGAAGAGATTAAAAGTTTATTAGCTAATAGGGGGGATTAATATCTCTGTTAATACTATTAAAAATGAATTAAAAAAGACAGTAGATGATTTTTCAGTAGAGGACCTGGCTAGAATATATTATGAACGTCGAAAGAGAGCTTTAAAATATATAGAGCGTGGAGAGTTTGAAAAGGCCCATAAAGAGATACTTAAAGGGGATAAATTCAGACTTGAAAACATAGGGAAGGATTCTTATACTGTGAAAGGAGCTACCTTCGTGGAGGCCCACAGGGAGTATTTAGATTATTGTATGGTCTATGAACAATTCAAATATTTCAGGGCTTTGCTTATGGCTCAAGGTGAGAAAGTATATGGTATAGTTAATGTCCTGATTGAGATAAAACGAATTAAAAAGTTTCTGGAGGAATCAGGCAATATAGAAAAGATTACAGATTTCTTAGATACTGAATACGATAAATACAATAAAATAATGTCATGTGATGTTGAAGAATGGGCTGCAATGCAAGATGATCTGATAGAAAATGAACATTTTAAGGAATATAATCATTTTATAGATGTCGATCCCATAGGCTATCAACCCGAAGACCTGGAACCTGAAAGATTCAACAAGATAGCATGCGAAGTACTGAAAAGACAGGGTAAACAGAATCAAACCAAAATAGACAAATTAAAGGAATCAATTTTTAGATTAAGAGAATAATTATATTACCTTATTTTTTTTAGATGTTGGGTTAACCAAAATTAGAAAATAATTATATTATAATATATTAATTATTTTTTTATAAAATAAGTAATGCTAAGCAAAGCATAGTTAAACAAATAATTATGATATAAAATTCCAGATGTTTATTCCTATAATGAGGCACTCAAAAAAAATTAGTGAAAATAGATAGATATAAATTCTATTTTCACATAGTGGCTTTAGTTTAACTATTTATATTTACTGTAGAATTATATATCAAGTCATCACTTGTAGCTCCGACTGAATTGTAAATTTCGACAACCACTTTGGTAGGTGTTCCTTTTTGATATAAATCACTGCTTGCTCCCACATCATATACTTGTCCAGATTTAGCATCATTGACGTTCCAAGCCAAGGGGTCCGTATAAATTATTGCACCACTGGAGTCATACCATGTTAAATGCATTTCAAGATAGTCGAAATCCTGATTTGGCGTGATAGTAGTATTTAAATTGTAATCTCCTAAATCATCAGGACCAGAAACACTTACATTTCCTACTGTTAATTGTGAACTATTGTTTGTGGTACTTGTACAACCGCTTATCGCTACAACAGCTGCTATAACTAAAACACCCAACAATAACCCCATTTTCTTCATATTATTATCCCCCTTTTAATTATTTCCTTAAAATATTTCTATAAAGAGAATACTCTAAGTATAATTAATACGATATATTGGTAATAACCCATAGCGCTTATTATAAGAATTCACCCCATAAAAACGGGATTTTAATACTAAAACGTTGCCTAGTATTCCAACAATCGAAAATAATCTTGCAATTACACCTAAACCGATTGCACGTGGAATGAATATGCATCCAAAAAATACTTATATTCATACCTAAAGTACCCCTAATTATCGTTAATTAATACTTAAAGATATCATTTGTGATAGTAACCAAATAGAAAACTTTTTAAATAAAACTGCATTTGGTGAAAGATATAAATTCATAAAATATGATGTCAAATTCATAAATTCTTTAAAACTTGTTTATATAGGCCACGTTACATATAAGTTCCAATACTAAGACTTAACACGTCTCTTAGACCTTCTGCCAAACCTAAAATCAATATAGCCAATTTGAGCATGTTTTTTATAGTTCTATCTTCAATATAAGTATCAATGATGTAGAGAGAGAATAATATTACAGTTATCTTGAGTGGATACATCACTAGTGCGGTGCCGATCAGACTATTTAGAGCATTGGGTAGTACGTGCTGTTCAGTATATCCATAAAAAGTAACTGCGATAAATGTTGCACTTGCATCAAACAATTGTGCCATTAACACGCTTAAATTAAATTTATCTCTAATCAAACTCCATTTATTTCTTAATATTATGAAAGGTGATGAAGCTAATAACCAAGCACCTAAGACTTCAAAGAAAGCAATGAAATTCAGTTGAGGTATATTCAAAATATTAGGTAGGCACAATAAAGCTCCAATAATGAACATTGTATATCTATAGTCAAAAGTGGTCCTTCTTTCAATATAAACAGATAATAAGAGTGCTATAATAGTTATAAATCCAGTTAAAAAATAGATACCCGGAGTTATTAATATATAGTTTAAAGGGTAAATTCCATTATCTACCAAGGCTCTAACAGTGGATCCAAAGAGAATGAATGGTATAATAGGAATTAACAAGTCTTTAGGGTCCTTTTTCAAGAATTGAAATAATTTTATGATTAGTATGACGACAATGCCCAGAATAATCCCGAAAACTAATGTGTTAAAAATATTATAACCGGGATGTAAGTAGATAAGGTATTCTCCAACAAATTGAGATAATTGCGACAATATATCAAACGAATAAAATAGCATACGAGAACTAATTTGAACTTTTAAACCTTATAAATATTTATAAAAAAATTATCAGGTTGTTAAGATTAGAAAAATCATTTAGAGTTTCAAAGTAACTTACTGAACTATTTTGTTTACTTGCTGAGGATTTAAATGGAATTACAAAAGAGATTCTGGGAAATTGATTTCTTAAGAGGTTTAGCAATAATAATGATGGTTTCCTATCATTTTATCTTTGATCTGAACTTCTTTGGTATATACTCTTTAAATATATTTTCAGGTTTTCTCTGGTTTTTCCCACGTATTGTCGCTTCTATCTTTATATTTTTAGTTGGAATATCACTTTATTTGAGTTATACACGGGCGGAAATGTCTGGAAAATTTGTACAAGAAAGAAATTTTTTTTACAAGTACCTAAAGAGAGGGGTGTGGATATTTTCGTTGGGTCTTTTAATCACTCTAACCACTTGGATTTTTGTTAGAGCAGATTTAATTATTTTTGGGATTTTACAATTCATAGGATTAGCTATTATCCTGCAATACCCTTTTTTAAGATTCAATTGGAGATATAAATATCTTAATCTAGTTTTAGGATTAATATTCATTAGCGCAGGATTATATTTATCTTTATTTACTTTTAATTTCAATGAATTCATGTGGTTGGGATTCATACCCCAAAATCTACAAACATTAGATTATTTCCCATTACTCCCCTGGTTAGGTGTAATGTCACTAGGAATATTTATGGGAGGATTCTTCTATCAGAATTATAATCGTACTTTCAAAATTCCGGATATGTCTCAATTTTCTCTAGTTAGACTGTTCAATTTTCTAGGTAAACATTCTCTTTTAATTTATGTAATTCATCAACCTATCATAATATTATTTTTATATTTTTCGGGATTTCTCAACAGCTCATTCCTTTAAATTTATTAAATAATTTTTTTAATGATTTAAACTATAATAAATTATATAACGAGTATTATAAACTTTAAATTCAATTATAATTCATTTTAGACAAAATTTAATTTTTTATCATTGTATAGAGTATTTATTGGATGCAGAACTTATATATAAACTTTTTTATTTTTAATGAATAACAAGTATTATCTATTTAATTATAGTTACATAATTTTAGGGGATTTATTTATGAACGAATGTCCTGAATGTGGGAAAGAAAATAAAGCAGATTCTAAATTTTGTGATAATTGTGGTGCACCTTTAAACAAGTCTCCATCTCAGACTAAAGAAAGTGTAGTAAAAATATCCAGAACAATCGAAATGGTATTAGGAATTTTAGGTGGGGTATTCGGTTTAATTGGAGGAGTATTTGCTCTGGTATTCGCAGCTTTTGCTCCTTCAGTTGGTGGTTTAGGACTTAGTGCAGTATTAGCATCGATAGTAGGCATAGTAGGTGCGGTTTATGTTGGTCAAAATCCAAAAATTGGAGGAATTATCCTCATAATCAGTGCAATCTGGTTATTAATAAGCATCTCAGTATTCGGAGTCTTAGGGGCAGTATTATTAGGCATAGCTGGTTTAATAGCATTAATAAGGAAATAAATAAGATTCAGTAAAGGCTTCAAGTCCTTATAAATATATAATAACACATTAAATGTGAATAGGTAAAGAAAAACCTTAAATGCGAAAATAGACTTCACTAATTCCATTTACATAAATTAATTTTTTTCAATTTTTTTGGAAAATAAATTAACCGAATTTGAGATTAAATTTCAACGAATGAATAAGACTTCAGTAACAGATACTTTATTTTTCAGATTAATAATTTTAGAGGGAATAAAATTAATGGTTTTTTGGGATCAAGAAGGTGGTGCAGAATTCCCTTTTGATAAGGAAGACGTATTTGAAACTTTAGTTGAAGTCATAAAAAATATTGATGAAATGAAAGTTGACAAAGTCGACATTT
>Ga0182014_10007584_pt1 | contig 11322 bp, 17 predicted proteins | sample 612S2DmetaG_FD_120489 | JGI IMG/M metagenome (GOLD analysis project Ga0182014, IMG submission 120489) | Permafrost microbial communities from Stordalen Mire, Sweden - 612S2D metaG | ecosystem: Environmental > Terrestrial > Soil > Wetlands > Permafrost | place: Sweden: Stordalen | collected... | reverse complement strand
CGACATCCCTGCCGGCCGGGGCCAACCAGCCGGACCCCACCGCTGCATCTCCAACTGACCGGCCCCATTCCGCTGGCCGGGCTCCGACCTTCAAGCGTTACGAGGACGGGCTGCTAGCCAGGCGGTCCGCGAGGTCTGCGACCGGGCGCGCCGGGAGCGCAGATTCGGGGCGCTCAACGCCTACCCCGGAGTGACCAACGTTCCGTCGAACCGGATCTGCGAGAAGGTGAGATTCGCTCTGCTCGGCGAGGTCGAGGTCGAGGTCAATTTCGGCGGCCGCACGCTTCACTGCAACCACTGGCGGATCGAGCTCTTCTAATGCGATGAGCGGCCGCGATCACGGAACTGAGAGTAGCCGGTACCCCCTGCCGACCTTCGGTCTTGGATTCCATCGGTGGATGCAACACCTCGCGCGAGTAGCGATGATCGCTGATCGCGGGAGGTGCCATGAGAAGACGACGACGGTTCACCGAATCAGAACGGGCTGAGATCTGGGACCGGCTCGAAGCCGGCGAAACGGCAGCCTCGGTGGCGGGGGTGTTCGGCCGCTACCCCAGCGCCGTCCGGGCCATGCAGTTGGCGAGCGGTGGGGTGAGGCCAGCTCCGCGGCGGCGTCGGGCGGGTGCGCTGGACCTGGTCGAGCGCGAGGAGATCTCCCGAGGACTGTCCGCCGGCATGTCCCTGCGCGCCATTGCTGCGGGCCTCGGCCGGGCACCCTCGACGGTATGCCGGGAGGTCGGCCGCAACGACGGCTTGACGCGATACCGGGCCTGTGCGGCTGACCGCCGAGCTCACCGCCGGGCCCGACGGCCAAAGGTCCCAAAGTTATCGAGATGCCGCCGCCTCCACGAGTTGGTCGAAGCGAAGCTCAGCCTGCGATGGTCGCCTCAGCAGATCTCGAGGTGGTTGCAGAGCGCCTTCCCAGGTGAGCCGGAGTTGCAGGTGTCCCACGAGACGATCTACATGTCGCTCTTCGCCCAAGGCCGGGGCGCATTGCGCCACGAGCTTCACCGTGCCTTGCAAACGGGGCGAGCCCTGCGTCGATCGAAGCAATCGCTGCCGAGCGGCTCGGGCATAATCCCGGACATGGTCCTGATCAGCGAACGGCCGGAGTGAGGTCGGCCTCTCCCACGGTCTCGGTGAGCCAGTGCAGGTCGATCTCAGTTAGCCGTTCGCAAGTGCTCGAAGCTGCCATGAGACGAGGATAGGTAGGCCGAGATCGCGGCGGTGATGGGAGAAGCGTACGCCCGGCATGCCCGGCGGCTCACCAACCCTTGATCGCTGACGTGGCTGCCTCACAGAACTAGAGACGTGACTCCTCCCTGCACTCACTTCGGTCAGTCGAGCTTCTCAGGGAAGACGTTGGGTTCAGCCACGCCTGGAGGAGTGGATGGCCTGTGCAGGAAGTGGTGCGACTTGGCCTTCCACCACTGGGCACGCTTCGGAGGCTGGTCAAAACCAGCCTGCTTCAGAGCCGGGCCGAGACGGGCCCTCATGAACTCGCCCTGGTTGTCGCGGGTCTCCCACACCTCGACGACGATCCAGCCATCCTCGGTGGGGCCTGCTGTGTGGCTGACTATGCCTTCGGGCCAGTCGCCCTCGCCGCTGGTGGGGTCAAGGCCGAGTATCTCGTTGACCTTCTCGTAGTCGGCCTCGCCAAGGCGCTCGAATTCCAGAATTAGCAACTCAGCCATGTCCAACCTCCATACTCAAGCCCAAGGATCACATCGAAGAGACTGCAACTCATGGTAGTCGCTTTGTGGAATGGCGGGGCAGGTGGGCCTGACCCGATACGACGGACCACAAAGAAGTGGGGGGCATCCCCGGAAGGACATCCGGGCTCGGGAACAGCCAGTACCCCCTGCAGGACTCGAACCTGCGACCTGCGCGCTTAGAAGGCGGCTGCTCCATTGATTAGGCGATCGCTTAGTACCTCGCGAATTCAGATACACCACCTGCCGTGCCAAACAAGCTGCAAGACATGGGCTGCCTGCAACGTTGGGAAGTAGTTGGGACAGCGAGGTCTCTGGGCCGTCCCCACGTAGTTCTGCGAGTAGCATCTGGCCGACGACCGGACACCCCGGTGGCACTCTGGCGCGGTCAGCCTGGGCCACCCCACGGTGCTGTCACTCTCACTCGATCGAACCGCCCAAACGGCCCTGAGGGCGGCATCCTCGACGATCGGTCCCCACCTTGAGCCGGCTGAGGAGCGGGCGAAGCGCTTCCGCAACATCCTCGCCTGGGCCAAGGCTTCAGCCCAGGAGCCGGCATCGGAGCATCAAGCCTGGGCCTGGCGGTGCGGTTCTGCACGCTCCCGTGGCTTGGATTCGTCCCAGACGACGTCGCGTCCGCTCGCCCGAGCCGATGAGGTCTCGCGGGTGCTCTCGGGCGGCCCGGATGACGCCGGCCTCGCCAGGGCTTGCTAACGCAACGGTCGAAAGAACCGCCTGATCACGTTGGCGAGGATCTCCGGCTCCGCCACCGCTGGAAAGTGACCCCCGACCGGATGCTCATCCCAGTCGGTGACGTTGTAGAACCGCTCGGCCAGCTCACGTGGCGGCTTGGGGAACGGTACGCGCTCGCCACCGAAGACCGTGACCGACGTTGGTACCGGGGAGGGATTGCCGGCCGGCAACGCGCCGTCGCCATGCTGGTAAGCCCAATATGGCAAGAGGGACGTCGCGATCGTGTTGGTCGCCCAGTACAGGGTGAGCGTGGACAGCAGAAGATCTCGGTCAAACGCGGGGACTCCGTCGGCCCGCTCGCTGCTCCACGCGACGACCTTCTCGCCGATCCACGCCGCGAGCCCGACGGGACTGTCGGCGAGGGCGGCGGCCAGAGTCGCGGGCTTGGTCGCGTGCTCGTGCATGTAGCCACCCTCTTCGACCCCCCACCTGCCCACGGCCTCGGCGAAGCGCTCCTCGCCCGCTGAGCGCCGATCGGCGGTGACAGCCAGGCCGGGCGTGGCGAGATGGATGCCGGTGAGGCTGTCGGGATGGTCACGCGCCAACCAGCCGGTCACGCCGGCCCCGAGGTCGCTACCGTGAGCGCCGTAGCGTTCGTAGCCGAACCCGTCGACCATGAGCCGATGCCAGATCCCTGCCACCTCACGAGCCGTGCGACCCTCGTGGGGCGGCGGCCCGCTGAACCCGAACCCGGGGAGTGACGGGATGATCAACGTGAAGGTGTCAGCCGGATCGGCCGAGTGCGCTTCAGGCTCGGTGAGCAGCGGGATCAGCTTCAGATATTCGAGGAAGGATCCTGGCCATCCGTGTGTGAGCAACAGCGGCAGGGGCTGGGCCCCTGAACCCTCGACTCGGATGACGTGGACATGCTGATCGCCAACCTGCGCTCGGTAATGGGCGAGCGCGTCGAGCCGTGCTTGCAGTGGGTGGATGTCGAACCGGTACCAGTCGTCGAGCAACTCGGCGGTCCAGGCGCTGGGTGCTCCACGCTCCCAGCCCTGACCGAGGTCCGGTGCCCTCCGGGAGCGGCTCAGGCGAAGCCGCAGGTCCTCGATGGTGTCGAGTTCGAAGCCGACCGACACCTCCTCGACGCGTAGCTCGTTGCCATCCATGCCAGTCATTATGCGACCGGTGGCTGTCCGGCAAGAGCGGCATGTTCCGATTGGCCGGTGCCCGGACGACCCCGAGGGGAATCCCAGCTCCGTCCACGAGAATCGAGCGCTTGGTCCCCTGCTTGCCACGATCGACCGGGCTCCGCCCGGCCATCTCTCCACCGCAGGGCACCTTGGTGATGCAGCCATCGACCACGATGTCCTCGAGCCGGTCGGATGTCGAGGGGAGCTCATCGGCGGAGAGTTGAACCTGGTCCTGATGGCCCCGAAGGGGAGAGCCGGTAGGGGCCGCCTCACGCTGCGACCTCCTCGCCGGCCCCAGTGATGGCGTCGAGGATCACCCGGTGGGCGGCCGTCTGGATGCGCTGCGCCGACTCGGCGATGGCGTGCCGCCGGGCCTGCTCACCACCCCCGTCCAGACCGTCAGGTACCCGTTATGCGTAAGTCCCCATAACGGCTATTACGCGGAACCCGCCGTTATGCCGAACCGATCGCTGGCGCCCTTGCCTCGCACGCGATTCGGTCTGAGGCTGTCCGCATGATCCCGGCTGCCCCGGGTCCTCCTCGGCCCGATCACTCCGTCCGCCGCGTCAGGTTTGTGCCAGGGTAGGCACCTAGCTTCCGGCGAGCGATGCCCGCGGGTCGCGTCCCGTGAAGGCGGCAAGGCGTTCCCAGGCGGCGGCACCGGGGGGTGGCGGCACCTCCGCCCCGAACGGCGATCCCGGCGCCACCATGTCGCGATACTCCGATTTGATCATGGCCCGCGCCCCGTCGAGTGCCGGCACAGCGAGGGAAGGGTCCAGCCTGTCGAGCTGCCCGGTGGCCAGCGCCAGGTCCCAGGCGTGGGTCGCCAACTCAGCAAGGTACATGTTCACCAACGTGCCGCCGGTGTACTCCTCACCCCAGGGCATGGTGAACGACGACGACAACCGGGAATCGTCCCCCCATGCCTGCGCCGCCTCCCCAGCGGCGCGGCGTAGCTGAGCGGGCGCGTCGGCCAGTTCGACATGGGGCGACTCGTCTCCGGCCGGAGGGGTCTGGCCCCGACCGAGAGCGGCCGCCCGGTGGGCCGCCTCGACGATGTGGTCGATCAGACCGGCCACGTCATAACCGGGGCATGGAGTCCGGAGGGTGACCTGGTCGGCTGTTATCCCCGACACGATCACGGCAGCGTTCTCGTACGCCTCCAGTAGCGGAGTTCGACGGTCAGGGTCGGCCATGGGGTGCTCCCTCTAGCGCCCAGCAAGTAGGCGCCACAGTATGCCCCGACGCGCCTGGCGTCGGATGGAGGACGCGCGATGACAACCAGTACGCCCGTGGCGGTGACAGGACCATCGGCGCTGGCGGCGGACGGATTCCACCAGGAACTCGAGCGGCTCGGCTATGGGCCGCGATCCCATCGGTGGCAGGACTGCCTGCCGGCCGACCTCAGCCTGTGGATGGACGAGCGGGGGGTCCAACCAGGAGCGCTGACATCGCGTGCCATCGCCGCGTGCCTGGAGGAGCGGCGCCGGTCTGGCCTCGGGCCGACGACCTCCCCGAGCTGTCCCTAGCAGCGAGCCTGCGCACCAGGAGGCGTTCGTTGATCTCGGCCCCTATGGGCTGACGAGCGGTCCGCAGGTGCACCTCGTCTTGGAGTCCCTCCACTCCTGGAGCGAGGGGCGAGGCGTCCAGCTGACCGAACTCGGCATGCGCATCACCTACATGGCACGACCTCAGCCAACCGAGGAGAACGTGCCAGACTGCGACTTCGCGGTCCCCTTTCACTGAGCCGACCTTCGAGGAGCCATGCAGCACCAGGGCGTTCACTACGACACGGGGACGGTGTTTCGCGGCCCGGGATATGCGATCTCGACGCGCCGGTCGGCGCTCGACATGTCGGTGGTGCGCCGCGAGGTCGAGATCATCCGAGACGATCTGCGCGCCAACGCCGTGCGGATCGTGGGCAGTGACGGCGGACGGATGACGGCTGTCGCCGAGATCGCACTCGGGCTCGGCCTCGAGGTGTGGTTCTCCCCGGCCATCTTCGAGTACTCGCTGGAGGAAACCGCGGACCGACTGGTCGCAGCGGCCGAGGCGGCGGCACCGCTCGAGGCGGCCCATCCGGGGCGCGTGGTCTTCGTCGCCGGGAGTGAGCTCACACTCTTCATGCCGGGGATCCTCGCCGGCAAGAGCGTGACCGAGCGCCTGCAACGCCTCAAGGGAGACCCAGCGCTGCTCGGCAACGGGAAGCTCGATGCGTACCTGGCTGCGCTAGTGCCCAGATTGCGCGCCGTGTTCGATGGCCCGCTCACCTACGCCTCACTCACCTTCGAGCAGGTGGACTGGGGGCCCTTCGACTACGTGGGCGTCGACCACTACCGCGAGGCGCGGACGAAGGACCGCTACGTCGAGATGCTCAAGCCATTGCTGGCAACAGGCAAGCCGGTGATCGTCACCGAGTTCGGGATGCGCACCTACCATGGTGCCGAGAGCTCGGGCGCCCTGGGGTTCGGGGTCACCGACACCACCCGGCTGTGGCTCCACACGCGACCGGTGATCGGGCGTTTCGTCCGGCCACGCCTGAAGGGGACGTTCCAGCGTGACGAGGCCATGCAGGCCCGCGAGGTCGCCGAGACCCTCGACGAGCTCGAACGCTCAGGGGTGGCCGGCGCCCTGCTGTCGACCTTCGTGACACCCGAGGCTTACACCGACGACGATCCTCGCCACGACCTCGACATGGACGCCATGTCCCTCGTGAAGTCCTTGCCCGGCGGGCGTCACGGGACGGTCTACCCCGACATGCCGTGGGAGCCCAAGCAGTCATTCTCGGCCGTCGCCGACTTCTACTCCCATCACCAAGAGCCGACGCGGCAGAGCCCTAACTGATCACTGCTGGCGGCTCGAGCGGGCGACGGTTGGCGACACCTGCCACTCGGAGTCCACCTCGGTGACCGTCCTGCCATCCCTGATCGCCGCCAGGATCGCCTGATATCGCTGCTCGGTCACGCTCAGTCCCCTCATGTGAGGGAGTGTCAAGCCTCAACCGAAGTAACTGTCAGGCATCACCCGAAGGCCGTCAAGGATCAGCCGGAGCCCTTTCGTCAAGGGTCAACGCGCCCGCCATGGCTTGACGAACGGGCGCGACGTGTAAGTCTGGCTTGACATGCGCTATGTTGTCAGTCTAGACTGACACCCATGGTTCCGGGAGAGTTGGCAAGGTCCATCGAAACGCCGGATCCCGCGGTCGGGTTGCGAGCGGTGGGGGCCCTGCATCGGTTGGCGGAGCAGCTGGAGGCCCGCAGCGTGCAACTCGCTAGGGAACACGGCTGGTCGTGGGAGCAGATCGGGGACGCCCTCGGGGTTTCGCGTCAATCAGTGCACGCCAAATACGGGAAGTGACGAACGCCATGGTCAAGCGAGCTGCTGCCGATACGATGAAGATGGTCTTGTTCTCGGCGACCGCGGAGGCACGCCGACGTGGCGATCGCCGCTTGGGCACGGATCACCTCTTGCTCGGGCTGCTCCACGAAGAAGACTCACCGGCAGCTCGAGCCCTCGGTGTCTCTCTCGGAGCGGGCCGCGCCGCGTCCGACGCCCTCGACCTGGAGGCGCTGGCGGCTGTCGGCGTCGGGGTCGAGGCCCTCGGACGGCCACAGCTGGCTGCGCCGGCTCGGCGCCTCCTGCCGCTCAGCTCCGGCGCGCGCGCAGTGCTGAAGCGTGCCATCGACGCGGCACACCCTCGGAGGACCGGGCGGCTTGATGGCGGGCACTTCCTCATGGCCCTCCTGTCGCTGCACCGGCCCGATCCCGCGGCCGAGCTCCTCCATGCACTGGGGGTGGACCCGGCGGCGGTGAGCGACCGCCTCACTGAGCTGTCTCGCGGAGGGGTCGCATGAAGCGCCGGGGCGTTTGCTACGACGTCGGGCGGGTGATGTGGGGCCAGGACTGGCGGCCGGAGTTCTCACCCGTCGAGAGCCACCGCGAGTTGCAGATCATCAGGGACGATCTGCACTGCAACGCGGTGAGAATCTGTGGACAGGACCTTGACCGACTGATGATGGTCGGCCAGGACGCGCTCGATCTGGACCTCGAAGTGTGGCTCTCGCCGGAGCTGTGGGACCACAGCCCGGACGAGACGCTCGCTTACATCGCGAGCGCTGCCGAGCGAGCGGAAGAGCTGCGCAGGGTCCGACCTGGACAGCTGGTCTTGAGCGTCGGCTCGGAATCGACGCTCTTCATGTCCGACATCATTGAGGGTAACTCCGTCTTCGAGCGGATGGAGCACCCGTCCTTCTGGGAGCACATCCGATCTGGTGCCCACAACCCACCGCTCAACGCCTTCCTGGCGGAGGCGAACGAGCGCGTGCGAGAGGTCTTCCGAGGCAGCGTCACGTACGCGTCGGCGCCGCTCGAGACGGTCGACTGGAGCCGGTTCGATTTCGTTAGCGTGGATCTCTATCGGGAGGCCCGGATCAGGGACGGCTTCGCCGACATCCTTCGCCGCTACTTCGTTCACGACCGGCCGGTCGCGGTCACCGAGCTCGGATGCTGCACCTATCGCGGTGCGGCAGATGCTGGGGGACAGGGCTTCGCCATCCTCGACTTCGTCAGCGGTCGCGACAGCACCCCGCCACGCCTCAAAGGTGAGTATGTGCGTGACGAGTCTGAGCAGGCTCGCGAACTTTCCGACGTGATCAGGATCTTCGACGATGCGGGCGTCGACGCCACCTTCGTGATGACGTTTGTGGCTCCGCTCAACCCCTGCAGTGACGACCCGATGTTCGACCTCGACATGGCCAGCTATAGCCTCGTCAAGAGCTACGGAGGTCGACTTGGTCCGCTCGGCGGCGCCCATCCTGACGCGCCGTGGGAACGCAGGCGGTTGGGTACGGTGTACCCCGATATGCCCTGGGAGCCGAAGGCGTCGTTCAGGGCCGTCGCGGACGCCTACGCTCTGCAGGCACAGCGCGGCTGACGCTTGAGTCCCCCAGGTCGCACGTGGCAGCCGGGGGCCGAGTGGAGCGTGAGCTTCGCGGCATTCATCCCTTATTGCGGGCAGGGGAGGGGAGGGGGTTGGACGGCCGGACCGCTTTTATGAACGCGTCGATCTGTCGTGCCTGAGGGACCGCTCCTCAAAACGTCCAGTTCGGGCGGAGCACTACCCCCTGCAGGACTCGAACCTGCGACCTGCGCGCTTAGAAGGCGGCTGGCCTATTGATTAGGCGATCGCTTAGCACCTCGCGAATTCAGATGCACCATCTGCCTCGCCAATGCAGCTGCAAAGCACCGGCTGCCTGCCACGTTAGGAAGTAGATGGGATAGAAAGGTTTCCGGGCCGTCCCCGTGTAGTTCTGTTAGCAGCGTTTGGCCTGACGACCGGACACCCGGTGACACTCTGGCGTGACTAGCCTGGGCCATGCGAGGGTGCGCGAACGTACCCAGACGCCCTGGGGCGACCTTGGGGAACCGGCTGTTCAGCAGTGGGTTAGTTTGGCGGCCAGAGGCCACTGGTCATGTACCGGGCGAAGCGGAGTGAAGGGTAGACAGCCAGGGCAATCAGCAAGAACCCCACTACCGCACCTAAGGTCGGCTGGCCGGTGATTCCCGAGAGCACGAAGCAGACCACCACCGCGAGGCCGCCGGCGATGCCCATGGCGGCGGAGAACGCCCAATACCATGTCACGGGCCGGCGGACACGCTCTCTCATTGATCGACTACCGCCCTTTAGGATGCCGTCCCGACCGGGGAGGGCCACCCGACCATACGCGTTACGTTCTAAGTTGGAATGAAGAAAGGGCGGCAGCGGTAGTGGGTCGGTTTCGGGCGGAGGGATCATGCCCACACCTGTAGGTGGGGGGCGGCTCGACCCAGGGCCACGGCAAACTGGACGAAGCCGGCCCGCTTGTCCACCAGCAAATGGGCGCCACCGTTGATTTCGAGGACGGCGAGCCGAGATGGGAACCGGGTACGGTGAAGGACCTCAGCCAGCCGCACGTCTTGGCTGCAGAACGGGGCCAGCCAGATGAGCCGATCACGGCTGAACTTGACCTCGTAGCCGATGTGATAGCCGGACCACGCGAAGAAGGCAGCGAGGCCGATCCAGAGGACTCCGGGCAGAAACCGCAGCGCTAAGGGCATGGAGTGCCACGTCAGGGGCGCGGCCACGACCAGGAACAGGCCGAACGCACTGCCGAGAGCGATGGCTGCCACTAGCACCGCCCGCGAACGGCTGCCAGCCCGGTAGGAGATCACCTCGGAGGACAACCAATCGGGATTGCCTACCTCTCCCACGTCCCGGATGGTGCCACGTTGACCTTCAGTGATCAAGGACGGAGCGGCACCATGCTAAGAGCTTCGGGTCGTTGACGGCGAAGGACCAGTACGCGGCAAGCCAATGCCGGACGGGATCGAAGAGCTCGTCTAGGTTGTGCCCCCGCAGCCACCCGTTGGCTATCTGGATATCCCTTGGCGTAGCCGATGGCGTAACCGCGGGAGCAGCTAGGTAGACGGCGGCTGCCACCGAACTGAAGCGGACGTCGCCGACCACGCAAGCCGGCCCGATATCGACGACGGCGGTTATTCGCCGACCGTCGGTCATCATGTTCCCGGCGAAGGCGTCGAGGTGAGCGAAGCCCGGCTGGTCCGGCTCCGGTAGAGCGTCGGCCAGGGCAGCGGTATCAACCCGCATCCCGGGCATACCCGCAGCCAGGCTCTTCTCGGCCTTGACCTTCAGGTATGCCCGCCAGGTCGTCGTCCGCTGTGGAAGGGGGCTTACGAGGTCCCCGACGTAGTCCCGGGGATGCAGAGGGAGCCCGCCAAGCGAGAGGGCGGTCTCGAAGTGTGCCTCGATCAGCAGATCTCGGCGTTGGCCCTCCACCGTCTGCAGCTCTTCGAGCAACGAACGGCCCGGAAGGCGGCGCTCGATCGCGTAGATCCGGCCGTCATGTTCCCCGACCTGCAGAATGGCCGGGAACTCATAGCGGGCCGCTCCGGTGGAAAGCTCGGTGATCAGCTCCCGATTTCGGCGCAGTTGGTCGGCATCGCCACCTGCGTGGAGAACCCGGACAACGCGTTCGTCGTCCAGGGCGTATACGAAGGCCTCACCGCCGTGGCCGAGTAGCGCCTCCGGACCTATGCCGAGGCGGGTTAGCACAGCTTCCAGTCCCGGGTCAGATGGGTACCGCACGGCCTCCTAGTCTGATGGGTGAATCCGGCAGTCCGCGGGCGTGCGCAAGACCACCACGCGCTGACACCCGGAGCCTTTGCCCCGCCGACCCGGCGCGGCTGGTCTGACCCGGTGCTATGGACCGCCGTACTGTGGGGGGCAACCAGTGGGGTGTAACGCATGTGGCGGGTACGCTGGTATCGGGCCCAAGCTGCTCGTCTCATCGCGCGCCAGTACCCCCTGCAGGACTCGAACCTACGACCTGCGCGCTTAGAAGGCGGCTTTTCCATTGATTAGGCGGGCGCTTAGTACCTCGCGAATTCAGATGCACCATCTGCCTCGTCAACCTCGCTGCAGCGTTGGGGCCGCCTCCCACCTCAGGAAGTGGTTGGGATAGAGAGGTTCCCGGCCGCCCCCACGTAGTTCTGCTAGCACCATATGGCCCGACGACCGGACACCCCGGTGACACTGTGGCGTGGTCAGCCTAGGAGACTGCTGAGCAAGCCGGTTTGCGAGTTGGCCGTATCAAGGGCTCCCAGGTCGGGAACCAGCGAAGGCACCCGGGGTGGCTAGGGTGGGTCTGCTGGGAGGGCAGGGG
>Ga0182014_10007582_pt1 | contig 11323 bp, 8 predicted proteins | sample 612S2DmetaG_FD_120489 | JGI IMG/M metagenome (GOLD analysis project Ga0182014, IMG submission 120489) | Permafrost microbial communities from Stordalen Mire, Sweden - 612S2D metaG | ecosystem: Environmental > Terrestrial > Soil > Wetlands > Permafrost | place: Sweden: Stordalen | collected... | reverse complement strand
GCGCTGGCGCAGATCGAGGTCCTGAACCAGCAGATCAGCGCGCTGCGCCGCCAGCTTGCCGCGCTGGAAGAAGCGCTCGATGCGTCCGAGAAGCGTGACAAGGAATCGCAGGGCAAGATCGCCGATCTCGGCCAGCGGCTGAATGTGGCGCTGGCGCAAAGGGTGCAGGAACTGTCGCGCTACCGCTCGGAATTCTTCGGCCGCCTGCGCGCCATTCTCGGCAACCGCCCGGACATCCGCATCGTCGGCGACCGCTTTGTGTTCCAGTCCGAAGTGTTCTTCGACACCGGACAGGCCCTGCTGCTGCCGGAAGGCCGCGCCGAACTCGACAAGCTCGCCACCGCGCTGATCGATCTCGACAAGCAGATCCCGGCCGAAATCGCCTGGGTGCTGCGGGTCGACGGCCATACCGACGTGCGGCCGATTTTGAACAGCCCGGTGTTCAAGTCGAACTGGGAACTATCATCGGCGCGCGCGATCTCGGTGGTGCAGTATCTGGTTTCGCTCGGCGTGCCGCCGCAGCGGCTGGTCGCCGCCGGCTTCGCCGAATTCCAGCCGCTCGACACCGCAGCCACCGAAGAAGCCTACAAGCGCAACCGCCGTATCGAGCTGAAACTGACGGAACGGTAGTGACGATGTGGTCCCAAGACATACAGCTGCGTCATGGCCGGGCTTGTCCCGGCCATCCACGTCTTGTGGCGCCACTGGAAAGAAGGACGTGGATGCCCGGGACAAGCCCGGGCATGACGGTCTTTGCTTGAGCGCTCCCTGTCACCTTCGCCCCTACCGGCCCGAGGACGAAGACGCCGCCATCGCGCTGTGGCTCGAGACCTGGCAAAAGGCCTATCCCGGAATCGACTTTGCCGCACGCGTGCCATGGTGGCGCGAGCGCTGGCGCGGCGAGCTGGTGCCGAACGCTTCGATCATCGTCGCGGAAGCCGCCAGCGCCCTGATCGGCTTCGTCACCATCGACGCTGCGGGTTATCTCGACCAGCTGGTGGTTTCGCCCGACCGCTGGGGTTCCGACATCGCGACCCGATTGCTCGATGAGACAAAACGGTTGTCGCCCGATCGCATCACGCTGCTGGTCAACCAGGACAACGCCCGCGCCATCGGCTTCTACCGACGCAACGGGTTTGTCGATGCCGGCGAGGACGTCAATCCGACCTCGGGACGGCCGGTCAGGAAGATGGAATGGAAAGGATGAGGGTTGTTCGCGGCGCGGCCTCTTCCCTTCTCCCCTTGTGGGAGAGGGTGGCGCGCTTTGGAGCGCACTTGCGCTCCTGAGCGCGCCGGATGAGGGGTCTGAATCCGCGGAGACACCCCCTCACCCGTCGCCTCACTGCGTGAGGCGCCACCCTCTCCCACAAGGGGAGAGGGAAAGACCTAGATCCCCTCGAACTGCAGCCGCGCCAGCCGCGCATAGAGCCCGTTGGCGGCGACCAGCTCGGCGTGGGTGCCCTGCTCGACGATGCGGCCCTGCTCCATCACCATGATGCGGTCGCAGGACAATACGGTGGCGAGCCGGTGCGCGATCACCAAAGTGGTGCGGTGACGCATCAGTTCCTCCAGCGCGGTCTGCACCAGCGTCTCGGATTCGGCGTCCAGCGACGAGGTGGCCTCGTCGAGCAGCAACAATGGCGCATCGCGCAGGATCGCGCGCGCGATCGCGATGCGCTGGCGCTGGCCGCCCGACAACGTCACGCCGCGCTCGCCGAGCTGCGCCTCGAAACCATTGGGCAGGCGGCGGATGAATTCGCTGGCGTGCGCGAGATCGGCGGCGCGCTCGACCTCGCTGTCGGTGGCGTCGGGCCGGCCGAAGCGGATGTTTTCCCGCGCGCTCGCGGCGAACACGATCGATTCCTGCGCCACCAGCGCGATGCGCGAACGCAGCTCGCGCGGATCGGCCGCCTTGATCGGCACGCCGTCGAACGAGATCGTCCCCGAAGCGGGATCGTAGAACCGCAGCAACAGGTGAAACAGCGTGCTCTTGCCTGCGCCCGAGGGCCCGACGATCGCGACCTTTTCGCCGGCGCGCACCGACAGCGAAACGCCCTCGACTGCGGCGGCATCCGGCCGCGTCGGATAGGCGAAGCTGACCTTGTCGAAACTCACGTCGCCGCGCGCCGGCACCGGCAGGGCGAGCGGCGAGGCCGGTGCTGCGATCTGCGATTTGATCCGCAGGATCTCGAACAGCCGTTCGGCCGCACCTGATGCCGACGAGACTTCGCCCCAGACCTCGCTGAGCTGGCCGAGCCCGGCCGCCGCGAACACCGCATACAGCACGAACTGGCCGAGCCGGCCGGGGGTGATGGAGCCGGTCAGCACGTCGTGCGAGCCGATCCACAGGATCATCACCACGCTGGAGAAGACGATGAAGATGATGACGGCGGTCAGCACCGAGCGGGCGCGGGTCGAGGTGCGCGCCGCCTCATAGGCCTGCTCGACCTCGCCGCCGAAGCGGGCATTGGCCAGCCGCTCGCTGGTATAGGCCTGCACGGTCCGGATTGCGCCGACCAGTTCGGAGGCATAGGCGGTGGCTTCCGCCAGCGTATCCTGGGCGCTGCGCGACAGCCGCCGCACCCAGCGCCCGAACGCCACCAGCGGCACCACGATCAGGGGAATCGCCAGCAGCACGAGGCCGGAAAGCCGCGGGCTGGTGATCACCATCATCGCGGTGGCGCCGATGAACAGCATCATGTTGCGCAGCGCGACCGAGACCGAGGCGCCGACCGCGGATTTGATCTGGGTGGTGTCGGCGGTCAGCCGCGAGACCAGTTCGCCCGAGCGCGCGGAATCGAAGAATGCCGGCGACAGCGACATCAGATGCGCGAACACGTCGCGCCGGAGATCGGCGACGATGCGCTCGCCGATGGTCATCACCAGATAGTAGCGCGAGGCGCTGGCGCCGGCCAGCACCGCGACCACCGCGATCATGACGCTGAAATAGCTGTTGATCAGGGCGATGCCGTCGGGCGTGAAGCCGAAATCGATCATCCGCCGCACCGCGACCGGCACCGCCAGCGTGGTGATCGCGGCGACCGTCAGCGAAATGAGGGCCAGAATCGCCCGGCCACGGTAGCGGGCCACATAGGGCGCCAGCGCCAGCAGCGGCCGCAGCCGCTTGCTGCCCTTGGCCGGCAACTCGGCCAGTTCCGCCTCGATCGGGGAGGCCTGCGATGGCTCCGTCTCGCGCCCCGGCAGGGTTTCGCCAGGCCGGTGTTCAAGCCGTTCAACTGCGCTCATGATGTCTGGACCAATCGATTTGCTGTCCCCAGATAGGCCCCGCCGCCGCGCGAGGCAAATCCGGCGGATATCCGGTCCGGGAAGATACCGGGTCCGGGACGATACTTGGCTTGTTTTGGGGGCTTTGCTGCGTTATAGAGCGGCCCAAATCCGTCCCCGCACAATTGACAGACAGGCGCCGGCGCGCCGAAGGATATGCCATGAAAGCCGAAATTCACCCGGAATATCATATGATTACGGTCGTAATGACCGATGGCACCGAATACCAGACGCGCTCGACCTGGGGCAAGCCGGGCGACAAGCTCAACCTCGACATCGACTCCAAGTCGCACCCGGCCTGGACCGGCGGCAGCCAGCAGATGCTGGATCGCGGCGGTCGCGTATCGCGGTTCAACAGCAAGTTTTCGGGCTTTCTCAAGAAAGATTGAAGGCTTTCGAGCCGCTCTTTCGACGCAGGACAACAAAACGCCCCGGAAAACCGGGGCGTTTTTCGTTTCGAGTGTCATTCCGGGATGGCGCTTTAGCACCAGACCTCAGATGCGCAATTGCGCATCGGGGAATCTCGAGATTCTCCGATGTGCGATTGCACATCGTAGTTCGATGCGGAGCCTGTCATCGGGCCGCGCTTCGCGCGGACCCGTTGGCATCGCCCCGGAATGACGATAAGGATTATCGCTCGAACGCCGCCTTCAGGCGGTTGAGCTGCGGCACCAGCGGATTGCCGATCGCGGCGCGTTCGATCGCCGGGGCATGGATGGTGGTGTCGAGACGGCGAACCTTGCTCTGCAGCGCCATCGAGCGCGCGATCAGGTCCTGCAGCTGCTGCGGCAGCTTTTCGAGCATGTCGTCCGGGCCGGGATCGGCGGCCGAGAGCTTGACCTTGGTCTTTTCGCGATTGGCCTGGCTCAGCGTCATCTCGCCTTCCTTCACCGCGCGGTGCAGCAACAGCCATGAGGCCAGCTGCATCAGGCGGGTGGTCAGCCGCATGCTTTCGGTGGCGTAGGTCAGGCTGACGGAACGGTCGAGCGCCTTGGCCTCGTTGCGGCCGGCGCCGTCGAGATAGGCGGCGGTTTCCTCGACCAGATCCATGCCTTCCCGGAACAGGGTACCGAACGCCGCGGAATTGGTGAGCCGCTCGCTGAACTGAACGAGCGCTGTTTCGCCTTGCGAACGGTCCGACATGGTTAACGCCTCACGCCACTGGTTACGCTGCCGGCATTGATGCGCGCCGGCTTATAATGAACAAATCATTACGCAGCCATGGTGCGGAGTCCAGCCGCAAGCGCTTTTATGGTTTCCAGCGAGGTACCGGCGACGCGCAAAAAAAGAGCCGCCGTTTCCGGCGGCTTTGAAGTTGATAACAGGGAGGCGTCAAACAGAGTGGACAGGAGCCACTCGGTGTCCAAACCAGGACAATCAAGGTCATAACTGAGAAAGCTTAATCGATCGTAAACGAACGGTTTTATTCAGGGTTTGTTTGCCATGTCGGCCATTGGCCGAGTGCGGCGATGAAGCGTAGTGAGACGCGCCAGGCCCTCTCAACGAGTCGTCCCGGCACACGCGGCCGCGGGCAAGACATGAAGCCAGACCGACGCACGGTGTGCCCCCTCTCCCGCTTGCGGGGGAGGGTTGGGGTGGGGGCTCTCTCCGCAATCGGATTCGCTGAGAGAACCCCCACCCGCCTCGCTTTGCTCGGCACCCTCCCCCGCAAGCGGGAGAGGGAAGAAAGCGGCCGCCATCGACTCAAAAGGAGAGGCCGCGGCTTATGGATCCCGGCGTTCGCCGGGACGACGTCGCTGGAGATCGCGCTCGAACCAACTCAGGTCTTGAAAAAACTGTTCGCCGCATCCTTCGACGCGCGCTTTTTGGTCATCGCCGCCTGCAGCCGCTCGATTTCCGAATGCATCAGCGCGATGCGTTCCGCGAGTTCCTCGACCGACAGCAGCGACAGGTCCTGCCCGATCTCGTGGGTGACTTTCTTCCTCGGCTTGTCGTCGTCCTCGATCGCCATGCACGCTCCTCCGTGTGAGGGATCCCCTGAGGCAGTTGCCAGCACGGGCGCGGCTGGCTAAGCAGATGCCGCTTCAATTCCCCGCCTTTCGCAAGGACAAATCATGGAACAGCTGCCCGCGCAAATGACCGTTGTCGGCATCAGCAAGCCCGGCGGCCCCGAGGTGCTCGTGCCCGAGATCCGCGCGGTGCCCGCCCCCGGTCCGGGCGAAATCCTGATCAAGGTCAAAGCCGCCGGCGTCAACCGTCCCGACGTCTCGCAGCGCTCCGGCAGCTATCCGCCGCCGCCCGGCGCCAGCGATCTGCCCGGGCTCGAAGTGGCGGGCGAAGTCGTGGCCCTCGGCGCAGGTGCGACCCGGCACAGGATCGGCGACAGGGTGATGTCGCTGGTGGCCGGCGGCGGCTACGCGCAATATTGCATCGCGCAGGATGCCCAGGCGATGGCGGTGCCTGCCGACCTGTCGATGCTCGAGGCCGGCGCCATCCCGGAAACGCTGATGACGGTCTGGCACAACGTGTTCGAGCGCGGCGCGCTGCAGCCGGGCGAGACCCTGCTGATCCATGGCGGCTCATCCGGCATCGGCACCATGGCGATCCAGCTCGCCAAGGCGCTGGGTTCCAGGGTGATCGTGACCGTCGGCTCGCAGGACAAGGCCGACGCCTGCCTGAAGCTCGGCGCCGACCGTGCCATTAACTACAAGACCGAAGACTTTGTCGCCGAGGTCAAGACCGCGACCGCGGGCGCCGGCGCCAATGTCATTCTCGACATGGTCGGCGGCGATTACATCGAGCGCAATTACGATGCCGCCGCCATGGACGGCCGCGTGGTCCAGATCGCCTTTCTCGGCGGGCCCAAGGCAAACGTTAATTTTGCCAAGCTGATGGTGAAACGGCTGCACCACACCGGCTCGACGCTGCGCCCCCGTAGCAATGCGGATAAGGCGGCGATGGTCGCGGCGATCGAGGCCAGGGTCATGCCGCTGTTGCGGCAGGGGCGCATCAAACCCCTGATGGACAGCACATTTCCGCTGGAAAAGGCCGCCGACGCGCACCGGCGTATGGAGACCAGCGAACATATTGGCAAAATTGTGTTGGCTGTTTAACGCTCGCGAGCGAAGCGCGACCGGAAACCCTTTGATTTCCTTCGCTTTCATGTCATTTATCCGGCCACGCCGGGCAGTTGGCTTCGCCCGGAACCTTATGTCGATCGCGGAGAAATGACCTTGCGCCTGATCAGATGCCTTGCGCTAACAGCGCTGGGCCTCATGATTTTTGCCGCCGCGCAACCGGCGCACGCGATTGACGCCGTCAGCGTCCGCGGTGACGCGCCTGCGATCGATCTCACCGCGGTGCTCGATCATCAGCACAGCGACAGTGACCGTATCCAGGTTTCCACCGCGCCGGGCACCGACGGCATCGTCCGCCGCATCGAGGTCCGCGCCCGCGAGGGCGGTCAGAACTGGGTGGTGTTCGCGCTCGCCAACAACACCGACGACCAGCTCGACCGCCTGATCGTCGCCCCGCATTACCGCATCGTGTCCTCCGGGCTCTTGTGGCCCGATCTCGGTCTGTCGCGCATCGCCACCATCACGCCGTCGACCGGCGATCGCCCCGAGCGGCAGGAGAGCCCGACCGCGGACATCTTCCGCATCACGCTCGATCCCGGCTCCGTCATCACCTTCGTCGCGGAACTGCGCACCGACAAGCTGCCGCAGCTCTATCTGTGGGAACCCGACGCCTACAAGGACAAGGTCAACTCCTTCACATTGTACCAGGGCATCGTGATCGGCATTTCCGGCTTGCTGGCGCTGGTCTTGACCATCCTGTTCGTGGTCAAGGGCAGCATCATGTTTCCCGCCGCCGCAGCGCTCGCCTGGGCGGTGCTGGTCTATATCGGCGTCGATTTCGGCTTCTGGGGCAAGGTGCTCGACATGTCGAACAACGCCGAGCGGGTGTGGCGCGCGGCGGGCGAAGCCATCCTGGCCGCGACGCTACTGGTGTTCCTGTTCGCCTATCTTAATCTCAGCCGCTGGCACGTGCGCTACTCCCACATCACCGTCGGCTGGCTCGCCTTCCTCGGCTCGCTGGTGGCGCTGGCCTTGTTCGATCCCGCGGTCGCTTCCGGCATCGCGCGGATGTCGCTGGTTTTGATCGCGTTCGCGGGTTTTGCCCTCATCGTCTATCTCTCGACCCACGGTTTCGACCGCGCGGTGTTGTTGATTCCTACCTGGTTCCTGCTGGTGGTCTGGGTGATCGCCGCCGGCATGACGGTGGCGGGCTCCGTCACCAACGACATCGTCGGCCCGGCGCTGCTCGGCGGCCTGGTGCTGATCGTGATGCTGATCGGATTTACGGTGATGCAGCACGCCTTCGCCGGCGGCGGCGCCACCACCGGCGTGGTCTCCGACGTCGAGCGCCGCGCGCTGGCGCTGACCGGCTCGGGCGACCTGATCTGGGACTGGGACGTCTCCGCCGACAAGGTGTTCACCAGCCCCGAGACCGAGGCCCTGCTCGGCCTCAAACGCGGCACGCTGGAAGGGCCGGCCGCGAAATGGCTGGAAGTGCTGCATCCGCTCGACCAGGACCGTTTCCGCGCCGCGCTCGACAGCGTACTCGACCAGCGCCGCGGCCGGCTGGTGCAGGATTTCCGCCTGCGCACCCCCGACGGCCACTTCATGTGGTTCGCGCTGAAGGCGCGCCCGGTGGTCGGCTCCGACGGCGAGGTCTCCCGCGTGGTCGGCACGCTGACCGACGTCACCGAGGCCAAGAACGCCGAGGAGCGCATGCTGCACGACTCCGTGCACGACAACCTCACCGGCCTGCCGAACCGCAAATTGTTCATCGACCGCCTCGGCGCGGTCGCCAATTTCGCCAAGACCATGCCGAACCTGCGCCCCACCCTGATGGTGATCGATCTCGACCGTTTCAAGCAGGTCAACGATTCCGTCGGCATCGCGGTCGGCGATTCCATCCTGCTGACGCTGGCGCGGCGGCTGACCCGCATCCTGAAGCCGCAGGACACGCTGGCGCGGCTCGCCGGCGACCAGTTCGGCCTGATCCTGATGTCGGAGCAGGATCCGGCGCGCATCACCGCCTTCGCCGAGACCATCCGCAAGACCATCCGCGCGCCGATCGCCTTCAACGACCGCGAGATCTTCCTCACCGCCTCGATCGGCCTGGCGCTGTCCGATCCGCAGACCCAGCTGTCCGACGAGATCATCAAGGACGCCGAGCTGGCGATGTATCACTCCAAGCGGATCGGCGGCGACCGCATCGACGTCTACAAGCCGGCGATGCGCGCGCGCAAGAGCGACCGGCTGACCCTGGAAAGCGAATTGCGCCGCGCCATCGAGCGCGAGGAAATCGCCATCCTGTACCAGCCGATCGTGCGGCTGGAAGACCGCTCGATCGCCGGCTTCGAGGCGCTGGCGCGCTGGGATCATCCCAAGCTCGGGCGGATGTCGCCGGTGGAATTCATCTCGATCGCCGAAGAAATCGGCCTGATCGTCGATCTCGGCCTGTTCGTGATGGACCAGACCGCCAAGCAGCTCGCGATCTGGCAACGCGCGATGCGCTCGCGCGAGCCGATTTTTGCGAGCGTCAATGTCTCGTCCCGTCAGTTGCTGCGGCACGATCTGATCCACGACATCCGCACCGTGCTGTCGCGCTCCTCGGTGGCGCGCGGCACGCTCAAGCTCGAGCTGACCGAATCGCTGGTGATGGAAAACCCGGAACATGCGGCGCAGATGCTGACGCGCATCCGCGAACTCGGCGTCGGACTGTCGCTGGACGATTTCGGTACCGGCCATTCCTCACTGGCCTATCTGCAGCGCTTTCCGTTCGACACCATCAAGATCGACCAGTCCTTCGTCCGCACCACCAGCCGCGGCACCCGCCCGGTGATCCTGAAATCGATCATCGCGCTCGCCCACGACCTCGGCATGGACGTGGTCGCCGAAGGCGCCGAGACCGATTCGGACGCGGTCGAGCTCTATCAACTGGGCTGCGAATACGCGCAAGGCTTTGCCTTCGGCGAACCGATGGACGCCGACGCCGCGATGCGGCTCCTGACCGAAGAGCGGCTGGAAGCGGCGAGCTGAGGTTACTGTCGTCCCTGCGAAAGCATGCTGCGGATCTACCGCCTTCATCCGCCCATGCTCGTCATACTCCGCCACCGGGTCTCGCCTTCGGCGAGCCCGATGACAGGCTCCAGCGGAGTATCCAGTACGCTGCGGCCTCTCGATTCCATCGCTGACGTCTCGGAATACTAGATCGCCCGCTTTCGCGGGCGATGACGGCTGAGAGCGCTGTGCGCTCCGCGAACCGCCGCCGCTACTTGATCTTCTTGAACCGCACGCTCTTGCCGTCGGCCTGCCGGGTCGCGATGTAGCCGCCGGCGAGGCAGGCCTGGCGCTGCGGCATCTTCTCCTGCGGGCTGCGCAGGGTCTCCCACCACGAGGCGCGATGCGCCGCGCGCGGCAGCGCCGCATCGATGATCTCCTCGATCTGCTCGAAGCTGAGCACGAACTCGGCGGCTTTCTGCTTTTTCAAATAATCGCGCAGCGCATCGTAGCCGCGATCACTTGCGGATTCATCCAGATAGGCCATGGCTTCGCCGAGACCGGCCTTGATGATCTTGTCGAACGCACCCTTTGCCATGTCGCCTCTGTCTTGTTCGGTCATATCGCCTCGGCTGGAGCATTAATCCAGCCCGAGACCCTCATCGCGTTCGCGACGCATTCGCCGCGTTCCGGCAACCAAGCGTTAACTCATTAACGGATTGTTGTCGCCATTTAAGCGGGCGGCAACTACTCAGGGCGCATTCAGAACCTGGGAGCGAATGAATGCCATCGGGACGGCGCAACAGCGTGGCCAGACGACCCTGGCGGCTATCGGCAAAGCTGCTGATCGCCTCCTCGTTGGCCACCGTGATCGGCTTCACCGCGATCTGCGCCAGCGTCATGCTCGACATGCGCCGCGGCGAGGAAGAGCTGGCGCGCCAGACCCTGGAAAACCTCGCCTCCTCGATCGACGCCGAGATCAGCCGCAACGTCGAACTCTACGACCTGTCGCTGCGCGCGGTGGCGAGCAACATGGTGATGCCGGAGATCAGTCAAGTCAGCAAGCCGATCCGGCATCTGATCCTGTTCGACCATGCCGCGACCGCGAAGCATTTCGGCGCGATCCAGGTGTTCGACGCGCAGGGACGGCTGACCGTCGACGCCTCGACGCTGGATCCTGTGCCGGAGAACCGCGCCGACGAGGATTATTTCCAGGTTCATCGCGACCAGCCCGACGCCGGCCTGTTCATCGGCCGCCCGATGCTGCATCACGGCGCCTACGCCATCGTGCTCAGCCGCCGCATCACCGGCGCCGACGGCCAGTTTCTCGGCGTGGTCGCCGGCTCGATCCGCTTCAGCTATTTTCACGACCTGTTCAGCCGCCTGCATCTCGGCCCCGACGACACCATCACCGTGCTGCGGCGCGACGGCACGGTGATCATGCGCACCCCGTTCGACCTCGACGTGATCGGCAAAAATCTCAGCTACATGCCGGGCGTGACCCGAGCGCTGTCCGAACCGAGCGGCTCCTATACGGGGTTCGGCGCGGCCGACCCCGAGCCGCGGCTGTTCGTCTGGCGCGACGGTTCCAGGCCGCTGGTGGTCATGGTCGCCAAGACGTGGAACAGCATCCTGAGCCTGTGGCGCACCGAGGCGACCCGGATCGCCGCGATCGTGCTGGCGCTGATCGCATTCGTGATCGCGGTGACATTGTTCCTGGCGCGCGAAATCGGCCGCCGTGCGCTGGCCGAGGACCAACTCGAGGAGCTTGCGACCACCGACGCGCTCACCGGCCTGAAGAACCGCCGCAAGTTCGACGCCGACATCGACTCCGAATGGCGGCGCGCGGCGCGTCACAAGATGCCGGTCGCGCTGTTGATGATCGACGCCGATCATTTCAAGACCTACAACGACACCCACGGCCACCAGGCCGGCGATCAGATGCTGGTCGGCATCGCCATCTGCATTTCGGATTCGGTCCGGCGGGCCGGCGATTGCGCCGCGCG
>Ga0182014_10007581_pt1 | contig 11325 bp, 7 predicted proteins | sample 612S2DmetaG_FD_120489 | JGI IMG/M metagenome (GOLD analysis project Ga0182014, IMG submission 120489) | Permafrost microbial communities from Stordalen Mire, Sweden - 612S2D metaG | ecosystem: Environmental > Terrestrial > Soil > Wetlands > Permafrost | place: Sweden: Stordalen | collected... | reverse complement strand
ACAAGCGGAGATCGCCGAGCGATCCGGAGCGGTAGCGGTGATGGCCCTGGAGCGCGTCCCGGCGCAAATTCGCGCCGAGGGCGGAGTGGCGCGCATGGCCTCGCCGAAAATCATTCGCGAAATTATGGCGGCGGTGGATATTCCCGTCATGGCGAAGTGCCGCATCGGTCATTTCGCGGAGGCGCAGATCCTGCAGGAACTGGGCGTCGACTACATTGACGAGTCCGAAGTGCTAACCCCGGCCGACGAAGCGCATCATGTCGACAAGCACGCCTTCACGGTTCCGTTCGTCTGCGGCGCGCGCAACCTGGGCGAGGCTCTAAGGCGCATAGCCGAAGGCGCAGCCATGATTCGCACCAAGGGCGAAGCCGGCACCGGAGACGTAGTCCACGCCGTCCGTCACATTCGCCAGATTGTGATGGAGATGAAGATTCTCACTGTCCTTGGCGAAGAAGAGCTCTACGCCAAAGCCAAAGAACACGGAGCGCCCTACGAACTGGTAAGGATGGTAGCGCGAGATGGCAAGCTCCCCGTGCCCAATTTCTCCGCGGGAGGAATCGCGACTCCAGCCGACGCCTCGCTAGTGATGCAACTCGGAGCCGAAGCCGTATTCGTAGGCTCAGGCATCTTCATGAAGAACTCGACCGAATTCGCCGACCCCGCGGAAGCCGAGAAGCGCGCGAAAGCGATTGTGCAGGCGGCAACGCACTTCAAAGACCCTAAAGTGTTACTTGAAGTCAGCGAAGACCTGGCGGGAGCCATGAAGGGGCTGGCCGTGTCCACCCTCGATGAGGCCCACCTGCTGCAGACGCGGGGATGGTAGAGCTGATTTCGGGCCGGGCTGGCAGAACTTATGCCGATTAAAAAGGAGACGACGATTAAAGGGATTGAGCCGACGACGATCCGTTGTCCTCACTGCGGATCTCAAGTACTGGAGTCGCGCTTTATTGATCACCTTAGAAGTTCGCACGGTGTAGCAGATGGCAAGTTTCTGCCGCTTCGTAGGACAAAAGACTTTTACTCCTCCGGCAGAGAACGGGGAACTGTCCAAGCCGGACGTCCGTTTTCGAATCGTCGGAAACATTAGCAGGCTGGGTTCATAGTTATGCTACGAGATGAATACCAAGTGCCGCCTCCTCCTCGCAAAGGCGAAAAGCTATTTCGTGTGATTCCGCACGACTGGAAAAATAACGCGTGTTTGCGACAAGGGGATGATTATGCCTACAGGGAAGGCTACCGACGTGGTGCCCAGATCCTTGTCCAAACGGTTGGCGCAACGGAGCAGGATCAGGATTTCTTAGTCTATCCGATCGTCTTCCTGTACCGGCATTACGTGGAGCTAGTCTTAAAAGAGATCATCAGGCGAGCACCATACCTGATTGAGCGCGAACTTACGGGGGCAGAGAAAAAACACCTCGACGATCACCGTCTCGACCTCTTGTGGGAGGATTTCAAACCAATGTCCTCGGCCATTTCAGAAGTCGCCGGGTGGGACAAGCTGCCGAAGGAGGATGTGGAAGGCGTCGACGACTACATTCGGCAAATCTCCGACATAGATCCAAGATCGTACAGCCTAAGGTACGCCTACTCCAAGAAAGGGGACCCATCATTACCTGAAAGCTTGACCCATATTAACCTCAGGCATTTCGGCGACCAGATGGAGCGGTTGAGCAACTACCTCTGGGGAATTGACGTGGGCATGGGGGCGATCGAGGACATGAAGCACGACTACGAATCTGAAATGGCGTCCTATGCCGATGATTATTACAGTGACTATTATTAACCGTTGTCCTGCTGCGCCAAAACATGGAGTCGGCGACGGGCCGTTGACGGTCGAATGAGTGTGCGTTTTATTTTTCCCCTGCGATTACTTCAAAACTGTCACTCCTAGACCACCCAACTCCTCCGGTAGCAGTTTTAACTTTCACCCAACCACCGTCTTCCACGAGAAGAGTGGCTATTTCGTCTTTCTTGAGATGTCCAGACTTTAGCCTTCCGAACTCCTCGGTGGTCAGATCCGCATCGCGTAGAACTTTAACGTGCCGAAACTTTTTGGCAAAGTACGCATCGATTCTCTTCGGGCTAATATCTTTGGAAAAAGCATAATGCTTTCCATCAGGCCCGACAACAACCTGTTTATTTTCGGTTAGCGGCGCATTCGTACTAGAAGGTTCAAGCTGTTCCTCGCTCGCCTCTTCTTTGCTGTATAGCTCCTCTCCTGCCCTTTCTTCCTCCTGTGCCAGCCTCTCGTTGTGCCTATTCCAGGCATAGATCGCAGCTGCCGCAAGGATGGCGAGAACCAATATTCCGAGCCCAACTTTTGCAGCTCGACGCCACTGATTGTGCTTGTCAATCAGGTAGAGGATGAAAATCAGCAGTAGGGATATGCCAAGCGTCATCTTGTCCCTCCATCAGATTCATGTCGCACGGCGCCATTGTATCTGTGATTAGGCGTTTACAGTGCCCCTTGAAAGGGGGTGGATCACAGCGAGAGGAAGAGCCCAGGCGGGTGGGCCACATTTACCTGGGCGGTATAACTTGAATTGTCTTTGACGCTGACATCAATGAACTGGGGGTGCGCCACTTCTCACGCTTTTTGGGAAGTGGCCTGCCGGACAATCCGCAGTTTCCGGGCTCCCCTTGCGCGCGGATCTTCCGCAATGCCCCTTAGAAATTCAAAAGCCCCGCTAGTCGGGCGGGGCTCAACAATATTGCCAGTAGGTACGCTACCTTTCAAGCACAATCAGTATAGCACACCAACACAAGTCGAGAAGCCCGTGCGGAGGACGACGGACTCGAACCGTAATGGCTGACTTGGCCACTCGACTACTTGAAAGGCAGCGTCCAGTACCCACTGGCAACGTCCTCCAGACGCAACCTATCGCTCGTTCAGTATTTGCCTTGCTATGGGTCTGCGCAATCCCACAAAAGTAGCTACCCCAAAATTGGGAATGAGCCGGTTACTTTCGCGGCGGGCGACCCGGCCTAAATCCCCTCCCCACTCCCGAGGGTGGCCCGTCCAAGCTCCGCTTGGGCGGGGCTTTTCTGCAGCGAGCGCATTTTCACAGTGGGGAAATCATTCTGCGGTAAAACTCAAAAGCCCCGCTAGTCAAGCGGGGCTCGGCAAAATTGCCAGTCGGTACGCTGTCTGTCAAACAGCACTATTATAGCACAAGAGAACTGCGCCGAGCGGTCGTGCGGAGGACGACGGAATCGAACCGTAGTGGCTGACTAGGCCGCTCGACTGTTTGACAAACAGCGTCCAGTACCCACTGGCAACGTCCTCCAGACGCGGTCTATCTTCCGAGAGTATTGGGCGCGTCCGCAAGGAACGCAAGGCCACGAAAGTAGCCACCAATGAATCGAAGCAGAGGTTGAAATCCCGTCGGGTCCATTCTCCCAGTGGTAGAGGAGAAGTTCCGCTTGAGGAGAGAAGGCAGAGATATCTCCTCAAGTAACTTGACTCTAGTGTGCCGTTCACCGATACTGAGTTTGACAGAGTGCCTTACACTACGGTTTTTCTCAATGGTCCCGCCACCGCGGGGCCATTCGTGTTTTACGGGGTTCATACGGCCAGCTCGTAAGCCTTGTCCTGAATCATCACAATCAACCTGTGATCGCTCTCACAGACATCCGCCTGACTCCATGCGAAGATTTCTAAGAACGTCGCGCCGGGAAGTATGTCCGTCTCCAGAGACGGCCGGGACGAGCCTTGCAAGAAGGCGCATAGTAACTCTTTGACAAACAATTGTTGCAGTAACCGAGGCAACCGAATCCGGCCCAAATCGGGACGAAATCGAGGATTTTGGACCTAACTCCTTATTCCGGAATATTTTCCACATAACTCCCTTGCCCTCTAGATTTTGAAAGTTTTCCACAGCCTAACCCGCTCATTCTAAATGCAGGGGGGTAGGGGGGTAGTGGTAAACACGGATTAATAACCGACCAGTAAACATGAGCCCCCGGACCCCGAGCTTGAATCCCCAGCGCCACGAGCCGTCGTATAAAATCAGCTCACGTCGTTCTTTGGCCAACGACGAACGGCCAACGACGAACGACGAGAGATGATCGACCGACGACAACCATGAAAATCGGAGTCCTAGCCCTGCAAGGCGATTTCGACGCGCATCGCCGCCGGCTCGAAGAACTCGGCGCGGAAGTTGTTCTGGTGAAGAAGCCCGAGCAACTGAACGAGATCGACGGCCTGGTAATTCCCGGCGGCGAGTCAGGGACATTTCTCAAACTGCTCGGCAAGGACGGATTCGCCAAGCTGAAAGATTTCGTGCGCGCGAAGCCGACGTTTGGCACGTGCGCGGGGTGCATCCTGCTGGCGACAAAAGTGGAGAATCCGAAGCAGGCCGGCCTGGGAGCGCTCGACATCACGGTGCGCCGCAATGCTTACGGACGCCAGATCGACAGTTCCATCCGCGAAGGCCGATTCCTCGGCGAGCCCATCGAAATGGTCTTCATCCGCGCGCCTAAGATCGAACGCGTGGGCGAGGGCGTGGAAGTGATCGCGACGGAGGGCAGGGAAGACGTTCCGGTGATGGTGCGCAGCGGCAAGACGCTGGCGGCAACGTTTCATCCGGAATTGAGCGACGACCGGCGCATTCACCAATATTTTCTGGAGCTGGTGGCGAACGGAAAGCACCCGGGAGAGTGACCGGCGCCGTTTCGAATGCGAGGATGAAGGGGTGCCGAGGGGGCTCTCGACAGAAGAAATTAGTTGCTCAGGTGACGCCGAATCAAGGCGGCCAGGCCGACCAGTCCGCCTCCCAGCAGCGCGAGGAGACCGGGTTCCGGGATGACTGAGGATCGTACGACGGCAGGTGCTGCAAACGAATTTGTAGCCAGCATCAGGACTAACAGAAGGGCAGGGCCCAAATTTCGCACGGGGGAAAACTCCTTTCTCGTTGAACGGTCGCAAGTCTTCCTCCAACCAGTCGATTTTCACAATTCATTCAAAGAGTCGTTTTCCGGGCAGATTGGGCCCTGGGGCGATGAGAATGAGAACAGTTCTGCAGAGCCTAGGCTTTCATCCTATGCACCGCTTTGCATATTCTTGCCGTTGGGCGGAACATTTCGGGCTCTGAGTGCGGGTTTGAACCGATGCGGCGATGGAAGAATCGGGTGATCGGACGATCGGGTCATCGGCTGATCTAAAGTCCATGGGTTGAAGATGGCCCGATGACCCGATGGTTCGATGGCCCGATTCAGTGGAGTTGGTCAATCTTCGCTGCCAGGATGAAATCCGACTCGGTCAGCCCGTCGACCGCGTGCGTCCAGAGTGTGATCTCGACCTTGCCCCATCCCAGCAGGATGTCGGGATGATGGCCCTGCTCCTCGGCCAGTTCGCCAATGCGGTTCACGAAAGCCAGTGCGGACTTGAAATCGGGAAACTTGCAGGCGCGCGCGATGTGATGCTCATTGACGATCTTCCACTGCGCAGGCTCCGCCAACTGCCGATGAATTTCCGCAAGCTTGTCTCCCCTTAGGGTCGGCACTCCGCCGTGGCACGGGACGCATTTTCGGTCTGCCAGCATAGGCCTGCTCAAGAGGAGAGCCCTAGAACGGGATGTCTTCATCCGTAATCGGAGAACTGCCGGCCGGAGCGTGCTCGGGTTCGGGCGCGCTCTGGTCGAAGTTGTTCCCGCTTGAAGATGCCGCGACTCCGCGCGAACTGCTGGCGTGCTCGCCACCACCGCCTTCGCCGCGCCCGCTCAGCAGGACTAAGTCGTTGCCCACGATCTGCGTCATATATTTTTTCTGGCCGGTTTGCTTGTCGTCCCAGGAGTCGGTTCGGATGCGGCCTTCGATATAAACCTTGCCGCCCTTCTTCAGATACTCTCCGGCGATCTCCGCCAGCCGCTCCCAGAGCACGATGTTGTGCCACTCGGTGCGGTCTTGCCACTGGCCGTCTTTGTCCTTGTAGCGCTCGTTGGTGGCCAAAGAAAACTTCGCTACCGGCTTGCCCTGCGGCGTGTACTTGATCTCGGGATCTTTGCCGAGGTTTCCAATCAGGATGACTTTGTTTACGCTTTTCATGAGTGCGGGCTCCTTCGAGAACGTTGACCTTCAAGACGCCCACTATAGCAGAATTGGGCAACCCAAAGGCAGTGTCGCCCGTACCAGAAATATGTGATGAATCGGGCAGGCTCCCGGGCGGTGGACTTTCGACGCCCTACCCCTCAAAAGCCTCTGATTTCGCTTGGAGACGGGGCAAGAACCGTCTCTACAGGAAGGAACTTCCGGCATCGCTGTCCGCTAAGTACTTGGAAAACCAAGCGCGTTCATCAGAAATTCACCCCTTTGTAACCTCGCTTTAATATTTCGCCGCTAAAACAAAAACTGCACAACTAAAATAAGCAAAAGGAGGACTCGTCTAGTGATGAATCGCATCGTGCTGCTGTTGGCAGGTCTCGCGCTGGCGCTGCCGCTCATGGGGCAGACCACGTTGAACGGAGCGGGCGCCACCTTCCCATATCCCATGTATTCCAAGTGGTTCAGCGAATACAACAAACTGCACCCGGACGTGCAGATCAACTACCAATCGATCGGCAGTGGCGGCGGCATTCGCCAGGTGCTGAACGGCACCGTCGATTTCGGAGCCAGCGATGGCCCTATGTCCGACGAACAACTGGCGCAGGCCAAGACCAAGATCCTGCACATTCCCACCGTGCTGGGCGCGGTCGTGCCCGCCTACAACGTTCCAGGGATCAGCGGAGAAGTCAAGTTCACTCCCGAAGCCTTAGCCGGCATTTTCCTGGGGAAGATCACAAACTGGAACGATCCTGCCATCACCAAGGTCAATCCTGGCGTCAACTTTCCCAACCAGCCGATCATCGTCATTTACCGCTCCGATGGCAGCGGAACCACGTTCATCTTTACCGACTTTCTCTCCAAGATCAGCAAAGACTGGGCCAGTAGCGTCGGGAAGGGAACATCCGTGCATTGGCAGATCGGGATGGGTGGCAAGGGCAACGAAGGGGTTGCGGGACAGATCCGGCAGTTGCAGGGATCGATCGGCTACGTCGAACTGATCTATGCCGTGGAGAACAAAATCACGTACGGATCGGTCAGGAATGCCACCGGCAATTTCGTGAAAGCTTCGCTGGACGGAGTCACTGAAGCGGCTGCATCGGTGAAAACCATGCCCGCCGATTTTCGCGTTTCCATTACGAATGCGCCCGGCAAGACAGCATACCCCATTTCCAGCTTTACCTGGCTATTGATTCCAGTGCAGGCTAAGGATCCGAAGAAGGGGCAGATCATCGCCGATTTTCTGAACTGGATGGTTACTGACGGCCAGAAGATGACGAACCAACTCAGTTACGCGCCGCTACCGCAAAGCGTGGTGGAGAAGGTCAAAGCTGCCATCAAACAGATCCACTAAAACACCGGAATGTATGTAGCTTCTTACCCTCCCCGGGGAGAAGTGTGGCGGCAAGCGGACGGAAAAACCTTGCACATGCCATCCGCATCTTGCGGTAAATTAAGCTAGCACCACCGGCCCGGAAAAGGAGAGTAAGCCAAAACCGGGCCGGCGGCGTTTCCGAAGGCAAGGCGCCCCTCAGAAAAGTTGAGAGTCCGTTGAAAACCTGGTGGTCCCGCGCACAGACTGCGCGGGACCATTTTCGGTCTTACGGCAAGATGTAGCGGAACGACGTGAAAACCATTCCGTCGATTCCGTGAGGGGATCCGCCGTTGCCCGACCAGGCGTTGCGGGTCACGTAGGAGTACTGCGTGCCGTACTGGAACGTGCCCCTCGGCCCTTTGTAGAAGCGGTACCAGAAGCCGAGCGTGCCCTCGATGAGCGCCCGTGTGTCGGCGGTGCAATGGGAGAGAGCGCCCGGCGTGAACCCAGCGGTGGTCGTGCCGGGGATGTTCTCGGTGTAACAGCCAGTGTTGTTGAACCCCGGCGCGCCGTAGCCAACCTCAACTGGCGAGCCCGAGGTGCTATCAATATCCCAGCTCCGCGCGGCGTACTCGACGCCGGCATTCGAGTAGATGTCCAACTTCTTGCCGTGCCACTCCAGCGTGCTGAGCCCCTGGAACTCCTTGATCAGATGCAGGGTGCCGTCGGCATGGATAGAAGCGTCGGACAGGGTAGAGGTGCCGTAGCGGCCGATGCCGCTGCCGCCGAAACCATGCAGACCGAAGACGACGTGCTTGTCAGCGAAGGTCCACCGGGCATTGGCGCCGATGCCGCCGCCGTTCTTGGAGGCGTTATTGGCTCCCACAGCGCTCGGACCCGTGATCGTAACACCGTCGCAGACCACAGGAGAACCGGTTGTTGCCAAAGTATCCTCGCAGGGATAGACGCGATCGCGGAAGCGGCTGAATAAACCGAATACTTCGTAGTGTCCGAAGCCCGGCTCAAAAGCGATCTTCGCGATGATATCGGGCGAGGGATTGAACGAGTAGGTCGCGGTTGTGTTATAGGCTCGGCTGTCTCCCAAAGCGCCGACCACCCAGTTAGGCGCGTTTTCGTGAGATGTGACCGTGGCCTGTGAGTTCTCCATGGAGACGCCGAACCACACCTTATTGTCGATGTTTTTCACCAAGCGCAACCCGTATTGCCGCGCGTAGGTCATACCGACATTCAGTGCCGTGTCGATGGTCAGCGGCGTCGCTTCGCTGCGGTTATCCAAGCCATGCCCGGTCTCGGTAAGCAGACTCCACTGTTGCCCGCCGGTGAAGCTCCAACCGTTGTCGAACGCAGCCTGGCCAAAGCCTTGGCGCAAGCGTAGGGTGTAGCCGTTGGTGATGGTGTTGGTGGAAGTGACGCCGGCTGAGAGGAAGTCCGCCTCCACGTAGCCGGTGAGCTTCACGTTATCCAACTTGCCCTCGGTCAGCAAGGAAATGCGAGACTGCCGGCCGCTGCCGAAGAATTCCGACATGGTGCCTTGCGCGGCACCCGGCATCTGCACGGAATTAAGGGGCGTGGCAGCATCGTCCGCCAGGGCGCGCGACCGGCGAATGAAAGCCGCGTCCAGATAACCACCAGGAGTGAGAGTGACGCCCTTGAAGTGCAGAGCAACCGGACTCTCCAACGCGTTGACGTTCTTCTGGGTCTCCTGCACGGTCAGCGCCGTGTTGGTGAGGTTCATCTTAAGGTCGGCGACGTCGCCTCGCAACGCACCCACTGTCTGCTGGTCCTGGCTGGCCTGGGTTTGAGCTACAGCCGCCTTGTTGGCAGCATCGGCCGCAGCCGCCTGGGCCTGCTGCCAGTTCTGCTGATTCTGCTGGAGTTGCTGGGTAAGTTGCTGGATTTGCTGCTGCTGGGCGGCCAGGGCGTCTTTCAACGCCTGAACGTCGGCAAGCGTTACCGCCGGCTGCGCCGGCGCCGCTGCTACGGGTCTGTGCTTCTTCTTTGGAGCCGGTGCGGTTGAATCCGAGGTTTGTGCCCAAGCGCCGGCTAAAAGGGCCGCGAGCGTCAGGACCGTGAGGAACAGATGCTTGACTGAGTTCATAAAATGCAATGCTCTCCTTTTTTGACTTTTGGTCGAACCATACTTCGGGAAAACAACAGAAACACTTCTTGCAATCTGGAGGTGGGGCGTGCCGGCCTTCACTTATTTTCCGCCGACGTTCCCCCGAGCACGGCCTTGCCACAAGAGGCCGTTCGTTATCACAATCGATGCACTAGGGATTTGAAACCACATACTTTACACCTTTTTTCGGTTAAAGGAGTGTTAAATTGCGGAAACCGGGGGAAAGTTTCCCTGCGAGTCCCACTTTGGACCCGCACTTCTACAACACCGCTCTGGCTGCCGGGATCAAAGTATCAACCAAGGTAGGAACGGGCATGGCGCCGGTTCCGGGCAGTGGAGCTTTGAGCTGCGAGCAAACCCCGACATCTGTTTGCACGCAGCTCGACGCCCGAAGCCCGCAGCCAGCTTGGTATACTATCTTGGTTCTCTAACGGCACCAAAGTGCGGTTCATCATCACCGGCCGCACCAAGACGCCTCCGAATAGCAGTAATTAAGAGGTCGCGAAGAAAGTCGAATGTCCATGCTCGACCCCGGCTCAAATCGGGTGATCGGGTCATAGGGTGATCGGGTGATCGAAAGCCAAGTTCCCAGGCTGTTTTCGATGACCCGATCATCCGCTGACCCGATGGACACCGCAACCTGCTAGACGTTCCACCTTGACGAACACGGTTCGAAAAAATGGTTCGACAACCTCTGAGCAACCGCACGCCGCTGCTGAACCGCGAAGCATCGTGGCTGAAATTTAATTGGCGCGTGCTCGAAGAAGCCGGGGATCTCCGCAACCCGCTGCTCGAACGGGTGAAGTTCCTCGCTATCTCCGCCAGCAATCTGGACGAATTTTTTGAGGTCCGGGTGGGCGGCCTGTTGCAGCAGCTCGAAGACGGCCACAACTCCACCACGGCCGACGGGCTCACTATGGTGGAAGAGCGGGAACTGATCAAAGACGCGACCCGCGATTTCGTCGAAGAACAATATTCGTGCTGGAATGAGCGCCTGCGGCCGGAACTGGCGGAGCAGGGCATTCGCGTCCTCGGCATCGACGAACTGGATGCCGAGGGATTGGCCTTCGCGGACGACTACTGCGAGCGGGAACTCGATCCGCTGCTGACCCCGGTCACGGTGGACCCGGCACATCCCTTTCCTCGCGTGATCAACAAGGCGCTTTGCGTGGCCCTGTTGCTGCGGCGCCGCCGCCGCTCCTCGCTCACCTATACCGGAGTCGTCACCGTTCCGCGGGCGCTGCCGCGATTGGTCCGGTTGCCGTCCCAGGGGACGATCGATTTTATTTTTCTTGCCGACCTGGTCGTCCACCACGCGGTGCAGATGTATAAGGGTTACGACATCGTTTCCTCCGCCGCCTTCCGCGTCACCCGCAACAGCAACCTCTACCTGCAGGAGGAAGAATCGCGCAATCTGCTGGAATCGGTGCGCGCGGAATTGCACAACCGCCGCAAGGGAGACGCGGTGCGGATGGAGATCGAGTCCGAAGCCGACCCCGAGATCATCGAGCGCCTGGGCACGGTGTTCGAACTTGACCGCTGGCAGATTTTCCCGGTGAATGGCCCGGTCAATCTTTCGCGGCTGTTCAATGTTTACGACGAAGCGGCGCGGCCGGATTTGAAGTTTCACAGCTACGTGCCGCGGGAGTTGCGCCTGACCGCGAAGTCCCACGATCTGTTCGAAGAGTTGCGCCGCCACGACATCCTGCTGCACCATCCCTACGATTCTTACGATGCGGTCCTGTCCTTCATTCAGTCGGCCGCCGAAGACGAGCGCGTGCTCTCCATCAAGCAGACGCTTTACCGGACGAGCGAGCATTCGTCGATTGTT
>Ga0182014_10007579_pt1 | contig 11327 bp, 6 predicted proteins | sample 612S2DmetaG_FD_120489 | JGI IMG/M metagenome (GOLD analysis project Ga0182014, IMG submission 120489) | Permafrost microbial communities from Stordalen Mire, Sweden - 612S2D metaG | ecosystem: Environmental > Terrestrial > Soil > Wetlands > Permafrost | place: Sweden: Stordalen | collected... | reverse complement strand
TTCTCCATTTGAGCTCTTTTTGAGCGGATACTCTTCTGAATATATTATTAATTCCCAGTAGATGTTTTTTTTACTACTCTTTTCATTGTTGTATCATAATTTCTTGATTTTGCTCCAAAGTATTCTCGATCTCTGTAAAACACTTCATTTTTTTATGATAAATCTACCTTATTAAGAGGTGATTAAATCGCTGTTTTGAATCTTTTGATATGCTCATAATCTCTGTACATTATACTATGAAGTATATATCCAAAGTTTGATTCAATACCCTTTTTTTCCCGTGTTCCTTCCATATTTCCCCTTTTTTTTGCGTCATTTTCTAAAGGTTTATCGGCTTTTGCATTTCCAGAATCTAAATGTATAAAAATAGCTTCCTGAGTCATTTCCATTTCTTTATTTTCAAACAAGGCAATTAAATTGGCTTTTTAACTACCCCCGATTTCTTCTTCTTTGCAGATATCAATAATTTTTTTTTGAATGATCTGACTATTGTATTGTCTGGTATGTACTCAAGAAAACCAAAAAATCTCCTAAAAGAAATTAGATCAATAATTGTTTCTCAAGTTCAAAGTCGGAAAAAACATGCAATTGCTATAAAAAAAGTGACTCAAAAATGATACGAAAAGATTTCTAAGCAATTAAGGAATCAATTTCAGCAAGTTTTCTGGAACTTACTGAAAATAAGAATACTGTTCTTTAAGAGCAAGATTATTAAGAATTTTAATGAGTATAAATTGTTTTTAAGGAATTTAAACTACCAAATAATAAAATGCATATGAGTTAATAGTAATTTTCTATTGCTACATACATAGAACCCTGCAGGAAATAAGGATTCCTCTTTTTCCCTATTTCAAACTTACAATTCTTGATTGTCGACTAACAAAAAATAGATACATTTTTCGGAGAGATCCATTTCAAGACCCAAATTGAATCCTTGAAAACTGGAAATATTTAGTAAGTAGAGGCAAAACCATTTCTTCAAGTTTTTCCTTTTCCTTAAGGGCCTCAGTCCAGGAAACAAGCACTCCTCAATCCCCAGCATCGCCCTAAGAATACTTCCGACGACACTGCCTAGGGAGTCTGAGTCTCCTGTGATATTTACTGCGGTTAGTACCGCTGTTCTATAGTCTTTAGGATAACGCAAAATACAGAAATATGCAAGGGCAAAAGTTTCATCTGCATACCAGCCCTGCCCAAGTTTTCTCAGCGCATCTTCGCCCTCAATGACAGAATGAGCGGTTTCGTAAGAATTTTTCAGGGCTTTAGTGAATTCCGGAGAAATTCCTTCAGTTACATTAAGAATTGGTTTAAACATTTCCCTCGGTTCAACTCCATCAAGGACTAGCTTCACAATATAAGCACCTGCAATAGACGCAGCATCTGAAATTGGGTGTGAATGAGTAATTCTGCCTGAAAATAAAGCTGCTTTGATTAGTTTTTCAGGGTTATTTCGATAGATAAAACCTATAATCCCAACCCGCATCATGCTCCCGCATGTTTTAGATCTGATCCCGGAATTATTCCAGTGAATGCCTTCTCTGAGCCTCAGAGCTGCACCTTTAGAAGTTACTCCTACTCCCAATGCCAGGTTCTTCTAGCCAGAGAACAAATTCCTCTGCAATATGGCCCATAAGCTCAGGAAGTTCAAGTTCGACTCCCTGCAATAGGCTCCTTGAAAGTACAAGCATTAACTGGGCATCATCTGTCCAGGGAGAATATGGAAGGGGCGCGATAATCTCCTTTTCCCCATACTGTTCTTTAACCTCCTCAAAGGTAAGATGTTCAACAGGAAACCCAAGAACATCCCCACAATCACTTCAGAAGAGGTAACATCTTAGCTTTTTTTCGATATCCAAAGTATCCTGTATATTTCCTGTTCTCATTGTTCCAATCCCATACTCCTTTGATTCCTGCTTTTATAATCACTTAAGTGCATATTAAATAGGGAATTATTTCGAGAAATTCCAATCTTAGACTGGTTTTTGCTCATATACATATAGACAATTTGTATAACTCTGATACATATAAAAAATCTTTGGCGTGTAGAAACCATGTTGGACTTTAGATTCCACTGATTCAGGGAAAATAGTTTCATTCAATCTCCTACAGTACAAAATAGTGTTTATCTGACTTCGATATTCTGTGACAATAGGACTTATTGGTTGAATATCAAAACATGATTTTATATCATAAGCTTCAACACAAAATCCTCCAGAAAGTGACCGCATTCTTTACAGTAATTCAAAAAATATTATATTGGGCAATCATAATCATTAACCATATCAAAAGTCTCCCCTCGATAACCTTCTTGATTGATAGGTCTCTTGCCATCCTTTTTAGATCTACTCCTGGGATGTGACTTCGTTTTGACAGAATATTCATTTGAAGGAAGTTTGCTACTGCTACAATTGCTTTGATTTAAGCGACATTCTAATAAGATTGATCTTTCAGTGAGTTCTTTAATTCGAGATTCAAGACTCTCAATAATAAACAATAACTTTGGGATTTGAAGCATAAAGAGCAAGAATCTCTTCATGTTTTATCAGCTATAGAAATAAATTCATTTTACATCCAATTTTTCCTTTTTCCGAGATAAAATTGTGTAGTCACTCACAAGGATACTGAATAGTTACATAAATTATTAGGAAGAATAAAAGACTAAAATAATTATGATATACTAATTATAATGGATCAGAAACATTATGTTGAGATTAGGGTCAAAAAAAATAAAAATTGTATGATATTACTACTGGCCTATCTAACTGATCTAAATTTACTTACATTATCTTGAAAATTATGAAGATATACATTTTTAAAGAATTTATTGAATCAATCATGAGATTCATAGAGTAGATCATAGATAAATATACAAAGTTAACTAAATCAAAATAATCTACTAAAAATATGATGAGAAATTTGACGAACAAATAAAAAATATGATTATCATTTTGATACTAACTTGACTATAAGCAGTTATCGATGAACATATAAGCGAAACGAGAAATAGACTTAAAAGATGAAAAAAAGCAGCAAAAGTAAAAAAAGAATTGAAAATTTATGATATGTAGAAGCACTTGATTAAGATGTTCTTACTTCAGAATACAGGCAGCATCCTTTGCAAAGTAGGTAATTATAACATCAGCTCCTGCCCTTTTGATAGAGATTAGAAACTCGTAAATAGCTTTCTTTTCATCAAGCCAACCGTTAGCTGCAGCTGCTTTAAGCATGGAATACTCTCCACTCACGTTGTATGCAGCTGTTGGTATTTCGAATTCTGTCTTTACCCTATAAATAATATCTAGGTAAAGAAGGGCTGGCTTTACCATTATGATATCTGCCCCTTCCGCAACATCAAGGGCTACTTCCCTTATAGCCTCATTACTGTTTGCGGGATCCATCTGGTTGGTAGAGCGATCCCCGAAGGAGCAGCATGATTGGGCAGCGTCTTTAAAAGGCCCATAGAAAGAAGAGCAGTATTTTGCGGCATAAGACATAATTGGAACATTATTAAAACCATTTAAATCAAGTGCTCCTCTGATGGCTCCTACCATGCCATCAATCATTCCTGAGGGAGCTACTATGTCAGCGCCTGCTCTTGCATGGCTGACTGCTATTTTTCTGAGGATCTCAAGAGTCTGGTCGTTCATAAGATCTTTAGTTTCAAAATCGATTATACCGCAGTGTCCATGACTTGTGTACTCACACATGCAAACATCTGTGATCACCACAAGTTTGTCTTCTAGCTCAGACTTGATCCTACGGATAGCTTCCTGCACCACATCAGTTTCACCGAAAGAAGAGCATCCATATTCATCTTTAAAAGCAGGCACTCCGAAAAGGAGCACTGCAGGAATTCCGAGTTCTGATATTTCTTTTGCTTCTTTTGCAACCTCTGAAAGAGGAAATTTATATATTCCAGGCATGGAAGGAATCTCAACAGGAAAATTGATACCCTCATCCACAAAAATGGGTTGAACCAAGTCGTTAACGGATAATGTAGTCTCACATACAAGGTTCCTGATCTTTCCTTTTCTCAACCGCCTCAATCTGACATCTGGAAACATGTGATAACTCCTTTAATTACGAATTATTACTTTGAGAGTGGGAAGGTCACGAATACCCAATTCCTTAGATAAAGGATAATTTGAACCTTCGCTTCGTCAAATTTCCGTTCAAACCTCTAAATTAGCTATTTTTTGTAAAGTGAATTTTTTTTGATACCAGAGTCAGATGTTGTGCCACAGCCTCTGACTGAGATGATACAGTTAGAAATTAAACATCTTTATCCATGCTTATGATTGGATCATCTATCACATAATGCTGGTACCTGAGTATCGATACAATATAAAGGATCTCAATAAACCTCTAATTTTCACGAATTATTAATATCCCATTTATAAGCATATGACAAAATCAAGAATATTTATCGAAATTATTTAAATTGTCTTGGAAACCCGGACTAATTGTGGACAACGAACACACTCACATTTATCAACTGTCTTTCGACCCCATTAGATATCCCCCATACACTCCCAATATTTTTTTCTTTTGAATCTGGATTTCAATGAATTTGATAAACAAGTTTTTATTCATGTTCAGTTACTTCCTTCAATAGGACTATTATCTATCATAAATAAATTTTATTCTGGAAAATTAACCTGTTCAGTGAGGAGCAAAGACAATGCGTAGGGACTATATAGATACAGACTACAACTCAATGGATACGGATTTGGTATGTGAATTCCACATCGAACCTTCAGCAGGAGTGAATTTTGAGGAAGCTGCCACACACATGGCAGGGGAAAGCTCTATAGATTCCTGGACTGAAATTATGACACTGAGTCCCGAGCTTGCATCGAGACTGAAGCCTCACATCTTCTACGTGGATGAGAAAGCACAGACTGTAAGGGTGGCTTATTCTGAAGAACTCTTTGAACTGGGTTCAGTCCCCCAGGTTCTAAGTGCTGTTGCAGGAAATATCCTTAGCATGAAAATCGTTGACAATCTCAGGTTGCAGGACATCTCTTTCCCAAAATCGATGCTTCACGAGTTCAAAGGTCCGAAATTCGGATTGCCAGGAATCAGGAAACTTGTGAACGTGTATTACAGACCTTTAATAGGATCCATCGTCAAGCCGAAAGTAGGGTTAAACTCTGAAAAACATGCTGAAGTCGCATATAATTCTTTTGCAGGAGGTTGTGACCTTGTTAAGGATGATGAGAACCTTACGAACCAAAAATTTAACAGCTTTGAAAAAAGAGCCGAACTCACACTCAAGCTCGCAGAAAAGGCAGAGTCAGAGACTGGAGAACACAAGATGTACCTCTGCAACATCACTGCCTCGACTTGCAAGGAAATGATTAGACGCATGAATATTCTTAAAGACCTTGGCGCAAGTTACGCAATGATCGATATTGTACCTGTAGGCTGGACTGCACTTCAGACTCTGAGAGAAGAGTCTGAGGATTCAGGTCTGGTTCTCCATGCTCACAGATGTATGCATTCTGCATATACTCGGAACCCACACCACGGGATAAGCATGGTTGTCGTTGCCAAACTCTGTAGACTGATCGGCCTTGATCAGATTCACATAGGTACAATTGTAGGGAAAATGCACGGAGAAAAAAATGAGGTTCTTATCCTTCGGGATGCGTGTGCACTTGACAAAGTACCTGCAGATGAAAGTCAGCATGTCCTATTTCAGGACTGGGGGGGGTTAAAGCCTATGTTCCCAGTTGCATCTGGAGGACTTGCCCCTACAATGATTCCTAACCTATACTCCATTTTCGGAAAAGAAGTTATAATGCAGTTCGGTGGTGGAATTCATGCACATCCTATGGGTACGGCTGCCGGGGCCACTGCCTGCAGGCAGGCACTTGAAGCGAGCATTGATGGAATCAGTCTGCAAGAATACGCAAAAAGCCATAAAGAACTTAAAGTAGCTCTTGGGAAGTGGTTGAAAAAATAAAGTACAGACGCCATGAAAAGGAAATTTGGGAAAATAAAGGAAGTCAGCATAATTGAACCAGAAGGAGCTTATCACTAGTGCAGACAAAAAACTGGAATAAAATAAAGACTCGAATTTTCCGGGTTTCCGAAGAAAACTTAGATAGCGTTCTTGAAGAGGCAGCATCAATTCTCAGGAGTGGAGGAACTGTAGCCTTTCCCACGGAAACTGTCTACGGGCTCGGGGCTGACGGCCTGAATCCATACGCAGTCCGAAATATTTTCGAGGCAAAAGAACGTCACTCAGGAAATCCTCTTAGCCTGCTTGTCCATTCAAGGGAAGATCTCGAAAAAATTGCACGTAATATCCCCGAAAAAGCCTTCCAGCTCATGGATGCTTTCTGGCCAGGCCCACTTACAATTATTTTGGAAAAAAAAGATATCGTCCCAGGAATTACCTCCGGAGACCTTCCATCAATAGGAATACGCATGCCTAACCACATGATCCCTCTAGAACTCATAAAAAAGGCAGGTATTCCTCTTGCCGCTCCGAGTGCAAACCTTTCAGGAAAACCTAGTTCCAGTCGCGCAACCCACGTAATAGACGATCTTGCCGGTAGAATAAATGCAATTATTGACGGAGGGAGCGCTGCCATCGGCCTTGAATCAACTGTGATTGATATGACTGCCGAGGCTCCGATTGTGCTCAGACCCGGAGCTGTGGGGATTAAAGAGCTTGAAAAAGTCATCGGAAAAATAAGTTATGGATACAAAAATGACAATGTTGAGATTGATGAAGCATCTATGAAAAAGCAATCATCACAGAGATACGGGCACTATATTCCTAATACGAAGGTCATCCTCGTTGAAGGGAAAAGTAAATCAGTTTCGAAAAAAATTATTGAATTGCTCGAAAATTGTAGGAATAATGGGCAGAAAATAGGGTTCCTACTAAGCAAAGAAACTGCAGGAATTTTTGCTTTGAATGAACTGAATATGGAAGAATCCTTTTTGTTGGGATCCCGACATGAACCAGAAGTTGCTGCCAGAAAAATTTTTGAAGGGCTCAGGGATCTGGACAAAAGGGGTCTGGATATTATCGTGGTCGATGGTTCCTTCAGCCGCTCAGGACTTGGTGATGCTCTCATTAACAGATTGAGAGAAGCTTCATCTTCAAGGTTTACTGTTTAAGTTAGAGTATGACAGCATAATAAAAAGTTTGATATAATATTGGATAGGGATATTTTTGGAAGTAGAAAAAAGAAAATATGCAAAAGATACGGGCCTATAAAAAAATTCATGGGGCAAAATGAGAAATTAAACAAAATTTACTTTATGATACTAGCTACATGTCTGTTTTTAACAACCAGTGTAATGGAAAAAATAGAGATAGCTATATTATCTGAACTGTAATTTTGGTCTTTACTTTAGCTGAAGCATTAGACACCTTAGCCTCCGTATCTCTTCGAAGGCCGAGATAAGTCAGTTTTTTCTTTAAAGAGGCTTCTAAAATGGGTGAAACGATAGCAAGTGAGAAGATGCACGAATACTTCGATGGACTCGAAACGAGGCTCAAAGAAGCCATTGAGATTGCAAACAGAGCTCGTGCCCGTGGGGGGGATCCAAAGCCAGTTGTAGAAATTCTCCTCGCCAAGGATCTTGCAGATAGGGTTGAGAATCTTATAGGAGTTAAAGGAGTTGCAGAAAAGATCCGTGATCTTGAGACAAGGATGTCTAGGGAGGAGGCTGCTCTCGAGATAGGACGCCAGGTTGCAGAAGGCAATGTTGGAATCTTTGCCACTAAGAAGGATGCAGTTGAAGCTGCAATCCGGGTTTCCATGGCTATCCTCACAGAAGGAGTTGTGGCAGCTCCAATTGAGGGAATTGACAAGGTCCAACTGGAGAAAAACGACGATGGTTCTCAGTATATCAGAATATTTTATTCAGGGCCTATCCGGAGTGCGGGAGGGACAGCACAGGCTCTTTCAGTACTTGTTGGTGACTATGTGAGACGCGGGATAGGGATTGAACGCTATAAACCAAGGCCAGAGGAGGTGGAGCGCTATGTGGAAGAAATCCTGCTTTATAAAAGAGTTGCAAGTCTACAGTATACACCTTCTGAAGATGAAATCCGTTTGATAGTGCAAAACTGCCCTGTTTGTATAGATGGGGACCCAACTGAAGAAGCCGAGGTAGAAGGGCACAGGGATCTGGAGAGGATAGGAACAAACCGTGTTAGAGGAGGAATGTGCCTTGTACTTGCTGAAGGGCTTGCCCTCAAAGCCCCAAAGGTCAAAAAACATGTTAATAAGCTCAATATGGATGGATGGGAATGGCTGGAAAAACTTATTGGAGGCTCAAAAGGTGCAGAAGATGAAGAAAATGAGCAGACAAACAAGATCAAGCCGAGGGATAAATACATAAGAGACCTTATTGCAGGAAGACCTGTTTTTTCTCACCCTTCAAGGCCAGGCGGATTTAGACTTCGCTACGGACGTTCAAGAAACACTTCTTTTGCAGCTGCAGGAATCAATCCTTCAACCATGGTAATACTTGATGATTTTATTACTAACGGAACTCAGCTTAAAGTTGAAAGGCCTGGGAAAGCTGCAGCCATTTCTGCCGTAGATTCGATAGAGGGACCAACTGTGCGCCTTTATTCCGGAGATCTTGTCCGTGTAGATAACATAGAGGAAGCCTATAGAATCCGCTCGCAGATAGAAGTAATAGTAGATGTGGGGGAGATCCTTATTAATTACGGAGATTTTCTGGAAAACAACCATCCACTTATGCCTTCACCGTATGTTTTTGAATGGTGGCATTATGACTATGAGGCAACCTGCCCTGAAAAAATCCCTGAAGAAGAATTGAAAAATCCATCGGCAGATTTGGCTCTCAGGCTTGCGAAGGAATTCAATGTCCCGCTACATCCAAAGTTCACCTATCTCTGGCATGATATAAACCTAAGTGAATTTGAAGCTTTGAGAAAATTCGTAGTTGAGAGAGGAAATTTTTCGACTGAGGACGGAATTCTCAGGTTACCTCTGGAGGCTTGTCTGAAAGAAGGCATCAAATGCATATTTGAAAAACTCTTAGTGCTGCATAGAGTAAAAAATGAAACAATCTTTATTGAAGAATCTCTCCCTTTCATTTCTTGCCTTGGGCTCGATACAAAACTTAAAGAAAGAGCCCAAATACCATATACTGAGAATATTGTGGATGCTGCAGCTCTTCTAAGTGGGTTTAAAATTTTACCAAGAGCTCCTTCGAGAATAGGGGCAAGGATGGGAAGGCCTGAAAAATCTGACCTCCGAAAGATGTCTCCTGCAGCTCAGGTACTCTTCCCAATAAGTAATGCCGGAGGGATTACCCGGAACATTGTATCTGCTTCTGAGTATTCTACTTCCATGAATGGAAAGATTGGAGAAATTGAAGTAGAAATAGGGCTCAGAGAATGTCCTGCCTGTAGGAAAGAAGCATATTTTTGGCGCTGTGACTGCGGAGAGTATACCCTTCCAAAACTTTGTTGCCCTCGCTGCAAGATGGATGTAAAAGGTGCAGAGACCTGCCCCAAATGCGGAAGAAAATCAAATTCAGTTTCAAATGTTAAACTTGATTTCCGGTCCATTTACAAACAGGCTTTTGAAAATGTAGGAGAAAGAGAGAAAAAGGACATCATCAAAGGAGTAAAACGACTAATGAACGGGCAGAGGACTCCAGAGCCTCTCGAAAAAGGAATCCTTCGAGCGAAACACGATGTTTACATTTTTAAGGACGGAACTGTCCGTTATGATATGTCAGATATTCCACTCACTCATATCCGGGCTGATGAACTCGGAATTACAGCAGCCAAACTTCTTGAACTCGGCTATACGGAAGATATTTGTGGAAAATCACTCGAGAAGGATAACCAAGTTGTGTGCCTAAAGGTCCAGGACCTTGTGATTTCTTACGACGGGGGTGAGTATATGCTGCGTACTGCAAAATATGTGGACGATCTTCTTGTCAAATATTACCACGTCGAGCCATATTACAACGCTGAGACAATCCAAGATCTGGTAGGAGTATTACTCATAGGACTTGCTCCGCATACCTCGGCAGGAATACTCGGGCGGCTTATCGGGTTCACTAAAGCTTCAGTCGGTTATGCTCATCCTTTTTTCCATGCTTCAAAACGCCGAAATTGTGATGGAGACGAAGACTGTATAATGCTCCTTATGGATGGAATCCTTAATTTCTCGAGATTTTATCTCCCGGATAAAAGGGGGGGAAAAATGGATGCCCCTCTAGTCCTTACTACCCGTATCGACCCTAAAGAAGTAGATAAGGAAGCACATAATATAGACGTGCTTGCAAGATATCCCCTTGCATTCTACAAGGCTACTCAGGAGATCAAAAACCCTACTGAAATTGAAGGCGTTATGGACCTGGTTAGCTGTAGGCTTGGAACGTTTAAGCAGTATGAACACTTCATGTTCACACACGATACTACGGACATTGCTGCAGGCCCACTTAATTCCTCATATAAGACAATGGGAAGCATGATCGAGAAAATGGAAGCTCAACTTTCTCTGGCCAATAAGATAAGAGCTGTGGATGCTCCAGATGTGGCTGAGAGAGTGCTCAAGTCTCATTTCCTTCCCGATCTTCTCGGAAACCTTCGCTCCTTCTCCAGGCAACGGATGCGCTGCATGAAGTGTGAAGAAAAATTTAGACGCCCACCTCTTACCGGCACCTGCCCACAATGCGGAGGCAATGTAGTGCTAACAGTATATGAAGGATCTGTTAGAAAATATCTCGAGATTTCAAAAGAGATTGGAGAGAGGTACGGGGTTTCTAGCTATACCCGACAGAGGATAGAACTTTTAGATAAAGATATATGTTCTCTATTTGAAAACCACAGGGTCAAACAGCTTGGACTTTCTGATTTCATGTCTGGACCTGCGCGGTGAGGAAAAAATAAGGAAAAATAATAAGGATATTAATACAGTTTACACTGATAAGCTAAAAAAAATTGAGTGATTTTTAGAGACAGAGGATACTATGGAGCAAAATCAAGAAGTTATGATGAAACAATGAAGAGAGCAGTAAAAAGAACGTCCTCAGGAATGAGTGCTAGATTAAGAAAAAAAGAATCAGCTCAAAAAGAGCTCAAGTAGAAAGAGTTTATACAGTAACTAAAAAAGAGATTCATACCAGGGAAAGTCCTTTTATTACTATTTAAAGAGTAAATCTGAAGATGATTTGTACAGCTTTTTAGGTTCCGTTGCAAAAAATCCTTTCTAATGATACAATAGAATAAAAAGGAAATCAAAGATAGTAATATGCTATCTAATTCCTTTAAATGGAAGCACTATGAAGGAGAAATTATCCTATTGAAT
>Ga0182014_10007578_pt1 | contig 11328 bp, 9 predicted proteins | sample 612S2DmetaG_FD_120489 | JGI IMG/M metagenome (GOLD analysis project Ga0182014, IMG submission 120489) | Permafrost microbial communities from Stordalen Mire, Sweden - 612S2D metaG | ecosystem: Environmental > Terrestrial > Soil > Wetlands > Permafrost | place: Sweden: Stordalen | collected... | reverse complement strand
GCCCAGGTAGGCTTTTCGCACCCTTTCATCTTTGAGCAGTTCCACGCCCGGGCCTTCGAGGACTACCGAACCGGTCTCGAGTACGTATCCGTAATGCGCTATACTGAGGGCGGCTACTGCGTTCTGCTCGATCAGAAGGATGGTGGCGCCCTCACCGTTGATCTGCTGAATGGCTCTGAAGACCTCTTCCACCATCAGGGGCGCAAGCCCCAGCGACGGTTCGTCCAGCAGAATCAGCTTCGGTTTGCTCATGAGCGCACGGCCAAACGCCAGCATTTGCTGCTCACCGCCGCTGAGCGTCCCTGCCGGCTGCGTGCGCCTCTCTGAAAGCCGTGGAAAAATTGAAAGCACCCATTCGAGTCCCCTTTTAAATTCGGCGGAAGTGCGGTTGTAGGCGCCAAGCTCAAGGTTTTCAGCAACGGTCAGGTTTGCAAATATCCGCCTTCCTTCAGGGCTGACCGCGATACCCAGTTGAATGATACGGTGAGTGGTGAGCCGCGTTAATTCAGTTCCGAGAAAATAGACCCCGCCTGAACGCGGCCTGAGGAGTCCGACAATGACTCTGAAGACGGTAGTTTTGCCAGCGCCGTTGGCGCCGATCAAAGAGACTATCCGCCCCCGGCCGATTTTGAGGCTGACCCCTTTGAGAGCGTGTATTCCTCCGTAGTATACATGGAGGTCCTCAGCCCTGAGCATGAGAAGCGCCCCCGAGATAAGCCGAGATAACCTCCGGGTCGCTCCTGATTTTATCAGGCGCGCCTTCGGCGATCGACTGGCCGTAGTTGATGACCTTTATGCGCTCGCAAATGTTCATGACGAACTTCATGTCGTGCTCGATCAAGAAAATCGTAATCCCGCTCTTTTCCCGTATCCGGCGAATGAAGGCGGCAAGCTCCATTTTTTCCATCGGATTCATCCCGGCGGCCGGTTCGTCCAGTAAGAGCATACCTGGTTCGGTGGCAAGCGCCCGGGCAATTTCGAGCTTCCGCTGAAGCCCGTAAGGAAGGTTTTGAGCCTTTTCATAAGCAAGGGGCGCAAGGCCTGCTTCTTCAAGGTGTTTCAGCGAGTGCTTCCGGATCCTTTTTTCTTCCCTTCCGTGTTTGGGCAGCCCGAGCATTGCGGCCAGGAAGGACGAATGGATCGAATAATGGCAGGACACCATAACATTTTCGAGCACGCTCATATCGGAGAACAGCTTTATATTCTGGAAAGTGCGCGCAATGCCCCTGGCCGTTATCATGTGAGAGGGAAGCCGTGTGATATTTTCTCCATTCCAGGTTATATCGCCCGCAGTGGGCCTCAGCATGCCGGTTATCATGTTGAAAACGGTAGTTTTGCCTGCGCCGTTGGGACCTATGAGGCCGGTGAGTTCACCCCGCTCGAGCGTGATGGAGAAATCGCTTACCGCCTTGAGCCCTCCGAACTCCCTGGTCACATGGCGCATCTCGAAAGGCGGGCTCATGGCGGTGTTTGAGTCCTCCTCCACACGGCTAACATCGATTCCACAGAATTCCAACTGATTTCGCTGCGCCCCATGATTCCCTTTCTGAGGAACAGAATAACCAGCATCAAAATCAGGCTGAAGATAACCATCCTCATTCCGGGAATTCCCGGAATCGTCAAAGGGCCGATCTCCATGGGCTGTTCCACTATTCTCAGCGCCTCTCCCCCCCAGGCGAAAAGCACCGCCCCGATTACTGCTCCGGTCGTACTCCCAAGGCCTCCCACGACTATCATGATGAGAAGGTTGAAGGTAAGGAGAAAAGTGAAAAGACCGGGCGAAATCGTCGTTATCAGGTGAGCCAGCAACCCCCCGGCGATTCCCGAAAAAAAGGCGCTTACCAGGAAAGCAAGCATAAGGCGCCGAAACGGATCGACTCCCATCGCCCTGGCAGCGGTCTCGTCCTCCCGGATCGCCTTCATCGCCAGGCCGTAATTGCTGTTGATCAACCGCTGAATGACGACCACCGCCAGGGCCGCCACACCCCATGACCACCAGAGGTTTGTATGCGGATAGAGGCCTTTTAGTCCAAGCGGCCCGTTAGTGACGCTCTGAGCGGCATTGCAGAGCACCCGGACGACCTCCCCGAACCCCAGGGTTACGATGGCCAGATAATCGCCCCGCACGCGCAGGACAGGAAAGCTGATGAGAAAGGCGAAACAAGCGGCCACAACTCCTGCCGCGATGAGCGATACGACGAAAGGGACCTGGATCACGTCTATCGGCCAGATTGCATGATCGAGAATGAAATTGATCTGCTTTTCCGCAGGGGTCATCGACAACAGCGCGGAGGTGTAAGCGCCTATGGCTATGAAACCGTTTGGTCCCAAATGAAGAAGGCCGCAGACGCCGTTTATCAGGTTGTAGCTGACCGCCATAGTGATGAAAATGGCTATGTTATTGAGTATTCTGACTTGATAGCCGGAACCGTAACGGCTGAATAGAAAAAGAACGCCGAACAGGAGAATAAGTGAGGCAACATTAAACCGGAATTTCAGTTTTTCGCTCATGACCCCAATCCCGCGTTACTCAATTAAAGGCTCACCCATAATCCCGGTCGGTCTGAAAAGCAGCACGCCTATAAGAAGCAAAAAAGCGAACGCATCCCGGTACTCGGCCAGACTGGGCAAAAGGGCCACGATGAGAATTTCGCAAAGTCCAAGCAGAAAACCACCCAAAACAGCGCCGACGATGTTTCCGATCCCTCCGATAACCGCAGCAATGAAAGCTTTCAGACCGGGTATGACCCCCATGAACGGATTTATCTGAGGGTATTTCATCGCCCACATTATCCCGCTTGCCGCCGCCAGGCTCGAGCCGAGAAGGAAAGTAAGGGCAATGATCCTGTCGAGGTTGATTCCCATGAGCCGGGTCGTCTCGAAATCCCGCGAAGCTGCGCGCATCGCCATGCCCGCCCTGGTCTTGAAAACGATATAAAGCAGTCCCAGAACCAGGAGCAGTGTTATGATCGGCGAGTAAATAGTGAGCACCATGATGTGGAGGTCTCCAACCTTGAACACGTAGCCGAAAAAATCTGGCCTGGGAAAGGGTTTCGGAACGCCCCCAATGAACACAAGGGCAAGATTTTCCATCAGGAAAGAGGCCCCGATCGCCGAGATCAGCAATGAAATACGCGGGGCCTGCCTCAAAGGCTTGTAGGCTGCACGATCCAGCAGAATACCGATTGCTCCGGTTGCGATGACTGCGAGTGGAAAACTGACAAACCAGGGGAGTGAGAAGAGCAAAACCCCATACATGGCGGCATAGGCTGTAACCATCAACAGATCGCCGTGAGCGAAGTTGATGAGCCTCAGAATTCCGTAAACCATCGTATATCCGATGGCGATCAGGGCATAGAGGCTCCCCAGCGAAACGCCGTTTATGAGTTGTTGCAGCAAAAGCGTAAGGCTCACTTTGGGCCGCCTTCCATATCGAGGTTGGAAGCAAGTGATTCACATAATGAATCGGGACCTGAAATGAGCCTTTAATACACCTTCTAAGATAGACTGTAAGTAGTAAAATAAAATGGACAATAAATACCCTGTAACGTGCGGAAAACACATCGGCGCCGGGGGGATGCGGAGCGCATCAGAGACCCTTGGCGCAAGCCTCCCTGATGCGTTTGACCAGTTCGGAAAGATCACAGGGCTTGACAAGGTAATCGAACGCCCCGTGTTCCATTCCCTCTCGGGCCGCTGTTTCAGACCCATGCCCCGTGAGGAGGATAACCGGCATTTCCGGCGCCATTACCTTAAATATTTTCAAAACCTCAATGCCGTCCATACCTTCCATCTTAAAGTCCAGGACAGCGAGATCGAAGGATTCTTTGCGCAAAATGTGAATCGCCTCGGTTCCGGAGAGGGCGGTTTTCACCCGGTAATTGCGTTTGGAGAGCCTTTTCGCCAAGACTGAAACATAGCTCTCTTCATCATCGACAAGCAGGAGTTTCATCCCCTTGCTTTCGCCTTGTTCAGAGTCAATGGGGTCTCCAGACGACATATAATATCACCCATCCGGCCGCATTATCTTTTGGAGGCAGCCCATCTTTGCAAACAATGCATCACGACTTTCCTCCGTGAATGGGAATGTTTACATGGAAAGTCGTGCCGAGCCCAACCGAACTGTCTACGGTGAGATTTCCTCCGAGTTTTTTAATGATTCCATAGCATATCGACAGTCCCAGCCCGGTGCCTTTTCCGACAGGCTTGGTGGTAAAAAAAGGATCGAATATGCGCGCCATAACACTCTTTGAGATTCCGTGCCCAGTGTCCGCAATGTCCACTACTACCTTGTCGCCTTCCACCCTGCTCCGTATTTCGAGCAATCCGCCTCCCGAACCAATCGCGTCAATCGCATTATTGATGAGATTCATGAAAACCTGCTGCATTTCAGTAGGGGAAGCCGAAATAAGCGGCAGGCGCCGATCTAATTCGGTTTGAACTCTTATGTTGTTGAATTTTGAGCGCTCCCCGCAAAGGCTCAGAATTTCTTCAATTGTATCGTTGACTTGAATTTCGTGTTGGACGGGGTCCGTTTTGCGGGCAAAACTAAGCAGTTTATGAGTTATCTCTTTGCACCGCACTCCCTGAATGCCTATCTGCTTGAGGGAGCGACTGAACTCATCGACGTTTTTGCTCTGCTGGAGCTCTTGCTCCTCAAGCAGGTCTTCCATCCACCCGGCTTCCTCGACCATAATGGCCACCGGATTATTTATCTCGTGAGCTATCCCCGCAGCAAGCTCGCCGATTGAGGCGAGCTTGCCCGCTTCTATCACCTGCTCGTTCATCATTTCCTTTTCCAGGTCGGCCCTTTTGATCTGCCCAACCACCTTGCCGGAGATGAAAAGGGCAACCAGCACAATCGCCAGGCAGCCGAAGATAAAAATAGCCAGAGCGATAACCCGAGCGCGATTGACCTCGGCGAACGCGTCAGCCTGGTCCTGCAGGTAGGCCAGCGTCCACTCGCCTGACTTGAGAGGCATGAGAATGTAGATGATGTTTCCGTTCCGGCTCTTAACTATTCCCGATATGACGTTGCTGCCCGATGAAGACGTTTTGACCTCATCGCTACTGGAACCAACAGCTTCGGCGTTTCCCGCCCCTGCCATCCTGGCCCATGAAATCCTGCTCAGCAGGCTTGTAATGTTGGGCGCCAATTCAACGCCGGGGCGTGTCTGAAGCTCTCCTGCACTGTTCACTATGAAAGCTGACCCCGTTTTACCGATATGAATTTGTTCAACCAGCGAGTTGAAGGCCACGAAATCTATAGTCGCCCTCAAGAGCCATTCGGTGTCTCCCCGTCTTTTTTTTACAGAGATGATAAAGTGGGGGGTACGGCGGAGACCCAGGAAAACGTCTGTCAGGTAATAATCTCTCTTTATGGCTTCCCGGAACCATTCTGCTTTGGAGTAGTCGGCGTTCAGGAGCTTGAGGCTCCCAGCGTATGAAATCTGCACACCCGCCGAGTTTACTACCCCTAAATCGACGAAAACACCCGAATAGGCATTTTGAAGAATAACCAGTTTGTTTTGGAGAAATATTTCGTCAGTCAATTCATCGTAGGTGTAAGAATCGGCGAGGACCTTTATGTAGGAAAGCTTTTCATCGAGAAACGAATTTATGAGCTGCTGATGTTTTTCCACCAGTTCGTGGAGATGCTCCATGACCTTTTCCCGGTAAGAGGTCTCAAAATAGTAGCCGATCAGACCTGCTATCAGGATGAGCGGTGTAAAGGAGACCACGATCACAATCAGGGTCATGTTCCTGGTCAAAGATGTGTAGTAATGCTTTTCCATCATATCGGATTTCAGGCGGATGGGTTCATCGAGCCCTCGGAATTCGTTAAACGGCCCTGCCTGCCAGCAGCTTCTCGGCCTTCTTGACAGCTTCCAGAATATCGCCTATGTCGGCTGGTTTTCTCAGGTAAGCGAATGCGCCAAGATTGCGGCCATAGGCCTCATCCATTTCGGACCCATGGCCCGAAAGCATTATCACTTCGACCCCGGGATGACTTTTTTTTACGCGGCGCAAGACCTCTAAGCCATCCATTCCGGGCATTTTGAGATCGAGCACCATGATTTTTACTGCGCTCTCGTCAAGAATCCGCAGCGCCTGCTCACCATTGAAGGCTATATGAGCGGTGAACCCCCTTAACTGAAGGCGTTCCGCAAAAGCCTCAGCAAATTCCACTTCGTCGTCAACAATAAGAATCTCGAGTCCCATTTGGATCAAACCTTCTCAGAAAGAAATCACAAGACCCGTGAAGCCAATCGGGCCGGTGCGAAAAATCATTTCGGCGGGGCGGTCGGTTCAGGGGTTGGTCCGCCGGGGAAAAAGAGCACAAAGTCCCCATCAGAGGTCCGCCAATCATAACGCATACCCAAACTGGAGGCCAACTCCTCGAACTCCTGCCATTCGCCGAAGTTGGCGACAGCTTCTTCTTGAACTCTTTCACAGGATTCGCCCCCGAAATGAAAAGTCAGACATGGAGAACCGAGATCGTCCCTTACGAGCGTCAAAATTGAGCCACTGGCGCTCATACATCCTATAAAGGCCTCGATGGCCATGGTCAAAGCCATCTGGATTCTAAACCCGTTGGTAAAAAGCATAACCGGGTGATCGCAAACCGCTCCCTTGAGTTCCACATTCCGGAGTGCGGCAAGTCTTTGCGCCAGCGAAACTGTCTGGGTTACGATCGCATTCAGATCGATATCGGCGCAGGCATGGTCCACGCTGTGAGCGAAGCGATTGAACCTGGAAGTGATTTCGACCCCTCTTCGAACCTGCTCTTCGATCTTTTGCACTGAGCGCTGAAACTTCTCCCGATGTGGAAACGGGGCCTCCCTCGTCATCGCAAGGAAGTCAGCCATCAGCCCATTTGATTCGTTAATTACGGCCAGAACGTTTCTTAGCTCGTGAGTCACACTGGCGGCTATTTTACCGAAAAAAGCAAGCTCGTTTGCTTTCACCCCGATTCCCCTTGCGCGATTTGCTCAAAGTGGAGCTCGTTCAGTCAACTTTGGCGTTGGCTTTTGATTGTCTAACCTTTCGATGGGCCTTCTGCAACGCCTCAGTGAGTTTTTCGATATCAACGGGCTTTTCCAGGTAGGCGCATGCCCCAAGCTCTGCACAAAGCTTCGCTGCATCCTCCGAACCATGACCCGTAAGCACAATCACCTCGACGTTGGGATGTTTTTCTTTCACCCGGCGCAAAACTTCCAAACCGTCTATGCCCGGCATCTTGAGGTCCAGGACCATCACCTCGGGCTCATCTTCTTCTACGATCGAGAGGGCTTCCTCTCCACCGTAAACCACAGCCGCAGAGTAATCCCGCATCTGAAGGCGTTCCGACAGGGCCTCGACAAAGTCTCTTTCGTCATCGACGAGCAGCACCTTTGAAGGCTGGGGAAGGTCGAAATCGAACTTTCGGTAGACATCTGTCTGGTAGTATCCAGGCCCCACTTTGGTCTCTGCGCCCTGCACGCCCGGAACAGCCAATGCAAGCCTTTTGAGCTCTTCTTCGAGTGAAGCGAGCATCATCACGTGCTTGTTAATTTCCATGACAACTATGCCGTCCCTTGCCGAAACCGAAACATCATGACCTTCCATGGCCAGCTTGAGACTTACTTCGGAAGCCAGCGCAAAATCGGCCACCGCCTTTAGCGAGTCCTCCGATACCGTCAGAACGCTGATCTTCAGATTGTCGCATATAAGGCGGACCGCGTCATCGTGAGCTATTTTATTCATCGGTATTACAATATCATACAGCCCGGCGGCCCAGGGGTCTTTTTGCCCCGAAATATGTTCAACCCCGAGAACAAGGGACTCGTCATCCTTGTGGATTTTTTTCAACGCATCCTTAATGGAAATCTTCTCCATGCGGCAGGCCAGGTTGGAACGATATTCGGCGTCCGCGATCATGCACACGTTGAGTACGTGAGATATTGTCCTTGGGACCATCAGACTGCAGAGCCCGAAAAACACGAGATCATCGCCCTTCAGGGAATCGGCGACCGCCTGTCTCAGGCAGGCCAGGCTTCGCTCCCTTTCATGGGTGAACTTATTGAAAAGGGAGGTCTTCCCTCTGATGGCTTTCCAGATTTTGCTATCTTCAATATTGAACCTCTTGCTCGCAGCAGCCACCACAGCGGCATCGTCAAGGCGCGTGTAACCCGTTTTCTCTATAACGCTGCGTACGACTTCCTCAGCTCCGCAATAAGAACAACAAAAGACATTGACAACCGGCATGATTGATTATCCCTTCTTTGCGAGATGTGGCGCGTCATCCACAAGGCGGACCGAAAGGAGCGGACAGCTTTCCAGACACTGTGTCAGCGCGTTGGAGTGTATTGCATCGACTGCATGGGAGACCGTCGAATAGATATTGTTTCCTCCGATTTTGGCCGATAGATGGGTGCGCTTCATAACTGCAAGCACTTTTTCGTTCAGCCCGGCGAAAGATATCCCGTAGCCTGCGCTTCTCACCCGATCCACAATGAGCGAAAGCATTTCCTCCCCCGAGGCGTCCATATCGTTTATACCGTTGGAGACAATGAGAATGTGTTTGAGTTCAGGCATTGAACGAATTCGCTCTGTAACCTTTTCTTCCAGATAGCCGGCATTGGCGTAAAACAGCGGCCCGTCGAAGCGTATCATCGCAATATGCCGGCACTCCTTTAGGCCGTGATCGCTGGCGCTCTGAAAAGAACTGTCCTCATGCATCGAAAGGGTGGTCACCTTGGGGCGCATGCTCTTGTAGAGAAACATGCCGACCGAGAGCAGAACGCCGATCATTATTCCCTTGTCGAGATGCGGGGCGGTAATAAGCGTCGCCAGGAAGGTTATGATCGAGAACAGCCCGTCGTACCATTGCGCCTTCCAGGCGTGAATGAAGCCCGAGACATTTATCAGGCCGATGACCGCCATCATGATAACTGCGGCAAGCACCGACTGAGGCAGGTAGTAGAGAAGCGGGGTAAAGAAAAGAAGCACTATGGCTACTGTAATGCTGGTTACTACGCTTGATAAGCCGGTTAGCGCACCCGACTGGATATTTACTGCCGATCTGGAGAAAGATCCCGATACCGGAAAACTTCTTGTGAAAGCCCCCATAATGTTGGCAATACCCTGACCGATAAGTTCCTGATTGGCGTCGAGCCTTTGTCCTGTTTTAGCGGCCATCGCCTTGGCGATCGAAATTGCTTCCATGAATCCGAGAAGAGAGATGATAGCCGCTATCGGGAGCAACTTTAGCAGGACATTCAAATCCAGCCTGGGGACCCCAAAACTTGGCAACCCCCGGGGAATAGTTCCAACGACGCTTCCTCCGCCCATCAGTACGACAGCTTTCTCATCGATCGAAGAGTTGCCGATCTTTACCCTCCAGGTCGAACCGTCTCCCTTTGGAGTGCTGCCAAATTTGCCCGAGGGAAGGTAAATCTTTTCGCCATCGGAGTCAGTAGCGGCAGTAAAGATATAATATCTAATCGCCGAGCGCCTTCGGGACATCGTCTCCTTGAGATCGGAGAGTCTTAAATCGACCAGGTCGCATTCATGCTTTATCGCCAGCGCTTCCCTGGAGTGGCTGCCGTATTTTTCCTCAGCCTCTGTAAGGCGGGGAGTGAGTTGGGCCCGGGTTTCCGCCAGCTCCCTTGACTCCTTGGCGGCGGCGTTGAATCTGACGATCAGATCCCGGCAGTCATTTGAGGCAATCATATCAATAGGGACCCGGACGTTGTTTTCATATCCAACTGCCCAGGAAATCAGCGTTGTGAGCGCCACGGCGACAAGCACGTATGGAATGCGCTTGTTTATACCCCTCAGCCCGTACATTATCACAAAAGCGGCTATTCCCAGCGCCAGGGTCTGCCAGTGTGTATAACGCAGAGCAGCTTTGATGACCAGGTATATGGTCTCATAGTGATGCTCGGCGTCGTCCACATAGACGTTGAACATCTTCGATAGCTGGGATGTGGCGATGATGATTGCGCCGGCATTGGTGAATCCGTTTACCACAGGATGCGAAAGAAAATTCACAACCAGTCCCAGCCTTAGAATTCCCAGGGCAAGCTGGAAAACTCCCACAATGAGCGCGAGCAGGATGGCATAGGCTATAAAACCCTCGGTTCCGGCAGTGGCGAAAGGCGACAGGGCCGCTGAAGTCATGAGGGATACGATCGCCACCGGACCCGTTGCAAGCTGCTGGCTCGATCCGAACATGGCGGCAAGCATGGGAGGAAGAAAGGAGGCGTAAAGTCCATAGTGGACCGGCATTCCGGCGAGCTGCGCATAAGCCATGGATTGTGGAATCAGCACAAGGGCGACGGTCAAACCTGAAACGATGTCCAGTTTGAGGGAGGAGAGATTTGAAACCCTCATCCAGTCAACAAATGGAAAAACCTTACGCAGCATAAACACATTCCCTTGCCGCATCTGGAAAACGAAAATCCGTCAGCGCCCAAAAGATCAGCAATGGTTCAACGCGAAGATCACCCCGTGAGGTTTTCTCCGCTGCTTTGTCGACACCACTGTGATTTTTCATCCGGGATTACCCTGTTTGCTGTGCCTGGAGCCTTTTAGGCAGATAAACAGTGACCGTAGTCCCCTGCCCTTCCTTGCTCTTGGCCTCAATACGCCCACCAAGCCTCTTGATGATGCCGTAGGTAATGAACATACCAAGCCCGGTTCCATGCCCCTTCTTTTTTGTAGAAAAAAAAGGTTCGTAAAATCGATTCAGCGTTTCCTCCGACATCCCGCAGCCGTTGTCCTCAACTGAAACCGCAAGAACCTCACCACAGTCACAGGTGCATATGGAGATCGTTCCCCTGTCCTCCACAGCCGCAAAAGCATTGCTCAGCAAATTGAGAAAGACCTGCTGAAGCTGGCCGCGATCCGAGGCTATTTCAGGGAGGTTGTCCGCGAGTTGAAGCCGAAGGTCAAGATTTCGGTAGCGGGCTTCCTTTTCAACGAAACCCAAGGTTTCGCTAACCACCTCATTTATGTCAAGATTCTCGATATGAGGCTCCATCCTGCGCGCGAACCCGAGCAGGCGGTGGGTAATCGAGCGGCAGCGCTCGACAGAGTTGATAATCGCATCGGTCAGGGCGAGAAATTTTTTCTTGTCTTTAAAATCACTGTCGAGTTCGATCAGGTCCTTCATCAGGCCGGCTTTCTCATTTATAACCGCCATCGGATTGTTTATTTCATGCGCGACCCCTGCGGCAAGTCTTCCGATGGAGGAGAGTTTGTGGCTGTGCTCGACTTCCCGGAAAACGGCCTCACGCCTTTCGTCGCTTTCCTGGAGCCTGTGAATCAGAGAGCCGGTCAGCT
>Ga0182014_10007577_pt1 | contig 11329 bp, 11 predicted proteins | sample 612S2DmetaG_FD_120489 | JGI IMG/M metagenome (GOLD analysis project Ga0182014, IMG submission 120489) | Permafrost microbial communities from Stordalen Mire, Sweden - 612S2D metaG | ecosystem: Environmental > Terrestrial > Soil > Wetlands > Permafrost | place: Sweden: Stordalen | collected... | reverse complement strand
TCTCGTACTGACGACGACAACCTTCGGATCGTTCTTCTACGCTCAGCTCGGGCCGTTTACGTACATCTCGCTGTTGATGCTGGCCGTGCTGGTGGTTCTCAGTCTCGTGCTCCACAAGACGTACTTCGGACGGGACGTCTATGCGGTGGGAGGGAATTCGCACGCGGCGCGCCTATCAGGAATCGCGGTGGAGCGTGTGACGGTTGCCGTCTACGCGATCTCGGGGTTGTGCGCGGGTATTGCCTCGGTGTTGCTCATCGGATTCAATTCGAACTCCGTGGACCCAACAGCCCTGGGTGGCGATGAGCTCACCGTGGCCGCGGCTGTGCTGCTCGGCGGGACGGCGCTCGTCGGAGGGTCGGGCGGGCCCTTTGGGACGGCGATCGCAATAATTTTCTTCTATACGATTGACAAGGGGCTGAACCTCATCGGGATCACGGCAACGTACTGGCAACTGATCATCACTGGAGTGCTTCTCTTGTTCGCCGTATTGATCGACAGAACTCAGTCACTGATTCATCGCCGACGACTGACCACATTATCGATTTCGGAGTCCGAGAAGTAGCTGCTCTACCCGGGCGCCGATTCGTCGGGCAGGGTGAACCACGTTGTGGTCAACTTCATGACGCGCCAGCGCTGATCGCGGCCCCGTGAAGAGGTGCTCGGAAAGAATCCAGTGGGCCGTCCGGGTCGACGGACCATCACTAGATCACGTCAGGACCTCATTCAATCCTGGAGCGGTCCACTTCGTCACCAGGCTGGAAAGTGAACCCCAACTCGAACACGGCGAGGCACGCCTCAACGACCTCAGGATCGAAGAGCGTTCCCGCGCCGGCGCTCACCTCGGCGATGGCCTTGTCGATGCCGAGTGCTGGCCGGTACGGGCGGTGTTGCGTCATGGCCTCGACCACGTCGGCCACCGCGATGATCCGGGCGGGCAGGATGATGTCGCTGCCGGGAAGGCCCCGGGGGTAACCCGATCCGTCCATTCGCTCGTGGTGTTGAAGGGCGACCTCCGCGATCGGCCAGGGGAGCGAGGCCTGGGACAGGATGTCAGCACCAACCAAGGTGTGCCGTTTGATCATCTCGAACTCGAGGGAACTGAGCCTTCCGGGACGCGTGAGAATTTCAGCGGGAACGGCAATTTTCCCGATGTCGTGAACCTCCCCGCTCTGGCGAATCAACGTAGTCAACTTTGAATTCAGGCCAAGCTGCTTGGCGATCGCCTCGCCGAGGGCGCCGACGTGATTTTGGTGGCCGGCCGTGTAGGGGTCGCGAGTCTCGGTCATGAGAGCCAGGGCCGAGAGGGTCCCCTCCACAGTGGACTCCAACTGCTTAATCGAGCGCACGTGAGCGGTGGCGAACACGTACTCAGAGAAGATTCGGGTGAGTCGTTCGACCGTCACCTCATTGAATGCGGAGATGTGCCGATCATAGATAGTGAGTACGGCCTTTTGTCGCGTGAGGGACAGGGGAATGGCGATACATGAGGCGAACTTGAATTGGGCGGCGTGATCGCGCCACGAATCAAACTCGGGATCAGTGGCCACACCGTTGGCCACTTGGGTGACGCCGGTTCGCAACGCAGTCCCCGTCGGACTCCTCCCGCTCTCCGTCGACCCCCACCACGACGGCATCGAGTTCAAGAGGTAGTCGGTGTCTCCAGAGGAGTGAATGGCTTCGATGCCGCCTGCCGCGCCGGATGCGACGCCAATCCAAGCGAGGGGGTACTGGCCGACCTTGACGACGGTGTCGGTCAGGTGTTGAAGGAGGTCGGCTTCGTCGTTGGCGTTCACGACGTACCTATTCAGGTCCATAAACATCTCGACCGCTAGTTCCGACTTTCGCTTGTCGGTGATATCCAGGAACGAAATGACCACGCCCACTGGCTCCCCATCGACGTTAAGCCGTCGCGCGTTGAGTGAGACCCAACACAGTCCCCGTCCGGGGATGTCGCCCCCCATGATCTTTGCGGTAATTGATTTACCGGTTCGGAAAGTGGCATAACCCGGACGGTCGAGGCTATCGATGGCCTTTCCGTCCTTAGACACCGTAAAGACCAGTTCGCTGATTTCTTCTCTGAGTGTCGCGTCAGAACTAACGCCGAGGAACTCGACCGCACTCCTATTGGCGTCGATGACCTCACCCACGGCGTTGTACACGACCATCCCCTCGGCCAGTGAGTCGAAGAAACTGCGAAAGTCCATCCCCAAAGGTGGATGCTTGTGATCATTCCAATCAGAAGGCAAACTGCCTTCCTGATCTGAGAACGCTGTCAGTGTGCTCTTCACGTCACCACCCAACTCTCGCCAGGTCATTCGAGTCTGTAACTTGAATGTTCACCTGACAATCAAGATTAAGTTCCTAATATCACAGGTTCATCTACTGCATCACAACGCAAGAGCAGGCTGTTTGGCTCGTCAGGGAATCTTCAGGTGGCGGCTTCAAGGAGCTCACGGCGAGTTGAATAGCCTGTGACTGGGGAGCGAAGGAAGATTGATGAAACCCTCACCCAGCGTCTGCACGTGTCGTTCGAGTTCGCGATGGTGGCGACGGACGGGCCGGCTCTGATCACCAGCGTCACGGCCTCGTCTCCAGATTCGCGAGTGAACCCCCGATACGCACTTCCCATTACGAGCATCTTCCAGTACGAGGTGCCCATCTAACGAGGTCAAGGCCATGCCGTGGTGGGACCCGCAGCAAACATCACCTGCATGGCGAAAACCAAGAACTGGAAGGCAATCCATTAGTGGTTCCGTCGGTCGTGTGGATCATTCCGCCTTGGTATCGTCACAATTCCCAGTCAATGCGTCCGAGAGATCGGTCGGAATTCAAGGTTTCGACGGGCGGTGTGCGACAATGGCCGAGTGACCGGCGGCCGCGATCGCAGAGTGTTTGGATGGAGTGCGAAGAGCCAATTTCTCGGACTCCACCTCCCTCTTTCACTCTCGCGACGTGCGCAAATCACGTCGGCCCTCTTCTTGGTCGGAGCCCTGGCGCTCATTCCCTGGACAGTCTTTCTGGGGCTCACCCTCCCACCGAAATACGACGCGGGACATTGGGGCCTGCTCTGGACCGGGTTCGATGTCGCACTGATCTGCGTTCTTCTTCTGGCTGCGTGGGCTGCGAGATACCGCCGTCAAATCCTGGCGGCGATCGCCATCGTCGCGGGGACACTGCTCTTGTGCGACGCGTGGTTCGACATGGTGACGTCATTCGGGCATCGGGACGAGTGGCTCACGATGCTCACGGGTTTCGGAGGTGAGCTGCCACTCGCAGTTTTCTTCTTCTGGCTCTATCACCGAATCGTGATGAACACCTTGACGGTTTTGCACAACGAGAAGGACAACGGCCCGCGACCGAGACGCTTGCGGGATTTCAACTTCGTGCAACCGCCGAGTGCGTCGCCAAGCGAGGAAGGTAGGCGCCAAAGCGACCCCTGGACCGACACATGAATTGAATCCTTCCGAACCAAGTTGGCGAACCAAACCACGTTGACTTTTAGAGAAGACCACACGAGTACCCTGGCTGCGGTCGATCAGGGTTCATGAACCGGCGGTTGCGGGCATGCCGCCAGAAGAAGAATGCGGGCAACGACCTGAAGAGGGTTGGTCGACGTATCAAGAACGCTAAGAAAGGAGCAGCCAGGTACAACAGGAACAGCGTGACGTAGTCGAGGCGGATTCCCTCTCGATTGGTTTCGCCGCGGTACACCTCGGCTTTGGCGCGCAAGCAGTTTCGCGGCGAAACGTCGAGTGGCACTCGACTCTCTAGATTGTTTCTCCATCGAAAGTCAGAGCGGCTGAGGATCGATACCTCCCCGTCGTGGAGATGTTGTGGCCAGTTGTGAGAGAGATATGACTTTCGGCCCTGTCGCTTCTCACGAGCATTCTCTACGGTGAGCACTGGGTGGGGTGGCGTGGATTCAGGTTGGGGCGCCACCCTCGCCCAGAACGAGTCTTGACGCTGAGACCCCACCTTCACCATCGCCACCCGATCAGGTTGGCCTTCTCGTTTCCGCCACTTGCACGCAATTCGTGATCACCGTTTCTTCTGTCAGAATCGGTCGCAATGCAACGTCTCGAGATCATCGGATTCTTAATCGGTTCATGGCGAGTGGAGCGCCTCATTGAAGATCACCGATTCGGAATAAGAGGGACATTCGACGGAACGGCCACCTTCACCGAGTTCGGACGCGCCGATAACTCCTCTTTCGAAAGGCGGGCGCGTTTTGACGAGACGGGCGAAATGCGCTTTGGCGCCTACCGCGGACCTTCCCGTCGCAGCTTGGACTACGTCCAGAAGGAGGGAGCAGCGGCGCAGATTTACTTCACCGACGGTCGACCCTTCATCGACCTCAATCTCAGTAGTGGAACCTGGCGGAGCACGCACCTTTGCGGCCATGACCGCTATGAGATCAACTTCTCCGTAAAGTCCGATGATCTGCTTGAGGAGCGATGGCGAGTGAAAGGATCAAACAAGGACTATGAAGCATCGGCGACCTTGACGCGTAACAGCACACCAACTCCTCCCACGGTGGCCAATCCGTAAACGCTGATCCAGAAGGGAAGCACTTCAGTTGTCGACACGCCGCGGTCCGACGAACGTAGTTTTCCTTCTCCACGCAGTTTGTTGCACTGGCGCTACGCATGCATCTTGGCGTGCTCGGCGAGGGCGAAGCCCTCACGGATACCCTCTCGAGGCCGCCTTGGCGCATCCATCAATGCAGACAGCCTTCGGAGATACCGGAATCCTCGGTGATCTTTCGAATGGGATCATCTCGCGCTGATGACGGCATGGGGGCACCTAATGTGAAAAGCGGCCCTTCACGATCCATCCCCACTTGCAAGGCATAAACCCAGCGGGGCGCTGATCTGTTTCCGGCTTCCCCCAACCTGCTTAAGGCAAACCAACAAGACAATACTCAGAACCTCAAGTAAACCGTATTGGGACTAGTCGAGTCGGGCTGTAGCCGACCCTCTAAAGACGGCGACGCCAATCTGGTTATGAGTCACCACGTCGAAGTCAGCAACGGAAACGCCGTGGCGTACTTCGACGGCCGTGACGGTCGCCGTTGCCGTCAACGTATCGCCCGGCCAGACCTGGGAGGTGAACCTTCCACCGTATTGAGTCAGTCGGCCGTCTCCGACGTAATCGGTGAGCATTCGACCCGTCATGCCCATCGTAAGCATTCCGTGGGCGAAGACACTCGGATAGTCCGCGACCTGGGTGGCGTACACCTCGTCGGTATGCAAGGGGTTGAAATCTCCGGAAGCTCCGGCATACTGGACAATCTGGGTACGGGTCAGGTTGTCGACGACCACCGCGCTGTGGCTGGTGCCAACCCTAATGCTGGAAGCGCTGAGTGGCATGGTCAGTCCTTTACCGTTTGTTCGGTGCGTACTCCAACGGAGCGAGCAATCACGGCTAGTTCGCCATCTTCGCCGCGGTACTCGATGACGGTTTCGCGGAAGTAGAGCAGTCCACCTCGGCGCCCCTGCTTCTCCCAAGTTCTTCCGGGGCGCAGCGTGAGGCTAAGGACTTCCCCGGGACGGACCGGGCGCTGATACTCATAGTGTTGCTCGGCGTGCAGACCGGTGCCCCCACTTCTTTCGCTACCCGATCCCTGCGCTGTGGTGGCGGGATCGGAGTTGGGCGGTTTGCCGGTTGGTGTTCTCCCTGAGCCGAACCATGGCACACCGGGTTGGGGCCGCAGGGGGTAGTCGGGATCGTACTGGGCGCTGGCTTGAACGAAGGTTGGCGGAGCGATAATTCCGCGGACTTCTGACTCGCGCGCCTGGTCCACGTCTCGATACACGGGGTTGAAGTCGCCGATTGCCCGAGCAAAGACCATAATGTGGCCCGCCCCAATTGGGAACTGCGATGCAGTCATCTTCTCCTCTTTTCTCACTTAGCCCGACCGACCCGTCGATTGCCGACCTCGTGGTTATCCTGGGACGAACGCGGCTTAAGCAATCGAACACTCCAGGGACCGCAGATGTATGCGCATCCGACGCCGAGCCAGCGGGACGTCACCATCCAGAATGGCATCGACGATTTTCCGATGCGCGTAATCAACCTGCTCTCGAACGTTGCCGGGCGTTGCGCCTCTCTGCGCACCAGGTTCCTCGAGCCGTTTGGCGGTGATTCGGGTGAGAATGGCCACGAAGAGCTGCAGGGTCTGATTACCGCTGAGTTCGGCGATTACCACGTGAAAGTCGTGAGCGGACTGGGCGAAGCCAACCGATGACAGGTCATTACCGCCCAAGGCCCGAGTGAGCCGGTCCGTACCTTCCTCAGTCAATCGTTCGATCGCCAACTGCAACGCCGCCATCTCCAACGCCTCGCGAGCCTCGAAGAGGTCAACGGCCTTAATGCCTCGATACGCGAGGTGGAGCGCCACGGCGTGCATGACGGACTCGCCATCGGGGGCCCGCACGATCAGCCCGCCCCCGGGACCACGACGCATCTGAACGGCAGTGTGGTATTCAAGGAGCCGGACCGCCTCGCGCAAGGTGCCCCTTCCCGTCCCGTAGCGCTCCAACAACTCGGTTTCCGATCCAAGATTGTGGTCAATCGGCCAGTTCATCTTTGCGATATCGTGACGAATCCGCCGGGACAGCACACGGCCCGTCTGACCCGAACTTGCGGGGTCATTGGTCCGAATCTCTGCCCGCTCGGAGCGATGCACGAAGTCCTGACGTAACGCATTCAGGTGCTTGAGCATCCGATGAGAGGCGAGGAGCCCGTCACCGCTGATGATTGCTTCAATGATCGACTGGTGCGCCCAGTGCACCCCGGCGACGGCTCGCCGCGACGCTGCACCGGTAAGCCTCCCGCGCAATTCATCCTGATCATCACTGAGTAACGACAGTGCTTCGGCGAAGACCGCTATCACCGGATTGCCACTGGCCTCGGCAATAGCAGCGTGGATCTGACGATGAGATCCGCCCATGATTTGGAGTTCGTCGGCCTCCTGCTCCTGCTGCAGCAACTCGCGCAGTCGAGTGGAGTTTTTCTCGTCGATGCGATCGGCGGCTAGTCCCACCGCAAACAAGTCGAGGACTTGGCGAGCCTCAAAGATGTCATTAGGGGTGACTCCAAGCGACTCGAGATAGATGGCTGTCGCGTCGGTGACAGCCTGTACGTCGGGCTCGAGAACGATCAGCCCACCCCCGCGACCACGCCGCATCCGAGCGATCTGGCGATCCTCCAAAAGCCGAGCTGCTTCACGTAGAACGCCACGGCCGACGTCAAAACGCTCGAGCAGCTCAGCCTCAGTTCCCACCAGGCTGCCGACGGGCCAGCCAGCGTCCACTATCTCGCGTTCAAGCTGGTCGGCCAGGTGAGGAGCTCGTGTTGGTCGGCCCAGCACCGCGTCGCTGGTGGAGCCGCTCAACTGGATGGCCCCGGGTCCACTTCGCTGCTCATGTTCCAAAGACGATCCCACCTTCCAAGAAATCCTACCTGGGAGCCACCAACTCAGTGCCGTCCGTAGGGAGTTCGACTCTTGCACCCGCCATCTCGAATCTGTTCCCTGCCCACGCGAGACTGAGAACCAACTCACGAGTCCGCCACCCTCGTACGCTCCTGATCAGTCAGCCACCTCCGGCCAAGGGATCGACCCATTCATATTCGCATTCGGCGGGGCCTTTGACAGCAGGTCCAGGACTACCGGTCCGAGTTCGGCTGGGTCCCAGCGGCCCCCCTTGTCCACGACGGTGCCGGCGTGCCAGCCCTCGGCGATGCTGATGCGACCGCCGGCGACGTTGAAGACGCGCCCGGTGACGCCAGCCGATTCGACACTTGCGAGCCAAGCCGCGACCGGTGCCACATTGTCCGGAGACCCAGCGTCGAACTCGTCGGGCCCCGGGGGTGCGCTGCCGCGAGCGCGCTGCAAGTTCTGCGTCATGCGAGTGCGGGCCCCTGGTGCGAGGGCGTTGACGGTGACGCCGTAGCGGCCCAACTCCTTAGCTGCGATGACGGTGAACGAGGCGATGCCGGCCTTGGCGGCTCCATAGTTGGTCTGGCCGATGTTGCCGTAGATGCCCGAGGATGAGCTGGTGTTGATAACCCTGGCATCGTTGACCTCGCCCGCCTTCGAGCGGTCTCGCCAGTAGCTGGCCGCCCACCGAGTCGGGGCGAACGTGCCTCGCAGATGGACCCGCATGACCGCATCCCAGTCCTCAATGGTCATGTTGACGAGCATCCGGTCCCGCAGGATGCCGGCGTTGTTGACCAACACGTCCAGTCCCCCAAAAGCGTCAATGGCGCAGGAGATGAGCCGTCCGGCACCATCCCAGTCCGACACGTCATCGCCATTGGCGACTGCTTCTCCACCGAAACTATGAATCTCCTCCACAACCTCTTGGGCGGGACCCGATGAACTGCCCACTCCGTCGACCTCGGCGCCTAGGTCGTTGACGACAACCCGCGCACCTTGGCGAGCGAGCTCAATGGCGTGTCCCCGGCCGATGCCTCGGCCGGCACCCGTCACGATGGCGACCCGTCCTTCACAAAGTTTGATCACCTCACACCTTCCCTTCAACGCGCTGAGGCTCTTTGGGGAGACCGAGGGCACGCTCACCGATGATGTTCTTCTGGATCTGACTTGTGCCCGAGTAGATTGTCCCGGCTCGACTGGCGAAGAAGACATCTTGCCAATCATCGGTGACGTACCCATCTCCGTCCGGGCGGATCAAGGCATCAGCGCCGACGACGTCGATGGCGACTTCACCGAAGATCTTGTGATACTCGCTCCAGAACAACTTCGAGATCGACGCCTCGGGTCCCGGCTGGCGGCCCTCCGCCAGCGACGCGAGTAGCCGCAGGCCAGCGAAGCGCATCAGTTGCACCTGGGTGTAGCACCAGGCCAGCCGCTGACGGATGAGGGGGTCATGCACCTTCCCGTTCTTGCGGGCAAGGTCGATGAGGTCCCACAACTCCCGCTCGAAGCCCAGGTGGGCGGTCGTGGCGCTTCCGCCCCGCTCGAAGCCGAGGGTGGTCATGGCCGGCGCCCACCCGTTGTTGAGGCCCCCGATCACGTTGAACAACGGGGCCCGCGCCCCGTCGAGGAAGTCCTCGCAGAACTCGGCCGCTCCCGACATCTGACGCAAGGGACGCACCGTCACGCCGTTCTCTTCGGAGAAGGGCACCAGGACATAGGAGAGACCCCGATGTTTCGGGACGTCAGGATTAGTCCGGCAGAGAACGAAGATCATGTTGGCGCCCAGAGCCCCCGAGGTCCAGGTCTTCTGGCCAGTGATCACCAGTTCGTCGCCGTCGACGACACCCCTGGTCTCGACTGCCCCGAGGTCGGATCCGTGGTTGGGCTCCGAGTAGCCCTGGCAGTAAACGTCCTCGCCTGAAACGATCCGAGGCAGGAAGTAGGCCTTCTGCTCGGGGGTGCCGTGGACGATGATGGGCGGGCCGACCAGCGACTCGCCCATGCCTCGTCGCACCGGGGGAACACCCTGACGACGGAGCTCTTCGCTGAACACGGCGAAACGTAGGGGGTCCCAGCCTCGCCCGCCGAACTCAACCGGCCACTGGGCGCAGATGAGTTCGGCGTCCGCCAGACGCCGCTCCCACTCGCGGTAGACGGGATCGGCCGCGGCCTTGGCGCGAGCCGCACCCCGTCGCCCGCCAGCGACCGGCTGCCAGCCCCAATTGGCCAACTCCTTCAAGCCAGCCGGAATATTGCCTTCAATCCACTCGCGCATCTCGGAGCGAAATGCGACGTACTCGACACCTAGATCAACGTCCATGCCATCCTCTCTCTCTGTACGGCTTCCCGTCTCCGTATGGCTCCGGTTAGCCCTGAGTTCACCCAGATTGCTGGCGACGAGGTCGCTCTGTTCACCGTCAAACCCCCGCGGCTGCGGCCGTTCCGAGCACCAGCGTGCCAGCGGCCATGAACATCCCGCCGACCCCCTGAGCCAGGCTGATGTCGACGTTGGGCACCTGGGCCGACGCCTCCTTGCGTAACTGCCTCACCGACTCCTGGACCAGGAACATGCCATACATCCCAGTGTGGGTATAGGACAGACCGCCTCCGTTGGTGTTCATCGGCAGACGCCCGCCCGGCGAGGTGTTGCCCTCGGCGATGAAGGCCCCCGCCTCGCCCCGGCCGACGAATCCGAGGTCCTCGAGCCCGTAGATCGGAAGGTGAGCGAAGGCGTCGTAGATCATCAGGTGGTCGACGTCGGCGGGCCCGATGCCGGCCTCGGCGAAGGCCTTTGCGGACGACAGCCGGAAGGCCTTAGAGGTCGTAAAGTCCTCCATCATCGAGACCAGCGGGGTCTCTGCCGCCTCGCCGGTGCCGAGCACATACACGGGCGGCTTGGGACCAGGTTGGGCCTTGGCCCGCTCGGCCGAAGTGACCACCAGCGCCCCGCCGCCATCAGTGACGAGACAGCATTCGAGCAGGTGCATCGGATAGGCGATCAGCCGAGACGCCAGCACGTCGTCCACGGTTATCGGCTCTCGGAACATCGCCCGGGGGACGTTGGCCGCCCACCGTCGTTGCGCGACGGGCACCGAGGCGAGTTGCTCGTGAGTGAGGCCGAACTCCTTCATGTAGCGCAGCACGCCCATTGGGAACATGGTGGGCGGTCCGAGGGTCCCGTAGGGTGCCTCGAACTGGCCCTGAGGCGACGCCGGATCCGCAACTCGGGGCGGGGCACCGACGTGCGACCTACCGGACTCCCCGTGGGTGATGAGCACAACGTCGCACAGTCCGGCGGTGATGGCGGCGGCTGCGTGGCGAACGTGGAGGAGGAACGAACAACCGCCAACGGCGGTGGCGTCGACGTAGGTCGGAGTGATACCCAAGTACTGGGCGACGGCGATCGGCGAGAGCCCCGCCGCGGCCACGCCATCGACGTCGGACATCTTCAGGCCGGCGTCGGCCACGGCCAGACGGGCGGACTCCGCGTGCATCTCCAAGGCGGACATGTCGGGCACGACGCCGATGCGCTCGGTCTCGGCCGCCCCGACGATGGCGGTCTTGGCACGGACACTCATTGTGCGCTCCCCACCGGACGGAAGACCGGGACGCTCTGGTCGCCGCGTGACTCGAAGGCCACCTCGAGGGGCATGTCGAGCACGAGGGCTTCGGGCGTATTGTCGACGCCAACGATGTTGGTCATCATCCGTGGTCCCTCCTCCAACTGCACGACAGCGATGGCGTAGGGCACCTGGTCCGCGAAGCCGACTGCGGGACGATGGCTAATCAGGTAGGTGTGCAGGCGGGCCCGGCCCGTCGCCGTCACCCACGACACGTCCGTCGACGAGCAGTGGGGACAGCCGGGGCGCGGATAAAAGTAGG
>Ga0182014_10007576_pt1 | contig 11332 bp, 10 predicted proteins | sample 612S2DmetaG_FD_120489 | JGI IMG/M metagenome (GOLD analysis project Ga0182014, IMG submission 120489) | Permafrost microbial communities from Stordalen Mire, Sweden - 612S2D metaG | ecosystem: Environmental > Terrestrial > Soil > Wetlands > Permafrost | place: Sweden: Stordalen | collected... | reverse complement strand
GGTTTCGTCCGTCGTGAACTCCGGTTCAACGCCGGATTCCTCAACGACCGCAACGCCGCCGGCACTCAGCCCGGCCGTCCTGGCTTTCGTCAAGGCCTTCAGCGACGCAATCGCATCCACGACTGCGGCGCCGACCGTCAAGACCAACGCCGGCGACACCGATCCCGGTTCGCTCCTCCAGACCACCGACTTGTCCTCGCAGGCCCCGACGATCGGCGCATTCGCGTCCGTCCAAGCGTCCGCGCAGAACGATGCGGTGTCGACGGATGGTTCGCAAAGCCCAGCCCCGCTACCGTCGCAGACGACGGTGGATCCCAATCTCGTCGTCAGTCAACTTCTCCACGGTCTGTCTCTGAACACGGTCGACACAACGTCTACCGTGCGGATGCGGCTCGTGCCGGAAGAACTCGGCGATGTCAGCGTCAAGCTCACCATCGAAGGCAGTTCGGTTTCCGCGCAAGTCATGGCGCAGACGCCGGCCGCTCACGATGCGCTCGTCGCCGGACAAGGACAGCTCGCCCGTGCGTTCGAGGACGCCGGCTTGAAGCTCACGAGCTTCAACGTCGACCTCGCCGGCGGATTCGCCAGCTTCCAACAACAGCAGCAACAGCAATCGTCTCAACAAGGCTCGTCCAATGGGCGCACCTTACTCGGCGGAGTCGATACGCCCGAGACCGACGATAGCTCGCTGGTGGCAGCGCCCAACTTCGGTCCGCCGGTTTTGGCGGGCGTGAGCTGGAGCGCACTCAACTACCTAGCCTAGGAGCAACTCAATGGCAACAACTTCGGGCGTTTCTTCGGGACTTCCGATTGCCAAGCTGATCAACAACGGTACCACGACCGGTACGAACTCGACCTCGTCATCGACGACTTCAGCCGATGCGGGGATCACGAGTCAACTCGGACCGAGTGCCTTTCTTCAACTGCTGACAACGCAGCTGTCGAATCAAGATCCGCTCAATCCCATGGACGATACCCAGTCGGTGTCACAGCTCGCGCAATTCTCTGCGTTGCAGGCAAGCGACAATCTCGAAACGTCGTTTTCCAACTTCCAGTCGAACTTCGCGGTGCTGCAGTCCTCGCAGCTCATCGGTCAAACCGTCACCGTCAATTCAACGGATGCCTCCGGTAACTCGTCAGCCATCACCGGTACCGTCTCGGCGATCTCGGTCGTCAACGGCGTGCCTCAAATGACGCTTACGCAAAACGGAACCGTCGTTACCGGTGCGAACGGCGCCCCGATCACCTTCACCACGTCGCAAATCACGGGTATCCAATAAACGTGGATCCCATAACAGACGGCGTCCAGATCCCGCCGTCAGTCGCACCCGTACGACCGCAAGGCACGCCCGTACAAATCCCACCCACGATCGGGCCGGGGTTCCGGGATGTACTGCGCGACACGGTTGCGCCCAGTAGTCAACCGCTCAAGTTCTCAGCACACGCGATGCAACGTCTCCAGTCGCGCAATATCACCTTGAGCTCCGACGATGTGGACCGCATGAATCAGATGGCCGACAAGGCCGCTGCCAAAGGGTCCAAGCAGTCGCTGTTCATGATGGGCGATACCGCGATGGTGGTCAGCATCAAAAACCGTGTGGTGATCACCGCGGTCGACTCTGATTCGATGAAGGAGAACGTGTTCACCAACATCGACTCGGCGGCGATTATCAAGTGACTCTCTTTTCACTCTGGAAGCGGACCGAAGGTTCGGAGCTTCCCGCGGGGCCGATCGAAAGACGTCTCGCGACTCTCCTGAAAGCAAACTAATGGCCAACGATTCGTTGTTCATTGGCGTTAGCGGTTTAACGGCATACCAAAACCAGATTGACGTCATCTCGAACAACATCGCGAACGTCGGCACCGTAGGCTATAAAGGCCAAGATGTCGAGTTCCAAGACCTCCTGTATCAGAACCTCGGGTATGCATCGGCGCCCACCGCGTCGCACGGCGGCATCAACGCCGAGCAGCAAGGTGACGGTGTCCAGATCGGCGCGGTCGATACGAGCTTCACGCAAGGCGGCTTGCAGACGACCGGCGTCAACACCAACCTCGCCATCAACGGTAACGGCTTCTTCGCCCTGAACAATATCAACGGCGGCGGAACCACCACCTATACGCGTGACGGCGATTTCTCGCTCAACGAGAGCGGCTATCTCTATAGCCCATCCAACGGTTTGGGCGTGTTGGGCTATCCCGTGCAGTCGAACGGCACGATCTCACAAGTCGCGCCGCCGCAACCGATCCAGATCCCGTTCGGCCTCAAGTCGATCGCGGTCGGCACCGGTTTCGGCGCGAAAACCGGTCCGTCGACCGATTCGGTCTATGACGTCTCGCTCGGGGGCAACCTCGATCAGACCAATTACATCACGGCCGTCTCGAGCAATAGCGCCGACATCATCGCGACGACGATCACGACGACGGTCTATGACTCGCTGGGCGGACCCCACGAAGTCCAGATTACCTACCAGCCAGACGCCGATGCCGCCCATGGCGGAACGGGGTTGGTGTTGCCCGCCACGGTGCGCAACGCAGCTGGTGTCGCCGTAACGGCCGCGACGGAATACGCCTTCACGGTCACGTCGACGGATGGTTCCTGCAACGGAGCGTCGACGACGCTCGGGACCGGGTACATCTTTTTCGATCAAAACGGACAGTTCATCAACACCTCGAGCTCGCCGACTGCGGCCCTTCCCGCGGACGAGCATACGGCCGGTTCAGCGCCGAGCACGGCCACGGGCGACCTCTTCACGGTAACCACGTGGAGTTCTCCGGGCGGCGCGAACAACGCGACGGCAGTCGGTGCCGGTACGGCGAATCCCGCCGAAATCGGTCTCGACTTCTCGAACATGACCAGCCTCAACTCGTCTGCAACCGCCAACACGGTTTCGCAGAACGGGTACGCACCCGGTATTCTCTCGAATATCACGATCGGCCAAGACGGCACGATCACCGGTGCGTTCACCAACGGGCAAAACCAAACGCTCGGACGGCTCGCGCTGGCCACCTTCGGCAACGAAGACGGCCTCACGCGACTCGGCGGCAACCAATTCAGCGCGTCGGCGAACTCTGGGCTTGCCCAATATGGCTTCGCCAATCAAGCTGACTTCGGTAGCATCGATGCGGGGTCGCTCGAACAGTCCAACGTCTCGATCGCGAGTGAGTTCACGAAGATGATCATGGCTCAACGCGCCTTCGAGGCAAACGGAAAGAGCATCACGACCGCAGACCAAGATCTGCAGACCGTGATCGGGCTCAAGCAATAAGCCCGTTTCCGTGAAACGACGCGGCGCGCCCTCGGGCAAACACATCCCCGCCCGGGGCGCGTCCGGTGCCGTTTATCCGCTCTCCCTGTGCATGATCGTGCGCAACGAAGAGCGCTTTCTCGCCGACGCCCTCACTTCGGTGCAGGGCGTCGTTGATGAAATTTGCATCGTCGATACGGGATCGACCGACGGAACCGTCGCGATCGCCGAATCGTTCGGTGCCCGCGTCAGCCGAGTGGCCTGGCGTGAAGATTTTGCCTGGGCGCGCAATCAAGCGCTCGAGATGGCTACCGGTGCGTGGATCTTCGTGCTCGATGCCGACGAACGGCTCGCACCGGGATCGCGCGACCAACTGCGCGGCGTGCGCGGGATGAAGCCCGACGGCCGCGGCCTGTGGATCCGGTGCCGCAACTACAACGACGCCGAGCGCGAGATCGTGGCATCGACCAACGCGATCGTGCGCATTTTTCCGAACGATCCGGCGATTCGCTATCGCGGCACGCTGCACGAGTTCGTCGCCCGGATGGGTGAGGACCGGCCGATTCCCGCCGACCGCACCGCGATCGAGATCGTTCACCTCGGCTATACGCACGACGTCATGGTCTCGCGGCGCAAAGCCGAACGGAATCTGCGCGTGAGCCGCGCCGCCTATGAAGCGGCGCCCGAAGATTCGATCCTGGTCTACAACTACGCGATGTCGGCGCTCCTGGCCGGAGAAACGGCGCTGGCGCGCGCGCAGCTCGAACGTGTGGCCGAATTGACCGCCGGCACGCCGCGCGGTTACCGCCCGATGGCACTTTCCAAGCTGGCGGGCCTCTACGTCGACGAAGGGCGCGCCGGCGACGCGCTGCGCGTGGCCGACGAGTGCCTCACGCTCGTTCCCACCTACCCCGACGGGCACTTTGTGCGCGGCCGGGCCTTGGCCCGTCTCGCGCGCTTCCACGAGGCGCGTAGCGCGTTCGAGGAGTCGATCCGTTGCGGAACGAGCGCCGCCTTCGAGCATTTCGTCGTTGACGAAGAGATCGCGATCTGGAAAGCCCACAACGAAATCGGCGGAACGTTCGTCTTAGAGCAGCGTTACGCCGAAGCGCGGCAGTGGCTCGAACGCGCCTTGGCGGCCCGGCCGGGCGAACGTTCGCTGATGCTCAACCTTGGGCGCAGTTGCGAAGCCCAAGGCGATATAGACGCGGCGCGCGCGGCATACCGCGACGTCTTCGAACACTTCCGCGACGAAATCGCCGCCATCGAGTACGTGAACTTCGTGTTCCGGCACGACGCCGCCGACGGCGTTCTCGCCGCGGTCGAGGCCGCGCTGCCGTTTCTCGGCGACGACTATCGCCGGGCGTTTCTCGCTTCGGCGGCGGCCGCGATGCTGCGGGAGAACCGGCGCGACGAAGCGGCCGGGTTGCTGCAACGCGTCCTCGTCGTCGGCGGCCAGCCCGGTGCCGGCCGCGCCGTCATCAAGGCGCTTGCCGAGCACTACCGCCAACCCGAACTCGACGCGATCCTCGTAAGCTAGCGTGCGCGTCAGCGGAACTCCCTATTCGAGCGTCGAGCAATTGCGCGCCGTCGAGGAACGGATCGAAGCCGATCCCGACGACCTCGATCTGCAGTTCGAACGGGCGCGTGCGCTGGATGATCTCGGCCGCGTCGTCGACGCCATGCATGCCTACCGGGCGCTGCTCGACGCCGAACCCAAGCACTTCGGTGCGCTCACCAATCTTGGCACGCTGTTTCTCGAACAGGGCATGGTCGAGGGCGCGACCGCAGCGTTCCACGCCGCGCTCGACAGCGATTGGGAAGATCCGCTCGGACATCTGAACGTCGCGCTGCTCAACACGCACACCGGTGCCTACGAAGCGGCACGCGGACATTTCGAGCGCGTGCTGCGCATGTTTCCCGACGACGACCATGCGCGGCTGCACGCGCATAACGGGCTCGCACGGCTCTACGAACGCGAAGGCGACGAAGAGCGCGCCGACGAGCACCTGCGGCTCGCGTTTGCCAAACCGGTCATCTGGACGTTCCCCTACCGCGGAAGCGGGGAACCGTTGCGCGTACTCGTGCTCCAGTCGCCGCGCGGCGGCAACGTGATCAGCAACCAGTTCTTCGACGACCGGCTCGTCGAGCGCATCGTCGTCGTGCCCGAGGCCGCCGGCGCGGGCTTCGTGTTTCCCCCGCATCACGTCGTGTTCAACGCGATCGGTGACCCGGATTCGACCCGCCGCACGCTCGAACGCGCCGCGCAACTCACGGCAGCGACGAAGGCGCCCGTGATCAACGATCCGCGCGCCGTGCTGCGCACCGATCGTCAGGCGATGATGGAACGTCTCGCGACGATTCCCAACCTGCTCGCGCCGCGCACACGGCGCGTGCGGCGCGACGAGATCAACGCCGAACGCCTGGCCGCCGAAGGATTCGCGTTCCCGCTCTTGCTGCGCTCGCCCGGATTCCACGCCGGCGACAACTTCGAGCTCGTCGCGGATGCAGAACAGTTACCGGCGGCGCTCGCGGCCCTGCCGGGAACGGAGCTCTACGTCATCGCGTTTCACGATGCGCGCGCGGATGACGGCTGGGTGCGCAAGTATCGCGTCGTGTTCATCGACGGCCGCGCGTATCCGGTGCATCTCGCGATCGCGCAGCAGTGGAAGGTCCACTACTTTTCGGGTGCGATGGCCGAATCGGCGGCGCACCGAGCGGAAGAGCAGCGCTTTCTCGACGGCATGGACGAGGTGCTCGGCGCGGAGGGGATGGCCACGCTCGCCGCGATCGGCGCCGCGCTGCGCCTGGATTACGGCGGCGTGGACTTCGGCCGCGATCGCGACGGCCGCATCGTCGTCTTCGAGGCGAACGCGACGATGGCGGTCTATCCGCCGCCCGACGATGCGCTCTGGGATTACCGGCGTGCGGCGCACGCGAACGCGATCGCGGCGGTGCGTGCGATGCTCGTCGAGCGGGCCGTCAGGGCAGGCTATACCCGGTCGCCGTAATCAGCGGTTCGAGATGCGCGGCGAAACGCAGCCCGCGCCCGATTGCCGAATCATAGAGCGGTTGGCGCACTTGAAAGGCGCTCGCGGTACGCACCGGACGGCGCGCGGCGTGGAAGGCGAGACAGGCGTCGTCCCACGGCAAGCCGCAAAACGCGACGATGCGGCGCGCTTGGGTCTCGATGTCGGCGACGACGTCTTCGTATTGCACTTCGAGAAACTGATCGGCCGGTAAGATCGCGCGCCAGCGCGTCATGAGCTGGTCGTAGGCGCGGTAGTAGCGGCCGAGTTCGGCCAGATCGTACGAGAACGAGACGTACGAACCGAGAAACAGCGTCGCGTAACACGAGAAGCACGTGTCGAGCCAGTTGCGGCGCACGTGGATCATCCGCGCCTTCGGCAGCGCCATGTGAATGAACGGCGCGAGGCTGAAGTTCGCGAGCGTCTTGTCGGTGAGGCGCGGTTTCCCGGCCGCCAGCCGTGCCGTCGCATCGAGGTAGCGGTCTCCCAGCGTACGCAGCGATTTGCCGACGTCGGCAAGCGGGGCGGCGGTTCCGACTGCGGGCCGCACCTCGGCGATCAGCCGTCCGAACTCCGCGATCTCGCCCGCCGCAGCGACGGCGGGGTGGGCGGCGAGGATCTGCTCGACCAGCGTCGAGCCCGCTCGCGCCATGCTGAACACGAAGACCGGCGTCTCCGAGGGGTTGCCGTAGGTGCGCAGCGATTCCAGCAGCGGCACGTCGATCGTGCGCTCGAGCGAGGCGAAGAAGCCCAGCTCGGCGGCCTCGTTGTAGTTCACCTCGGTACGCTTGAGCGCGTTGCCGGTGGCGAGATGGCGGAAGGCGTCGTCGTAGCGCTCCGCGTCCTCGTACACTTTGGCGAGTCCGAAATGGAGGTCGATCCGCGCGGCTTGGTTCAGCCCGCGGGCCGGAGCGCTCAGGGCCTCCATCGCCGCGAGCCGCCGCGGCTCGAGCGGTTTCGAGCGGCTGCGCACGAGCTCCAAGTAGTAGTGGCTGTTGGCGGGATCGATTTCGATCGCGCGTTCGAACCAGACCACGGCCTCGCCGATCGCGCCCCCCTCGAGCAAGACGCGGCCCAGATTGCAGGCCGCGTCGCCGAAGGCGGGCTCGATGGCGAGGGCCGCCCGGAAGGCCGCGGCTGCCGCGTCCGGTTCACCCTGCCGTGCCAGCACTGCACCGAGGCCGTTGTGGGCGGCCACGTAGCCGGGATCGAGCTGCAGTGCCCGCTCGAAGGCCGCACGGGATTCCGGCAGCCGGTCGACGGCCATCAACGCGTTCCCGAGATGGAACGCGGTCGCGGCGGACCCAGGTGCGGCCGCGTGGGCCCGCTCGAGGTAGGGCACGGCTTCGCCGGGCCGGCCGAGTTCGACCAAACACACCCCGAGCGTATCGAGTGCTTCATCGTAGCCGGGCCGCAGGTCGACCGCGCGCGTCAACGCCGCCGCCGCCTCCTCGAGACGTCCGAGCGCAAGCAGAGCGCAGCCAAGATTGTTATGCGCCTCGGCGGCGGCGGGATCGCTGCGGAGCGCGCGCTGATACAGCATGATGGCTTCGAGTGTACGCCCGGAACGCTGCTTCGAAAGCGCGGACTGGAAGAGGCTAGTGAACGGCGCCCCGTGCCCCTTTGCCCCGCCGCGACGTTTTGCCATATAGCGCACAGTGTAGCATCCGCGGTCGCTGCGGGCCGGGGAAGCGGCTCCCGGGGTGGAAGCCACATGCTAGCAATGATTTCGTTACGGCGTCTTAACAATCAGGCCATCATGGTCAACGCCGACCTGATCGAGAGCTTGGAGTCCACCCCGGACACGGTGGTCACGCTGACGTCCGGCAACAAGTTGCTCGTGCGGGACTCCATGGAAGAAATTCAGTCCAAAATCATCGAGTTCAAGCGGCAGATCTACGGTCCGAAAGAGGTACAGTAGAAGCCCGGCGTACAAGTCAACCGGGCCCTTCACTGTCTACCGTAATATTGTCGGCGTAGTTCGCCGATATACGGTAGTAGCGCGTTACCGTTAGAGGAACCGTCCGTTGGATTTAGCGACCGTCATAGGTATCGTTCTCGCACTTTGTTCGATCGCGATTTCGGCGTACATCGGTGATGTCGACGTCTCGATTCTGTTCAAACGATACGAGGCGTTCATTCTGGTTTTCGGCGGTACGATCGCCGCTACGATGATCTCGTTCCCGATGAAGACGTTCGTGCGCGGTCTGCGGACCGGGTTCGCGATGGCCTTCACCGAGCCGCAGTACCACGAACACGAAATCATCGCCAACCTCGTGACGTTTGCCGAGAAGGCGCGCCGCGAAGGCCTCCTCGCGCTCGAGAACGAGGCCGCGGAACTCGACGACGAGTTCATGCGCAAGGGCATCCAACTCGTGATCGATGGTCGCGACGCCGACATTATCCGCAAGATTTTAGAGACCGAAGTGCTCTTCGTTCAAGAGCGCAACGCGAAGGCGGAAGCGGTCCTGATGACGATGGGCGGCTTCTCGCCGACGCTCGGCATCATCGGTACGGTGCTCGGACTGATCGCAATGTTGAAGGGCCTCGGCGACACGGCCGGCGGCAACGTGACCGGCAAGATCGGTATCGCGACCGCTCAGGCGTTCGTCGCGACGTTCTTCGGTATCTCGCTTGCGAACTTGCTGTGGCTTCCGCTCGGCGCGAAGGTCAAGGAGCGCAACGGGCAACTCTTGCTGCTGCGCGAGATCATGATCGAAGGCATCCTCTCGATTCAGGCCGGCGACAACCCGCGTCTGCTCGAGGAGAAGCTCCACGCATTCCTCGATCCGAACGAACGCGAGACCGAAGTCGAAGAGGGCGGCACGGTCGGCGAACCCGCGATGGCGAGCTAAGCCTTGGCGATGGGACGGCGCCTCGGCGGAGGCAAGGGTGCGGAGGCCATGGAGTCAGCGGGCATGATGCGCTGGCTGCTGACCTACGCCGACATGATCACGCTGCTGCTCGCGCTGTTCATCATTCTGTTCTCGATCTCGACGATCAACAAGGTGAAGCTGCAGCGTCTGGTGCGCGATCTCGGCGGCGGCTTCAACAGTCAAGATGCGATCAACAACCCGCCCAACGGCATGACGACGTCCGCGACCAAAGACGATCTCCAGGCCATGCAGGCGCAGCTGCAGTCGTACATCCAGAGCCAGAGCCTGCAGAAGTCGGTCCAGACGAAGATCACCCGCGACGGCAAGAAGCGCGAGCTCGTCATCACGCTCCTGAGCGACAAACAGCTCTTCGACAGCGGTAAGGCCGACATCAAACCGTTCACCAAGAAGATCCTCGACGAAGTCTACCGGCAGCTGAAGACTCGGCAAAACGAAGTGCGCGTCGAAGGAAACACCGATAACGTGCCGATTTCCAACGATCAGTTCCCGAGCAACTGGGAGCTCTCGTCGGCGCGTGCCACCGGCGTGGCGCGCTACTTCGTTGAAGACGACGGCTTAGCACCGCGCCGCATTTCGGCGCTCGGGTACGGCGAGTACCGCCCGCGAGTTCCGAACGATACCGATGCCCACCGCGCCCAGAACCGGCGCGTCGACGTGGTCATCCTCGATACGGATGCGGCAACCAACGCACAAGCCGCAGCCGAAGCGCAAGCGCTCGCCGGGGGGGGATAACCCATGTCCATGCTTTCGCAAGAAGAGATCGACGCGCTCGTCAATCAGCTCTCTTCTCCGGATGCCGACCAATCGTCGCTCGAAGGCCGCAAGGTCAAGTCGTTCGACTTCCGCTTCAACAAGCGGCTCGAGAAGTTTCAGTCCAACCAGCTCCAAACGCTGCGCACGCTGCACGACAACTTCACGCGCCTGCTCAACAACTCGCTCTCGGTCTACCTGCGGACCCGCGTCGAGGCCACGATCGTCTCGATCGAGCAGATCTCGTACGGTGACTTCATCGCCTCGATCGGCATTCCGTCGATCCTCTCGATCTTCTCGATGGATCCGCTGGCCGGCTCGGGCATCGTCCAGGTCGACTTGAACCTGGCCTTCTCGATTCTCGACCGCCTGCTGGGCGGCCCGGGCTGGTACCCAACCAAGCTGCGCGATCTCTCGGACATCGAGCGCACGCTGATGCAGCGCTTCATGGCCCGCATGCTCAACAGCTATCGCGAAGCCTGGAACTACTTGCTGACGCTCTCGCTGAAGATCGAAGCGCTGGACTCCAACCCGCAGTTCATTCCGCGTATCATCCCGCTCGACCAGATCGTCGCCTTCGTTTCGTGCGAACTGAAGATCGGCGACATCGCGGGCGTGATGAACTTTGCCTTGCCCTACTCCGTGCTGCAGTCCATCGGGACGCAGCTTGCCGACTACCAATGGTCGCCGTCGGTCGTGGCCGGCCGCGGCATGACCGAAGAAGACATCCTCCAGCTGGCCCGCAACGTCGAACGGGCCGGGGTGAACATGGAAGTTGAGCTCGGCCGGACCATCGTATCGCTCCGCGACCTGGTCACGTTGCAGGTCGGCGACGTCGTTCTGTTCGATAAACCGGTTAATGAACCGTTGTTGATGACGGTGAACGACCGCGAGAAGTATCGCGTATACCCGGGCGTGAACAAGGACCGGGTCGCGGTGCAGATTGCGTCGGTCGTCGAGGACGAGGAGTAGTTTTGGCACAGAAAGACTCGTTGCAGCCGCTTGCCGGAGCGATGTTCGCTGCAGCGACCGGTGCGTTTTCCACCCTCGCGGGTATCGGCGCGGTCGCCGGCGAGCCGCAAATGGAGAGCGCCGACGGATCGATCAAGGTCGAGCCCGACGTCGTAGCGACCCTCACGCGCATTCCGTCGACAAGTGTGGCCTTCGTCACACGGTTTGTGAAAGCCGATATCGGCGCCGTCGTTGCGTTGATGCTGGGCACTCCCGGCGATGACGCCGAGATGGATGCCATGCAGCTCTCCATCGTCGCCGAGACGGTGGCCCAGATCGCCACCGCGATGGGCGAGGCCGTTGCCAATGAGACCGGCGCGTCGAGCGACGGGGTCAACTCCGAAGTCGTCAACGATGCCGGCGGGTTTCCGGTGCCGCCGTTCACCTCGTTCACGGCGCC
>Ga0182014_10007572_pt1 | contig 11339 bp, 16 predicted proteins | sample 612S2DmetaG_FD_120489 | JGI IMG/M metagenome (GOLD analysis project Ga0182014, IMG submission 120489) | Permafrost microbial communities from Stordalen Mire, Sweden - 612S2D metaG | ecosystem: Environmental > Terrestrial > Soil > Wetlands > Permafrost | place: Sweden: Stordalen | collected... | reverse complement strand
TCCAGTTCCTGCTAAACGCCACCAACGCGAATACTGCCACCATCAGCCAAGCCTATGCGGAGGGCATCATTCAAACTTACACTGCCGGGCTGCAGAGCGCTGGCATTCATCCCAGCCTTAAGCAGGTTGCCGCGTCCCAGATAAGCCGCCGGGGGCAAGTGCAACTCATACCGGCTTTCATCTACAACCCAGGCCTGATTGATTCCTGGTTCATTGCGACCGGTGTTTTCGGTCTCTTGCTGATTATGAACAGTTCGTTGGTTGCATCCGCGGCCATGGTGAGAGAGCGCGAAACTGGAACGATGGAGCAACTGCTCATGTCTCCCGCCAGCACGTCTGAAATCATCATCGCCAAGATCGTGCCGCTGTTTGCCTTGCTCTGCATGATGATGCTGATGTGCGTTGCGACACTCAAAATCGTATTCCACATCCCGTTTCATGGCAGCTTGCCTTACGTCTTGTTTGGCGGCATGCTGTGCATTTTGTCCGGGATCAGTCTGGGCACGGTGATTGCAACGTTCAGCAAGTCGGCCCAGCAGGCGCAGCTAACTGCCTTCTTCATCAACCCCCCATTGTCATCTCTGTCGGGAGCTCTGAATCCTGTCGAAGCGATGCCGCGATGGATGCAGCCCTTTACGATCCTTAATCCCATTCACCATTTCGCGACCATCGTCCGCGGCGGGATGCTAAAAGGAAGTGGGATCGTCGCGCTGTGGCCCAATTTCCTGGCGTTGTCGATTTTTACCATCGTCCTGGTTTCGCTCAGCGTCAGGCGTTTTCGCAAGCAACTGAGTTAAGAATGGAAAGGCACGGTCCCTTGCCCATGAGGAAGAAGAAACTGGCCACGCTACCGAGACAGCTGAAGACAAGTGCGACATTGATCCTGCTCAGCATGTGCATTGCAGGCGGAAATGCGTCGGCCCAGACGCCACCTGGGCAATCCCAGGGCGCGCAAGCAACGCAGTTGCCGCTGTCGGGCCGAACCGCACAGAGCGGCTCGGTGACGGCCACGCAGTCATCCACTCCGGGAGTAGCGAGCACGGTCAACACACTCAATCCCACGGTTCAAGTTCAAGGGGCTTACTCGGGAAGTACATCTGGTATTTCCAACATGCCGTTTTCCGGCAAGCTGTCTTTGCGAGACGCCATCCGCCGCGGCCTTGAGTACAATCTGGGAGCAGTTGGGCTCGCCCAAGCCGTGCGTCAGGCACACGGGCAAACGCGCGTGGCACGCAGCGTACTACTTCCGAACCTCACCGGCGACCTGGCTGAAACCGTCCAGCAGACCAGCCTGGCAGCTGAAGGCTTTAGATTCAAGCTTCCAGGTTTCACTTTGCCGACTATCATAGGGCCGTACAACTACATTGACCTGCGGGCCCGTCTCACACAAACCGTCGTGGATCTCACAGCGTGGAAGAACTACAAATCGGCCAATGAAAGCTTCCATGCAGATCAACTTTCGGCTCAAGATTCTCGCGATCTCGTGGTATTAGCGGTTGGGGGAGCTTATCTTTTGGTCATTGCCGACAAAGCCAGAGTGCAATCAGCTCTTGCTCAACTCGACACAGCGAACGCTCTTTACCAACAAGCATCACAGCAACGAGCTGTAGGAGTGCTGGCACAGGTCGATGTCGATCGCAGCCAAGTGCAAGCTCTCACCCAACAGCAGCGAGTAACTTCACTGCAGAACGATCTTGCGAAGCAGAAGATCAACCTGGCACGGATGACTGGTTTACCGCCCAACGACCAGTACGACCTCTCCGATGACGTCCCTTTCTCGGCTGCACCGCCGATTACCATGGAGGAGGCATTCAGCCAGGCCTTCGAGCAACGTCCGGATCTCAAGGCCGCGGCGGCTCAAGTCCGGGCGGCAGAGCTCGCGCGGTCCGGTGCGCGGGCTGAACGACTACCCTCTCTTGGGGTGAACGCGAATTATGGAGTGATCGGAACCAATCCCTCCCAATCTCACGGTACGTTCTCGGTTACGGGAACACTGAGCTTCCCCATCTGGGAGGGTGGCCGGACAGGCGGCGATATCGAGCAAGCCGACGCCACCTTAACGCAAAGACGCGCCGAACTCGAAGATCTCAAACTGCAAGTGGAGGGAGACCTTCGAAAAGTCTATCTCGACCTAGAGGCGGCAACCAGCGAGGTGGAAGTGGCACAGAAGAATGCGCGGGTCGCCAAGGAGACTCTCGATCTCACGCGGCAGCGTGTGGAGGCAGGCGTGGCCGACAGTGTTGAACTGGTTCAGTCGCAGGAAGCGCTGGCGGGCGCTGAGCTTGACTATATCAACAGCGTGTTCTCCCACAACGTCGCCAAGCTAAGTCTTGCTCGCTCGATGGGCCGCGCAGCAGAAAACCTGCCGAAGTTCCTTAGCACCCCATGAAACCCGCGTTCAGCGTATGGTCCTTTCGAAAAACATCAGGCGAGCATTTGCACTCGCCGGCTTTCCCTCCAAGAATTCCGTACTCGTGCTGCCAACACACCAGATCGACATTGCTGGAATTAAGAAAGTCGGCGGCCGCTTGATAGGAAGAGAGATCGCTCTCGGTTATCTCGAATCGCACGTGCGGGGGATAGCTATATCGGGATTGCGGATCATTGACGGCTACTACGGATACTGCAGCCGCGCCGTACTCATCAGCAATCGCATTACACAAATCTGTCGTGAAGGTCGCAATTCCACACTGTCGAGGGAGGTGGTTCCCAATAACCGCCGCCCGCACTCGAAGCGGGTGCCTAGGAATCCCTTGTACCGATGATGCAGGCTTCTTTTCGAATGCGAGTGGACTCGCTTTGCGGGGCATCAGGGTGTTCGGTCTTAAACTCGCGGAGCGGTCAGGCTCGGACATTGCAGACTCCTTAACGATATGGTCCGGTTGGAAGGGGACGAACAGAAGATGTACACCAGGAGGCTACACCCGAGCCTCCTGGTGCTGAGCTCGTACTGACTCTGTTCAAACCGCGGTTCGCCGTCCACTCAATAAGTTAATGACCAGAACCGCCAACGCCACAACGAGCAGCAGGTGGATCAGGGCTCCGCCGAAATGCAGACTGAAACCCAAAAGCCACAAAATCAGAAGAACAACGAAAATGGTCCAAAGCATGTTAACCTCCTGTGCTTATTCGCGAGTACCTAACGTGAGCCTTATCCAAACGTTCGCAGGGAAAACCGCTTCGCGCGAACGGGTAGAACAAAACGATGATGGACTCTACTCCCATCCGAACCCGCAGGAGCTATTGGCTGATGAAAAACCGTCGTAAAGGTCGAGTGCGGGGAAGCTCTACTATTTGTCGGCTTTGGCCTCAGCTTTCGCTCCGCGAATCTCCGCAAGGAACGGGTGGGCTTCTGCTGGGACTCGAACTTTGCCCAACAGCAACGCCCGAGTTGTAACCTTGTTTCCGTACATCGCCTGCCGGGAATCGCTGTCTTGACGGAGCGATGCTCCTGTCAGCGTGAGCCCAGCGAATGCGCCTTTGGCACGGGAGTAGGTCAGGATCTCTGTATCCAACTTCCAATCCGTACCGGCCTCGGCGTGCCGTCCAACTGGACCCGCTGCCGCGGAAGCGTCCCCTCCAACCTGGAAATTACTGGAGAGCAGCCTTTGCATTGCTTTGTCATTCTGAAAGATCATTACCACGTCCACGGCTTCCACCCCGATCTGCAAGCCCCAGCTTCCACCCGAAATCGTGATGAACGCCGGCGTACTCCAGCCTTTCGCCGTGCGGCAGGTGGCTACGCCTTTGCCTCCTTCAGCTCCGAAGACAAAGCCACCTTTGACCATGTGCGGTATAACCGCTATGCACTTCGCGTGCTGCAACACTTCTTCCGGGATTCCCTTGTCAGGCATCCCCATAATTTCGTGCATCACGCTGGTCGCATTGTTCAGGCGGTCGACGGCATCTTCCCGCGCCGATCCCGCCCAGCACAACGTGCCGAAACCCAACATCGCAAGTACGAACATTACTTTTTTCATGGACAACCTCTTTTCTGTTGCCTCAGCGCCCCTTCTCCGGCTTCGTGCTGTGTCGTCGGCACAAATCCAGGAGGAAATTCGGGCACGCCAAGGTCAACCCAACCTTAGCAAATCAGGATTAAAACGGTCTGAGCAAAAATGATCACACTTCGCACACGGAAATTACCGACAAATTGACGTGAGTAGGAAGGCAATCCCAGAGCGCGCGACTTTGCCGGCCAAAAGCACTCCTTCTCCTCGATCTGCACACCACCAATAGATTCGAAAAACACGCCAACAATCTGCCGCGAATGCTGTTGCCTTGTCTTTGTGGCACTCGAAACATTTCGAAGGATCAACGTTGGCGGGAAGAAGGACGGGGTGCTGGTGAAGGTCGGCACGCGAAGGATAAGCGGAGAGTAGCACGACGAGCACAATCGCGAATGTGGGGGGACGAACGAAGCAGTGGCGCAAGTGAGAGAGCGTGGCTGCCATCTGCCATGAGCCAAGATTCTGTGCGACGATCCCTAGCACTGCCGCTACGCTCTCGAATCAGTTGACGGCAGACGGTGTGGCGACTTGCGTGGACACCGTGGGGTCGAAGTCTGCCCGAAGAATCGGAGCGTCATCGTCCGAAGCCGGATTCCATTCAAATGCTTCCCCAGCGGGAAGCATGTCGATCCCCGCGTGGCGTTCAACGTCGAGTTCATCGTTCGACATATGGACTCCTTTCAGTAGTTAAAGTTCCACCGTTACACCCTAGCGCGAGCCTTGCCTGCCGTTGTAACTCCGACGCGATTTGCCGAGGTTTCTCTCTGGGGTCAAGACCTTTCAACGCCAGTATCAAACCTGAGGCTTCGTAAAACTGGTCAGAATTGATCGTCTGGCAAATCGCTGCACTATGACATCGAACGCTGTTTGCTGCCGCTTTAATTGTGTTGCTGCGGGGGCGACAGTTCGCTGCGGCACTGCGCCCATCGTAATCCCCCACGGCTTGCCGGTCCGATCGGGCAGCGTAGATTCTCAAAAACAATCTGAGAAAGTAACCGGTATTGTACAGCCAACCTGGTCGAAGTCACTCATAACAGACTCCCCAAGTGATACGCTCGCCCTGGCCAAACTGGCGTTAAAGCTTCTTGAGCGAAGGTTGGTGAAGTCTCACACAACCGTCGTCATCCCATTTGACGACCGCGTCATCTTCGTTAACTTGCCGAACCGTGCCGAATTCTCCCGTCGGTACTCCGAAGTCGCCCAAACCCTCGACGCGATCTCCGGGATTCAATTCTTGGCCAGTGCCGGAAGGTTCGACAAGCGGGGGCTTCTTGGCACGGTCTGAATCAGCCGGAGCTCCGGGGTGTGACAACGGCGGTTGGGGAGCTTTACGCAGTTTTGTCGGTTTATTGCTGATATGAGGCATATCCACGTATTTCTTTCCGAGAGCCCAGAGTCTGCCCTTCGCTTCGAGAGTTCAGCTCCCTTAGATACAGAATGGGCTTGGAGAGAATGGTTTGGCTGATCCAAACTGCACAGTTCCGACCTATAACGCCGGCCCGCTAACTTTTGTCGGTTGGGGCAATGGATATTTTGCGCGCACCGTCGGGTTGTGCCGGAGGGAATCCAGGACTATCTGACTCCACCGATAAACGGTCTGGTTGCGGGACAAACTGCTCCGTCGCGCCATCCACAGGGTAACCGCTCTCCTCGAGATCACGAACGAGTTCACCGTGACATGTCGCACTTCGGCAGGCTAGGCTCACACAACGGTTCCGAATAGCGACCCGACTCCCGCGGTCACCGCCATCGCGAGAGCTCCCCAGAATGTGACGCGCAAGGCGCCAACGATCACTCCTGCCCCACCCGCGCGTGCCGCCAAGCCACCGAGAAGCGCTAGGAACATCAACGAGCTTCCGGCAACAATCGGTATAACCCTGGCTGGCGAGGCTATAGTGGCGGCCAAAAGGGGCATGACGGCCCCAACGGCGAAGCTGCAAGCCGACGCCAGGGCAGCCTGAATCGGACGCGCACGGGAAGCTTCAGAGATGCCAAGTTCGTCGCGAGCATGTGCGCCGATCGCGTCGTGGGCCATCAACTGTTGGGCGACCTGTTTCGCGAGCGCAGGATCGAGTCCGCGAGCCACATAGATTGCCGCCAGTTCCTTGTGTTCACCCTTGTCGTCTGTTTTGAGTTCCGCACGCTCAAGCTTGAGGTCGGCTTTTTCGGTGTCTGCCTGTGAGTGGACGGACACGTACTCGCCCGCAGCCATTGACATGGCCCCGGCAACAAGACCCGCGACGCCTGCGACCAGCACGCTGCTGTGAGTCGCGTGTGCAGCTGCGACACCCAACACCAGACTAGAGGTTGAGAGAATCCCGTCGTTCGCGCCCAGCACTGCGGCGCGTAACCAACCGATGCGCGATGTGCGGTGTCGTTCGTTGTTGTTTGCCGGCATTTTCGATGACCTTGTGGTCGGGGAAGCTCTAGTCGTACGGGTGATGAAGACGTAGCCTGGAATCGCCGGTCATTGTTCGCCGGTCATTGTTCGTCGTATCGTTGTTCGTCGTATCATTGTTAGTCGTACTCGCGGGGTACATCGTCCAGTGGCACTTCTCTGGTTTTCACTTCATGAACATCCGGATCGTCGGCGTCTTCCACGCCGCTCACGGCCCGCGGCCTCGAAAGATTGCCCGTCGGCTGCCAGTTCTTCAACGCTTTCAGTATTCGCCTGTTCGGCGTTTGACAAACCTTGCGTGTCCGCCGGTTGAGTTACGGATTGCGGGAAGATCTCCGCTTGTTCGTTCCGGTACTACGCGCCAGGTTCTTCGCGTTTGTGTCGGCGGTGATCTCTCTCGTTCTGGATACCAGCTTCTTGGACTGCTGGACCATTTCTGCTTCCTTCGCGTTCACTCGCTTGGTGATTTCCCGTCTCTCGCCAGTGTTAGGCATGTGTCCCCCTTATGAATATAGATGTCGAGCACCGCGCTCTTCGAGCGGTGAATGCTACTCCCAGTGCTCCAGAAGTTCGACTTGCTTTCTGATAGACGCGGCTCTGTCATCGATGAGCTCGGCGTCGGGCTTAAGATCGACAGAAAGGTCAGGTGAGATTCGTCTGAGCTTTTGGGCATGATGTTCCAGCTGATTTGCGTCTCGGCTGAGTACTTCGATGATCGATTTCAACTGTTCTTTCATAATCGCTACTCCAAAGAAACCACTCCAGCCGCCGACATACGCGCGGGTGAGTAGTATGGATGTACTGGTTCGGTATTGCCAGCGTTCCTTTGATGTCTCGCCCTGTGTTCAGCCGACGAGAGCAGGTTCCGTGGCTGGCTGATGTACGTTGATCTGTTCGGCGCCTGAATTTTGCAGGATGTCCCGGGCATGCTGGACTTCATCCGCGGTGCCGTGAGCAATCAGCAGGAACTTCCCGGCCTTAACCGAAGCTTCATACTTCACAATGCTGTCCTTCGGAATGCCCAGACTGAACAGCCCGGCTCCCAACGCGCTCACTCCGCCCACCAGAGCTGCGCCTTCCAAAGCGGCGATAATCCAGGTGACTACGGGACCGGCTGCGATGATAGGACCTAAACCGGGGATCAGAAAGAACGCCGATCCGAACAGCAGACCCCAGAGTCCGCCCCAAAAGGCTCCCGTCTTGCCCCAGTACATCATCCGGTCGCCCGTGTTGTAGAAACCAACTACATTTTCTTCCGAATGGTAATCGCTGCCGATGATGGAGAGCTTCTTGACGTCGAACCCGCCATCTTTCAATTCCTTCACCGCTTTTTCGGCAGCAGAATGCTGCGCGAACACTGCCGCTACGGAGTTGCTCGGACTGCTTGGCGCTGTCGTGCGAATCATGATTGGTTTCCTTTCAAATGTTGGGTATGAAGACCGCGAACGCCGAGAAACAGAGTTCCTTTAGCTGTCACCACAAAGATGGTGCGCACTAAGACAGTCTTACTCCTCGTGCCTGAGGTTAGCTGATCAATTCTGATCAGTATTGTTAGCCAGATTGGGCGAGTCTATGAAAGGTGCAAAGGAGGCAATATGGCAAAGACTGCGGTAGGTCTGTTTGAGAATTCAGGATCGGCCGACGGGGTCGTTCGCGATCTTACGGCCAAAGGTTTTCTCCAGAAGGACATTCGTGTTTTGGGGGAGCCGATCGAGATGGCGGGGAGCGGTCTCATGAGTACTCCGCACACCGATTTCGAGGTCAGTTTGATTCGGGATCTGACGGCGTTCGGAGTCGTCGAAGGGGATGCTGAAGCGTATGTCCAAGGCGTGCGTCGTGGAGGTGTCATGGTTTTCGCAACCGGTCCCGGCAAAGAGGCGGACAAAGCGGCGGAGATCATGAACTGCCACGGTGCGGTGGAGATTGAAAAGATCAGCGCGCCACGCCCTGCGCTTCCGAACGCGGAGATCGGCGGAAACATTGCCGTTCGAGATCCTTCGACCAGTTCCGGGGCTCGCCTGTTTGTTTGGTAGTTTCTTGGCAAAACATGTAAGCGCACCCCGAATCACAGAGGAGGTTTAAGAATTATGAAGACCGTCGGAAAGGCCGCAACGATCCCGGAGTCTCGATTGAGCAAACAGGCCGCAACAAACGAGGACGCTGTGGCCTCCAGGGAAGAAGTCGAAGAGCAAGCGGAAGAGAGTCGCATCGATAAGGTAGCTTTTGAAGATGGAATCAGCACGGCTTCAGCCAAGGAGTACATCCGGCGCGGACGCACACATGATTAACGAGACGCTGGAGCAACCGCGAGAAAGATCGTGAGGCCTTTGTCGAGTGACAAGATACAAACAGTTACCTCCGGCACGTTTACCCGGCTAGTTCTAGAGGCAGAGGGACCAGTCGTGGTTGAGTTCATGTCTTACGGGTGCGAACACTGCCGAGTGATCGAGCCGCTTCTGGAGCAGGTGGCAGAAATGGTGAAGCCCCGGGAGACGATATTCAGGGTTAACATCGCGGTTGAACAGGAACTCGCAGGCAGCTACCAGATCCAAGGCACGCCAACTCTGATCATGTTTCTTCACCGGAATGAAGTTGGACGTGTCGAAGGACCATCCCCGACAATATCGAGCGTCCTGACAGCGGTGACGCAGCCCTTTGAGTCAGGAGCGGAGGGCAATTGACGATGATGCAGCGGCAGCCTAAGCCAATCCTCTTATTCAATGACGAATGCGCTGTCTGCCGCCACATTGGGCATTGGGTGCAAAGGTCGGCGCAGAGCAAAGCTGGCGAGACGAACATCATCGCACAACCCATCGGTGACGATCCCGGGAGGCTTCGGTCGCTGAATCCTGATCTCGATATCTGGGATGCCTATGCGACGATCCATGTCTTAATGCCCGATGGCTCGATGAGACTGGGAGGAGAAGCCGTCGCCGAGGTCCTAAGGGACTTGCCGAACACAAAATGGTTTGCGTGGAGTTTCGCCACCACTTTATTCGGATTTCGGCCATTTCAAGTCATACTCAACGTGGCCTACGCGATCCTCGCAGATGTGCGGCCACTTTTCGGCTGTGAGAGTTGCGGTAAGTCAAAAGTGCTGCGACCGATTCAGTGGGTGAGGAAACGAGCGAAGACCTTATTTGGTGGGAGCCCTCACCCGAGCCCGCATTTCAGTTCGCTTTCGGCCGCGAGGCGCCGACCAGTAGCGGTCTCGGCAGAGCCACTTCCCCAATTAAGTCACTCCTGAGGTTTTGAAAGTCTGGTTCGATTCCAGCCAGATAGGCTCCCAGCTCTGGGGGCGATCTCTTCGGTCCGACTGAAATGAGGAAGCGGTCTTTCCGGTGAGCGTTATTGATCAGACTGCGAGCATTCCTTCCCTTAGGCTTGCATTGAAGGGGATGCGTTGTTTCCCATCGAAAATACTTGTGGCCAAATTGCACCCAAGGAGAAACGTATATGCTGCGATTAGCTAAAGATCTCAGGGGTTATAAACTGAGCGCCCGCGACGGAGACATCGGCAAGGCTGAAGAGTTTTACTTCGATGACCGGAGTTGGGCGGTTCGATATCTCATTGCCGATACAGGTGGCTGGCTGGGCGGCCGGCAGGTTTTGATTTCGCCTTACGCACTGGATCCAGCTCGCAAGGATGACCAGGTTATTCCCGTCGATCTGACCAAGAAGCAAATTGAGAACAGTCCATCCTTGGACACCGACAAACCAGTCTCCCGACAGTACGAGATTCAGTACTACTCGTTTTATGGTTGGCCAGCATACTGGGGCGGCCCTTACATGTGGGGCGATTCCGCTTACCCTCAGCGGCAAGGGCAATGGTTCGCTGCCGCTCGTCACAAAAAAGATGATGACCCGCATCTGCGCAGCACGAAGGATGTAACCGGCCGCACGATTCATGCCCGTGACGGAGAGATCGGTCACGTCTCGGATTTTGTGGTAGATGACGAGGATTGGGCGATTCGCTACCTGATTGTGGACACGCGTAACTGGTGGCCGGGTAAAAAGGTCCTGATTTCAACCCAATGGATTGAACGAATCAGCTGGGAAGAATCGGAAGTCTTCATTAACCTCACTCGGGAAGCCGTCAAAGGATCTCCGGAATACACCGAAGCAGCTCTCATCACTCGCGATTACGAAGAGGAATTGCATCGCCACTATCTCCGCGAGCGGTATTGGCTCGCGGAGGGGCAAGGCCGGGAACGAAAGGAACTGGTTGGGCATCATTGATTCGGCTTCCGAAGTCATGGGGATGTATCCGCCCAAGCGCGGCCTGGCACTAAGCACCCAGGCGAGTTATCGCCATGCCAGAGCATGGAGCAGCGATTTGGCCGAGATTCCCGAGCCGGTGGTGGCGAACGTGTCCGCATGCAAAAGAGTTCAACGGCGTGAACGAGTCCTATCCGGTACAACGGCTGACCTTCCGAAGTGTGACGGGCCTGAAGCGCGGCCGGCATGGACCTGCAGATGAGAAATGAATCACCTTCTTCGAATTATGGCGCCGTCGTTTCCGTGCGCGGCAGCGTCGTCGATGTGCGGTTTGAGCGGCACTTGCCACCAATCTTCTCGGTTCTGCGCGCCGGAGCGGGACAAGAGATCGTCGTCGAAGTCATGACCCAGCTTGATGCGCGTCGTATACGGGGAATTGCCTTGACGCCCACGCAAGGTTTGGCCCGAGGAATGCCGGTCGAGGACACGGGCGCTCCCCTGCAAGCGCCGGTTGGCAAGAAGATCATTTCGCGGATGTTCGACGTGTTCGGTCATGCGATCGACCGACAGCCGGAGCCCGCTGATGTGCAATGGAGAACCGTACATCGAGCACCACCGCCATTGTCCGAGCGTTCCACAAAATCCGAGATTTTCGAGACAGGCATCAAGGCCATCGATGTACTCGTGCCGTTGGAACGCGGCGGTAAGGCGGG
>Ga0182014_10007568_pt1 | contig 11347 bp, 9 predicted proteins | sample 612S2DmetaG_FD_120489 | JGI IMG/M metagenome (GOLD analysis project Ga0182014, IMG submission 120489) | Permafrost microbial communities from Stordalen Mire, Sweden - 612S2D metaG | ecosystem: Environmental > Terrestrial > Soil > Wetlands > Permafrost | place: Sweden: Stordalen | collected... | reverse complement strand
TGGCGACCACGTCGCGCCGGCATTCGCTGACAGTACGCCGCCGCCAGAATTCGTGGAGTTCGTTGTGCGTGCTCTGCGCGATCCGCGCGAGATCCAGATGGCCCTCGAGCATGGCCACATCGTTGGTGAGATCCATCTGCAGGTAGCGCGGCAGATCCAGATCCCCGATTCGCGCCGTCTCCAGCACCTTGCGCACCAGCGTCAGCGATTCCAAGGTGGCCGCATCCGGCAGGTCCGCGCTCAATGATGGCTGGGCCAGCAGCTCCGACAGCGCTTGTGCCGAACGCAAATTGCGCTGCACCTTTTGATCTTGTCCCAGCAACACCGCCGCGGTAACGGTGAATTTGCCGTTGACGCCGTCGCGCTCCTTCTCCAATGCATCCTTGCGCTGCAGGGCCGGAATTCCCTGGCGCTGCGCCTCCAGGCTGACGACGGTGTCGCGCAATTGGCCATACCGTTGAGCGGCGAGCTCCAACCTCCCCGAGGTCGACTCGAGCTCCCGCTCGGTTGCGTCGCGCTCCGCAGTCTTCCTCTGCTGCTGGTCCTCCCAGCCGAGCAGCGCCGCAACCGCCGTGGTGCAGGCCTGAGTGCGTTGCTCGATCCACGACTCGATATAGCTCTGCGCGTGATGCCCCGACTTCTCCAGGAGCCCGGCGCTGTCTTTCAGATCCTGCGCTTCGCGTTCCATCCCGTGAATGGTCTTGAGCTGACTCGACACGGAACGCACCGCCTCACCCAGATCCTTCCGATCCAGCACCTCGTCGGCCACGAATTGATTGATGCTGCTGATGGGCTTGTAGGCCATGAAGCGCGAGAACGCCCGGGCCGCGGCCAGCGCCTCGCGCTCGGTCACCGAGTCGTTCTTGCCCCGCAACGCGCCGTATAGACGGCGCAGGTACGCGCGTTTTTGCGGGTAGAGCTCGACCGACCGCTTGCCGAGCTTCGCGATCAGCTGCTCCTGGACATCGTCGAGCTGGGTGATATGCGACCCACCGTCCCGCTTCTTGACGAAGTCGCCGAGCCCCAGCTCGACCCCGGGCAGGATCAGGAATAATGACTGGTCTTCCTGGGCCAAGGCCTGCTTGCCGGACCGATCCAGCCACGCCCGTACCCCCACCACGGCCGTGAACGCATCGGCGGTCTCCTGCTGCGTGGGGTGAAAGATCGCAGCGATGTAGCCGTCGGTGGGCTCGGTGCGCGCATAGCTGCCATCGTCGCAACCCAGCACATAGGACGCGAGCGTGCGCACGCGCTTGCCGCCCCGCCCGCGCTGCGTGCTCTCGTCCTGGCCCGGGTTGTAGTGGAACAGATTCTCGTGCGCAGCCGTCATCACGGTTTGAATCGCATCCGCCGCCGTGGTCTTGCCCGACCCATTGGCGCCCGAGAACAGGCTGACCGGGCCGATATCGAACTCGCCGTTGGGCACATTGCCCCAGTTGACGAAGATGAATTTCTTAAGGAACATCGCCACCCTCATTTCGCGTCAAAGCACCCGTGCCCGCGCCATCGACCACGGCCGTGCCGGCCGCAGTCCCCGCCGCTCGCGCCGCCTCGATCGCATCCGAACTGACGAAATCCACGATCATGGGATGAATGCGCAGCCAAGCCTCCGTGGTTTCGAGTTCCTCGTCACTGCGATAATCGATCAGGCGCAGCTGCTTCAGCCGCTGGAATATCCGCCGCCGTTCCGTGGCCTTGTCGGGCAGGCTGCGATTCAACCAATTCTTCATGGCCAGCGATAACGCCTCCATGGGCTCCGTGGCAAAGCCGTTCTCGTCGATCTTCGCTTCGCGCAGGGCCTTGTCGTACTGCGCACGCAACACCAAGATCACCGCCACTTCGTTCTGGCTGAGCCGCGCCCGCAGGCTGCCGTTGAAGGATTCGTCTTCGGCCTGCTCCATGCCCGGCGTGCGGCTGCCCGGCGGGTACAATCGGACGTACTCGAAGCGTCGGTCGTGGTGGGCCGCGATGCCGTACAACGACAGCGTCTCGCCGATCAGGTCCTCCACCCGCACGAAACGGTCGTACAGCTCCTGCTCGGTCTGCGACTGCGTGCGCTCCAAAACGCCGTAGTTGACGAGACGGATCAGCAGCGCGCGAAACTCGTCGAGAGCGATCCCGGTCGTCGCCAACCGCTCTTCGATGAAATCACTCAGCCGCATGCGAGGTCTCCTCCACCAGACGCACTGTGAACTCGTCGGTCATCGCAAAAAACTCCGTCGCGACGCGGCGCTCTGTTTCCAGCACCTCGAACTTGAAGCCCATCCCCTCCCATCCGGACGCGCCCACCTCCAGGGCATGTGCCGCATACAGCAGCTCGCGCGCATCGCGGATCGGCAACGAGGTCGTGCGAATTTCGTGGCCGCCGGCCAGTGTCGTCACCAGATAGTCGTACAGCTGACGATTGTTCATGGCAAAGGCGCGCTCGAGAGCCTGTTCCACGAACAGGCGCCGCCGCGCGGCCGGATCGTCCAATCCCTCGACTTCCGCCCGCGTATCCACCCGCCGCTTCCGATCCGTATTGAGCAGACGCAGCTGTCCCGGATCGACGAAACCCATGTCGAGTCCGGCCAGATGCTCGGCCGCGGCCGCCAATCGAAGGTCCTGTTCCGCCTCGGTCATCGGCGCCAGCGACTCGAAGGTTTCCAGCAGGGCGTGCTGACTCGCCTCGGAAAAACTCAGCTGCCGCAGAAGAATGTCGGCGCGGCGCGTGAAGCCGTGCAGCGAACGGCGCAGGGCCGGCAGCATCAGGTCCGCGGCGCTGTGCAGCCGGCTCTCGATTTGATCCAGGATGCTCATGTAGAGCGATCGCGCGCCCTGCGGCACCAGTTCCGGAGCCACGCGCCGCAGTTCGCGCTCGGCCTCGAGCTTGGTTTCCTTGCGCTGCGCCCGCGCCTTCTTCAGCAGGTTGTCGAGTTCATCACGATATTTGACGACACTGTCCTCGGAGAAGCGCAGCGCGAGATCCGGCATGAAGCGCTTCTCCATGAATTCGAAGAACTCGTCGCTGGCCCGGTGGACCAATTGCTGGGCCTCCACCTCCCGCACCAGCTGGCGCTTCCTTTCGTCCAGCTCCGCAATGACGTCGGAGAAGTCCGCCACGATCCGCTCGGAATACTCGTAGGCATCCAACAGGTCGTAGACCTCGCGTTTCTCCTTTTCCAGGAACGAACGCAGGGCACTGCAGGTATTGCGGGTGTTTCGATGGCGGGTTCGAAAGCGTCCGCCGCTCAATTCCGCCATCGGCTGGGTGAACACTCGCCCGATCCGCGAGAAGCTGTAGGTGCTGGTCAGTGAAATCTCGTCCGCGTGCAGCTCGATCCAGCCATGATCGATCAGCACCTTCAGAACGAAAATCGCCTGTTCGCGCTCGTCGCGCACCGCCGGCGTCTTGTCGTCCTCGGCATCATCGAGGACGGGACTGCGCGTGATGGCCTCCTGGAACACCTCGAGCACCAGTTCCCGGCCGATCACACGACTGTAATCGGCCAGGGAGCTGTAAAGGCGCGCATAGAGTTCGCGCAGGCAGGCGGCGATCTGCTCGCGGTATTTGCCGGTCAGCGGGCGGAAGAAATTCAGCCGTTCATTGTCAAACAACATGACGAACGTGTCACCTCACGATTGGGGCATCGAGCCTGTCAGACACCAACCCGGTCAGACATTGAACCGGAAATGCATCACATCCCCCTCGCGGACGATGTATTCCTTGCCCTCGAGGCGCAGCTTGCCGGCTTCCTTCGCCCCCGCCTCGCCCTTGTTGGCGATGAAATCTTCATAGGCGATGACCTCGGCCCGGATGAACCCATGTTCAAAGTCCGTGTGGATCACGCCAGCCGCCTGCGGCGCCGTCGACCCCGCGTGGATGGTCCACGCCCGCACCTCTTTCACACCCGCGGTGAAATAGGTCTGCAGGCCCAGCAATGCATAGGCGCCGCGGATGACACGATCGAGCCCGGGCTCATCCAGATTCAATTCCTTCAGGAAATCCGCGCGGTCCGCCTCGTCCAACTGAGAGATCTCCGCCTCCATGGCCGCGCACACCGGCACCACCACCGCGCCCTCCGCCGCCGCGAGTTCCCGCACGCGGTCCAGCCGCGGGTTGTTCGTGAACCCTGTCTCATCGACGTTTGCCACGTACATTACCGGCTTGTCGGTCAGCAGATGAAAGTCGCGCAGCAACAGCTTTTCGTTGGCGTCCAAGCCCATCGCGCGCACCGGCTTGGCGAGGTTCAGCTGGTCGCGAACCCTGCCCAGCAGATCCCGCGCCTTGATCGCCTCCTTGTCAGCCGCCTTCGCCGCCTTGACGGCCTTCTGGTACGCGCGGTCGATGCTATCCAGGTCCGCCAGCGCCAGTTCAGTGTTGATCACCTCGATGTCGTTCGCCGGATCGATCTTGCCCGCGACATGGATGATGTCGTCGTTTTCGAAACAACGCACCACGTGCGCGATCGCGTCGACCTCACGAATGTGCGCCAGAAACTTGTTACCCAAGCCCTCGCCCGTCGATGCGCCTGCCACCAAGCCCGCAATGTCCACGAATTCCACGGTGGTGGGCAGGATGCGCTCCGGATGCACGATCTCCGCCAGCTTCTCGAGGCGCGGATCCGGCACCGGCACCACGCCGACGTTCGGATCGATGGTGCAGAACGGATAGTTCTCCGCCGCGATCTGCGCGCGCGTGAGCGCATTGAACAACGTGGATTTCCCCACGTTGGGTAAGCCGACGATTCCACAACGAATTGGCATTAGGTCTTTCCCGCGCGGCTGTGCAATTTGGTCATCGCACGCTCCGCGCCTTGTTCGAGTAAAAGCGGCATGCAATCAGCCGCCGTGTTGACGGCATCATAAATCAAGTCTTCCTCGGCACGCGGCGCGCGCGTCAGCACATAGTCGATCACCTCGGCCTTGTTGCCCGGATGACCGATGCCCAACCGCAGGCGCCAGAAGCTCTCGCCGATTTGCGCGATGGTGTCGCGCAGCCCGTTGTGGCCGCCATGACCCCCGCCGTGCTTCAGGCGCAGGCTCCCCACCGGCAGATCCAGCTCATCGTGCGCCACCAGAATGTCGTCGGGAGCGATCTTGAAGAAGTCGCTGATCTGCCGAATCGACAGCCCGCTGCGATTCATGTAGGTCGTCGGTTTCAACAGGATGATTTCTCGGCCACTGATCGTGACCCGGGCGGTCTCGCCCGAATATTTGCGATAGTCGCGAAACTCGCCGCCATGACGTTTGGCCAGCAGATCCACGAACCAGAAACCCGCGTTGTGCCGGGTGTTCAGGTGTTCCGGTCCCGGATTGCCGAGACCGACGATGACACGCAATGGTAATCCCGCCATAAAAAAGCAAGGGCCGCCCTTTCAGACGGCCCTCCTCCTAGCAACGCGTGAGAGAAGACTACTTCTTGGCGTCTTTCTTCGCGGCCGGGGCCGCCTTCGCGGCCGGGGCCGCCTTCGCGCCTGCCGCCGCCGGAGCCGCCTTGGCGCCCGCCGCTGCCGGAGCTGCTGCCACCGCCGCCGCACCCTCCGCCGCTGCCGTCTTGGCCAGATCGGGCTCTTCCGCACGCGGGCTATGAATGGCCACCACCGCGGCATCTTCCTTTGCCAGCGCGATCAGTTCGACGCCCTCGGATAGCTTGAGCTGCGACAAATGGATGCTCTCATTGATGGACAACCCGGACAGGTCGACCTCGATGAATTCCGGCAAATCCTTCGGCAGACAGGACACTTCGACTTCAGTGCGCAGGTGCGACACGATGCCACCCTGCGTCTTGACGCCCGGCGATACCGCCGCGCCCGTGAAGTGCAGCGGAATGCTCATGCGAATCAGCTGGTTGTCTTCGACACGCTGAAAATCGATGTGCACGATCGCGTTCTTGTACGGGTGCCGTTGCACGTCCTTCAAGATCGCGTTCTGGGTCTCTTCGCCCACCTTCAAGCTGAGAATGGTCGAATAGAAGCGCTCGTTGTCGAGCATGATCAAGAGCTTTTGATGGCTCAAGGACAGCTTGCGCGCCTCCGAATGACCGCCGTAAAGAATTGCCGGCACTTTTCCTTCGTGACGCAGGCGGCGGCTCGCACCTTTGCCTTGCGTCTCGCGGAACTCGGCAACGAGTTCGAATGAGGTTTTCATAAACATCTCCAGTTACATCACAACACAGCGCCCCCGCACCGCGACCAGTTTGCGGGACCGCCGACCAAATCTTGCCTAATCGACGTACAGCGAGCTCACCGACTCCTCGTCACTGATGCGCCGTATGGTCTCCGCCAGCAATCCGCCGACGCTCAATTGACGTATCCGCTTGCACGCCCTTCCGGCTTCCGACAACGGGATCGTGTCGGTCACCACCAGCTCATCCAACACCGATTTCGATATGCGCTCGATGGCGGCGCCCGACAACACGGCATGCGTGATGTACGCCACCACGCGCGTCGCGCCTTCGTCCTTGAGCGCCTGCGCCGCCTGACACAGCGTGCCCGCGGTATCCACCATGTCGTCGATCAGGACGCAAACCTTTCCCTTCACTTCGCCGATGATGTTCATCACCTTCGACTCGTTGGGTCGCGGCCGGCGCTTGTCGATGATGGCGAGTTCCGCATCGTCGAGGCGCTTCGCCAGCGCCCGCGCTCGCACCACGCCGCCCACGTCGGGCGAGACCACGATCATCTTCTCGTGCTTCTGGTTCCACGCATCGCCCAACAGCACCGGCGAGGCGTAGACGTTGTCCACCGGGATGTCGAAAAAGCCCTGGATCTGCTCCGCGTGCAAATCGATGGTCAGCAGGCGATCGACGCCCGCGGTGACCATCATGTTCGCCACCAATTTCGCGCCGATGGCCACGCGCATGGCGCGCGGCCGCCGATCCTGGCGCGCATAGCCGAAGTACGGCACCACCGCCGTGACCCGCTTCGCCGAGGCACGCCGACAGGCATCCGTCATCATCAACAATTCCATCAAGTTGTCGTTCGCCGGAGGACACGTGGGCTGCACGATGAACACATCGCGGCCGCGGACGTTCTCCATCAATTCGGCATTCACCTCACCGTCGCTGAAGCGTCCGACGTGCGAGCGGCCCATCGGCACGTGCAGATGACGCGTAATCTCCTGCGCCAACGTGGGATTCGCATTGCCCGCGAACACCGAGATGGTGGATGAATCGAACTCATTACTTCGCGACATAAAAAAACCAGCAATAACCCAGGAGCAGATTGGCTGGGGTGGAAGGATTATTCGGCCCTGCGGGCCTCCCCCCTTTGGGGGCCGCCCTTTGGGCGTTATCCTTCCGTTCCCAACTCATCATCTAGGGCCGTTTCGAACCAACGAATCGTCCCTACCGTAAAAATATGGCTGGGGTGGAAGGATTCGAACCTCCGAATGGCGGGATCAAAACCCGCTGCCTTACCACTTGGCGACACCCCAACTTGGAAATCAAACAGTCGACGACCTTTCAAGCAAGGGAGAGTCGTTCAATCCGCGTACCAGAAACCCATCGAACGCGGCCGGCAGCATACGCACTATTTCGCGGCCGCGATCCATCGTTTCGACGTTCGCGAACACGCAAGCCCCCGTACCCGTCAAGCGCGCCGGTCCGAAGGACGACAGCCAATCGAGCGCTCGCGCGACCTCAGGGTATCTGCGCCGCACAACGCCCAAGCAATCGTTCCTACCACCGGACGCCAGGAAACCGTGAATTGTGATGGCCGGAGAATTTCTTGTCAATTCAGGATCGCGAAACACATCGGCCGTGCTCACGAACACATTCGGCTTTATTATCAGATAGTTAGCCTCCGCCGGGGCCTCCGGAGGATACAACGGCCACAGCTTCTCCCCGACGCCTTCCGCCCATGCCGCCCGGCCATGGACGAACACCGGCACATCCGCGCCCAGTTTCAGGCCGATCGCCGCCAGCTCCGGGAGCGGCCGATCGAGCCCCCACAGGCGGTTGAGCGCCACCAAACACGTCGCTGCATCGGAGCTCCCGCCGCCCAGGCCAGCTCCCATGGGAATCCGCTTGACCACGTCGATGTCCGCACCCAGCGCGCATCCCGTGGCGCTTTTCAGCGCGTGAGCCGCGCGCACGCAGAGGTCGGACTCTTCCGCCACCCCTGCCGCGCCGCGCGCGCGGTGAATCTCGCCGTCCTCGCGCACCTGGATATGAATGTCGTCGCACAAGTCGACGAACTGAAAACACGTTTGCAGCTCGTGATAACCATCCGCCCGGCGACCCAGAATATGCAGGAACAGGTTGAGCTTCGCCGGCGCCGGCCACGCCGCGCCCGGCGCCGTCTCGAGTGTGCTCATCGCAATCCCTCCCAATGGTCCACCACGATCCGCACCCGCACCCCCTCGCGGCTCAATACCAGAAGGGCGGGGAGCAGGTCCCCGGCGACGGGCATATACCGGTCGTAGACGACCCTCCAACCCGCCTGCGTCAGTTGCTGCGCGCGATCATGATCGTCGCGTGTCAGGTCGGCGGGCGAGCCCGGGTCCGGCACACCCAACAGCCAATAGCGCAGATTATCCAGTGGCAGCTCGAAGCCGAGGCGCTCCTGCACTTGAGCCACGGCATCGCCGGGGGGAGCGCCGTTCAACGACAGGCCCTCCACGGTTCGCTTGAGCGTCAATGCACCGACGCCGAAGGGCCCCGCCAAATGCACCTCGGCCAAGGCTCCGTCCTCCCGCCAGTTCAAGCTTGCCTGCCATCCCTGCGAGCCGACGGCCACGGCCGCACGGCCGTCGAGCTTCCACGAGGTGAGCTGCCGCAGGAACGTCACACGTTGATCCCAGGCTGCGGGCGGCGCGAGCGGCGTCGGCGCATGCCGCATGGTCATGCACGCACTCAGAGTCAAGCAATAGGTCACCAGCAATACGAGTCTGCGCATGGCGGCTAGTTTGACGCGTGCAGGCGCAGGCGCGTGGCTTTCAGCAATGAATTGTCGGCATCGATGTTCTCACCCTCGGACCACACCCGCTCCGCATCCGCCTGCCTGCCGACCCGCCACAGCACCTCGCCCAGATGGGCGGCCATGTCGCCGCCATGATCGTCCGCATAGGCCTGATTCAAGTAGTCGAGTGCCTGTTCGGCATGCCCCTGGCGAAACAATACCCAGCCGAAACTATCCAGAATTGCCGCGTTCTTCGGCGCCGACGCATAGGCCTGTTCGATGAGTCTGCGCGCCAGTCCAAGGCTGCGGGAATGGTCGGCCAACGTATAGCCGTAGGCATTGAGGGCGGCGGGATCGTCGGGACGCTGCTTCGCGACCGCCTTCAGTTCGCGCAGCGCGCCGGCGATGTCGCCCCGATCCTCGTGGAGGGAGGCTTGGGCATATCGCAGCTCCACGCTGTCCGGAAATTGCAGCAGCGCTTCGTCCAACGTCACCGCCGCCCGCGCCATGTCGCCGGCCTGACTGTAGATGCGGGCTCGGCTCGCCAGGATCTCCGGGGCGCGTGCCGGCGCCTCCTCGACGAGCCGGTCCAACAGTTCCTCCGCGGCCGGGGCGGCGCCATGCGCGCGCAGGATCGCCGCCGCACGCAGCAACGCTGGCACGACGTTGTCGCCGGTCTGCACCTGGGCGTACCAACGCATCGCACGCTCCCAGTCCCCATGGCGCTCCGCGATCAAGCCCAGATAGTACAGCGCATCGTCGAGAAACTTGCCCGTGGTCGCCAATTCCGCGAAGCGCAGCTGCGCCTCGTCGTACTTGCCATCTTGGAAGTCGATGAGGCCCAGCAGCCGCAGGGCTGCGGGCGCGGAGTCCGGATCACGCGCCAATTCGACCAGCTGCACCCGCGCCCCCGGCGCCTGCTGCGCGGCCAGCAGCAACAGCGCGTAGTTCAACCGATTGAGGCTCGACGCATCATGGTCCAGGACGCTTTGCGCCTCCGCGAGCGGCGCCTCGTCATCGCCGGACAAGATCCGGGCGCGCTGCAACGCCAGCTCCAGCTCGCGGCGCGCGCCCTCGTCGGTGGTCGACGCCAACGCCGCGGTGAAGCTGCGCACCGCCGCGGCAGGGTCGTCGGCGCGCATCGCGGCGAAGCCCTGCAGACGCAGGGCAGCCACGGACGAGGGGAACGCCCCCGCCAACCGGTCCGCGAGTTGCCGCGCCCCGTAGACGTTGTCGGTCGTGCCGAGTTCGGTCTCGAGCGCCGCGAACTCCGGGTCTACGCCGAGCGGCGAGGCGGATAGAACCACCCGATAATCCGCAGCGGCGCGCTCGATCTGCTGCAGGGCGAGTTCGGCGGCGGCCGCGGCGCGGTGCGCCTCCACGGATCGAGGATCCACGTCGATCCACCGGTTGGCGATGCCGACGGTGAGCGATGGCTGCAAACATTCGGCACTGACCTGCGCCGCCCGCTGCAGCAGACCCGCATCCCGGGCGTTTTCAGCGGCGGCGGCGTATTCCAGAGCGGCCACACGCGGCTGATGCCGGGACAGCGCTATCTCACCCGTGACGGTATAAAATGCCTGGGACGCGTCCCCTGCTTCGGGCTGGGGCGCCACGTGGACGCATGCAGCGCTGGCAATGAGGCCAAGCCCGGCGAGCGCCCTTGCGAAGAATGGAATCGAGAACACGACCGCAGTATAGCGAGATATCTTTAAGCCAATGGCATTCAACATCCTGGGGATCAACCACAAGACTGCGCCGGTTGCCTTGCGCGAAAAGGTGGCGTTCAACGAAGATCGTCTCGTGGCAGCACTGCGTACCTTGCGCCTCGAGAGCGGCGTCGCCGAGGTGGTCATCCTGTCGACCTGCAACCGCACCGAGGTCTATTGGTCGGGATCGGCGAGCGGCGCGGAGCTGACCCAGTGGCTCGAGCGTCATCATGGCGACAACCTGGACCTCGCCTCGAGCTTGTACGTGCATCAAGAACAGCGTGCGGTGGAACACGCGTTCAGCGTGGCCTCCGGGCTCGACTCCATGGTCCTGGGCGAGGCTCAGATCCTGGGGCAGCTCAAGGACGCTTATCGCGTCGCGCACCAGACCGGCAGCACCGGCCCTACCCTCAATAAACTGTTTCAGGCGGCCTTTTCGGCGGCCAAGCGCGTCCGGTCCGAAACCCAGATAGGCGCCAACGCCGTCTCCTTGGCCTCCGCCACGGTCAAACTGACGCGTCGCATGTATTCGGACCTGAGCGTGCAGAACACGCTGCTCATCGGCGCCGGCGAGATGATCGCCCTGACCGCCCGCCATTTCGCCACGGCCGGCGTGAAGCGCATGGTGATCGCCAACCGCACCTTGAGCCGGGCACAGAGCCTGGCCGCCGAGGTCAAGGGCTATGCCGTCGATCTCGCTCAATTGGACAAGGAACTCGCCCAGGCGGACATTGTCATCAGCTGCACCGCGAGCCC
>Ga0182014_10007567_pt1 | contig 11347 bp, 9 predicted proteins | sample 612S2DmetaG_FD_120489 | JGI IMG/M metagenome (GOLD analysis project Ga0182014, IMG submission 120489) | Permafrost microbial communities from Stordalen Mire, Sweden - 612S2D metaG | ecosystem: Environmental > Terrestrial > Soil > Wetlands > Permafrost | place: Sweden: Stordalen | collected... | reverse complement strand
CCTGTCCGACCGCCGCAGTTCCGCCGGAAAAGCAATGAGCGGCTCATGGTAGCTAGTCGGGAACGAAGTGGACGAACCACGCACGACGGCGACGTGCCGGTACTCGAGCCCCTTGGCGGCGTGCGCGGTCAAAAGCTGTACCGCATCGTCCTCGCTGCGCGGAAGCGCAATTCCGCCCCGTGCCTGCCCAAAATAATCGAGGTACTCGAGGAATTCGGAAGGGCTCCCGGTTTCGGCAATGGCCTTCTTCTGCCACGCTTCCACAAACTTCAGAAACGCGACTACCAAGTCCGGCCGCTGCAAGCCAAAGTGCCGAATCACGACGTTCACCGCCTCGTCCGCGCGAACTCCGTCCTTCCCCACTTCGCAGTGCGCCTTTTCCACGCTTTCAAGCACCGCCGCGCCGTTCGGCAATCTTCCGAGCACCGTGCGGAGATCGAGTTCCTGCCGCCGCACCGCCCTCATCGCTGCCCGCAATTCGATTGGGTCGATGCCGAATTGCGGCAGCGCCGCCACCCGAAACAGGCTGGCGGCATCGTTCGGCGACACCGCCGCAGTCACGCAGGCCACTACGTCGCGGACCTCGGGTGTGTCGAGAACGTCCAGACCTTCGATGGCGAATGGAATGCCCCGCTCGGCAAATTCATGGACCAGTTCGTCGCGATGGTTGTGCTGGCGATAGAGCACGGCAAAATCTTTCCACCGGCAGCGTTCTTCCCTGCGCTTCTTCTGGATTCGGCGGGCGAGGTCGGCGGCTTCGACTTCTTTATCCCTCCAGGTAACAATTTCGACCGGCGGCCCGGCCGTGGTCTCCCCTTTTTGCTTCGCCTCCTCGTCGCGCAGCGATTCCAGCGGCGTCCGCTGGTAGGAAATTGAAATTCCTTTTTGCGAGAGCGTTTGCGAGAACACCGGCGGATTGTCATTCACAATGCCAAAAGCGCAACGCAAGATCGGCGAGAGTGAGCGGCGATTCTTTCCCAGCACCACGATTCGCGCCGCCGGAAACTTACTTACAAACAGCGTGAACGCCTCGCTCGAAGCGCCACGGAACCGGTAGATCGCCTGATCCGGATCGCCCACCGCAAAAACGTTCGCCGCCGGTCCGGCGAGCAATGAAAGGATCTCGACCTGGGCAAAATTCGCGTCCTGGAATTCATCCACCAGCAGGAAGCGCGTGCGGCGCCGTTCTTCTTCGAGCAACGCGGGATCGTCCTTCAGCAACCGATAAGCCTTGGTGATCATGTGGCCGAAGGTGCCCAGGTTTTTTTCGCGGAGCATGTTTTCCACGGTGGCGAAAACGCGGGCGATTTCCTGGCAGCGCTCCAGGATCTCCGAGTCTTCCAATTCCGTTTGCTTCTTCGAACGCGTGACCCGGGGAAGCGCGGCCTCGCCCCGTTCGAGGCGCTCTACGTAGCGCGCGTATTCCGCGGGCCCGATCAGTTCGTCCTGGCAACGGCGCATGAAATCAAGCAGGCTGTCGAGAAACTGGCCGACGTTGGCAGCGCGCACAAAGTGCTTCAGGCGCAGGTCGCGGATGCGGCGGCGCAAGTACACCCAAAGATCCTTCTCGTCGAGCACACCAAAATCGGCGCCGCGACGCTGCAGCACTCCGTTGCACCAGGCGTGAAATGTGCACGTCTGCAGCCCGTCGATGGCGGTGCCCTTCAGTTCCTCCCGGACGCGGGCCAGCATTTCCGCAGCGGAGTTCTCGGTGTAGGTGAGCGCAACAATTTCGTTGGGCCGCGCGTGACCTTCGCGGATAAGGTTGGCCACGCGCTGCGTGAGCACGGTAGTCTTCCCGGTCCCAGCGCCGGCGATCACCAGCATCGGCCCATGGACGTGTCCGATGGCTTGCTGCTGCCGTTCATCGGGAACGATCTTGGTCGCGAGTAAAGCAGTCGAAGTCACTAGCCGGAGAATATCAGAGGCCGGTGGTGAAAGGCTGTAGGCTGCGGAGAAACTCGGGTTTCATAGCCAGGCTCGCCCCTGTAGAGACGGGGCTTGCCCCGTCTCAGACCGCTGAAAGACTCTGGTCCGAGCAGGTTTTGGGAAGGGCACGACTTCAGTCGTGCCATAAGTACCGGCAAATGAAAGACGGCTTCAGCCGCTGAGGACCGCTGCCGGTCGCATCACGACTTTTTCTCCAACCTTCCCGCGACTCAGCGTAGCGCGTCAAGCGCGAGTGCAGTGGCGACAATCGCCGCAGTTTCGGCGCGCAGGATCGTGTCGCCGAGCGAGGCCGCGACCCACCCAGATTCGTGAAACCATGCGAGCTCACCGGAGACCCATCCGCCTTCAGGCCCCACGGCGAGCGCCACTTCGTCGGCGGTCGGCAAGGACTGCAAAACTTCTCCCAGCCGAGTGCCCTCTTCCGATCCAGCGAGCGACTCAGCAAGAACGACACGCAGCGCGCCCGCCGGCACGGCACCGGCACTATCAAGCTCTTTCAATTTGACCGGGGCTGCAATCTCAGGCGGCGCCGATCTTCGCGACTGTTCCGCCGCCTGACGCACGATGCGCTGCCAGCGTTCGTGGCGCTTCACTGCTGCGCTCGCCAGATGAGCGTCGCTCCGCCGCGCGATTACGGGAATGATGCGAGCGACCCCGATCTCCGTGCACTTCTCCATCGCCCACTCCATGCGGTCGAACTTGAAGATGGCGAGGACAAGCGTGATCTTCGGAGCGGCCGGCAGATGGAACCTTCGCCGAGGGTATGGCTTCGTGTCGAGCGCGAACTCAACGCGATCATACGAGATCGTGGTGATGGTTCCGCGTCGAATTTCTTCTCCAGTTGCAATGTCAAACTCCTGCCCGACTTCGGCGCGCAAAACGCGGGCCAGATGCGCGGCATGTTCGCCCACCAGAGCAGCCGTGTCTCCGGTGACCTCGTCGGCGATCCAGCGGCGTCGTGTCATGAGTCAGTTCCCGGTTCTCAGTAAGAGCTGCTTCATCTGGATGCTAGTTCGGAGCTTGAATCTAAGAACCGAAAACTGGAAACTGAGAACTGGCAACTGGCAGCTGCTCTACACAAACATATCCTTCACGCGCCCCAAGAGCGACCGGCGCTGCGGCTTGTTTTCCACCGGAGACAGTTCTCCCAGTTCAGCCAAGAGTTCGCGCTGGCGCTTATTCAGTTTCCCCGGCGTTTGGATTCGTACCTCGACGTAAAGATCCCCTTTGCCGTGCCCATTCAGCACCGGCACACCCTTGTTCCGGATGCGAAACGAAGTTCCCGACTGCGTCCCTTCGGGAATTTTCAGCTTGTGTTCTCCCTCCAGCGTCGGAACCATAATCTCGATTCCGAGGGCGGCTTGCGAAAACGAAATCGGAACCACGCAGTGCAGGTCGTTGCCCTCGCGCTCAAAAAAGGCGTGCTCTTTGACGTGCAGTACAACATACAAATCGCCGGCCGGCCCGCCGAACGCGCCCGCTTCGCCCAAGCCCGTGAAACGAATTCGCGTGCCGTCCTCCACTCCCGGGGGCACTTGCGCTTCCACCACGCGATCGCGCAGCAAGCGCCCTTCGCCTTTGCACTTCGGGCACGGATCGGTGATCACATTCCCCGCGCCCTGGCAGCTGGGGCAGGTTCGAGCGATGCTGAAGAAGCCTTGCTGATACCGCACCTGGCCCCGTCCATTGCACGACCGGCACGTAACCGGAGCTTTACCCGGCGCGGCGCCGGCTCCGCGGCAAGCGTCGCAGGTCTCATGGCGCCGGACATTCACTTGCTTATCGATACCGAAGACCGCTTCATCAAATTCCAGATTCAGGTCTTCGCGCAGATCGGCTCCGCGCTGGGCGCGGCTGCGACGCCGGCTGCCCTGCCCAAACGCGTCCCCGAAACCGAAGATGTCGCCGAAAATGTCGCCGAAATCCTGGAAAATGGTGGGATCGAATCCCGCCGGACCTCCGCTGCTGCCGCTCACGCCCGCGTGCCCGAAGCGATCGTACAAAGATCGCTTCTCGCTGTCGGCGAGAATTGCGTACGCTTCCGTGATCTCCTTGAACCTTTCTTCCGCGTCCGGATTGTTGGGGTTGCGGTCCGGATGGTGCGTCATCGCCAGCTTGCGGTAAGCGCTCTTGATTTCAACGTCAGTGGCCGCGCGGGTGACACCGAGGACCTCGTAATAATCGCGTTTTGTATTTGCAGCCAGAAACTCCCCCACTCTTGAACTAAGCCAATCTTGATTTTATTATGCGCGGCTATTGCGAGCGACCCGCACCATCGCAGGACGCAGCAGACGGTCCTTATACTTGTAGCCCCGCTGTACTTCGTCGAAGACATGATGATCCGGAACCTCGGTCGTATCCACCATTTCGATGGCTTCGTGTACCCGCGGATCGAAAGGCTGCCCCACCGCAGGAATCGGCTGCACTCCGATCTTCTGCAACGCATCCTGAAACTGCCGGTAGATGAGCTCAATGCCGTTGCGGAAGTCGGTGGCGTCGGGGCTGGCTGCTTTCAGCGCACGCTCGAAACTGTCAAGGGTCGGCAGAAAGTTCTTGATGACATCGGCCGCGGCGAATTCGCGGAATTCCTGCTGTTCCCGCACCGCCCGCTTGCGGGCATTGTCGAATTCCGCCTGCAGACGGGCCAGACGATCCAGCAGCGCGTCGCGCTCCGCCTTAAGCTTTTCCACTTCCGATGCCGCACCCACCTCCGCTGGCGTGGCCGCCGCCGCGTCAGGCACAGCTTCTTCCAAGCTTTCCGCAGCCGGAAGCTCGTGGTCCAGATCGATCTTCCGCTCGGCTTTTCCGTTTCCTTTCGCCATACGACTCCATCACTCCGATTCGTTCAAAAGTTTGTCGAACAGCCGCGCGATGTACGACACCGCCGACATGGTGTGTTGATAATCCAGCCGCGTAGGTCCAATCACAGCCAGCGACCCCATCACTTCGCCGCCGACGCGGGCGGGCGCCCCAATGAGCACGAAATTCTGCAAATTCGAAGCCGGCAGCGCCTCGTCGAGCCCAATCACCACCCGCACCGCTTCCTGCCGCGTGTCCAGATAAGCGCCCAGCAGCTTCACAACTTTTTCCTTCTCCTCCAGCGTGCGCAGCATCTCCTGCAGGCGCTGGCGATCTTCATGCCCAGTCACCAGATTCGCCGCGCCTTCCACGAACACCGCCTGCGTATCGTCCGCCGAAGCCAGCGCACCCTGCTGGTAAAGTTGCTCGATGGACTTCATCAGCCGGTCATACTCGCTGCGTTCCTGTTCCAGACGGCGGGCCAGCTCGGCGCGCATGTCGCCCATCGTCCAGCCGCGAAAATTGTCATTGATGTAGCGTGCCGCCAAATCCAGATCGGATTGCGGAATATCCAGCCGGAGCACCCGATCGCGCACCACCCCCGAGCGCGTAACCACCACCGCCAGCACCTTCTGATCGCCCAGCCGCGAGAAGTAAACATGCTCCAGCGCGTTCCGCGGTCCGCTCGTGGCCACCGTAATACCGACGCTGTGCGAGATCAGCGAAAGCACATGCGAAGTCCGCTCCATGAACTCCGCCACATCCGTAACCCCGGTCAAAGTGTCCTGAATGATGCTCTGATTCTCGTGTGTGAGATGCGCTTCACCACTAAGTTGCTCGACATAATAGCGATAAGCCTCCGCCGTAGGAACGCGCCCCGCCGAAGCATGCGGCTGCTCCAGAAATCCCGCATCGGCAAGATCAGCCATCACATTGCGAATCGTAGCCGCACTCAGCCCTTCGCGGCTGGAGCGAGCCAGCGTCCGCGACCCCACCGGTTCTCCGCTGGCAATGAATGTCTCGACAATGGCGGTAAGGATTTCCCGTTCCCGTCCGCCGGTTGGCCCTGCTGGCATGTCGACCCGAGTCTAGGGGCTGAACCACCCCTCTAAATTCTTTAGATGCAGTGGCTTAGATAAAGACTCCACCGCGTCCTAATGGAATTCTAGGGAGCGTGGGCGAGGGTGTCAAGGATGCGGGATGCGGGCTGTCGGAGGGCCACGCCGGCCTTCCGTTCGAGTACCAGTTTGCTCAACCTGCGCTGCAATCGAAGTGCGGTTTTCTCAACTGTGCTTTTCTTCAGATCGTGCTCCCAAAAGCTCCAAACGGAAAAGCCCATTCTTCGGAGCGCCCTCCGGTTCATCCTGTCTCGGCGTCTGTTCCGCCGCAACTTTGGAATCCAGTAGCTCTTATTCGACTTGGGCACGTGCTTGTGCCGCGGACAAGAATGGTAGAAACAGCCGTCCGCAAAAATCACAAGCCGCAAGCCTGGTATCAGAACATCCGGCTGGCCAGGCAATCTCCGCACATTCCTATCAACTCGCCAGCGGCCGCCGAGAGCGCCGCGTACGCACGCATAGAGGGCGGTTTCAGGTGTGGTCCCGCAACTCTTGATGCGGGACATAACCTCGCTGCGCTTTGCTGCCGTGAAAATGTCAGCCATCGGGCCGCTAACGTTCCAGAGACCTAAGTTCCAGTTCGATTGCTTCCTGATAAACTCCGGCAGGCGGCAGGTTGGCCGGTGCGGTGAACGCCAGTGCCACTTGGTCAATCGTGGTCGTGAACTGGCCTCCCGCTTCAAGAGTGCGTATGCGTCCTGGGGGGACTTCCGGCCCCACGTCGTACCATTTGAAAGTGAGGGAACCCGGCTGATAAGTGTACGCGAGAAGTGTGCCGCCCAGACGTTGCTGAATTCGCCCATAAACTGGCGTAGGGCATACGAAGAAGAGTCCTCTGGTACAAAGGGCTTCGCGGCGAAGTACGTGGCCCTTATAAATGATCTGTGGCAGGATGCGCTTCGACACGTTTTCCCAATTCAGACCGGCATCGCTGAACCCGCTGAACGCCTGGCCGTCCAAGTACGCATCGTGTTCCGCGCGGTAGTTGCCAGTGGTATCGATTGCTTGAATCTCAACGGCCACGAACTCGCACAGGTGCCCGTTGGTGCCAATCAGTGCAAGAATCCAGTCCACGAAATAGCCGCCGCTTCCTAGCCTTTGGGGGAGGCGTAGTTCTTTTCCCCATCTCTTCCCAAAGACCGCGACGAAGCGGCCATCGTGCTGCACCTGTGAAACCCTCTGGCCGGGAATCAGCGTTACGCCGGTTCCAAATGCCGCTTCAGCGACATCGGAAAGAATGCGATAGTCGCCGGCATACAACCGATTCGGACAGGCGATTACCGGTCCTGAATTTACGAGCTTCACGGTGCAAGCGCCGCTTATCGTTCGGTCTCTAAACTGTTTTGTGCATCGTGAGCCGAGAAACGGGCATTGCAGATCGGAACGTACTCTCTCGGCCTGTGTGGATTGATCAGTGGGACTGTAGCCAAAGAACTCAACTATTCTTAGTGCCACTAAGCGGCTCCAATAGACACGGAAGCTGTGAGATGCTGCTTGATGATGGCAGCAATCGCTTTCGCCATCAGGACGGGAACGGCGTTCCCCACCTGCTCGTACTGGGAGACGCGGGGCCCAAGAAACCTATAGCAATCCGGGAAAGATTGCAAACGCGCAGCTTCTCTAACTGTGAGGGAGCGATCTTGGTCGGGCAGGAAAACGGGACCCCAATGCGGATCGCACTTCGTCATTATGGTTCCTGCAAGGCCATCCGCACGAAGCCGTCCATAGCGCTTAGTGTGGTCTGAAGTTCTCGCCCTTTGCATTCCCTTCGGAAGAAGATGGTGCGGGATGTCCCGCCATGAGCCGCCCGGCTTAATGTACTTGAGCCGCGCTATGTTCTGCGGAGCAAGTACGGCCGCAAGGTGATTGTAGGTTTCCTTGTCTCCGTTCCGCATGAGCTTTGCGTAGTCGGAAGCAGCTTTTCGATCATAGCGAACGGTTTCTCCCCCCTCCCCCATCTTCAAGCGTGGCAAGTCGGAGATCGCATCGGCCACGGTCACGCCAGCCTTGAGCCGCATTTTATCGAGCGGCACGAGACGAAGCGTCATGGTGCGTCCACCTCGGAAATTGGCGCGTCCGGCGGCGTAGTGGGTCGGCTCGGGGTGTTGCAGCGCAGAACCACACCGGGTGCCAAGAATGATCAAACGCCAGCGTTCCTGAGGTACCCCGTAATGCCCCGCGAAGAGAATTCTGGCGGAGAGCCGATATCTCCGTTCTTCGAGTTCCTTCAGTACACGCTCAAAGATATGTCCATCGGCAAGGGAGAGCATCCCCGGCACGTTTTCAAACACCAGTGCTTGAGGCTCAAATTCATCAATGAACCGGAGATAGTGCTTGAAAAGAGCATTTCGCGGATCGTCAAGGAATCGGTCGGGTGCATTGATTGAGAATCCCTGACACGGGGGTCCCCCTGTCAAGACAGACAATTCACCCTTGCGAAGCCCTAATTTGCGCCGAATCGACCGCGTGTTTGCCTGCTCGATTGGGCTGAGGTCCGCCCATGTATCCGGATGATTGTGCTTGAAGGTCTCAATGGCGAACGGGTTGTTGTCATTCCCGTAAAGACAGCGAAACCCCTCTTGCCTAAAACCTTCAGTCAACCCCCCCGCGCCACAGAACAAATCGATGGATGTCAGCAAACGTTCCCCTCCTCCTGGTGCCGCGAGTTCCGCTGTTTCAGATGGTACATACTTAAACTCCAACTCCATCTGGCTGCAACCTTGAATTGTCGGCAAAAACGGTCCGTTCTGTGGAAAACAGGGAAACTCTGTTTCTTGCAAGCATATACGGTTGCCGTAAGAGACGCTTCTCATGGTGGCAAAGTCCTCCCACTTGTCTAGAATTGTGCCACTAATCGCCTGGTGAAGGAAAGGCGAATACTTTACACTCTTGGACGTGGGTGGGCCGGCCCCGCACTACCACGACCGACGGGGCCCATCTTTCGCGCTCTTTTGCGAAGGCTGGGTGCCCCATCGGATCGCAAGAAATTCATTGACATAAGACCCGCAGCGCGTAACGATAGAGATCTGATTGGGGCAGTTTCGAGGTTCGCCCGTCCACCAGGACGGCCCTCGAAGCTGCCCCAAACCCATTTTCAGCGCTCTTTGACAACCTAAGTTGTTGATTTATAAATATTTTACCTATAAGTCCTTTAAAATCAAAGATTTTGCGGGAATTTCCTCCTAACTCTATGATTCCAATCGCGAGGGGGGAGGGGGGGTACCCCCTATGAGAACTGATTGGTTATTACCTTGGAAGTAATAGGAAAAATCTAAGACAGATGGCAGATGAAGGATGCCAAGCGCAATTTAGGACGATGCCAACTAGCTCATCACAGCCCTACTGAATCTGAATCGCGTTCTCCGAACTGCCGGATTTGATCTCCTCCACGCGCGCCACCACATTGCGGGCAAACGCGAACAGCGACTTCGCATGGGGAGAATTTTCTCCCTGAAGCACGGACGGAACGCCGCTATCGCCCGATTTGCGAATTTCCGGATCGAGCTCGACGCTTCCGAGGAAGGCGATGTCGAACTGTTTCGCCGTTGTTTCCGCGCCGCCGCGCGAGAAAATGTCGATTTCGTGCTGGCAATGCGGGCAGACGAAGTAACTCATGTTCTCGACCATGCCGACGATGTCCACCTTCATCTGGCGGAACATCTCGATCGCCTTGCGCGCATCCTGCAGCGCAACATCGGATGGTGTAGAGACCACGATCGCGCCCGTCAATGGCACAGTCTGAATCAGCGAGAGCGCCACGTCGCCGGTTCCCGGAGGAAGGTCAATCACCAGATAATCAAGCAATCCCCACTGCACCGATCCCAGGAATTGCTTGATGATCGAATGCAGCATCGGACCGCGCCAGATCAGCGGCTTGTCTCCAGGATTAAGGAAGCCGACCGAAATGACCTTGAGCCCGTGCGAGTCGATGGGCACAATTTGGCCTTCGCCCATCACTTTCGGTTGCTCGTTGGTGCCGAGCATGAGCGGGACGTTCGGCCCGTAGACATCTCCGTCGAGCAATCCTACCTTGTAGCCCATCTTCGTGAGGGCGATGGCCAGATTGACTGAAAGCGTGGTCTTGCCGACTCCTCCCTTGCCGGAACCGACGGCGATGATGGCGTTGACGCCAGGTAGAGGTTGCTGTGTAGGCGGTTGCGGGCCCGGATGATGGGAATGAGCGCTCATTCCCCGATTATACGGGAGGGAAAGGGCTAGCGATTGCAGAGGTCAGAGGTCAGATTGCAGAGGTGAGAGCTCGAGGGCTCACAGTGCCGTTTGCGTCGGAGTTGTTCACCTCTGCAATCTGACCTCTAACCTCTGACCTCGCTAGTAGTGCCCTTCTCCCACCTGCACCTTGCCGCGAAACATGCGGTAGACGAACGCAAAATACGCCACCGCGAGCACCGCGCCCAGCGTCCACCAGACCAAGCCGACACTCAGTCCGTGACTGCCCGCGGCGGTATTGTAGATGGTGAGGTCGAATTGATGGTCGCGGGCAGGCAGTACGACGGGATAGAGCGCAAACGCCGCGCCCACCAGCATGCCGGTGATATACAGGCTGGAAGCAACGAACGCAAGCTTCTCTTTGCCTTTGGGATTGGCCCAGAGCATGACTGCGAGGCTGCCGGCAACCACGATCGGAACCAGTAACCCGATCGGGTACTTCCCGTAGTTCGCCATGATTTCGGGCCGGATGAAATAAGTTGCAACCAGGGAAATACAGGTCAGAAAAAACTGCAGTGGCCAGCAGAGCAGGGCGAAACCGCGGGCGCGGCGGCCGAGATCCTCGTCGGTTTTGAGGGCAACGTAGTAAGAACCGTGCGCCGTCAGAGTCACTAACGCAATTACGCCGGTGAGTACCGTGTACCAATCCAGAATGCCCGTCTGCGGGCTGAGTTTGAAGTCAGTCCAGAGCGGCTCAAAGAAATAGCCGGTTGCATCAAGAGGAACTCCGCGCACCACGTTGCCCAATGCTGCCCCGAAAAACACAGCCAGCAGAATGCTGGAGATGCTGAAGATCGCGTCGAAGAAATCTTGCCAGACCGGAGTTTCGACGTGAGTGCGGAACTCAATGCCGATGCCGCGCAGAATGAGCAGCCACAGGACAACCATCAACGGAAGGTAAAACCCGCTGAAGCTCGACGCGTAGAGTAGAGGGAAGGCAAAGTAGAGCGTGCCGCCTGCCGCCAGCAGCCAGACTTCGTTGCCATCCCAAACCGGGCCGATAGCGCGCAGCACCCGGCGTCGCTCCTCGTTGGTCTTGGCCACAATCAGATAAATCGCGCCCGCGCCCAGATCGAATCCGTCGAGCACAACATAGGTCGCAATCATCGCTGCAACAATCCAGAACCAAAGGCTCGCCATATTTATCTTGCCTCCGTCGCCGGATGGAGATGGGACACGGGTTCGTGTCCGGCCACCGGGCCGCTCTCAATTTCCCGCCGGATCAGGAACAGGCCGAGAATGCCCAGCACCAT
>Ga0182014_10007566_pt1 | contig 11348 bp, 6 predicted proteins | sample 612S2DmetaG_FD_120489 | JGI IMG/M metagenome (GOLD analysis project Ga0182014, IMG submission 120489) | Permafrost microbial communities from Stordalen Mire, Sweden - 612S2D metaG | ecosystem: Environmental > Terrestrial > Soil > Wetlands > Permafrost | place: Sweden: Stordalen | collected... | reverse complement strand
GGCCATAGATGACACACGGTTTTGGCTCTCTTGTAAAACATTAACCGCTTTAAGATCTTCTTTAACATAATCTTCTTGTAGATATAATAAACTGGAAATAATCTGCAGATTATTTTTAACCCGATGATGGATTTCTTTAATTAACAAATCTTTCTGGTGAATAGATATTCTAAGATCTTTTTCCACATTTTTAAGGGGAGTAATGTTCCTAGCTACATGAACACTACCCATTAAATTTCCTTCATCATCATGTAATGGAGATACACTTACAATAAAATCACCACCCAAACGATCTTCATGAATTTCCATGGTATGCTCTAATCCATCTTCTAATAACTTTCGGTGAGGGCATAAAATATGCGGTTCATGAGAACCGTGCACGGCTTCATAACAAATCAAACCTATAGAGGCTTCTGGTTCAACACCTAAACTGTCTGCCATTGCCTTATTCACTCGAGAAATATGATAGTCATTATCAATTATAGCGATTAAATCGGGTACAGCATTAAAAGTCCGTTCCCATTCTTTAGATGCCTGGTAAAGTTTATATTCTATTTTTTTGCGTTTAGTGATGTCTATGCTTGATATTAAAATTTTTTCTGTGCCTGGAATATTTGAAACTTTAACTAAAACATCTTTCACAGTACCATATTTATCTTCTATTTTGGTTTCATAATCTTTAAGAACTGAATCATGATCTATTTTCCTTTTAATGGTATCTTTTTTTAGTCTTTCGTGCTCTTCTTTAATTACCAAGTCTGTCCATTTTTTCCGACCCACAATTTCATCTCGCAGGAATCCTGTGAGATTTTCAGCTTTAGAGTTTGCTTCAGAAATAAGGTCATCTTCAACAATAAATATAGCAGCACCAGAATTTTCAAAAATACTTCTATATTTCTTTTCACTAACTGTCAATGAATCTTCCATTATAATACGTTCTGTAATATCTCTTATGATAGATGTGAAATATGATTCTTTTCCAGTTTTCCAAGCCGATAGCGACATTTCAAATGGAAATTCAGTTCCATCCTTTCTTAATCCTAGTGATTTTAATGTTTTACCTATTCGACGATGTTTTCCTGAAACTTTAAATCTCTCTAATTCAATTAGATAATCTTTTTTAAATCTATCCGGCATCAGAACCGTTAAATTTTTACCAATTATTCCTTCTTTGGAATATCCGAAAATAGTTCCTAAACTATCACTACAAAACAATATTACCCCATTTATATCTGTAGTAACAATAGCATCCACGGCGGATTCTGCAACAGCCCTGAAACGTTCTTCACTTTTTTTAAGCGCAAATTCAGCTTTTTTACGGTCAGTTATATCACGAATAGATTCAACGGCACCTTTGAATTTACCATTGCGATTATATAAGGGACCCGCCTTAGTCCAAAGACTATGATTTTTTCCATTAAAATTAACATCCACTTCACCTAATAGATGTTTTTCCACTTTTTTGACCAAACTATATTTCTCATCAAGTTCTGGTTCAGATTTTAATACTAAGTCAATAAGCATCGGTCTCCGTGTTCCATAAAAAGGTAACGCATATTCATAATTTCCTTTTCCTAAAATATCATCTGATTTTACTCCAGTCATCTCTTCAATGGCACGATTCCATGAAATCACTTTGCCCTGATCATCTATGGCGAAGGTAGCATCAGGTAAGAATTCTATAATCTCTGATAGTCTTTGCTCCGATTCCTTCAACACGTTTTCAGCTATTTTTCGGTCTGATATGTCGGTGTGTGTACCTACCATTCTTAGGGGTTTACCATCTTCGCCGGTTTCAACAACCCGTCCTCTGCTAAGAATCCAACACCATTTATCATCCTTAGTTTTCAAACGAACCTCAATAGAGTATCCTTCAGCATTATCAATATGATACTGTAATTCTTTTTCAAAACCGTCAACATTATCAGGATGTATCAGGGATCTGAATGATTCATAGGAAGCAGGGAACTCCCCATCATCATATCCTAACATATTATAATAGATGGGGCTGAAATAGGCTTCACCGGTTGGTACATTCCAATCCCAAAACCCTTCATTAACTGCTTCAACAGTTAAAGAATATCGCTCTTCACTTTCTTTTAAATCTTTTTTCACTAATTCTTGTTCATTTCTTGTTTCGATTGAATCTAAGGCTAAAGATATGTCTAATCCCATTTCTTTAACTAAATTTATTTCATCTTCTTTGAAGAAATTAGGATTAGAAGAATAAATGTTGAGAATCCCAATTACTTCTTTCTTTAATTTAAGGGGGATTGATGCTAAAGATCGATAATTTCTTTTAAGAGCTTCTTCGCGCCAGTTACGATCCAAATCTTTTTCTAAATCCTCACCGACGCTGAATTCTCCTTTATCAATGGCCATGACGGAGGGTTTATGCAGAGAAGGAGTATCATTAATATTAATAGAAATATTTTCTAAGTAACCATCTTCGTCTCCGCAATGTATTACTGGTCTGATATTTCCCGATTCGGGGTCGATTAAACCTATCCAAGCCATTTCGAATTTCCCATACTCTACACAAATCTCACATATGGTTCTGAATAACTCTTTTCTATTTTTAATTCGTACTATTGACTGGTTTATCTGATTCAATGTAGCATAAAGCCTGAATAATCTATTTATTCTTTCTTTTGCATTTTTGATTTCAGTTATATCGCGAACGAAGGCTTCAGTCCCCTGGATTCTGTCTAGTTTATCATAATAATATTGGACATTCATTGACACCCAAAAGGTCGTGCCATCTTTTTTCAGGCCTTTACCTTCCCTATTTTCAATTTTGCCATGTTTTTCCAATTCTTCCAGCATGTTTTGTCTATCTTCTGGGGTTTTGTATAGTGAAATGGCAGAAATGCCTATCATTTTTTGTGGTGAATCAAATCTGTACATGCGCGCAGCAGATGGGCTTGCCATGATAATTCGCCCTTCTGCATCTACCCTGAAATAAGCATCCAAAACATTTTCGACAATACTACGATACTTATCCTCACTCTTTTTTAATTTACTTTCTATCTGGTGCTTATAAAGAGCTAATTCAATGGTGTTCTTTAAATCAGTTTTATTAACGGGTTTTATTATGTAACCATAAGGTGATGTTAGTTTGGCACGTTTAACCGCTATTTCTTCTAGATGTGCGGTAAGATATACAATTGGTATATCAAAATTCTTTTTAATTTGGGCTGCGGCTTCAATTCCATCCATTTCACACTTCAAAACAATGTCCATCAAAATTAAATCAGGTTTAAGATCAACCACTTTCTCTAGAGCATCTTCCCCAGTAGAAGCAATCCCTATCACATCATAGCCTAAAGATTTTAAAGATTTCTCAAAACCGATAGCCTCGATAAATTCATCCTCAACAATCAAAATTTTATAATTAAACATCTACTTCCCTTCCCCTTTGGAATCAGTGAAATTTTTAATTGTGAAACAAAATTCTATCATATAAATTAATATTAATACTCAAATTAAATATATGTGATATAGTAATAATTAAATTTTCCCAAAACAAAAAATATACGAGGAGAAAAAATTCAAATGATAAAGCAAAATACATAGAAAGAAGATTGAAAGGTAATAACCCAACCCCCGGAACTAGAATATATATCCATATGATAGATGTAGACAAGATATTCTGAAAAGAAGTTTCATTCGTACCCTGAAGGAAAGTGAACTGCACACTCATATCCTTGTTAGTGCAATTGTTTAATGATGCTATATTACGCAAAGCTTCGGGGCTTATCAAAGTATAGAATTCATTACTCGTTTTCTTTCTACGCAAGTCCAAGCATCCAATAAGATATTAATTATAGCCATATACTAATTTTTTAAAATTGAATTAAAAAATATACAAATAAAAGTTGTTAACTTAACGACGATAAACTTAACGTATGAACATAATGATTTATTATTATAAATAGTTACTAATTGTTTTTTTTTAATAAAAATTCGTCTAAATTCTAATTAGAAAGTTATACTTGAAACTAAGCTATAATAATAAAGATAGTAAATAGTAATAAATCATGTTTGATTTCTTTCTCCCGCCATTGCCCACTTGCTTGCAGACTTGCTACATATCAAACATGGCATAAAATATGCCAATAAGTAAGGTTTAATCTAACACACCTCTATTATTTAATTCTAGTTCCAAATTTTTGAATTATGCAGATAGGAATGGTTCCTTTAATCTATACTATTCTTAGACCTGATGAAAACTCTCGTTCAGTATCACATACTTTTTTTATTAATTTTGTTAATTAATCCAAATAAGCAAAAATAAACTAAGATAACAAGTAAACATCCATATGCTTAAAATCGCTGAATAGTATTATGTCTCTTTTATTCATAATTCTTCCTAAATTTATTTAATTTAAGATCAATATAAACACATATTCATCCTCGCATTCATTCATATGTGATTAGATATGGGCTAGATTGTGAATAGAATTAAGATTATTACTTTATTTTATTATTAACATAGTTTGTGTAATTTATATATGCATGAAAAAATTTATCAATAAAAATTAATAATTCTTTGTAGAAATATATTATATAATAAATATCAGAATAGGAGATGAAAATCATGGAAGATCATGAAAAAGTAGTATTTACTGTTATATTGGGTTTAATAATAGTGCAATCGTAACTATTTTAGCAGCTATATATATTGGATTTAAAAGTCCAAGCACGGATATCACAGCTGCATTAATAACATTAGCAGGTACAGCTGTAGGTGGAATTGCAGGATTCATTACTCACACACAAACACTAAAACATGAGTAAATAGAGGCTTTGAAAAGTAATTTAATTACAATATCTTCAAATATGTACATTTTTTTACTAAACTCTAAAAATTCTAAAATTACTTTTTGGTTTCATCCTTCCAAATATGAAATATTATAATTTTTTTATTGTTATTACAAAAATTAATTTAGTAATATTTATATAAAAGTATTATTAAACTCAAGAATTGCATTAAAAAAATATTAAGGAGGTGGAAAATAATATGCAAAAATTTATTACATTGCTAGGCTTAATATTCGCTTTTGTAATAATATTCTCTGGGACTGTAACAGCAGTAAATCCTAATAGTACAGCTAATGTGCAGCTTAATAATACTGCGAGTAATACTATGCCTAACGTGGGCCAGCAATTCAATTACACTGTAACCGCTGCAAATTATGGCCCAGATAATGCTACTGGTTTACAAGTTACCGATGTTATACCATCTGGTTTAACCTTAAACAATTACAAATCTAGCTCCGGAACAACCTATAACAATGCTACAGGTCTTTGGAATATAGGAACACTAACGAACGGTTCAAATGCATCGTTAATTCTATATGTAACCCCTACTAAATTAGTAGCTGGTCAAAGCATGACGAATACTGCTACTAAAACCGCTGAAACTACATATGATTCAGCACCCCTAACAGCCAAAGCAAATATACATGTTCCTGAATCTAATGTAGTGTTAACTATGAGCAATACTACGCCTAACGTAGGACAACAATTCACATACACTATAACTGCCACAAACTTCGGACCAGATAATGCTAATGGGTTGCAGGTAACCGATAAAATACCATCAGGTTTAACTAACAACGGTTACACAGCTAGTCAAGGAACATATTATCTTAACAATGTTTGGTATATAGGAACTCTACCGAATGGAACAACTGCATGGTTAAACCTTTATGAAACCCCTAAAGTATCTGCAGCTGATACGAACATTACTAATACTGCCACTAAAACCAGTGAAACTACATACGATCCCGCACCCCTATCAGCCAGTGTAAATATACATGTACCTGAATCTCGGGTGGTGATAACTAAAACTACCAGTAATTTAACGCCTAACGTCAGTCAACAATTCACTTACACAATCAATGCCACAAATAACGGTCCAGATGATGCGACTAACTTACAGGTAACCGATAACATAGCATCCGGATTAACCTTAAACAATTACACATCAAGCCCCGGAACAACCTATAACACACTTACTGGGATTTGGAATATCGGAACATTAACGAATGGTTCAAATGTCTCTTTATACCTTTGTGTAACCCCTACAGCATCTGTTGCTGATCAAATTGTGACGAATACTGCTAATAAAACTAGTGAAGATCAATTCGATCCTACACCCACTACAAGCAGTGTTAATGTGTATGTGTCTCCAGAAGCATATGTAGTTTTAACTAAAACTACCAGCAATACTACGCCTAACGTCGGTCAACAATTCACTTACACAATCAATGCCACAAATAACGGTTCAGATCCTGCTATTGGATTGCAAGTAACTGATGTTATACAATCAGGTTTAACCTTAAACAGTTACACATCTAGCCCGGGTACAATCTATAACAATATTACTGGTATTTGGTACATAGGACCTTTAATGAATGGAGCAACTGCATTTTTAAACCTTAACGTAGTCCCTAATGCATCTGTAGCTAATGAAAACATTATTAATACTGCTACTAAAACTGCTGAAACTACATACGATCCAGCACTCAATACATCCAGTGTTAATGTATATGTACCTGAATCTAACGTAGTTTTAACTAAAACTACCAGTAATAATAATCCTAACGTGGGACAACAGTTCACTTACACCATTAATACCACAAATAACGGTCCAGATGATGCGACTAATTTGCAGGTAACCGATAACATAGCATCAGGTTTAACCTTAAATAATTACACATCAAGCCCCGGAACAACCTATAACAATGCCACTGGTGTTTGGAATATAGGAACACTAATGAACGGTTCAAATGCATCATTAATTCTATATGTAACCCCTACAGCATCTGTAGCTGGATCAAACGTGACTAACACTGCCGTTATTATCTCTGAAGATCAATACGATCCCATAACCGATACAACCATTATTAATGTACATGTACCTGAATCTAATGTAGTTATAACTAAAACTACTAATAATACTACACCTAACATTGGACAACAGTTCACTTACACTATTAATGCCACAAATAACGGTTCAGATGATGCGACTAACTTACAGGTAACCGATAACATAGCATCCGGATTAACCTTAAACAACTACACATCAAGCCCCGGAACAACCTATAACACTATTAATGGAATTTGGAATATAGGAACACTACCCAATGGAACAACTGCATGGATAAACCTTAACGTAACACCTACACCATCCACAGCAGGTCAAACCATAACAAATACTGCTAATAAAACTAGTGAAGATCAATACGACCCTTCACCCACAACAGCCACAGTTAACATAAAAGTGCCTGTAGAATCATACGTAGTGTTAACCAAAACAACAAGCAACAATACACCTAACGTAGGACAGCAATTCAATTACACCCTAACAGCTGAAAACTATAGTCCATATACTGCTACTGGTTTGCAAATTACCGATGTTATACCATCTGGTTTAACCTTAAACAATTACACATCAAGCCCCGGAACAACCTATAACAATGCCACTGGTGTCTGGAATATAGGAACACTAACTAATGGTTCCAATGCATCATTAATTCTATATGTAACCCCTAAAACTATTTTAGCAGGTACAAACGTGACTAACACTGCTACAAAAACCACTGAAAATCAAAAAGACCCCGCAACTAAAACTACCAGTGTAACTGTACACGTGCCTGAATCTCGAGTGGTGATTACAAAGACTAGCAGCAATACTACGCCTAACATTGGACAGCAGTTCATTTACACTATAACTGCTGCAAATAACGGTCCAGATGATGCTACTAACTTACAGGTAACCGATAACATACCATCTGGCTTAACCTTAAACAACTACACATCAAGCCCCGGAACAACCTATAACAATGCCACTGGTGTCTGGAATATAGGAACACTACCCAATGGAACAACTGCATGGATAAACCTTAACGTAACTCCCGCACCACCTATAGCAGGTCAAACCGTAACAAATACTGCTAATAAAACTAGTGAAGATCAATACGACCCTTCACCCACAACAGCCACTATTAACATAAAAGTGCCTGTAGAATCATATGTAGTGTTAACCAAAACAGCAAGCAACACTACCCCTAACATGGGACAGCAATTCACTTACACCGTAACCGCTAAAAACTACAGTCCATATACTGCTACTGGTTTGCAAATTACCGATGTTATACCATCTGGTTTAACCTTAAACAAATACACATCAAGCCCCGGAACAACCTATAACAATACCACTGGTGTCTGGAATATAGGAACACTAACGAACGGTTCAAATACATCATTAATTCTATATGTAACCCCTACAGCATCTGTAGCTGGTACAAACGTGACTAACACTGCTACAAAAACCACTGAAAATCAAAAAGACCCCGCAACTAAAACAGCAAGCGTAACTATACAAGTAAATTACACTGTAACCATCAGCCAATTAACAAACGCAGCATACGACGTTAAAATCTACTACGAACATAACAATGCTTTACCACCAAATGTGACAATTACTAATCAAACAGTAGTAAGTAATGCCCAATTCCTGCAACTTTTAGTGACAGCAACCGTAAATTTGAATAACGGCATCACTACTCCAATAATAGTACAAAATGTTAATCCCGCTATTAATCCAGCAGGAACGTTCACAGCAGGTAATATACAGGAATCAGAATATCTATCAATTGCTCAAAGAACACAATCATTCATCAATTCCAATGGCAGAGCACCCAACTACGCAACCACCAGTCTCGGTAATATACCATTCAGTAAACTAGTTTACATGTTCAGTAAAATAGTGAATTTCTATGGCATAAACAATCGTTTACCCAGCAATGTCAGTATAAATTAAAACCTATTTACTTTTTTTATTTTTTAGTATTAGAAGATTTAATCGGTATTCCATCTGGATATCTAGAATTAATTGCTTTTATTGCACTTTTTGCTCTGTCTCTTACGTACCTATCGGAATCATATGTTTTAAATAATAGATTAAGAGCTGTTTTATCTCCCACTTTCTTGAGAGCATCTGCTGCATCTTGTCTAACTTTAAAATCATCAGATTTAAGAGCTTTAACAGACCATTAACATCTCTATTTTTTCCATTTTCTTAATATTAGGCTTAAAAAATCCCATTTTAACCCCTGTCCATTAAAAATAATTTATATTGAACTTATTCTATCTGTTCAGATGTTCTAAGAGCATTTTTTTATTATTCTGAGCATTATAATCATTAGGATTTATCTTGAGGGCTTCCTCAAAGCATTTAATAGCTTCTTCAAAATTACCAGAGTTTGCAACAGCAGCTCCTTTATTACTAAGAGCCATAATATTTCGAGGATCCAATTCTAAAGCCTTATCATAACATTCAATTGATTCAGAATATTCTAACAAATCGTAATGTACAGCTCCTTTATTATTCCAAGTCTCAGGAAAATTAGGATTTAATTCAAAAGCTTTGTTATAGCATTCAATTGCATCCTTAAATTGGTTTGCATCAAAAATTTTATTCCCTTATCACTTAACTTCCCAGCCTTAATCTTTTCAGCATTTGAAACCATTTCCCTCTCCCCCAAATTATACTGTATCTGTTATTATTGATATTTTAAATGAAGATTATTCATCTTAGTGACAAACTTTTATTTTAAATTAATATTATTAATAAAAAAATTTATTCAATTAAATATTTAATTTTAATAATAATTTTTATGTTCTTTTGTATGGGAGTTTCTCGCTATTTTTATGTACCTTTCATTATTACCTCACCATTAATAGCGTTAATCTCAACAAACCCGCCAGGACCGGTATAATTATTATTATGAACGGCAACCCAGTAGTTAGGTGAATCAGATGTAGGATAAGTACTTATATAATATGTGGCTCCGGACACCGGCCATGCTGACTTAGCGATACTTAACGCTTGACTTTCGCTAATGTAATTATTGTTATTGTTGCTTGAATTGTCTTGATTGCTTATAATGGACTGATTATTTTGTGATGAGCTATTAGTAGTATTGTTAACAGTTATTGTAGTGTTATTAGAGATGGGTTTAACTTGATTTTTCATCAACATCATACCCGAAACCAACCCCAACCCTGCCACTAAAAATATTACTATAACAATTAAAATCTTAGTAGAGTCAGGCATACCTGATTTCTCTGGTATACTCGATTTCTTTAAATTATAGCCGCATTTTTCACAAAATTCAGCATTTGCATCATTTTCATGTCCGCAATTAGAACATTTCATTCTCTATTCACCTTTCATATATTTAAAGTCATTCTGCGGGTCATACTATATTACCTGTAGTTGCGTCAACAAATACACAATCAGAATATCCATTGTGTAACGGAGGGTTGTTTTTGTGTCTATGTAGTAAACTTGCCAGTAATTATAATTTTCATCATAGATAGTTCCTGCTGTCCAGATCGTTTGCCCCGTGTATTCAGTAGCTATATGATCAGCCTGAGATGCGCTGATACGCGGGGACGTTGAAGTAGATGTGCCGTTAGATTGTAGATTATTAGTATTGCTATTTGATTTACTAATAGTCCCTGTTGAATTATTATTGATTGCTGTGGTAATATTAGCTCCCGTAGTGTTGTTAGAGATTAATTTTAGTATGATTATTCATCAGCATCATACCAGGAACTAACCCTAAACCTGCCACTAAAATTTTATGACAAAAATAAAATCTTAGTTTATGCAGGCATACTTGGTTTATTTAAATTAGAGCCGGATTTTTCGCAGAATTTAGCATCAGGATCATTTTCTTGTCACAATTCAGGCAATTGTACATAATAATTTTCCTATATATATTACTACATTTCTTGTCCAGTAATAGCATTTACATCTACTGCCCCATCATAAGCATCATTAATGCTAGAATAAATAGTAACTGCATAATAAGGGCTATTTCCATTCTGGATGTATTCTGCATAGTAATTAGCATTAGGGAAATATTTATATCCTTCAGCTAACGATAATGCTTGGGAAGTGGATATTTTTGGTGCAGTAACAGTAGGACTAGAGCTAGGGGTTGGATTAGATTGGGTTGGCACACCAGATTTATTTAAATTAGAGCCGCATTTTTTGCAGAATTTATCATCTGCATCATTTTCTTGTCCACAATTAGAACATTTCATTTTTATATACACCCTTTTTTTCCATAGATTAATAAGTTATACAATAATTACATTATACATCAGACCATTAAGTGTAAGATTCCTTATTTTTATCATTTGGATTAAAGTCCTAGTATCTGTTTTTTTTTAGCTTGGAATTCTTCTTCGGTGATTATTCCTTTTTCTTTTAGTTCTGCAAGCTTTTCTAAATCTTCTAAATTATTAGATTTAGTTATATTGTT
>Ga0182014_10007564_pt1 | contig 11349 bp, 11 predicted proteins | sample 612S2DmetaG_FD_120489 | JGI IMG/M metagenome (GOLD analysis project Ga0182014, IMG submission 120489) | Permafrost microbial communities from Stordalen Mire, Sweden - 612S2D metaG | ecosystem: Environmental > Terrestrial > Soil > Wetlands > Permafrost | place: Sweden: Stordalen | collected... | reverse complement strand
CAGCGGGCCGGACGGGACATGCCCAGCCTGCGGGCCAGCTCACTAACGTGCACGCGCCCGTCCGCGAGCGCGCCGTAGAGGGCGGGCAACGCGTGGGGGAATCAGATCTGGGCGGGCAACGGCACGGCTGCTGAACCGGCGATCCAGGGCGGGAGGGCACGCCCGTCAGTCCCGGACCATCTTTTCTGAACGGACATTCAGCGAGGACGTCCTCGGGTAACTTGCCGACGCTAGCTGCGACCGCACTGCTGCCGGCCAGGAGGACAGCGAGGTCGCGATGCCGGTGGAGGAGTTCGCGGCGGAAGTCGCCGCGCTGCTTGAGTCGCAGCCCGACGCGTCGAGGTAGAACCGACGGCACCCGCTGGAGCCAGAAACTGCCGCTTGGCGGAGTCACGGGAAATACGTGACAAACGTCAGTTGCCGCTGGCCTACTCAAGACATATCGTGGCTGTACCCAATGGCTGCTACGGAGGCATCATGGCTACGGGATCGAACATTCGCGTGGGGGACGCCGAGCGCGACGCCGTTGCCACGCAGCTGCGCGAGCACTACGGCGACGGAAGGCTCACGCTCGACGAACTGAACGAGCGGCTGGACCAGACCTTGCAGGCCCGGACCGGCGCCGACCTCGACGCCGTGCTGCGGGACCTGCCTTCCCTGGGCAGTTCCCGGGCCGCCGCGTCATCGGGCACGACCCGGCTCACGGGCCAGGGCGACCAGACCCGGGCGAACGGCCAGCCACAGCTTGGCCCGTCTCAGTGGGGCGGCCAGGGCGATCAGGGAAACCAGTTCGGGCCCGGGCGGCGCGGGTTCGCCGCGGTGGCCGCGCTGATCCCGGCGCTGGTCGGGGTATGTGTCCTGCTCATCGTGGCCGGATCCCTCGCGTTCGGGCCCGGTGGCGGCCGGCCGCTGGCGATCGTGCTGTTCTTCGCTGCGATGGCCCTGATCCGCAGGATGTTCGGCGGACGGGGTCGCGGACGGCCCTGCGGACGGGGTCGCGGCAGGCGCTGGTAGCAGTCCCGTAACACCCAGGACGTTACAGGCGCGGCCAGCCGGCTTATCGTTGTAGGGAACAACCCGGTCCTGGCGAGCATGGGAAGCCTGTGGCGATTCGAAACGACCTCCGCGTGTCAGACGCGGAACGCGACTCGGCAGCGGCTGCGCTGCGCGAGCACTTTGTTCAGGGGCGGCTGACGCTGGAGGAACTGCTGGGGCGGCTCGACACCGCCCTGACCGCGCGAATGCGGAGCCAGCTTGACGGCGTGCTGTCCGACCTTCCGTCGCGTAAAGATCGGCCGGCTCCGGTATCGCCGGAACCGGCTGAGCCGGTATTCCCAGCTAGATATGCCGCCGTTGCGCTCCTGATCATCGTGATGGCAGTCTGGCTGGTGCTAGCCGCCTGGTTCTCCCAGCGCGGCTACGGGTACGGCTACGGGTATGGGTACGGGCCACCTCACTGACGCGGGTTTCTCCGGTCGTGCGGACGCGCAGGGCCCGGGCCGCGGCGTGCGGGGGGACGCGTGCGCCGGAAATCCAGGCCCCGCCTTACCGACGGGCGGCCCGCGCCGGGGGACGGCCTTCTCCGGGAGAGCACATGGGCCCGCCGCAGCGCGCGGACCCGGGCCGGAGATCCAGAGTCCGCCCCCAACCGACGGGCCACCGCACGCAGCGGGACCACCAGATACGGGCCCGCCGCAGCGCGCGGACCCGGGCCGGAGATCCAGAGTCCGCCCCCTACTGACGGGCCGCCGCGCGCAGCGGGACCACCAGATAACGGAAGTCGGGCGTGCCCTGGCCGGGGCGGCCGCCTGTGATGACCGCAGGGCGGGTGGGGCTGGTGAACTCCAGGCGGATGAAGGTACCGGCCAGGGCGTCCGTGGCCGATTCCGGCCCCAGCGGACCGGGCTCGGCTGCGCCAGACGGCTTTGCGGTTGCCTTGGGGGCGGTTGCCTTGGGGGCGGTTGCCTTGGGGGCGGTTGCCGCATCTGGATCGTCCGGGTGCGGCACGCCCGAGGTCACGCCGGCCGCGATGATGCCGTCGAGCAGGAAATGCGGGCTGAACGCGATCACGGGCTCCGGGCCCTCGAACTCCGCCCGGACCGTCTCGCGGGCACGCGCCCGTCCCTGCGTTTCCGCCTCGATGGTGACCTGGCCGGCCCCGAAGGACAGCCGGACCGCGCTGCCGCGCTCGGCGACGAGTGACACCCGGTGGACGGCCTCGCTGAACGGCCCGGCTGGCATGTCGGCCCGGCACGCGAGGTCGGCCGGGAACCGGGAGCGGTACTTGATGTACTCGCCGGCGATCAGCCTCGTGGTCAGGCGACGGCCACCGGTCTCGAAGCCGATCATCGCGTCGGCCTCGCGGGACGGTGCGCCCGGCCCCTTCCCGGCCGGTACGCCTGCAGGCGCGGCGCTGTCCGCATCGGGTCCGTTACGCTGAATCTGGACGGGCCTGGCGACGGTGCCGGATATTCCGTCAGACCTTAGCTTGATGGTCACCGGTGTCCCGGGTGCCATGGTCCGGGCGGCGTCCGCCAGCGTCCGGGCCGGGACGAGATACTCCCCCGCACGGCCTGCCCGCGCCGGGTTCCACGGCAGTTCGCGGACGGCCAGCCGGTAGCGGTCGGTGGCCGCGAGCGTCATCGTCTCGCCGTCAACCTCGATGTTGACGCCGGTCAGCAGGGGCAGCGTGTCATCACGGCTGGCCGCGGGCGTTACCTGGCTGATGGCCGCCGCCAGCACGCCGCCGTCGACGGTGCCCGCCGTGTGCGGAAGCTCGGGCAGGTCGGGGTACTCCTCCACCGGGAGGGTGACGAGCGTGAAGGACGCACTGCCGCACGTCAGGCTCACGCCCTCCGGGTCGTCCGCGAACTCGACCGGCAGGCTGGGCAGACTGCGGGTGATCTCCGCCAGCAGCCGCCCGGGCACGAGCACCGTGCCGGGCTCGGCGATCTCCGCGTCCACCTCGATACGCGCCGAGACCTCGTAATCAAAGCAGGACAGGGTCAGGCCGTCCGCCGCCTGCAGCAGCAACCCGGACAGCACCGGGATCACCGGCCGGGCCGGCAGGGCGCGGGACGCCCATCCGACCGCTTCGGCCAGGACGTCTCGCTCGACCTGGAACTTCATCGCAGGCCCCTTGCCCTCGCCGCGGTGTGCCGTGCGCGCCGGCCTCGCCGCCGATCGTTCTTCCTTCTCATGCACGCATACTGACACGCGGCAGTGACAGTCGGGCCCGGTCCGGGCCGGGAAAATCCGGTTATACCCGTACAAATCGGTTCGCTCAGCGCGAAACCGGCGAGGGTCCTTCCGGGCCCGGGAGGGGCCTCAGAACAGGGCCGGGGAGGTCCCCTCCGCCGGCCACGCCCAGGGCCTCAGGGCAGGCCCGGGAGTCCCTGCGCCGGCCACCGCTCAGGACCTCAGAGCAGGCCGGGGGGCACCGACGCCAAGGTGGCCTCGATGGCCTTGGCGAGGGCCCGCGCGGACTCCGGCGTCAGCTCCACCGCGACCCGGGCCGACGGGCCCTGGCCGGGATTGAGGAAATCGATGTTGAGGCTGTGCTCGGCGGCCGCGTGCACCGGGTGGTCGAAGTAGACGCTGGCGTCGGTGAGCCCGAACCAGCCTTCCCCGCCCTTCCCGCTCCCGGTCACCTTGATCTGCTCGGTCAGGTACGTGCACATGCCAGGTCCTCCCGACGCTCAGGCGGCCAGGTAACGGCCGAAAAAGTCCCAGATGCGGTTCCAGCCGTCGTTGGCGGCCTCGACCCGGTAGCTCGGCCGGTTCACCGAGAAGAACGCGTGCCCGGCGTTCTCGTACGTGTGGAACTCGTACGTCTTGCCCTGGGCCTTCAGTTCCTGCTCCAGCTCCTGGACCTGCTCCGGCGACGGGTGCGAGTCCTCCGCGCCGAACAGCCCCAGCAGCGGGCAGGACAGGTCCTTGGTCAGATGCACGATGGGGCCGACCTTGAGCGGCATCCCCTCGGGGGGCGTTCCGACCACGAACGCGCCGTAGCAGTCCACGGCCGCGTCCAGCGGGAGGCTGACCGCAGCGAGGAACGACTGCCGCCCGCCGGAGCAGTAGCCGATCGTTCCGGCCTTGCCGTTGGAGTTCTCCAGCGACCGGAGGAACTTCACCGCGCCGCCGACGTCGCCGACCAGCCGCTCGTCGGGCACACCGCCCTGGGCACGGGCGGCGGCCGCGGCGTCGTCCGGGCTCGCGCCGGGGGCCTCGCGGGTGTAGAGGTTCGGGCAGATCGCGTTGTAACCATTGACGGCGAAGGTCCGGGCGATCTCCTTGGTCTGCGGGTCGTAACCGGGCATGTGATGGATCACCACGACCCCGCCGAACGGCCCGGGCCCGAGCGGCCGGGCGTGGTACGCCTCGATCTGTTCCCCGCCGTGCCCGGCGATGCTGATGGTCTCGGCCATGATGGCGTCGTACATGCGCAATCCTCTCGGGGGATGACCTGCCCGTCCTCGACGTGGTACCGCCCGGTAGGTTACGCCCGGCCACCCGGCCGCCCTGCGCCAGGGCCGGCCCCGGGTGGCAGACTCGGGACCATGACCTACATCGCCGCCGGGGACCGTTACGAGAAGATGCCGTACCGCCGTTGCGGGCGCAGTGGCATTGACCTGCCCGAGGTTTCCCTCGGGCTGTGGCAGAACTTCGGGGACGACCGCCCCCTGACGACACAGCGGGCCATCCTGCGCCGCGCCTTCGATCTCGGCGTGACGCACTTCGATCTCGCCAACAACTACGGAGGAGTAGCGCCTGCCGAGACTTTGCAACGAGGAGATTACCGGCCGCCTTACGGGTCCGCGGAGATCAACTTCGGCCGGCTGATGCGGGAGGACTTCCGCCCGTACCGCGACGAGCTGATCATCTCCACCAAGGCGGGGTACGACATGTGGCCCGGCCCGTACGGCGATCACGGCTCCCGCAAATACCTGCTCGCCAGCCTGGACCAGTCGCTGGGCCGGATGGGCCTGGACTACGTGGACATCTTCTACAGCCACCGGTCCGACCCGGAGACGCCACTGGAAGAGACCATGGGGGCCCTGCACACGGCGGTCCAGTCGGGCCGGGCCCTCTACGCCGGGATCTCTTCTTATTCAGCCGAACGGACCGCCGAAGCGGCTGCCATCATGACGGGGCTCGGCACCCCGCTCCTCATTCACCAGCCGTCGTACTCGATGCTCAACCGGTGGATCGAGGATGGCCTGCTGGACACGCTGGAGCGTGCGGGCATCGGGTGCATCGCCTTCTCGCCGCTCGCGCAGGGCGTGCTTACCGGGAAGTACCTCGGCGGCGTGCCCGAGGGCTCGCGGGCGGCCCAGCACGGCTCGCTGTCGTCCGACCAGCTCAGTGAGGAGACGCTCGGCCACGTCCGGGCTCAGGCGGAGATCGCCCGGCAACGCGGCCAGTCGCTGGCCCAGATGGCGATCTCCTGGGTGCTGCGGGACAAGCGGGTCACCTCGGCGCTGATCGGCGCCAGCAGCGTGACGCAGCTCGAGGAGAACCTGGCCGCGGCGCAGAACACCGAGTTCTCCGCGGACGAGCTGGCCGAGATCGACCGGAACGCCGTGGACGCCGGGATCAACATCTGGGCCGCCTCCAGCGCCGGCTGAGCGGGCGCGCGCCGCCGCCGGTCACCTCCGGCGGGCGCAGGTTTCTTTTTAACGGACGTGACCAGGGGCCCGGCTGGTGCGGGCCCTTGGCCAGCCGAACGGACCTGGCTCGGGGCCTACCTGGTGCGGCGGCGTCCGGGTGCGGGCCGCAGCCGGGCCGGTCAGGTGATCGCCTGGGGGAAGCGGAACAGGCGGCCGGGGTCGTAGGCGGCCTTGACCTGCGACAGGCGCTGGTAGTTCGCGCCGTAGTACGCCTGGCGCCAGCCGGCCAGCGTGGGGTCGATGTAGTTCTGGTAGGCCTGCCGTCACGGCTGAGTGCTTGTTGGCGCTCACGCCGCCACCTTTCCCGGGTGGTTTACGCGCTTCACCGCGACGTGCCGCACGGGTGCGGTCTTATCGTCGCTCGGCGCCTCGGCCTGACTGGCCGGGAGACGCGCCAGATTCGTTCCGGCGTTCTCGTCCCGATCATGGACCGCCCCGCACCCGCAGGACCAGGTACGGTCCGCGAGGGTCAGGGACGTGTTCACCTGCCCGCACGCGGAGCAGGTTTTCGAGCTGGGGTAGAACCGGTCCGCGAGCCACAGGTCGCAGCCGTGCCAAGCCGCCTTGTAGGTGAGCTGGCGGCGCAGTTCCCCGGCTGCCGCGTCGGCCCAGGCCTTGCGATGGCGGCGCAATCCGCGCGTGAGCGGGGCTACCGCGAGGTCCTCGATGACCACCGCACCGTGGGTTTTGGTGAGGCGGGTCGTGGCCTTATGGATCGTGTCGCTGCGGACGGCAGCGACACGGGCGTGCACACGTCCGAGCTTGCGTTTGGCCTCATGCCAGCGCGGCGACCCCTCTTTCTTCCGTGCCAGTGCCCGGTTCGCGCGCCGCAGCTCCACGAGGCAGGCCCGGAGCGCTTTCGGGTTCGGGACTTTCTCCGTGACTGACCCGTCCGGGTGCATCACGATCAGCAGGTGGTTCCCGATCCCCACATCCACGCCGACCGTGCTGGCACGCGGTGGGGGGCGCCGGCGGGCGGTGATCTCCAGCCGCAGCGACACCACCCAGCGGCCCGCTTTCTCCCGGACCGTCGCCGACAGCACCCGCCCGGTGCCGCGGCGGGTGTGCCGCCACAGCGCCCGGATGTTCTCCGCCGTCCGGACCGTACCGGCACCCGGCAGGACGACCGCGCGGGAACCGGCGACGCGGAGCGCCCCGGTCGTGTACGTGCAGCGGAGCCGGTCCTTCGCCTTCTTCTTGAACCGGGGGAACTGCACCGTCGGCCCCGGGCGTTTCCCGGTCCTGGAGCCGTGCCAGTTCTTCAGCGCGGTCACCGCGCCGGCGATCCCGCCTGCATACGCCTCCTTGGAGCATTCCGCCCACCACGGGGCAACGTCGCCTTTGACCTGGTTCCACCGTTTCCGCAGCGCCCACCCCGACCACACGTCCCGGTCATAGTCCCCGGTTTCCCGGCCGGCCTCAAACGACCGCTTGATCTGCGCGACCGCCCAGTTGTACGCGAACCGGCGTGCACCGCAATCCCGGCGGAACACCGCCGCCTGCTCCGGCGCAGGGTCCAGGGCGACCGTCCAGCCCCGGACAATCATCCCGGCCGGGGACCGGTACTTAACCATCAGCGGACTCCATCGCGGCCGGGGCCCGCGCGGCCCGGGTTGCCGCGGCCCGGCGCCCGTACCGCCGGGCGCACAGCCAGGTGAGGATCTCCCTCACGTCCCGTACCAGGCCGTCGTCCCCTCCGGCCGGCCACTAGGAGGCGCCGACCGGATGCGGCGAGGTACGGCACACCTGCCTGCTCGGCCCACCGCTTGAGATTCACATAACCACTATAGAGCACTGCTGAGCACTACCAAATGTGCCACGCCCGACAGTTGCAGCCCCTGCCCGGGGGGCGCCGCGGCCCGGCACGGTGCCGGACCGGACGGCCCGCTTGTTGTTGCGTTAGACACCGGATCGGTCTCTTTGGTTGTATGACGGTGGAAGTTACCAAACTTCCTGGTCGTGGGGGCACGGCCTTATCTGCGGCGGTTACTGGGTTTCCGCCTGGTTCCGCCTGGGACGGGGTAATAAAAGATTTGATTTCCGGTCGCGAGCTCCATATGGTTGAGTCACTCAACAGTTGAGTCACTCAAGGATCGGGACCAGCCGCAGCGGAACACGGGGGGCAAGAATGTCAGACCCTCGTGCGAGGCTTCGGCCAGGAGGTGAATGCGTGCCAGACAGGTCACGCGAGGATGAGCTGAACCTCTGCATCATGGACGCCTTGTCCGAGGTCCTGAAGCGAGCCGCCGCATTTGGCCAGGGGCTCGCTCAGCTTCTCGGGCTGTCCGTCAGCGACTTCGTTGGCCTGCACAAGCTGGAGGAGCCGATGACCATGAAGGAAATGGGGCGGCGCATGCACTGCGACCCATCCTTCGTGACCGTGGTCATCAACGGCCTGGAGAAGCACGGCCTGGCCCGCCGGGAGACATCCGAACGGGACCGGCGGATCAAGACCGTCGTCCTGACCGCCGAGGGTGTCTCGATGCGGGAACGGCTGGAAAAGGAGTTCGCGACCCGGATGCCGTGGGCTAAAGCCCTCGACATGGGCGAGCGCGAGTGCCTGCTGACGATCCTGCGGAAGATGATCGCAGCAGCTGACGCAGCCAGCATCGCAGCTGACGCAGTCGGCGCCGCCCGCCTCGGAGACGCCGATTGCCCGGGAGAATCATGGCCCGTCATCGCCGACGAGCCCGCCGCGACGGGAGGCGATCCTGCCGCTAACTGACAAGGGCGGAAATATCTGCTGCCAACTGATCTTTATGCCAAGTAGGACCCTGCAGGTTCCGCTCCCGCTCTAGCTCCAAAGGGCGCCTCGGGTGTCACAGATGACGGCCGTATCGCGTCACTAAGTACAGCGTCACTAAGTACAGCGTCAATAAATCGGGGATTTCGCTTCGGATGCGCCACAGTGCCGGGCACACCGTGCCACGGCCTTAGTGTACCGCGCCCTTGAACAAGGGATATGCGTCCACACGCAAGGGAGAAATGACTTGTCCGCCACCTCACGCGATACCGGGCGCGAGGCTCAACTGGCAGGCTCGCCGCCCGGCGAACCGGCCCAGAGCCTAGCCGTCGAGGCAGTCGAGGAAAACGTCAAGACCCGGAAAGCCCCGGGCGAAGCCGCGTTCGTCGCCGACCAGAAACCGCGGCACCTGGGCCTGGCCCTCGTCGTCATCGCGACGGCCCAGCTCATGGTGGTGCTCGACGCGACCATCGTGAACGTGGCCCTGCCGCACATCCAGACCGCGCTCGGGTTCTCCGGCACCAATCTCGAGTGGGTCATCAACGCCTACGCGCTCGCGTTCGGCGGCCTGCTCCTGCTCGGCGGCCGGTCCGGGGACCTGCTCGGCCGCCGGCGCATCTTCATCTTCGGCATCCTGCTGTTCTCGCTGGCCTCGCTGCTCGGCGGGTTCGCCACGACGCAGGCCTGGCTGCTCGGCGCGCGCGTGCTCCAGGGCGTCGGCGGCGCGTTCGCCGCACCGACGGCGCTGTCCCTGGTCGCCGTCACCTTCCCCGAGGGCAAGGAGCGCAACCGGGCCATGGGCGTGTACGCGGCCATGAGTGTGGCCGGCGGCGCGGTCGGCCTGGTCGCCGGCGGCCTGCTCACCACCTACGCCTCCTGGCGCTGGGTGCTCTTCGTCAACGTGCCGATCGGTCTCGCCGTCGCCCTCGCGGCGCCGCGCGTTCTCGGCGAGTCCTCCCGGCGGCGCGGCCGCTTCGACCTGCCCGGTGCGATCACCGGCACCCTCGGGCTCGCCGCGCTCGTCTACGGCCTGTCGAACGCCGCGACCAGCCAGAACGGCGTCTCCCACTGGGGTGACACCAAGGTGATTGTCTCGCTCGTCGCGTCCGTGGTGCTGCTGCTCTCGTTCGTGTTCATCGAAAGCAGGAGCAAGCACGCACTGGTCCCGTTCCGGGTGCTGCGCAACCGGAACCGCTCGGGCGCATACGTGATCATGCTGTGCCTGGGCACCGCGATGTTCGGGATGTTCTTCTTCCTGACCCTGTTCGTCCAGCAGGTGTGGGACTATAGCCCGCTGCGGTCCGGCATCGCCTACCTGCCGTTCGTGGCGGCGATCATGCTGGCGTCCGGGATCGCGTCCCAGCTGGTGCCGCGGATCGGCGCCCGGCCGCTGATGCTCATCGGCTCGGCGACCGGCACCGGCGGGATGTTCTGGCTGTCGCGCGTCAACGAGCACAGCTCGTACGCCGGCGGCCTGCTCGGCCCGATGATGGTGACCGCGTTCGGCTTCGGCCTGCTGTTCGTGCCGCTCTCGCTGATCGCGCTGAGCAAGGTCCGGGAGGAAGACACCGGCGTCGCGTCCAGTCTGCTCAACACCGGTCAGCAGGTTGGCGGCTCGATCGGGCTCGCCATCCTGGGCACCGTGGCCTGGAGTGCCGTCGCCACCAACCTGCGGAACGCGCAGGTGGCGGGGGCCAAAGCCGCGGCCCTGGCGGCCAAGGCGGGGCATCCGCTGACCAAGGCGCAGCAGGCGGCGGGCCAGACGCAGGCCCTGCACCACGCCCTGGCGTACGGCTTCTCGCACGGGTACCTGGTCTCGGCCGGGATCGCGCTGCTGGCCCTCGTGATCACGGTGGCCACGATCCGGATCAGGCGCGAGGACCTGGCCGGCGTCAATCCGATGAGCGCCCCCGTATAAGGCAACCGGCAGCACGAAGGGGAGGTTCCCGCGACGGGAGCCTCCCCTTTTGCGCGTCCGGCCCTGGGGCGGGGCCGGGCGGGGCGGGGCCGCCAGGAGGCCGGCGGGGCACGAACCTAGACTGACCGCGTGGCGTCAATCAAAGATCCAGAGGTTCAGTCCTTCCTCACCGAAGGCACGCGGACCGGGAAGTTCAGCTACCTGAGCGCGGCCGGGCGGCCCCTCGTCGCTCCGATCTGGTACATCGTCGAGGACGAGGACCTGATCTTCAACACCGGCAAGGACACGGTCAAGGGCCAGTACCTGGCCCGCGACCGGCGCGTGTGCGTCTGCGTCGATCTGGAGCAAGAGCCGTACGGGTTCGTCCAGATCCAGGGGCAGGCCGACTTGTCCGACGACCCCGGTGAACTGCTGCGCACGGCGACCGCGATCGCGGCGCGGTACGTGGGAGCCGACCGCGCGCAGGAGTTCGGGCAGCGCAACGGGGTGCCGGGTGAGCTCGTCGTCCGCGTCCGCCCGACCAAGGTGCTGGCCTACTTCAACATGACCGCCTGAGCGGAGGCAGTGTGGCTGGCAACGGCGTCATCCCGCCCGGCGCGGGGCACACGCTGACCGCACGCGGCAGCATCATGGCCTTCAAGGCGGTAGCGGAGCAGACGGGCGGCGACTTCTCACTGATGGAGCGGACGCTGCCACCGGGCGGCCGGAAACCCCCGGCCCACCGGCACGTCAACTGCTCGGAGGCGTTCTTCATCCTCGACGGGCAGATCTCGTTCACCCTGGACGGAACCGATCTGCCCGGGGGTCCGGGCGACTTCCTGCTGGTCCCGCGCGGGGCCGCGCATACGTTCGGTAATGCCGGGACCGGCGAGGCCCGGCTGCTCGTGCTGCACGCGCCGGCCATGGACGCCTACTTCGAGGAACTGCACCGGCTATGGGCCTCCGGGCAGCCGCCGGCCACGCAGGAGGAACGCGCGCTGATGGCGCGATTCGGCATGGAGCCGGCCTGAGGCGCGGTT
>Ga0182014_10007562_pt1 | contig 11350 bp, 6 predicted proteins | sample 612S2DmetaG_FD_120489 | JGI IMG/M metagenome (GOLD analysis project Ga0182014, IMG submission 120489) | Permafrost microbial communities from Stordalen Mire, Sweden - 612S2D metaG | ecosystem: Environmental > Terrestrial > Soil > Wetlands > Permafrost | place: Sweden: Stordalen | collected... | reverse complement strand
TCCCGCATTTTCGTGTGTTAATTCTTTTCGTTTGTTGCTAAGATTTGAGCGGGCTAAGTTAGCTCCTTGCGCGCGGAATCCCCAGGTTTGTGCGTGTACCGTTCCCCGCTGATGCTTGCTTCCCTACCTCGAAAGACAAAGACAATTGAAACGCGCAACGGCCGCGAACCTTGAATCGGGCAAGAGAGTGAATCTCTATTGTGAATCTGGGACCCAATGCGATTTCGATAACCAGGGATCTCCATCCGCATGAGGTCCCCGGCAGATTCGCCTTTGTGCGATGGGCCGCGCTCATCTATATCCTGATCACCGGGACCGCCGAGGGAGCATTCATCGAACTCTATTGTCACTGGCATGGCGCCCAGTTTCTTCTCCCCAATCCGCTCAACTTCTATAGCCCGGATAACATCGACAAGCTGGCCCGGATCGGATTCGTTGCCACCACCGGGCCGAATGGCGGACCTACGGTCATGAGCATGACGGCCGAGATCCTCATGTGGAGTTCTCTCGGCATCTGGGCGAGAAGAATCGCCGGCGTGGTGGCCCGTTATAAGAGGGAGACTCCAGATCTACCCCACGACCTGGCTACCTATATCGGGATTCTCGGCTCCCAGACCGCCGTTGCCGCCGGCGTGCTCATTCTCCTCAAGCTGTCGAACTTCACCATCTTCGGGGTCAGCGTCGATCACTTTGACGCTACCGCCTGACTCGCCTTTTTGCTGGGCTACTTCGGCGACGAGACCATCGTATTCTTCAGCAGGCTGCGCAAGATCGTCTTTGGAAAGTCCCCAGGAACAGCCGATGGGCAAGAGTGAAGGATTGCAAAGATTGCCCGCGCCCGTCCGCTGGTATTTTGCGCCGCGAGCCGATGGAACATCCGTAATTCTCTGGTGGGAAAAGCGGCTCATCCTTTACAACATATTCCTGTTCTTATTCTGTCTCGTGCCCTGCCTGCCCGCCGACCTGAGCGCACTTGGATGGGAAATTACCATTCCCGCCCTGCGGAAGATCTACCCCGGAGATAGCGGCATCATTCTATTGGTCCAGGTATTACTTCAGATCTGTTCCAACGTCTGGTACACCGGTGGATGGGTCGCGGAACTCATAGTCAAGTTATTCATGCGGAGAAGCATCTCCTGGTTTGGTCCAATAGCATTGGTGTCGGGCACTTTGTTCTCCTTTTCTTTCGCCGCCTACTTTCTTGTGCTTGCTATTGCGTCTTCACTTCCCCAGTGATTCTAGTTATAGGATGTAGCGCGGAGTCTTCTCAAGGTATTGCGCATAACTCTCCGGGTAACTCGCGAGCAGAAAAGCCTCTTCACGCCGTATCTGCGCGTGAATCACGAACGGAACGAACAAGAGGAAAAGCGCGAATACAAGCGTTCCGTTCACCAGGAAAACGCCGGCGATATAGATCTCAGAGGACAAATAAATCGGATTGCGGGTCAGCGCGAACGGGCCGATTGTGACGAGCTCCGGAGGCGTCAGCCCTACAGCCATCAAACGCCATGAACTCGCCATCGAAATATACGACGCGCTCTGCAAGATAAGTGCAATGCACACAAAGACAACGCCGGCGGCTGAAGCAGCATAGGAGTGAAACAGGCTCCAATGCAATGCCGGAAACAGCCATCGCTCGACATGCATGCAGGCAACAAAGATCTGAAAGCCGAAGATGGCGAGCCCTAGAGCGAGCAGCAAGTCGAGATAGCCTCCGTTATCGTCCGGCACTTTCAGCGTTGCCGATTTCCATACGATATTCCCGAAGAAGATGGCGCATGAGGCGATCTGAAACCAATCCATCGTTGTTCTGGGGCCGAACCCATCGTGCGGGTACTCATATGCGCCCAGCACGAAGAAGCAGGCGAACAGGTTCATGAGGATCATGGATTCGCTGATCACCCGGTGATCGACCTGTCCGAACCGCCGCCGGAATGCAACAAAGAGCGCGTTCGCGATGCAGGCAGCCAGAAGGGCGATATTCTGCCAGGGGAACTCCCGCCTGACAATCCCAAACACCACAACCGAGCTTGCGAAGGCGCAGCAGAGGAACATCGCGCCGTCGTATACGCGAGAGGCATGTTGGCTTTCCCGGCGCTCGGGATGCTCTCCCTCGGCCCACAGCGCGCTCACGGTAACCATCAAAACAAAGATAAAAAGGATCGATCCGGTGACAAGGCGGGTTATGGGCCGGTTCCAGTCCAGAATGGGAGTCAGGACGGCGACCACACTCCAAACCAGCGATATGTACACCGTTCTAAGCGTGACCCAGAGGTGAGAGGTCCTGACGTCTTTGTGAAGCCGCGACGACGCCAGGCGAAACGCCAACGTAAGCAGCGCTGAACAGAGGAGAAGTTCCACCAGCGCGAATGGGCGGCCACGGAGTGCAGCAATGGCGACGGAGATGGCGGCCACTGCCGCCAGAAACTTGAAGGTGCGCATGAATGGGTTTAGAGGAACCCGGACGCATTCGAGATCGCGGTTGAAATCGACGACATCGTCGACGTAATAGGCAGCCACGGTACAGAGGGCGACGATAAGAACCGCCCGCCAATCGATGCTCCCGGCAAGAATGCGCGAGGAGGACGCGGCCAGAGAGGCAGCCGCCGCCGCAATGGAAATCCGGCTCTGGTACCAAATCTCAAAGCTGAGAGTTGCAATCCTTGAGACTCTCAGTTCGCGGCGGCCTCGTTCTTCTGAAGAGCTTCATAGGAGCGCACGATCGGCCACGGCCGGTAGTTCGTGGAAGGGAATCTCCTGGCGTAGAAGCGCGGCGCTCCTGCGCACCGTGCCCGTTGGCGTCTCCAGGGCTGCGATTCATCAGCCTCCGACTTACAAGCATCTCACAACAACTCTCTTGCCCGCACATCATCCTGTAGATTGGAGGTAGCGGCCGGCGATCTCCGCATTTGTTCCTTGCCATCGCTCTCTTCTCTTGACGACTACTTACAATCCGGATGCGGCGGCCAGGCCAGAGGTGCTGACTGAGCTGCTGCGGTCTGTGTTTGGGTTTGCCGGCTTCAGGGCCGGCCAGGAGGCGGTGTGCCGCGCGGCCATCGACGGGCGGGACCTGCTGCTGGTGATGCCGACGGGAGCGGGCAAGAGCCTCTGCTATCAGTTGCCGTCGATTGCGCGCGGCGGCACGGCGCTGGTGATCTCTCCGTTGATTGCGCTCATGGAGGACCAGGCGGCGAAGCTGGCGGCCCTGGGACTCAAGGTGGCGCGCATTCACTCGGGACTGGACCGCGTGGCCCAGCGCCAGGCCTGCGTGGACTATCTGAGTGAACAACTGCAGTTCCTGTTCATTGCGCCGGAGCGGCTGCGGGTGCCGGGGTTTCCCCAAATGCTGGCCAAGAAGAGGCTGGCCCTGATTGCGATTGACGAGGCGCACTGCATCTCGCAATGGGGCCACGATTTCCGGCCCGACTACCGGATGTTGGGCGAGCATCTGCCTGGGCTGCGGGGTACGGAGGATCCTGCGCCGGTCCTCGCATTGACGGCGACCGCGACGCCTTCCGTGCAGGCCGACATTCTGGCGCAGCTGGGGATGGCCAAACCGCTCAAGTTCATTCATGGATTCCGGCGCGAGAACCTTGCCATCGAGGTGGTCGAGCTTCCGGTGCCCGAGCGCGCGGAGACCATTGCGCATCTGCTGGCGAATCCGCTGCGCAGGCCTGCGATTGTGTACGCGGTCTCGCGAAAGCAGTCCGAACTGCTGGCCGCGAGGCTGTCTCAGGGGATTTCTGCCGCTGCTTATCACGCCGGCCTCGATGCACAAACGAGGGAGCGTGTGCAGACCGGCTTTCAGGCCGGCGAGCTTGAGGTTGTCGTGGCCACCATCGCGTTTGGCATGGGGATCGACAAGGCCGACATTCGCACCGTGATTCATGCCGGGTTGCCTGCGACGCTCGAGGGCTACTACCAGGAGATCGGGCGCGCCGGTCGCGATGGGGCACAGAGCCGGACCTACCTGATGCACAGCTATGCGGACCAGAGGACGCACGACTTTTTCCTGAACCGCGACTATCCGCCGGTCGAGAATCTGAACCAGGTCTTCAAAGCGCTGGGCGAGGAGCCGCGGGCGATGGAAGAGCTGCGCGCCGCGTCGAAGCTGGGCGAAGAGGACTTCGACAAGGCGCTGGAGAAACTGGAGATTCACGGCGGCGCGCGGGTCAACTTTGGCGGCTCGGTCACCAAAGGCGGAACAGGCTGGAAGAAGACCTATACGATTCAGGCGCAGTACCGCGCCGAGCAGTTTGCCAAGGTGCTCCGGTATACAACCTCCACCGAGTGCCGGATGGCCGGTCTTGTGCGGCACTTTGGCGATGTTGCGGATGCGGCCCGGCCCTGCGGAAAGTGCGATGCATGCGATCCGGCCGGAGCTGAGCTGCGCCAGTTCCGCCGGGCGACACCGGCGGAGCGGGCGATGGTGCAGCAGATTGTGGACAACCTGCGTGCCGTCGATTACCGGGCGACTGGCGCGCTGCAGCGCAATCTCGACCTGGTTGGGCGAATCAGTCGCAACGACTTTGAAGGGCTCTTGGATGCCATGGTGCGGGCCGGCTTGATCGAGATCGAAGAGGCGGAGTTTGAGAAGGACGGTGAATCGATCCGTTTCCGCAAGGTGCGGCTGACGACAAATGGGTTGGACGTACGGCCGACGACGCCGTTGGCTCTGCTGGTCAGCGATGGCATTGTCGAGGAGTTTGCCGGGCGGGACGCCGCGCCGACACGGACGAAAAAGGCCAAGGCTGCGAAGAAGCCCGAGGCTGGGCCGGCGCCGTTGACGACAGAGGTCGAGGCCCTGGCGGCGCGGCTCAGGGAGTGGCGCGCGGCGGAAGCCAAACGGCTGCGCGTTCCAGCTTATGTTGTGCTGCACGACAGGACATTGAATGCGGTCGCCCAAGCGCGCCCCTCGAATCCGAAGCAGCTGCTGGAACTCGATGGGATGGGGCCCGCCAAGGTCGAAAAATTCGGTGAGGCAATCCTTGGTCTGTGTTCGAGCGGGCGAGCCTAGTGGTGTCCGCCATGTGCCCCCCATCAACCCCAAAGAACCGCCATGAGCCTCAAGAAGCTGTACCCCGTTGGTGTACCCTCCGGGTCGGCGGCCTTATCGCGATGAGCGAGTCGTCCGATCAGACCGAGCCGCGGCGGTGCCCAGGACCCAAGGAGGTGAACCCAACCACTCAATGTCGGGTTCCCCATGTCCCTTGCGGTTCCTGTTCCCTATTCCCTGCTCTTCGTCTCGCTCTCTACTCAGCGAGGCTTGGAGAGGTCGATCGCCAGGCGGTGTCCATCGTATTTCACCTCGCGATCGGCCTTGCTCTCCGTCTGAGCTCCCGCGCCAATGCCCTCTTGAACGCACACGATCCTGAAGGTGCGTTCCTTGCGCAGACCCGGAAACTCCCCTTTTCTCTCGCCGATCACCAGCGTCTTGCGGCCATCGTCCCAATGCATCGGGATGATCGCCCTCTCGCCTCGTTCGTATGCGTAGCCGTCACCCTTGTCTTCATAGAGCGTGAAATCCGCGTCGCGGCCGCCGTAGACACGCACTTCGAGCGGATCGTCGGCATCTGCCGCAGATTGCACGTCCGGACCGAGGGGCACAATGCTCCCCTGGCGCACGTAGATGGGAATGCGATCCAGCTCGGCACTTGCCTGGACCGTCTGGTCTCCCCGGAGACTCTGCCCTGTCCAGAAATCTACCCAATCTCCGTTCCCCGGAAGTTTCACCTGCCGCTGCGTCGCTCCCTCCTGGGTAACGGGATTGATGAGCAACGAAGGCCCAAACAGAAACTGGTCGTCTACATCGCGGAGTTTTGCATCGTCTGGAAATTCTAACGGTAACGCCCGCATGAGCGTGGCGCCGTTGCTGGTCACATCCCACGCCTCCGAATAAATGTATGGCAGCAGCCGATAGCGGAGCTTATCGTATTCGATCAGAATCCTCTCCACTTCAGGACCGTACTTCCACATCTCTGTCTCCGATTTATACCCGTGGATACGGAAAATCGGAGAAAACGCCCCGAACTCAAACCACCGGATCAGCAATTCACGATATGCCTTGGAAGTGTATTGATCCTCCGGACGAAAGAATCCGCCGATATCCGTTGTCCAATAAGGAAACCCGGACATGCCGAAGCTGAGTCCCGCCGGAATCTGCCTGCGCAGAGTTTCCCAGTTCGCCGAAACATCTCCCGACCATGAGATTGTGCCGAATCGCTGCTGGCCGGCATAAGCGGACCGGGTCAGGATGACAACTCGCTTCTCTTTCGAGGCGGCTCGTTGTCCCTCGTAGACGGCTCCGGTCTCATAAAACGGAAATGCGTTGCGCACCAGCTCTCCTGGACCGAGAAAGGTGCGAACCCCTTTGAGCGGATCGCCTTCCGGCTCTGAAGCATCCAGCCACCAACTGTCCAGCCCGTCGTGGAACAGTTCGCGATTCATCTCCGACCAGAACAGTTTCCCGGCCCTCGGATTGAACAAGTCCGCCCAGTTTTCCGTTGTCTTGGCTTCCCCCGGTTCCCCCGTGTCAGCTACGACAGGCAACAGAAGGTGCTCCTTGCCCATATCCCGGTTCACGTCCGTTTGAACTCCGACCTTAGCCCAAACCGAAATTGACAAGTGGAGATTCTGCCTATGCAACTCCGTCATCATCTCCGCCGGTTTGGGATAATAGTCCTCATCGAATTTCATTGCGTTCCAGCCGTATTTGCCCCAGTATTGCCAGTCCTGCACCATCACATCTACCGGGATCTTGCGTTTCCGGAACTCCGCGGCCGTATCCAGAATCTGCTGTTGACTCGAGTACCGTTCCCGGCACTGCCAGAATCCGAATGCCCATCGGGGCAGCATTGGAACATTTCCGGTCTCTTTTCGGTACCCCGCGATCACACTGTTCAGGTCGGGACCGTAAATGAAGTAGTAATCGACCGCCTGGCCTGCTTCTGAACGAAACGACATCGTATTCGAAGGCTCGCGAACAGAGAGCGTCGTTCCCCCTCCCGTCTGGGCTAAGAGTTTATATTCCGTATTCGCCTGCAGATTTGTCTTGGCTCCGACTGAATCCGGAACCCACATATTCTCCAGATCGACGATCGTCTGGCCATTGACCGCAAGACGGAGCTTACTTGTCCTGTTCCCGCTCAGCAGAAACCCGTATTCTCCCGCCGGCCCGGTTCGAAATGTTCCCTCGCCCGTGTCGGGGCGCAATGTCACAGGTTGATCCGCGGGATTGAAATCGGTGAGCGATGGGTTGTTCCAGAACAGCCCATAGCCCTTCGTCGAGAGAAGAAACGGTATGGAGATATTCGTATTCGCCTGCTGCAATCGAACCGGAATGTCGCGTAGATTGAAGAATCCCTCTTGATGTTGCCCGAGTCCGTAAAGCGCTTCATCGGGTGATAAGAGAAACTCCTGTTGAACGTCGTAGGTGTGAGTCCCATCGATCTCCTTCGCATGAAGAACCCGTCCACCGTTTGCCGGTTCTCCTAAGATCTCGCTCCCATCGGCGGACAGAAAGTGAATCGCACTGTCCGCGCGATCCACTCTGACTTGAACTGCGCCGGTATCGATGGTGATTGCCGCAACGCTGGAACCAACTCTGAAAGGCGTGCCTTTGCATGGATCAATCGCTGTCGGCACTATGGCAGCCGGGATCTCCTGGGTCGGGCTGGCTATAACGTGTATGATCCGGTCCGAACACACATCGATGCGCAACACACCGTTTGTCGAGCGGACAGTTACACCCTTTGTATCCCGTTCGAAGGGTGGAACCTTGCTGGGCGCGCAAGGTGCAATGATGGCACCTAGAAAGAAAAACACTGTAACCGCAAGAAATCTCCGCACAAAGTGTAAAGACATAGTTAGAAGCTCCAGAGTCCCGATAAGACCGAAATAGTTCGCGGTGAACAGTATGGCATCGTCGCAAGACGTTCCTGGTCGTGTCCTGTGCATTTGCCTGCATCTACAACCAATTCCCAAGTGCGTTTTCTATTACTGGAAGTTGCTTTCTATCAGAAGTCCTAATCATGGACTTATTGTCGACTTATGTCGGTGTTTGATTGTTGAATGGCTAAGCTCGCCTTGTCGTCCCATTTCTTGCGAAGTAGCTTCGAAGCAGCGAACGCTTCATCGGCCGCCTTCTTGTCGCCTGTCTTTTGATAGAGCCGGGCAAGCTGATAGTGAATGCTTCCATCCACATCCGTGGCCAATCCCAACTTATACTCGGACAAGGCCTCGGGCACGCGATTTGCTGCGGCATAGACTTCCCCAAACAGAACATGAAGTCGCGGTGCATACTCCGATTTGGTATCGCGGCTTTTGTTGAGGTAGGGTTCAGCGTCGGCATACATTTTACGCTGAACCAGGACTTCGCCCGCCAGGAGATTCGCTTCAGAGTCGTCTGGATTCTTCTGGAGCAGCACTTTGTCTTCTTGCAGCGCCTCGTCGCTCTTTCCGTCTTCAAACAGCGCAATGGCCAAGCCAATACGCGCAGTCCTGCCTTCCGGCTCCAGCGCAATTGCCCTTTTATACTCCTGCTCGGCGTTTTCCCACCTACGTTTTTGACGGTAAACGTCCCCAAGCAAAACATGCATGCGAGGGGAGTCGGCATCGATTTCGCCCGCATGAGTCAGGGCCAGGATTGCCAGCTTCTGGTCGGTCCTGCTTTCCCAATACAGCCCCCTCAGGCGGGTTGAAGGGCTCGCGGCCAGCCTTCGCCCGGCCAGCGAAGCCGCCCTGTAGTCGCCCGCATAGAAAGCGCAGGTGGCCAAGACCATCAGAGACTGTTCAGACAACCTATCCATGTAAGGCCGCAGACTCTCGCTGCACTTCCGGTAATGTCCAGATTTGTAGAGCCCCTCACTGGTCTCTGTCAATTGGGTTAGAGCTGCCTGTCTTGGCGCCTGATCGTTGCCCTTATCTTCGAAGAAGTCAGGAGCAACCGGTTCATCGGGCTGGGACTCATTTTGAAGGACCGAGGTGAACTCAGCCGGAACCGAGCCTGCCGATTCCATCTGACGCGCAAGGCTTACAAGAGTCTGGCGCTTTTCGTCCGGAATTCCTCCATCCGCCAACGGGAAGCTCGCCCGCAGAAAGTCACGATCGGTGTTCCAGAGGATCACCAGATTGTTTAGCGATCCTGCTGCGTCGCCTTGCATCAGTTGCAAGACCGCGATGCCGAGTTTTGTGAGAGGGCATCCGGATTTCGATTTCGACTCGAGATCGAATTGCGCTTGAGCGCCGGCAAGCGCTTCTTGCCGAAGCAGTACAATGCCGTAGCCGGCATGACTGCAAGCCGGGGGCGTAGGAAGAGCGGAAACAAACTTGTAGGCCTCTGCCGCTTGAATGAGCTTGCCTTGCTCATCGAACAGTTCGCCTGCTCTTAGCTTGACGTACGCGGAGTCCGCATATTTGCTTGTCATCTCTCGCGCGTCAGTCTCCACTTGCTGCAGATACGCGGTACCTAGCCCCAGCCAGGCATTCCCGTTCTTTGGAACCAGGGTCACAGCCTTCGAGTATGCGTCGCTGGAGCGATCGCCGCGGCCGGAGTTTGAATAGGCGCGGCCCAGCATCAATGGCGCTTGCGGGTCTTTCGGATTCAGCTTCTCCGCACGCTCAAGAAATGGTATGGCTGCTTCCGTGCGGTTCAATTCGAGGTACTCAATGCCGAGGAATAGCTGAGGAACAAACAACTGAGGATTCAGACGAGCGGCCTCGGCGAAACTCTTGGTTGCCTCGGAGGTCTTGCCCGCTTGGTGTTGCATCAACCCCAGATCGGCCCAAAGCTCGGCGGTCTGCGGACTCGCCTCGACAGCTTGCCGATAGGAATCGGCGGCTGCGGAGAAGTCCTTTCTTGCCGCGGCTTGTTGTGCCGCGGCAAGATAGGATTGCAGCTTTTCATTGTTGTCGGTTTGGATTGCCCCGATGGCCGCGGTTGAAACTGCGACCATCAGGACAAGGAGACCCGCACCCGTTAACCAGCGCATTTAGCGACCTATCGGACCAGCCTGAGTGACAATTGTACCTGTCTTGGTCCTTGGGTATTGTTGGTCTCTCCCATCGTGGATAATGCATCCCCGAGGTTAATATCGGGCGAGTCGAAGTTGGCGTGGTTGAACGCGTTGAACATCTGAGCTGTGAACTGCAGGCGGAACTTCTCCCCGAGGCTGAACCACTTTTGGACTGCCAGATCCTCGTCGACATAGCCGGGAGCCCGGAGGTTCGAGAAGTAACGCGGTGCGCTGCCAAATGTGTAGGCGGGCGCCTGCGAAAATGCCGCCGGGTTGAAGAAGCAGTACTTTTGTCCCACAGGGATGGCGGTGCCCTTGGTGGGATCCCCGCAGTTGCCGGTGCCCTTCATCGCGGCCCCGGTCAGGTTGGCATGCTGATTGCCGCCCCAAAGACTCGCGCCGTTATTGTTGGCATTGATCGACAGCGGGAAACCGGCTTGGACGTGGGTAATTCCGGAGACCTGCCATCCGCCGGCGATTTCATCCGCGATAGCGTTCATGTTGCTGCCGAACGTCTTGCCCTTCCCAAACGGCAGCTCGTACACATAGTTCAAAGCCAGCGACTGCGGGACATCCGTCCCGTCGACCGATTTCTCCGCCTTCAGGTCATAATAGTTGCGGATGGAGGCGCCTCCGCTGCTGATCGATGCCCACTCCGTCGCGCCGCCAGCATCGTCGAGGAACTTCGAGTAGGTGTAGGAGGCCATGAAGATCAGGCCCAGGCTGACGCGGTGGGTGTAGGTTGCCTGCAACGAGTTGTAGTTGTCAAAGCCGACCGGTTCCTCGGAGGCAGAGGCGCCTCCGCAGAACTCCGGATAGGGTTCCAGTAGTTGTGCCTGGTATACAAACCCTGGCATGCTAGGAACTTCGCAGTTCATGGCCGGACGTCCAAGGGACTTCAAAGCGGCGGCAAACGGATCGGCCACCGGGTTGCTTAGCGCCGTGCCCATGGAGAGGTATTTCGGATCCAGTTGGCCGTAGTTCATGCCGCCAAGGATGATCCGCGTCCCGCGATTCCCCACATAGTTCACGTCCAGCAGGTCGTTCGGAGTGAGGGAGTACTGGAATCCAAACATGAACTGCTTGATGCGGGGATCTGGATGGTATGGATTGACGCCGCCACCGCCCTGACCGACATTTGTGAGCCCGTGCAGCGAGTTCCCGGTAACCGGCAGAACGCCCGCCGAAAACGCCTGGGCAAGCGGCTGGGCGACCGTGATCCCGTCGACCGACCCAGTCCAATTCGTCAACTGCGAATACCCAGGGTTCGGTCCGTTGCCAAAGAAGTTTCTCGAATAATACAGACCCCAGCCGCCGCGCATCACCAGCTTCGGAGC